>Ga0208989_10000054_pt1 | contig 22577 bp, 18 predicted proteins | sample MedBloCAOM3_M1_FD_187852 | JGI IMG/M metagenome (GOLD analysis project Ga0208989, IMG submission 187852) | Forest soil microbial communities from El Dorado National Forest, California, USA - Mediterranean Blodgett CA OM3_M1 (SPAdes) (version 2) | ecosystem: Environmental > Terrestrial > Soil >...
ATGCGTCAGCTGCTTGAAGCTGGCGTTCACTTTGGCCACCAATCGCACCGCTGGAATCCGAAAATGGCGGATTACATTTTCGGTGCCCGCAACAACATCCACATCATCGACCTCGCCCAGACCGTGCCGCTGTTGCATCGCGCGCTCCAGGCGGTCAGCGATACCGTCGCCAAGGGTGGCCGTATCCTGTTCGTCGGCACCAAGCGGCAGGCGCAGGACGGCGTCGCCGAAGCCGCCAAGCGGTCGGCGCAGTATTTCGTGAATTCGCGCTGGCTCGGCGGCACGCTGACCAACTGGAAGACGATTTCCGGTTCGATCAAGCGGCTGCGGCACCTCGATGAAGTGCTCAATTCCGGCGATGCCAACGCCTACACCAAGAAAGAGCGGCTGACGCTGCAGCGCGAGCGCGACAAGCTCAATCGTTCGCTGGGCGGCATCAAGGATATGGGCGGTTTGCCCGACATGATCTTTGTGATCGACACCAACAAGGAAGACATCGCGATACAGGAAGCCCAGCGGCTCAACATTCCTGTCGCCGCGATCGTCGATACCAATTCCGATCCCAAGGGCATCACCTATGTCGTGCCGGGCAATGACGACGCCGGTCGCGCCATCTCGCTGTACTGCGATCTGGTCGCTCGCGCTATCATCGATGGCATCTCGCGTGCGCAGGGCGACTCCGGAATCGATATCGGCGCGTCTGCGCATCCCGTCCGCGAGCAAATTCCGGTGGCGCCGCAGCCTGCGGGCTTCCAGGGTCTTGCCGGGCCGCGGGGTGCGGCCGACGATCTCAAGAAGCTCACCGGCGTGTCCGGCGCGATCGAGAAGAAGTTCAACGATCTCGGCATCTTCCACTATTGGCAGCTGGCCGAACTGGATCACGACACCGCCCACAAGATCGGCGAAGAGGTCGGACTTCCGAGCAGAGCCGATGGCTGGGTGGCCCAGGCCAAGGCGATGACCGCTGAAGCCGAATAACGTGAGCGCGTTGGCCGGAACCTTCCGGCCACCAACTTCCAATTTACCTAATTCCTGGTGGTGGACGGCGGCGAGGGCTAAGGCGGCGCCGCGGTCGCCCTGACAGGCAAAGGACTGCAACGATGGCAACTATCACAGCGGCGATGGTCAAGGACCTGCGCGAGACGACCGGCGTCGGCATGATGGACTGCAAGCAGGCGCTCGCCGAGAACGACGGCGACATGCAGGCGGCGATCGACTGGTTGCGCAAGAAGGGCCTCTCGAAAGCCGCGAAAAAAGCCGGCCGCGTTGCGGCAGAGGGCCTGATCGGCGTGCTGACATCGGGCAACAAGGGCGTCGTGGTCGAGGTCAATTCCGAGACCGACTTCGTTGCGCGCAACGAGCAGTTCCAGGGTCTGGTGAAGATGATCGCGCAGGTCGCGCTCGAAGTCGGCGCCGACGTGGAGAAGATCAAGGCCGCGAAGGTCGGCAGCGTGACGGTCGAGACCGCCATTGCGGATGCGATTGCGACCATCGGCGAAAACATGACGCTGCGGCGCGCGGCTTCACTCCAAGTTACCAAGGGCGTGGTGTCGAGCTACGTGCATAACGCCGTGATCGAAGGCGCAGGCAAGATGGGCGTGATCGTGGCCCTCGAATCCACCGGCAAGACCGACGAACTCGCAGTTCTCGGCCGCCAGCTTGCCATGCATGTGGCTGCGGCCAACCCGCAGGCGCTGGATCCGGCGGGGCTCGATCCCGCGGTCGTGAAGCGTGAAAAGGACGTGCTGGCCGACAAATACCGCCAGCAGGGCAAGCCCGAGAACGTGATCGAGAAGATCGTCGAGTCCGGCTTGAAGACCTACTACAAGGAAGTCTGCCTGCTGGAGCAGGCCTTCATCCACGACAACGCCAAGTCCGTCGCCCAGGCCGTGAAGGAAGCTGAGGGCAAGATCGGCGCGCCGGTGAAGATTACCGGATTTGTGCGCTATGCTCTGGGCGAGGGAATCGAACGGCAGGAATCCGATTTCGCAGCCGAGGTCGCGGCGGCCAGCGGCCAGAAATAACCGCCGGGACGGTCCTTCCGGCGTGTTGCGCCGGAAGCTGCCGCGGGGAAGGAAAGCGATCGCATCATGGCTGAGCCGGTCTATCGTCGCGTGGTGATCAAGCTCTCGGGCGAATACCTCGCTGGCGCGCAATCCTTCGGAATCGATCAGCCGACCGTGGACCGGATCGCCAGCGATCTGATCGCGGCCCGCCAACTGGGCGCTGAGATCGCCGTGGTGGTCGGCGGCGGGAACATCGTCCGTGGCGTGGAAGTATCGTCGCGCGGCGTTTCGCGCCCGACCGGCGATACCATGGGCATGCTCGCCACCGTGATGAATTGCCTTGCACTGGAGGCCGCGATCGAGCGGCGGGGGGCGCCCGCGCGTTCGCTGTCGGCGTTCGTCATGCCACAGATTTGTGAGTTGTTCACCCGAGGTGCGACGAACAAATATCTCGCCGAAGGCCGAATCGTGCTGCTTGGCGGCGGAACCGGCAATCCGTTCTTCACCACCGATACCACGGCGGTGTTGCGGGCGGCCGAAATCGGCGCGCAGGCCGTGCTGAAGGCCACCAATGTGGATGGCGTCTACAGCGCCGATCCGAAAAAGGACCCTTCCGCCAAGCGGTTTGACCGCCTGACGCATTCGCAGGCGATCGAAGCCGGCTACAAGGTCATGGACGCGACCGCATTCGCGCTTGCCCGCGAGACGTCGCTGCCTATCATCGTGTTCTCGATCGCCGAGCCGGGTTCGATAGGCGCGATCCTGCGCGGTACGGGCCACGGCACGATCGTCGCGGGCTGACGGACTTGTGAAGCATCGGTCGCGCGCAAGGTTGACGGCCTCGACGAAGAGTTTCAGGAGGGGAGAGCATTATGCCCACGGGTAATTTTGACATCAACGAGTTGAAGCGCCGTATGCAAGGCGCCACTCAGTCTCTCAAGCATGAACTGGGCGGTCTGCGGACCGGCCGCGCCGCAGCCTCGATGCTGGAGCCGGTGCAGGTCGACGCCTACGGCACCCACATGCCACTCAACCAGCTTGCGACCATCAGCGTGCCCGAACCGCGCCTTCTCTCTGTGCAGGTATGGGACAAGTCGATGGTGAAGGCCGTGGAGAAGGCGATCATCGATTCCAATCTCGGCCTAAGTCCCGCCACAGAAGGACAGGTGCTTCGCTTGAGAATTCCCGAACTCAATGAAGACCGCCGCAAGGAGCTTGTGAAAGTCGCGCACAAATACGCCGAAGCGGCGCGTGTAGCGGTCCGGCATGTACGTCGCGATGGCCTCGATACGGTCAAGAAGCTTGAGAAGAATCACGAGATTTCCGAGGACGATCAGGAACGTCTGGCCAATGATGTGCAGAAGGCGACCGACGGGACGATTTCGGAGATCGATCAGTTGCTTGCGGCCAAGGAAAAGGAAATCCTCACCGTCTAGCGTTAGGGATTGATCGATGTCGAACGCCGCCGCCCCCGCAACTGAAGGACCGGATCGAACCGACGGTCCCTTGCATGTGGCGATTATCATGGACGGGAACGGGCGCTGGGCGGCGGCCCGCGGTTTGCCGCGCGCCGAAGGCCATCGCCGCGGCGTCGAGGCGTTGCGCCGCGTCGTTCGCGCCGCCAATGAACTCGGCATTCTTTATCTGACGATCTTCTCGTTCAGCTCGGAAAACTGGTCGCGCCCGGCGACCGAAATCGGCGACCTGTTCGGTTTGCTGCGGCGGTTCATCCGCAACGATCTCGCGACACTGCATCGCGAAGGCGTTCGCGTGCGCGTCATCGGGGAGCGCGACGGGTTGGAGCCTGACATCTGCGCGCTATTGAACGAGGCCGAAGACCTGACGCGGAACAACAGACGTCTCAACCTGGTGGTCGCGTTCAACTACGGATCGCGGCAGGAAATCGCCAACGCGGCGCAGCGGCTTGCGCGTGAGGTCGCGGAGGGCAAGCGCGAGCCTTCGTCAATCGACGCCGACACGCTCGGTCAATACCTCGATGCGCCGGATATTCCCGACCCCGATCTGATCATTCGCACCAGCGGAGAGCAGCGGCTGTCGAATTTCCTGATGTGGCAGGCGGCTTACAGCGAACTCGTGTTCGTGCCGATCCACTGGCCGGATTTCGACAAGGCCGCGCTCGAGGACGCCATCGCCGAATATGCCAGACGGGAGCGCCGTTTCGGCGGTCTGGCCGCGAAAACCGGATCGTGACCGAAAGCCAAGCCGCGCCGGCGGCCGACCAAGGATCGCGCAATCTGATCCGGCGCGTTATTGCAGCGCTGGTGCTCGCACCTGTGGCGATTGCGATCGCCTATGCCGGCGGGTGGCTTTGGACCACGCTGGTGACGCTCGCCGCGATAGGCCTCTATGTCGAATGGCTGATGATCGTGGGTGTGGCGCGCGAGACGCGCGTGGTTACGTCAGGAGCTGTCGCCCTTGCGATATCAGGACTTTGTCTCGCGCTCGGACGGATCGATGCTTCGCTGCTTGCATTGACCCTCGGTTTGGCTGCCGTTGCCTTGCTTTCGCCGGGGCGGCGCAACTGGATTGCGACGGGATTTGCCTATGCCGCCGCGGCGCAGATTGCATCGGTGCTGGTGCGCCTCGATCAGGTCTGGGGATTTATAGCGCTGATCCTGGTCCTTCTGGTGGTGTGGGTAACCGACATAGGCGGTTACTTCGCCGGCCGCGGCATTGGCGGACCGAAACTCTGGCCGCGGGTCAGTCCCAAGAAGACGTGGGCCGGAGCCGTCGGCGGTTTTGTGGCGAGCCTCGTCATCGCGGCGGGATTTGCGGCGTTCGGTCTCGGCAAAACCGGACCGCTGCTGCTGTTGGGCGCGGTTCTCTCGATCGCATCGCAGCTTGGCGATCTTTTCGAGTCCGCGGTGAAACGGCGTTTCGGCGTCAAGGACTCCAGCCACATCATTCCCGGGCATGGCGGATTGATGGATCGTCTCGACGGATTCGTCGCCGCGATCGTCCTGGCGGCGGTTTTCGGGTTTTTGCGGGGTGGCGTGGATGGCGTCGGCCGCGGTCTTATGGTTTGGTGAAAGCATGAGCGCAGTTCCGTTGCGTAACAGCAAGGCCGCGGCATCTGCCGTACGCGCCGTGACCGTCCTCGGTGCCACCGGTTCGATCGGCGACAGCACAATGGATTTGCTGAGGGCCGCGCGCGACCGCTATCAGGTTGAGGCGCTGACCGCGCATACCAATGTGCAAGGCTTGGCGAAACTGGCGAAGGAATTTGGCGCGCGATTTGCGGCTATCGCCGATTCGGGTCGCCTCACTGAGCTGAAGGATGCGCTGGCCGGCACAGGCATCGAATGTGGCGCAGGCGAAAGCGCTGTTATCGAAGCTGCGGCGCGTCCGGCGGATTGGGTCATGGCTGCCGTCAGCGGCGCGGCCGGACTGAAACCTGCGCTCGCGGCCGTGGATCGCGGCGCAACCGTTGCGCTTGCCAACAAGGAATGCCTGGTTTGCGCGGGCGATTTCTTCATGCAGCGCGCGGCGAAGGCCGGGGCCTGCATCCTGCCGGCCGACTCCGAACATAATGCGCTGTTTCAGGCGCTCGGCTCCGGCAATCGGGAAGAACTGGTGCGTGTTATCATCACCGCATCAGGCGGACCGTTCCGGACATGGGCCAGCGCCGATATCGAGCAGGCGACGCTGGCGCAGGCCTTGAAACATCCGAATTGGAGCATGGGGCAGAAGATCACCATCGATTCCGCGTCGATGATGAACAAGGGGCTCGAGGTCATCGAAGCTTCATATCTGTTCGCGCTGACACCGGACGAGATCGACGTTCTGGTGCACCCGCAGTCGATCATCCACGGCATGGTTGAATTTTCGGATTGTTCGGTGGTCGCGCAATTGGGGGCACCCGATATGCGCACGCCGATTGCGCATTGCCTGGGATGGCCCGATCGCATCGTCGGTCCGGCGGCCAAGCTGGATCTCGCCAAGATCGGACAGCTGACCTTCGAGGCGCCAGATTTCGAGCGTTTCCCGGCGCTTCGGCTGGCTTACGATGCCTTGCGGACAGGCCGCGGCGCCACCACTGTATATAATGCCGCCAACGAGGTCGCGGTGGCGGCATTCATCGCCGGCAAGATCAAATTTGGCGCGATCGCGCGGCTGGTCGAGGCGACGATGGACGCCTGGATACGCTCCGGCAATCTGGCGCCATTGACGTCGGCGGACGACGCCATCGCCGTTGACCATAACGCGCGAAATAAAGCTGCCACTCTCTTGCCTCAAATTGCCTTAAAGGCATCCTAGAGCGTTGGGGACAGGGCCTGCGGCTCTGGTTAAGGGGAATTGGATGTCCGAGTTTTTTCTGCATAGTTTCAGCACGTTGAGCCATGGGCTCATCGGCTACATCATCCCGTTCCTGTTCGTGCTTGCGATCGTCGTTTTCTTCCACGAACTTGGTCATTTCCTGGTTGCCCGCTGGGCGGGCGTGAAGGTGTTAACTTTCTCGCTCGGCTTCGGTCCGGAACTCGCCGGTTTCAACGACCGCCACGGCACGCGGTGGAAGATTTCGGCCGTCCCGCTCGGCGGCTACGTCAAGTTCTTCGGCGACGACAGCGAGGCCTCAACGCCGTCGTCCGAAACGCTCGCCCGCATGAGCGAAGAAGAGCGTGCGGGCAGTTTCCACCACAAGAAGGTTGGACCGCGTGCCGCGATCGTGGCCGCCGGACCGATTGCCAACTTCCTTCTGGCCATCGTGATCTTTACCTGCCTGTTCACGTTCTTCGGCAAACCGAGCACGACCGCGCGCGTCGATCAGGTGGAAGCGGGCAGTGCCGCGGCGGCGGCCGGCTTTCAGGCCGGCGACGTGGTCACGGCAATCGACGGCAACCAGATCGGAAGTTTCTCCGATATGCAGCGGATCGTCGGCATTCGAGCCGGCGAGCAGTTGACGTTCACGATCAAGCGCGGCGAATCGATTCTGCAATTACGGGGCACGCCGGAACTCAGGGAAGTGAAAGACCCGTTCGGAAATGTCCACCGGCTTGGCGTGCTGGGCATTACCCGCAAGACCTCAGCCGGCGATGTCACGACCGAGCGTGTGGATCCCGCGACCGCACTCTGGCTTGGCGTCAAGGAAACCTGGTTCGTGGTTGATCGTACGCTGGCGTATATCGGCGGCGTCTTTACAGGGCGCGAAGCGGCCGACCAGGTCGGCGGCCCGCTTCGGATCGCCCAGATTTCAGGCCAGGTCGCCACCATCGGCTTTGCCGCGCTGGTGCATCTAGCCGCGGTTCTCTCGATATCGATCGGATTATTGAATTTATTTCCGGTACCTCTGCTCGATGGCGGTCATCTTTTGTTCTACGCCATCGAGGCCGTCCGCGGACGCCCCATGTCCGAGAGAGCGCAGGAGATGGGGTTCCGGATCGGACTGGGCCTGGTGCTCATGCTCATGGTGTTTGCGACCTACAACGACATCCTGCATCTGACCGCATCGTGATGCCTTATTTGACCGGCGTGGCCGATGGGCAACGTCTTGGAATGAAAATGAAATCGCACAGCATTAGGACGTTTGCCGCCCTGGCAAAATTGGCTACAAGCGGGGCAATCAATGGGAATCTGCCGGTTCGTAGGGGTGCGGGCCGGCATTGGAATGACAAGGGCGCTTTGCGCATGAATTTTGGAATGCGAGTACGGGCAGGCCTGTTGGTCGCCCTGATGATGTTCGCCATGCCGGTCGCCGCCACGCTGGCGGCCATGCTTGTATCGTCGCCTGCCGCCGCCCAGACCGCGTCTTCGATCCAGGTCGAAGGCAACCGACGCGTCGAAGTCGAGACCATCCGTTCCTATTTCAAGCCGGGTCCCGGCGGGCGCCTGGATCAGGCGCAAATCGATGACGGGCTGAAGGCGCTGATCGAGACCGGCCTGTTCCAGGACGTGAGAATCAATCAGTCGGGCGGTCGCCTGGTGGTGACAGTGGTTGAAAGCCCTGTGATCGGCCGCATTGCCTTCGAGGGCAACAAGAAGATCAAGGACGAGCAGCTTACGGCGGAAATACAGTCCAAGCCGCGGGGCACGCTGTCGCGACCCATGGTCCAATCCGATGCCCAGCGCATCGCTGAAATCTATCGGCGCTCCGGCCGCTATGACGTGCGCGTCAATCCCGAGATCATCGAGCAGCCGAACAACCGCGTCGATCTGGTTTTCACGATTATTGAGGGCTCGAAAACCGGCGTCAAATCGGTCGAGTTCATTGGCAACAACGCTTATTCGTCGTATCGCCTCAAGGATATCATCAAGACGCACGAATCGAATCTGCTGAGCTTCCTCGGCGGTGGCGACGTATACGATCCGGACCGGGTCGAAGCCGATCGCGACCTGATTCGCCGCTTTTACCTGAAGCACGGTTTTGCCGATGTTCAGGTGGTGGCCGCGCTGACGGAATACGATCCGGAGCGCAAGGGCTTCTTGGTGACCTTCAAGATCGAGGAAGGGCAACAGTACCGGGTCGGGTCGGTCGATTTTCAATCCAGCATTGGCACGCTTGACGGAAATTCGCTTCGCCGCTTTTCACGCGTCAATGTCGGGTCGCTCTACAACGCCGAAGCGCTGGAGAAGTCCGTCGAGGAAATGCAGATCGAGGCCTCGCGGCGGGGTTACGCCTTTGCGATCGTGCGCCCGCGCGGCGATCGCAATTTCGAGGCGCATACCGTTTCAATCGTCTTTGCCGTCGACGAAGGCCCGCGGACCTACATCGAGCGCATCAATGTGCGTGGCAATACCCGCACCCGGGACCACGTGATCCGCCGCGAATTCGATATTTCCGAGGGCGACGCGTACAACCGCGCGCTGGTCGATCGTGCCGAGCGCCGCTTGAAAAACCTTGATTTCTTCAAGGCTGTGAAAATCACGACCGAACCCGGATCGTCGAGCGATCGCGTGATTCTGGTTGTCGATCTCGAAGAGAAATCCACCGGTGACTTCTCGGTATCGGGCGGTTATTCGACCACCGACGGCGCGCTCGGCGAGGTCAGTATTTCCGAGCGTAACTTCCTCGGACGCGGCCTGTTTGCGAAGGCGGCGGTGACCTATGGCCAGTACGCGCGCGGGCTCTCGCTTTCATTTGTCGAGCCTTATCTGCTGGACTACCGGGTCGCGCTTGGCCTTGACATGTTCTATCGCGAGCAGCTCGCCAACAGCTTTATTTCGTACGGCACCAAGACACTGGGCTTCAGCCCGCGGCTCGGGTTCGGGCTGCGCGAAGACCTTTCTTTGCAGCTCCGGTATTCGATCTATCAGCAGCAAATCTCGCTGCCGAGCAGCCTCGCAAATTGTAACAACAATCCGTCAAACTCGTTGCTCGCCTTTAACCCAACACCGGCGTTTGCTGCGGCCAATGGCATCGATCTGAGTTCGACCAATGGTCTCGGCTGCTTCGCCGATGGCGAAGCCTCGCTCCCCGTCCGCAGGGAACTCCAGAGCGGCAAGACGCTGACCTCGGCGGTCGGCTACTCGCTGAATTACAATACGCTTGATAACAACAGGAATCCGACCGACGGCCTGCTCATTGATTTCAAGCAGGACTTCGCCGGCGTCGGCGGCGACGTGACCTATTTGAAGTCCGCGGTCGACGCGAAATACTACACGCCGCTGGTTGCCGATATCGTCGGGCTGATCCATGTCCAGGGCGGCATCCTGAATAGCGTGGGCAGCGACATTCGAATGCTGGACCATTTCCAGATGGGTCCGAACCTTGTCCGCGGCTTTGCCCCGAACGGCATCGGTCCGCGCGACATCAACCCGTTCGGAACGGGCGATGCGCTTGGCGGCACCAAATATTGGGGCGCGTCGGCGGAGCTGCAGATGCCGTTCTGGTTCCTGCCGAAGGAAGTCGGACTTAAAGGCGCCGTTTATGCCGATGCCGGCTCGCTCTGGGACTATAAGGGGCCGACATCGTGGGCGGCCACCGGCGAAGTCAATACGATCAATTGCCCGACTTGCGGACTTCAGTTTGACAACGGCAACGTCATTCGCACGTCGGTGGGCGTCGGATTGATCTGGGCGTCGCCGTTCGGTCCGCTGCGTTTTGACTATGCGGTGCCGCTTACCAAGGGCACGTATGATCGCGTGCAGCAGTTCAAATTCGGCGGCGGTACATCGTTCTGAGTTCGATCACCGGCCGGACCGCGACGGGTGGAATGGCGCAGCCGACATTCTTCGAGCAACCGCCTTCGTCGACGCTGGCTGATATCGCCGCGTTGACGAAGGTGCGTTTGGTCGATGCCTCGCGGGGCGGCCAGCAGGTCAGGGGGCTGGCTTCGCTCGACGAAGCCGGCCCAATGCATCTGACGTTTTTCGACAATCTGAAATACGCCGACCAGCTCGCTTCGACGAAGGCGGGCGCGTGTCTGGTTAGTGAGCGGTTCGAGGCCAGTGTCCCCGCCCACGTTGCCGTTTTGCGCGCGGCCCAGCCGTTCCGCGAATTCGTGAAGATCGCGCGCGAGCTCTATAGCGGCGCGCTTCGCCCGCAATCCTGGTTCGGCAGCACCGGCATCGCGCCGTCCGCCGTGATCGATCCGACCGCCCATCTGGAGGATGGCGTGATTGTCGATCCGCTGGCCGTGATCGGCCCAAACGTCGAAATCGGCGCCGGGACGGTCATCGGTGCGGGTGCCGTGATCGGTGCCAATGTCAGAATTGGCAGGGACTGCGATGTCGGCGCGCGCTGCTCAATTCAGTTTGCGCTGGTAGGCAACAACGTCCTGATTCATCCAGGCTGCAGCATCGGACAGGATGGCTTTGGCTTCGTCTTCTTTGGACCGGATGGCCATCTGAAAGTACCGCAAACCGGCCGCGTCCTGATCCAGAACGACGTCGAGATCGGCGCCGGAACGACCATCGATCGCGGCAGTCTGCGCGATACCGTTATCGGCGAAGGCACGAAAATCGACAATCAGGTCCAGATCGGTCACAACGTGACAATCGGCAGGCATTGTTTGCTTGCGGCCCAGATAGGACTCGCGGGCAGCCTGACGATTGGCGACAATGTGGCGCTGGGTGCCAAGGTGGGTATCAACAACCACGTTAGCATCGGCGACGGCGCTCAGGTCACGGCGATGAGCGCCGTCAAGGATGACATTCCGGCCAACGGACGCTGGGGTGGCTTCTTTGCAAAACCGACCAAGCAGTGGTTCCGGGAGATCGTTGCGGTGGAGCGTCTGGTGCGCGATGGCAAGGCCGATCCGAAGGGCGAGGGGCGCGATTGATGGAGGCACCGATCACCATTGAGCTCGTGGACATTACCACGATCCTCAAAACACTTCCGCATCGCTATCCGTTCCTGCTGATAGATCGGGTTGTCAATATCCGAAGCGACTATAGCGGCATCGGTGTCAAGAACGTCACCATCAACGAGCCGGCGTTTCTCGGCCATTTTCCCGAGCGGCCGGTCTATCCCGGTGTGCTGATGATCGAGGGCATGGCGCAGACCGCGGGCGTGATCGGCATCATGTCGGTCGAAGGCACCCAGAAGCCCCGCGCGGTTTACTTTCTCACCATCGACAAGTGCAAATTCCGCAAGCCGGTGATGCCCGGCGACACCGTTGAATATCACATGCGCAGCATCGGCAGGCGCAAGTCCATGTGGTGGTTTCACGGCGACGCCATCGTCAACGGCACCACGGTTGCCGAGGCCGACGTTGGCGCGATGCTGACCGACTGATGACTACAACCGGTGGTAGGCGACGCGCTCTTGCCAGCGCTGCACGGGCTCAGATCGTCGCCTTGGGTGCGAGCAATATGTCCGGCCGGAAATATCTCCAGGCGGACGCCATTCATCATTCATTTGACCGTCGAGGGCACGCTGCGCTGGCGGCCAGCTGCTTGCATCCGTCATCCAGGCCCTGCGGCGCCAGCTCTGCCGCTCTATCGAGAGGGCGGCCTAATCGTCCTCGAACCCTGACATGCCGAAACACGGCGTAACCATACGTCACTAGACAGTACCGGCATGTCGCGGTAACCACCAGAAAACTCAACACATTAGCAACCTAGCGATATCAGCTGGTACTGGACCATTCGATGAGCACGATCGATCCCACCGCGCGGATTGAAGATGGCGCTGTGATCGGCGAGGGCACTTCTATTGGTCCCTACTGCATCATCGGCCCCCACGTCGTGATCGGCGCGGACTGCAAGCTGATCGCGCATGTAAGCGTGGCCGGGCACACGACGATCGCTGCCGGCAGCGTCATATATCCGTTTGCTGCGCTTGGAGGACCTCCGCAGGACTTGAGTTATCGCGGTGAGCCGACTCGGCTCGAAATCGGAGAGGAATGCACTATTCGCGAAGGCGTGACGATGAACGTCGGAACGAAGAAGGGTGGTGGCATCACACGGGTCGGCGCGCGCGGATATTTCATGAATAACAGCCATGTTGGTCATGACTGTATAGTCGGAAACGACGTCATCTTCGCGACTTCTGCGACGTTAGGCGGCCATTGCGAGATCGGCGATTTTGTCTACATGGGCGGCCTGTCGGCAGTTCACCAATTCGTCAGGGTCGGGTCGCAGACGATGGTCGGCGGCATTTGCGGCGTCCGCGGCGACGTGATCCCATTTGGTCTGGTCAATGGCCAATACGCCAGCCTCGAAGGTCTCAACCTCATCGGCATGAAGCGCCGCAAATTTACCCGCGAGCGGCTCGCTACCGTACGTTCGTTCTATCAAAAGCTGTTTCACGGCCCCGGCATTTTTGCCGAGAGGCTGAGCGCGGTGCAGCCTTTGGCGGCCGCAGACCCTGCCATCGCTGAAATTCTGAGCTTTATTGGCAACGGCAAGCATCGGGCGCTGTGCCTCCCGGACGACAGCGCCAACAAGCATTGATGACGGGGTCGCCCGAGCCATGACCAATAAGGCTATGGAGATTTCATCACCGATTGGCTTGATAGCGGCAGGCGGCGTCATGCCATTTGCGGTCGCGGATTCCCTGACTGCGCGCGGCATCAATCCCATTCTCTTCGCGCTGACAGGCGCCTGCGATCCGGTGCGGGTAGAACGCTTTCGTCATCATTGGATTTCGATCGGTCAGCTCGGCAGGGCGGTAAAGCTGTTTCGATCCGAAAACTGCCGCGATCTGGTTTTCATCGGCACGCTGGTGCGGCCGGCGCTCTCAGAGATTCGCCTCGATTGGGGTACACTTCGCGTCCTCGGCCGCGTCTGGGCTGCTTTCCGGGGCGGGGACGATCATCTGCTCTCCGGAATTGGCCGCATTCTCGAACAGGATGGCTTCCGGATGGTGGGAATCAAGGAGGTCGCGCCGGATCTTCTGATGCCGGAGGGATGCATCACCCGGGCGTCGCCTGACGAAAATGCCGCGGCCGATATCGCGAGGGGGCGCGACGTGCTGCGCGCGCTCAGCCCGTTCGACATCGGTCAGGCCGCCGTCGTGATCGACGGTCACGTGGTCGGGGTGGAGGACATCGAAGGCACTGACGGGTTGCTGGCGCGCGTTGCGCGTTTGCGCACGGAAGGTCGGATTCGCGCCAAGGCCGCGCGGGGCGTGCTGGTGAAAGCGCCGAAAAGCGGACAGGATTTGCGTTTCGATCTTCCCACAATAGGACCGCGAACCATCGAAGGCGCGGCCGCGGCCCAGCTTGCCGGGATTGCAATCGTTTCCGGCAACACGATTGTCGTCGAACCGCAGGCCATGATCGAGGCAGCCGACGCTGCAGGCCTTTTCGTGACCGGTTTGCCCGCGTGATGCAGGCGCGAGCAACCACCAACGTCGCGCGAAAAATATTCCTGATCGCGACGGAGGAATCGGGGGATCGGCTGGGTGCCAACCTGATGAAGGTGTTGCGCCAGCGCCTCGGCGACGCCGTGTGGTTTGAGGGCGTCGGCGGCCAGTCGATGGCGCGCGAGGGATTGGCGTCGCTGTTTCCAATCGAAGAGTTGTCGATTGTGGGACTGGCGGCGGTTGTGAAACAGTTCCCGATGATCTGGCGGCGTATCCGGGAAACCGCCGCTGCTGTGACGGAATCCTCGCCCGACATTCTCGTGATCATCGACAGCCCCGATTTTACCCACCGCGTGGCGCGCCGCGTTCGGGCCCGCGATCCCTCTATACCGATCATCGACTACGTTTCCCCCTCGGTTTGGGCGTGGCGGCCCGGCCGGGCGCGTGCGATGCGCGCCTATGTCGATCATGTGCTTGCCTTGCTGCCTTTCGAGCCGGAGGAGTATCGCAGGCTGCGCGGTCCGCCATGCAGCTATGTCGGTCACCCTCTGACCGAGCAGACCGGTGTGCTCCGGCCGGGCGTCGACGAGCAAAAGCGCCGGGATGAACAGCCGCCGGTTCTTCTGGTGCTTCCGGGAAGCCGCCGCAGCGAGATCAGCCATCACATGGCGGTATTCGGTGAGACGCTGGGCCTGCTGCAGGCCGAGGGCGGGCCGTTCGAACTGATCCTGCCCACCATGCCGCACTTGCAGGACGCGGTCCGGGAGGGCGTGAAGAGCTGGCCGGTGCAGCCGCGGGTCGTGATTGGCGAGCAGGAAAAGAGGGCGGCGTTTCGGATTGCTCGCGCAGCGCTCGCCAAGTCGGGCACCGTGACGCTCGAGCTTGCACTCGCGGGGGTGCCGATGGTCACGGCCTACAAGGCAGGCGCTGTTGAGGCGTGGATCGTGCGACGCGCGATCCGCTCAAGCTCAGTCATTCTGGCAAACCTAGTTATCGGCGAGAACGTCGTTCCGGAATTCCTGCAGCAGGACTGCGCGCCGGAAAAGCTGGTGCCCGCGCTGCGCGACGTGCTCACGGATTCTCCAATGCGCCAGCGACAGCTTGAGGCCTTCGCAAAAATCGACGCGATCATGTCGACCGGCGACCAGCCGCCGAGTGTGCGGGCGGCCGATATAGTGCTGGCGACGCTGCGAAAATCCCGGCGACCAATTTAGCGCTGAAAGTAAGCCGCCGGATGCGACTGATCGCATCCGGTTGCCAAAGCGTCGAATTAAAGGCTTCGAATTACTTGCGCTTGTCGATGTCGACGTAGTCGCGACGCGTGACACCGGTATAGAGCTGGCGCGGACGGCCGATCTTCTGGTGTGGATCCTCGATCATCTCGCTCCACTGGCTGATCCAGCCGACGGTGCGAGCGACCGCAAACAGAACGGTGAACATCGAGGTCGGGAAGCCCATCGCCTTCAGCGTGATGCCCGAATAGAAATCCACATTCGGATAGAGCTTGCGCTCGATGAAATATGGATCGCTCAGCGCGATCTTTTCCAGCTCCATCGCGACTTTCAGCATCGGATCGTCACCGTGGCCGGTCTCCGCCAGCACCGCGTGACACATCTTCTGCATGATTTTGGCGCGCGGATCGTAGTTCTTGTAGACGCGATGCCCAAAGCCCATCAGGCGGACTTCGCTGTTTTTATCTTTCACTCTTTTGATGAATTCAGGAATTTTATCGACCGTGCCGATGTCGGCCAGCATCGCCAGCGCAGCTTCGTTGGCGCCGCCATGGGCTGGTCCCCACAGGCAAGCGATGCCGGCGGCAATGCAGGCGAAGGGGTTGGCGCCGGAGGAGCCGGCGATCCGTACCGTCGAGGTCGAAGCGTTCTGCTCGTGGTCGGCATGCAGAATGAAGATCTTGTCGAGCGCGTCCGCCAGCACCGGATTGATGTTGTAGTCCTCGCAGGGTACCGCGAAGCACATGTGCAGGAAGTTCTCGGCGAAACTGAGCGAGTTCTTCGGATACATGAAGGGCTGGCCGATGGTGTATTTAAACGCCATCGCCGCGAGCGTCGGAATCTTCGCGATCATCCGCATCGACGCGATCATGCGCTGGGTCGGATCGGTGATGTCGGTGGAGTCGTGATAAAACGCCGCCAGCGCGCCGACGGCTGCCACCATGATCGCCATCGGATGGGCGTCGCGGCGGAAACCCTGGTAGAACCGCGCCATCTGCTCGTGGACCATGGTGTGATGGATCACGCGCTGGTCGAAATCGGCCTTTTGCGCCTTGGTCGGCAGCTCGCCGTAGAGCAGCAGGTAGCAGGTTTCGAGGAAGTCGCCGTTTTCCGCGAGCTGCTCGATTGGATAGCCGCGGTATTCCAGAATGCCGGCGTCACCGTCGATATAGGTGATCTTGGACTGGCAGCTGCCGGTGGAGGTGAAGCCGGGGTCGTAGGTAAACATTCCGGACTGGGCGTAGAGCTTGGCGATGTCGATGACATCGGGCCCGACGGTGCCGCTCAGAATCGGGAAATCGTAGGTCTTGTTGCCGACCGTCAGCGTTGCGGTTTTGGTGTTGGATGTTGCATCCATCGTGAAGTCCCCGATGAGATCGTTGCGAGAGCTGGCGGCCTGGTGCGCCATAACAATATAGAGATGGCGGGGGAAGCCCAATATTCTAGAAGCACCTCTTAAATGGGTATCTTATTGCTGTGTGCACTGCAAGATGGCCACGCCTGACCTGCAATGCCACCTTATGAGGGGGCTCGGTCGCCAAGCCGGGCCAGGCATTCCTGCTTTCCCAGCACCGCCAGGACGTCGAAGATACCCGGCGAGGTAGTGCGTCCGGTCAGCGCCACGCGGAGCGGCTGGGCCACCGCGCCAAGCTTGAGGTTGTTCTGTTCGGCGAATGCGCGCATGGCCGCTTCGGTGGTTTCCGAGGTCCACGGCGTGACAGCCTCAAGCGCAAGCCGAAGTCTGCCGATCAATTCACGATTTTCCGGCGTCAGCACCGCCTCTGCTTTTGGCTCGATCTCGAGCGGCCGGTCGGCAAAGATGAAGTACGCACTGTCGATCAGCTCGATCAGCGTCTTGGCCCGCTCCTTGAGGCTGGGCATCGCCTGCAGCAATTGCGCGCGCGTGCTGTCGTTGAGCTTGGCCTTGAGGTCAGAACCACTGGGGATATAGTCCAGCACGCCTTCGAACATGGTCACGAGAGATTGATCGTCGGAGTGACGGATATAGTGACCGTTAAGGCTTTCCAGCTTGGCGAAATCGAAGCGCGCCGCCGAACGGCCGATGGCCGGCAGGTCGAAAGCTGCAATCATTTCCTCTGTTGAAAATATTTCCTGGTCGCCGTGGCTCCATCCGAGCCTGACCAGATAATTGCGCAACGCCGCGGGCAAATAACCCATGGCGCGATAGGCATCGACGCCGAGCGCTCCATGGCGTTTTGAGAGCTTCGAGCCGTCGGGCCCATGGATCAGGGGAATGTGCGACATGCTCGGAATGTCCCAAGCAAGCGCATCATAGATTTGCTTTTGACGCGCGGCGTTGATCAGGTGATCGTCGCCGCGAATGATGTGAGTGACCCCCATATCGTGATCGTCGACCACGACGGCGAGCATGTAGGTCGGGTTGCCGTCGCCACGCAACAGGACGAGGTCGTCCAGGTTTTCGTTCTGCCAGACCACGCGGCCCTGGACCTGATCCTCGATCACGGTCTCGCCGGTCTGGGGGGCCCTGAGCCTGATCGTGGGCTTCATGCCTGATTGGGCTTCCGAAGCATCGCGATCGCGCCACAAGCCGTCGTAGAGGCGGGTGCGGCCCTCGGCGCGCGCTTTTTCCCGCATCGCCGTGAGTTCTTCTTGCGTGGCGTAGCAGCGATAGGCCTTGCCGCTGGCAAGCAATTGCTCCGCAACTTCGCGGTGGCGCGCGGCCCGGCTGAACTGGTAGATGACCTCGCCGTCCCAATCGAGCCCGAGCCATTTCAGCCCGTCCAGAATGGCGTCGATGGCTTCCTTGGTCGATCGCGCCCGGTCGGTGTCCTCGATGCGCAGCAGCATCTTGCCGCCGCGCCCGCGGGCGTAGAGCCAGTTGAACAGCGCCGTGCGGGCTCCTCCGATGTGAAGAAAGCCTGTTGGCGAGGGGGCAAAGCGCGTGACGATGGAATCAGTCATTACAGGAGCGGGTCGCGGATAAAGAGGGCATGCGCAAGGCGCGGTGGTGTATAGCAGGAACCGTGCATAACTAAAGCCTTCCTTGGGGCGGGCGGATTTGGCAGATAGTCCATTGATTCCCGAACAGGAAATGACAATGACAGCAGAACCGGTGGCGGCAGAGGTGGGGCGCGATTTCATTCGCGACATCGTCCAGGCCGATCTCGACGCCAGGAAACACAGCCAGATCGTGACGCGCTTTCCGCCGGAGCCGAACGGCTACCTGCACATCGGCCATGCCAAGTCGATCGCGCTTAATTTCGGCATCGCGCAGGAGTTCTCCGGACGCTGTCACCTGCGGTTCGACGATACCAATCCGACGAAAGAAGAGCAGGAATATATCGATTCGATTCAAGCTGACGTTCGCTGGCTCGGTTACGACTGGGGAACCGACCTTTTTTATGCATCGGATTATTTCGAACGACTCTACCAATGGGCGGAAATCCTGATCCGCAACGGACACGCCTATATCGACGACCAGTCACAGGAGGAAATCCGGCTCGCGCGCGGCACGCTGACCGAACCGGGTCGGAACAGTCCGTTTCGCGAACGCTCCGTGGATGAAAACCTCGATCTGTTTCGTCGCATGAAAGCGGGCGAGTTTCCGAACGGCGCCCGCGTGCTGCGCGCCAAAATCGACATGTCGTCGGGCAACATCAATCTGCGCGACCCCGTGCTCTATCGCATTCTGCACGCCACGCACCCGCGCACCGGCGACAAATGGTCGATCTATCCAAGCTACGATTACGCGCATGGGCAGTCCGATGCCATCGAGGGAATTACGCATTCGATCTGCACGCTGGAATTTGAGGACCACCGGCCGCTCTACGACTGGTTGCTCGACAAACTGCCGGTGCCGTCGAAACCGCACCAGTACGAATTCGCGCGGCTCAATCTGACCTATACGCTATTGTCGAAACGGGTTCTCACCGAACTGGTGCGCGGCGGCCACGTCGCCGGCTGGGATGATCCGCGCATGCCGACGATTGCCGGCCTGAAACGGCGCGGGGTGCCGCCGGCGGCGATCCGTGAATTCGTGAGGCGCATCGGGGTCGCGAAAGCCAACAGCGTTGTCGACGTCAACATGCTGGAATTCTCGATCCGCGAATGTCTCAACAAGGCGGCGCTGCGGCGCATGGCGGTGCTGCGTCCGCTCAAGGTCGTGATCGAGAATTACCCGGAAGGCCAGATCGAGGAGATCGAGGCCGTGAATCATCCGGACGATCCGGCGGCGGGCACGCGCCGTATCGCGTTCGGCCGCGAGCTTTACATCGAGCGCGACGACTTCATGGAAAATCCGCCGAAGAAATTTTTCCGGCTCTCGCCCGGAAACGAAGTTCGGCTGCGTTACGCCTATTTCATCACCTGCCGCGAAGTCATCAAGAATGCAGCCGGCGAGATCATCGAGCTGCGCTGTACCTACGATCCCGCGACGCGCGGCGGTAACGCGCCCGACGGGCGCAAGGTCAAGGCGACCATGCACTGGCTGTCGGCGGCGCAGTCGAGGCCAGCGGAAATTCGCATTTACAACCAGCTGTTCTCAAAGCCCGTTCCGGATGCCGCCAATTTCGTCGCCGATCTCAATCCGCAATCGCTGGAAGTTCTCTCCGGCGCGCGGATCGAGCCCGCGATTGCGGAGAGCAATTCGCCCGCGCCTGTTCAGTTCGAGCGGCAGGGCTATTTCGTGCGCGACCCGGATTCAACGCCGGATCATCCAGTGTTCAACAGGACGATCGGCTTGCGCGATACGTTTGCGAAGGAAGTCGGCGGCAAGGGCTGACTTGGTCTTTCCCAGGTATTCTGCATCCGTTAGCCAGCCGGTTCACGCCAGCGGATTTTACTGCGCAGCCAGTTTCAGCAATAGCCATAAAGGCCGCAGGCATAGGGCAGGCGGAGGCTGTCAGTATCGTACGGCCCACCGTAATATGGACCGGCGTAAAAGTAGGAATACCGCGAGCCATAATAGTAGCCGCCGCGAGCCCACGCGAAACCTGGGAGTAGATTGTAACCGATAATTGGTGGTGAATATTCGCGTGGCCGATACGTGTAGGGGCGAACCTCGGAAGGCTCCGCAAAAATCGCTCCCAGTCGGCTCTGCGGTGGGAGATCGGCGGCGCCCGCGGTCATTCCAGTGACGGCGATAGCGAAGACGGACAGAATTATCCTGCGCGGCATTGCCGATTTCCTCGATTGATTCGGAAATCTTATCGTAGTGCCGTTAGTAAAAGTTAACGTGCGGAGGCAAAGGCCGACCTAACGCCACTGCGTGTGAACGTGCCAGGTCAGTCTAGCAACCACATCGACTATCAAATTCCGTAGTCCGGATGCTCCCTGAGAATAAACAATAAACCTCGTACGCGGCTGTACCTCATCTCTTTTCGCGACGTCGCAAACCACGATCCGCGATGCGTCGTGCGGCACTTTCCCAACTATTCTGCATCCGTTCCGCTAGCCGCCCTATGACACGCTACGGTAGCATTGCGGTCTGTACGGAGTGCGAGGGGCTACCGGGATGGCAGAGCGGGGCGGGTCTCCCGGCCGGACGCAAGGCTACGCTGGCACTTGGCCGCCGCGCGAGGCGGCGCGGGCAGGCGGCATCGCTCCGTCAGGTCTCAGTGCATGGTCGTCGTTCATCGAGAAACTGCGGACGTGGATTCGCGCCGAGGCCGGCGCCGGCCGGTTGCTGCCTTGGGTGCCCGTCGCATTCGGTACGGGAATCGCGTTCTATTTCACCGCGGATCATGAGCCGGTTGCCTCGGTTACCGCTGTCGCGGCGACAGCGTTTTGCCTGGCGGCGTTTCTGCTGCGGCGGCACAAGATATTTCCAATTGCGGTGGTGATCGCCGCTATCGCCGCGGGTTTCGCCGTGGCGACGTGGAAGACCGCGCGGGTCGCGCACGGCGTGCTGGCACGGCCTGCGTATTCGGTGTCGCTTTCGGGCTTTGTCGAGACCCGCGATATACGCGAGCGCACCGACCGGTTCGTGTTGCGCGTCGCCCAGATGGACAGCCCGCGCGCCCTGACAAAACTGGAGCGCGTTCGCCTGTCGGTGCGCAAGGGCACCGCGCCCGCGGTCGGCAGTTTTGTCGAAGTGAAGGCGCGGCTGCAGCCGCCGCTCGCTCCATTGCGGCCGGGCAGCTACGATTTCGGCCGCGACATGTATTTCGCTGGCATTGGCGCCTCCGGTTTTGTCACTGGCGCGATCAAGACGGTGGAGCCGCCGATGAGCGGTGGCCTGTCGCTGCGCTATGCCGCAGTCATGCAGGGACTGCGTGATGCGATCGATGCGCGAATACGTACGACGCTTGATGGCGACCGGCGCGCCATCGCGACCGCCTTGCTGACCGGCCGCCGCGATGCGATCTCCGCGCCGGTCAATGATGCGATGTTCATCTCTGGGCTGGGACACGTGCTCTCGATATCAGGATATCACATGGCGGTCGTCGCCGGCGTGGTGTTCTTTGCGGTGCGCGCGCTGCTGGCGCTGATCCCCGGGCTGACCGTCAGCTTTCCGATCAAGAAATGGTCGGCCGCCGCTGCGCTTGCCGCCGCCGCCTTCTATCTTTTGCTGTCGGGTGCCGAGGTCGCCACCCAGCGCTCGTTCTTCATGACCGCGGTGGTGTTGATCGCCATCATGGTCGACCGCCGCGCCGTGACGTTCCGTACGCTCGCGGTGGCGGCGATGATCGTGCTGGTGATCGCACCTGAAGCGCTGGTGCATCCGAGCTTCCAGATGTCGGAGGCGGGTTTTCAATCTGCCTCCTCGTGGCCGCTAAACCCCTTATAAATAAGAGGCTCTTGCAGCTTTCCCATTCGGAGGCCGGAGCACGAAAATCGAACAAAACAGGGCGGAACGCCGAATTTGGCGGCAAAGAGTCCCGAAAAAAGTCCCGGAATGTTTCGGCCGTTCGCGAGCCGTTCTTCTGTCGCGCATTAATCAGCCAACTACGGAAGCACGGAGCGCCACCGTGCCGTCCTCGCAATCGCGCCGGCCTCGGCTGCGCGGTCCACACCCGTTCAGCAGTAACGGGCCCGCGCCGGGTGCCGGAGCGTCCGTGAAGCCGCGTGCCTGATAAGGCGCGAATCTACAATGCCAGCCCGTCTACCGGGTCAGGGTCCGCGAGCTTATCCAGAGTTGTTGCGGGACATCTTGACATCTCGCCGATGGCACGGCGGTCGGGTGGTGATTGCCATCACCACCCGAAATCAAGCAGACGCCTTATGGTGTCTGCAGGAGCGGGAAAACCCTGGCGGGAGCCCCGCATGATGGAGATGCAGCCGGTGAGCGACCGCATCCCAATTTCAGCGCCATCAAAGCGCGCACAAAAGCCGACAGCATGACCCCGGCTTCCCGGTTCTATCCGGTTGCGTCGCTCACCTATGTTCGCGACGGCCTAACTGCCTTTGCATAACATGGTTTTGCCGGTGACGGCAAAGCTATGCCCCTCAGAGCCTTCAGCCTTTGCATGATTGCGCATTTAACAGACTGGGCAACCGGGCCAGAGCGCCGTGTTGCAAGCGACGAGGGCCGCCGCAGTGGCCGCAGTAGGTGATCAACTAACAACAATCCATCCTGAATCGCGTCAGAAAAGATTGGCCCGTCCGTCGGATCTCGCAGTATTGACCGAATATAACGACGTCGAGAGCAAT
>Ga0208989_10000055_pt1 | contig 21901 bp, 16 predicted proteins | sample MedBloCAOM3_M1_FD_187852 | JGI IMG/M metagenome (GOLD analysis project Ga0208989, IMG submission 187852) | Forest soil microbial communities from El Dorado National Forest, California, USA - Mediterranean Blodgett CA OM3_M1 (SPAdes) (version 2) | ecosystem: Environmental > Terrestrial > Soil >...
CCTATTTGCCCTTCCAGTTCGGCGTGCGCTTGTTGAGGAAGGCATCCATCCCCTCGCGAAAATCCTCGCTCATATAGGCGCGAAGGATCAAATCCTCGCCCTCCTCGCGCGACAATGTCCGCCGGATACGGCGCACCGCCTCTTTCGTGACTTCAAGCGTGATCGGCGCATGGCCGGAAACAAGCTTTGCGGTTTCGCCGGCGCGGCGCTGCAGCGTCTCCACGTCAGGCACCACTTCGTTGAGCAGCCCTAGCGCGAGCGCTTCGGGAGCCTCGATCAGCCTGGCTGTAAAAATCAAATCCTTGGTCCGCGCCGGCCCGATCAGTGAAGTGAGCCGGCTGATGTTGGACATCGACAGGCAATTGCCGAGCGTCCGCGCGATGGGAAAGCCGATCCGCGTCGCCGCTGTGCCGATCCGGATGTCGCAACAGGCGGCGATCCCCGCCCCGCCGCCGGTGCAGGCTCCGGCGATGGCCGCGATGGTCGGCACCCTGACCCGTTCCAGCGCACCCAGCACGCGATCGATCCGCGCCTCATAGTCGAGCGCATCCTGCGAAGTCTTGAAGGCGCGGAATTGCGAGATGTCGGTGCCGGATGCGAACGCCTTGTCGCCGGCGCCGGTGAGGATCATCGCCTTGATCGAGCGATCGGCGTTCACGGTTTCGCAGATGGCCGCCATCCGTTCGTACATCGCAAACGTCAGCGCGTTGCGCGCTTGCGGACGGTTGAAGGTCAGCCGGGCGATGCCATCACCGACATCATAGATCAAGTCTTCAGTTGCGGTTACGGGGGCGTTCATTTGCACGCTCTTTCTCTTCTGGCGAGGGGTTCGTACCATTGGCAGGACCGCGTCCGAAGCGCGTGACCCTGCGCGCGCTTCGGAAAGATTTTCATACTGGCCTTAAGCAACGGCGGACTTTGATTTCGGCATCGGCACTATGTCGCGCCCTTTCAGGACTTCCATGGCGGCCAGCACTCCGCCGCTGCGATGCGGCACTTTGGCGAGATCGAGGCCCATCTCGATGCCCGACAGCGTGCCCATCAGCATCAAATCGTTGAAATGCCCGATATGGCCGATCCGGAACACCTTGCCCTTGATCTTGTTCAGGCCCGTACCCAACGACATGTCGAAATTCTCAAGCACCACTTTACGGAAATTGTCGGCGTCATGGCCTTCCGGCATCACCACGCCGGTCAGCGCAGGCGAATGCGCATGTGGATCCTGGCATTGAGTTTCCAGTCCCCACGCTTTCACCGCCGCGCGCGTCGCCGCGCTGTGGCGCTTGTGCCGCGCGAAGACGTTGTCGAGCCCCTCTTCCTCGAGCATCGCAATGGCTTCTTTCAGTCCAAACAGCATGTTGACCGCCGGGGTGTAGGGCCACGTGCCCACCTTGTTGATCGCAACGACTTCCTGCCAATCCCAATATGATCGCATCGACGGGTTGGCCTGCGCCACCGCCAGCGCCTTTTCCGACACCGCGTTGAAGCCGAGGCCCGGCGGCAGCATCATCCCCTTTTGCGAACCGGCGACGGACACATCGATGCCCCAGGCGTCATGCTCGTATTCCAGAGAACCGAGACCGGAAATGGTATCGACCATCAAGAGCGCCGGGTGCCTGACGCGATCCATAGCCTTGCGGACATCGAGCGGATGGGTGACGCAGCCGGTCGATGTCTCGTTGTGCACGACCATCACTGCCTTGATCAGATGCTGGCGATCGGCTGCAAGCCTCGCCTCGATCTGCTCCACGTCGGCCCCGCGCCGCCAGTTGCCCGGCAGGAAATCGACGTCCAGCTTGAATTTATCGGCGATGCCGCACCACAGCACTGCAAATTGGCCAGTCTCGGCCATCAGCACTTTGTCGCCAGGCGACAACGTATTCACGATCGCGGCTTCCCACGCACCGGTCCCCGACGACGGATAGATGATCACCGGCTGCTTGGTGCGGAAAACGCGCTGCGAGGCCGCCAGCACGTCAAAGCCAAGCTGGGCGAATTCGGCACCGCGATGATCCATGGTGGGCATGTCCATCGCCCGGAGCACCCGGTCGGGTATATTGGTCGGTCCTGGAATCTGGAGAAAATGCCTTCCAGTATGCACAGTCATATAGCGTCCTTCCCCCGAGAATCCTTGCGATCGCGGGGCCCCGATAACACTTTTTGACAGCCTTGTCCCCTTGTCTGAGAGGAGCCTGAGTCCGCGGCCCCGCGATTGTTCCGGGACCGCCGCCACTCACCCCACCGTGACCGGCTGGCCGACCGGAGCGGGACCGAGGTCTTCGAACGGCTTTTCGGGATGCATCAGGAACGCCGAGAAGCCCCCGACGAGCAGCAGCCCCATCGACATCAGGAACGGCAGGTACCAGTTGCCGGTGACATCGATCACGTAACCGGCCACCAGCGGCGAAACGATCGCCGCCAGCGCCGAGCCTGAGTTCATCAGGCCGGCCGCCGTCCCGGAATACTTTGACGCAATATCCATCGGCACGGACCATATCGGGCCAATCACCAGCTCCGCAAAGAAGAAGCCGCTCGACAGGCACAACGCGACGACGGTGATGTCGTGCACGAAAAGCATCGGCAGCAACGACAGGAAGGCACCGGCAAAACCGAGGATTATCACGCTGAGCCGCGCAAATCGCACATTGCCGGTACGGCGGAAAATCCCGTCCGAAAGGATGCCGCCAAGGCTGTCGCCGACGACCCCGGCGAAGAAAACGCCCGAGGCGAACAGCGCCGAGTTCTTGATGTCCATATGGTAGCTATTCTTGAAGAACAGCGGCAGCCAGTTGAGATACAGCCACAAACACCAACCGTAGCAAAAGTACGTGAGTGTGACTGGCCACATCCGGCGCAGCAGCGGCCCCCATGGCACCTGCGGCCTCATATTGGCAGGACGCGGCGGAAGCGACGCCAGTTCGGCCTCGGTGATGCCAGGATGATCTTTGGGCTCGTTGCGGAAATACCAAGCCCAGACCACGCCCCAGACCAGGCTTACCAGTCCAAGCGCGATGAACGAACCGCGCCAGGTCAGCCAAGCCATCAGCGCGGCGATCAACGGCGGCGTGATTGCGTTGCCGAGTCGCGCGAAGGCGTGGGTGAGGCCCTGCGCGAAACCGCGCTTGGCCGCGGGGGTCCAGTATTGCATAGCCCGCGTGGCGGTTGGGAAGGTCGCTCCTTCGCCGAACCCAAGGGCGACACGAGCGATAAACAACGTCAGGAGCCCGTGCACAAAGCCGGTCATGATGGTGGCAACCGCCCAGATCATGCCGCACCAAAACAGCGTTCGGCGCGGTCCGAAACGGTCACCGACCCAACCGCCGATGACCTGGAACAGCAAATAGGGATAGGCAAAGGCTGAAAACACCAGGCCAAGCTGCGTATTGCTGAGACCCAATTCCTTTTGAATTTCGCTGGCCGCAGTGCCGATATTTACCCGATCGATATAGGTGATGAAGTACATGACGCACAGCATCGCCAGCACGACATGGGTGGCCTTGAAACGAAGCCGCATGTTCTAACTCCCGGACAGTCCGCCTATGGTTCGGATCTGCTTGTGAACCGAACCCGCGTGACCACCTTGCTCAGTTCGATATCACCTTGAGATGCGCCGACGTGTTGGACTGGGTGCGCTCCTCAAGGAACGTCATCGCCGCCGCCACGCCACCGGCGCGATGCGGTACGCCGGCGAGGGACAATCCCATTTCGACACCGGTCAGCGCGCCTAACAGCGTGAGTTCGTTGCACTCACCGAGATGACCGATGCGAAACACTTTGCCGGCGAGCTTCGTCAGCCCGGAACCGAGCGACATGTTGTAATTGTCGAGGACAGTTTTGCGGAATTGGTCGGCGTCGTGTCCGGGTGGCATCAGCACGGCCGTCAGAACCGGAGAATACTCCGAAGGCTCCAGACACAGCACTTCCAGGCCCCAATGCCGCACCGCCGCGCGGGTGGCAGCCGCGAGGCGCTGATGACGGGCGAATACCGCGTCCAGCCCTTCCTCAAGCAGCATCGCGATGGCTTCGCGAAGTCCGTAAAGCAGATTGGTGGCAGGCGTGTAAGGAAAGAAGCCGTTTGCATTGGGCTTCAGCATTTCCTCCCAGTCCCAATAAGACCGGGGCATCTTGTTGGTCTTGGCCGCGGCGCGGGCCTTCTCCGAGATCGCGTTGAAGCCGAGCCCCGGCGGGAGCATGAAGCCTTTTTGCGAACAGCTTACGGTGACGTCGACTTTCCACTCGTCGTGCCGGTAATCGACCGAGCCCAGCGAGGAGATCGTATCGACAAGCAGCAGCGCGGGATGGCCCACCTTGTCCATCGCAGCGCGGATGTCGCCGACGCGACTGGTCACGCCAGTGGAAGTTTCGTTGTGCACCACCATGACCGCCTTGATCGAATGCGACGAATCCTGCGCCAGCCTGGCCTCGATTGCCGCGGGATCAGCGCCGTGGCGCCAGTCGCCGGGCATGAAGTCCACCTCGATGCCCCAACGCGCTGCCATCTGCTGCCACAGGGTGGCGAAATGGCCGGTCTCGACCATCAATACCTTGTCGCCCGGCGAGAGCGTGTTGACGATCGCGGCCTCCCAGGCGCCCGTGCCCGAGGATGGAAAGATGATGACCGGTCCGGCCGTCTTGAAGATCTTCTGGCTGCCTTCGAAAACCGCTTTTGCCAGTTCGGCAAATTCCGAACTGCGGTGATCGATCACAGGCATGTCCATGGCCCGGAGCACGCGATCCGGAACGGGGCTCGGACCGGGAATCTGAAGGAAGTGGCGTCCCTGATGCTTGGTCATAATTTCCTCCGTCCCCGAGTAGCGGGTGTTAGGATCATATTGCATTCAATTTCTACCGATACAATCAATTTATTGCGTTCAACTTTACCGTCGACGTCCCTGCTTTTGCACATTATTGTTCGTTTCATGAAACCTGTGATTCCAAGCGATCCGACCTCCCTGCCGGTCCGACCCGAGGCCGTCGCCGATGCGGGCCGCGAGGAATCCTCGTTACACGACGAGATTCTCGCGCGATTGCGGGACTACATCGTGGAGGGCAACATCCCAGACGGCGGCCGCGTGCCCGAGCGTCAGCTGTGCGCCATGTTCGGGATCTCCCGCACGCCGTTACGCGAGGCTTTGAAAGTCCTGGCATCGGAAGGACTGGTCGATCTGCTGCCCAACCGGGGAGCGCGCGTCAGGCAATTGAGCGAGCACGAGCTGCGCGAGCTCTTTGATGTCATGGGCGGACTGGAGGGTCTTGCCGGACGCCTGGCATGCGAAAACATCGCTGATGAGGAAATTGCCGAAATCGAGCGCCTGCATTACGAAATGTACGGCTTCTACCTGCATCGCGACATGCACGGCTACTTCCAGATCAACCAGCTCATCCATCAGAAAATTGTCGAGGCCTCCCGCAACGCTATATTGTTGGCGGCTTATGCCAACTTCGCCGGGCGGATACGCCGGATTCGCTACTCCGCCAATTTTGCCCGCAAACGCGAGCGCTGGGGCGAAGCGATGCGCGAGCATGAAATGATCCTGGATGCGCTGCGACGGCGCGCAGGCAGCGAGCTCAGCGACATCCTCTTCCACCATCTGCGCAACAAGCAGACCGCCGCGATCGAGCATTTAACCAAAACAGATGCCGCTCTCTCCCCGCCCGTTCCGGCGTGATCCGCGATCGTCCTCGGCATAACACTCAAATTTGAATTCAAAAATTTGAAAAGTCCAAAAATAATTGCATTTCGCATCCTTTCGAATTAGGGAGCAGAAACGCAAGTCTTTGTCGCGGCTGACTGGGGTTCCAGATGACGAATTCAGGCTTCCCGCGGCTTGAACAGCGGCTCCGGTCGAATATCACCGGCGACGTCTTCTTCGATCCGTTCAACCGCGGCCGATATGCGACCGACGCCTCGTTCTATCAGATGTTGCCGCTCGGCGTGGTGGTCCCCCGGACCATGGACGAGGCGTTGCGGGCGCTCAGCATCGCCCGTGACGAAGGCAGGATCGTCACGCCACGCGGCGGCGGGACGTCGCAATGCGGCCAGACCGTCAATGACGGCATCGTCATCGATCTTTCCAAACACCTGAACCGCATCGTCTCGCTTGACGTCGAAAATCGTACCTGCGTAGTCGAACCGGGGATCGTGCTCGACGACCTCAACCGGCAGCTTAAGAAACATGGCCTGTGGTTTCCGGTCGATGTTTCCACCGCCTCGCGCGCCACCATCGGCGGCATGGCCGGCAACAATTCCTGCGGCGGACGTTCGTTGCGCTACGGCACCATGCGCGACAACACGCTGTCGATGGACGCAGCACTAGCCGACGGCACCCTGCTGCATTTCGGCGAGGTGCCGCGCGATCTCGCGCAAGTGAATTCGAGCAACAGCGGACTCGGTCTGTTTCGCGACATGCTTGATCTCGGCGAGCGCGAGGCGATCGAGATCGCCGAGAAATTTCCAAAAGTGCAGCGCCGCGTCGGTGGCTACAATCTCGATGCGCTGGTGCCGCGCAATGCCGCCAATAACATGGCGCATCTGCTGGTGGGGTCGGAGGGGACGCTTGCCTTCACTACACAGGTTGAGCTGAAGCTGTGGCCGGTTATCCGCAACAAGGTCCTGGGCGTCTGCCACTTCGGCAGCTTCTACGAGGCGATGGATGCCGCGCAGCATCTGGTAAAGCTTCGCCCGATCGCCGTGGAGCTGGTGGATCGTACCATGCTGGCACTCGGCCGCGAGATTGCGATGTTTCAGTCCATCATTGCTACAGCGGTGCGCGGCGATCCCGACGCTGTCCTGATCGTCGAGTTTGCCGAGGAGGATCAGACCGAAAACGTCAGGCGATTGAAGCAGCTTGGCGAGGTGATGGCCGACCTTGGCTTTGGCTGGGACCATCCGCAGCGCAAATGGGGCGGCGTGGTCGAGATAACAGAGCCCGCGCTGCAGACCGGGATCGCCGAGTTTCGCGCCGCGGGTCTCAACGTCATGATGTCGATGAAGCAGGAGGGCAAGCCGGTCTCGTTCGTCGAGGATTGCGCGGTGCCGCTGCCGCATCTTGCAGACTATACCGAGCGGCTCAACGGCATCTTTGCCAGGCACGGCACAAGCGGCACCATGTATGCGCACGCCTCGGAAGGCTGCCTGCATGTGCGGCCGGTGCTTAACCTGAAACTCGAAAAGGACGTCAAGGCGATGCGCGCCATCGCCGAGGAAACCTTCGCGATAGTGCGCGAGTACAAGGGGTCACATTCCGGCGAGCACGGCGACGGCATCGTGCGATCGGAATTTCACGAGGCGATGTTCGGCCCGCGCATCATCAACGATTTCAGGGAGGTCAAGCACCGCTTCGATCCGGGCAACGTGCTCAATCCCGGCAAGATCGTCGACGCGCCCAAGATGGACGATCGCTCGCTGTTTCGCTATCCGCCGGGCTACCGCGTCGGCGAATTGAAAACGGCACTCGACTGGTCGGCTTATCCCGGCGCCGGCGGCGGCTTCCAGGGCGCGGTCGAGATGTGCAACAACAATGGCGCATGCCGCAAACTTGAAGGCGGCGTGATGTGTCCGTCCTATCGCGCCACCCGCAACGAGAAAGACGTGACGCGCGGACGGGCCAATACGCTGCGGCTTGCGATCTCCGGCCAGTTGGGCCCAGACGCGTTGGCGTCAGATGAAATGGCGGAGACGCTAAAGCTCTGCGTGTCCTGCAAGGCCTGCCGCCACGAATGCCCTACCGGCGTCGACATGGCCAAGATGAAGATCGAAGTTCTCGCCGCGCGAGTAACGAAGCACGGGCTTTCGCTGCGCGATCGGCTGGTGGGCTATCTCCCCCGCTATGCGGCGCTGGCGTCGCGCTTTACCCCGCTCGCCAATTGGCGCAACAACAGCCCCTTGTTACGAAGGCTGTTCGAAAGAGTGGCCGGCATCAGCGCGCAGCGCGCGTTGCCGGAGTGGCGGCGCGATGTGTTCAAGTCTGACGTCGAGGCGACAGGCCCGGTCGATGGCCGCGAGGTCGTGCTGTTCGCCGACACCTTTAACCGCGCCTACGAACGTGAAAACCTCGACGCCGCGATACGCGTGCTGGTCGAGGGCGGATACCGTGTCCACATTCCAAAGCCGGCGGATAAAGGCAGGCCGTTGTGCTGCGGGCGGACGTTTCTTTCGGCGGGCCTGGTTGATCACGCACGCACTGAGCTCGACCGGCTGGTCACTACTTACGCGCCGTTCGCCTCGCGTGGCGTGCCAATCGTCGGTCTGGAGCCGAGTTGTCTGTTGACGCTTCGCGACGAGCTTCTGTCGCTGCGCTCCGACGCGACAGCGAAAAGCATCAGCGCACACGCACTGTTGTTCGAGGAGTTTCTGGTCCGCGAGGCCGAGGCCGGCCGCCTGCGGCTGCCGCTCGGTCCTGTCGCCGGGAAAGCTTTGGTGCACGGCCACTGTCATCAAAAATCGTTCGGCGCGTTCAAACCGGTCGAGCAGGTGCTTCGGCTGGTTCCCGATTTGAATGTCGAAACCATCGAGTCGAGCTGCTGCGGCATGGCCGGCGCCTTCGGCTACGGCGCAGATACCTATCAGGCCTCAATGGACATGGCCGAACTCTCGCTACTGCCAGCCGTCAAGCGCGCGGATGCTGCGACGCTGATTGTCGCCGACGGCACCTCGTGTCGGCACCAGATCAAGGATGGCGCCCAGCGCGGCGCCCTTCACGTCGCGCGCGTGCTGGCGATGAGCCTCGACAACGCGCGATCCAACCCAACTCCCTCCCCTATCGCAAAGGAATCCATCCATGGCTGAACTGACCCTCGACGTCGCCCGCAAGATTCTCGACGTCGCGCTTGCCAAAAGCATCGAGAAGAAACTGAAACCCCTCGTCGTTACCGTTCTCGATGCGCGCGGCTGCGTCAAAGCCTCCGCGGCGCAGGACGGCACCAGCCTGATGCGCGGCGAGGTTGCCCATGGCAAGGCCTACGGCGCGCTGGCATTGGGCATGGGATCGAGGGCGCTGTTCCAGCGTGCGCAGGAGCAGGCCTATTTCATCGGCGCGGTGAATACGCTGGCGCAGGGCCGGATGGTGCCGGTGCCCGGCGGCGTGCTGATCCAGGACGGCGGCGTTCTGCTCGGTGCCGTCGGAATCAGCGGCGACACCTCCGACAATGACGAGGCCTGCGCGATCGCGGGCATCGAGGCCGCTGGATTGAAGGCGAACCCAGGGTAGGTAGCCATTGCACAGTCGCGTCTTCAACGTCGTCCCGGCGAATGCCGGGACGACTGCGCTAGAATCACTTCCCCGGCCATGACGGCTTGCGCTTTTCACCGAAAGCCTTGAGGCCTTCCTTGGCGTCCTCCGTCATCGCCAGCAATGCGATCTGGCTTTCGGTGTAGGCGATGCTTTCATCGAACGACATCGACGCGATCGCGCGCATGGCATATTTGCCGCGCCGGATCGCGGTCGGCGATTTGTCAACGATGCGACCGATCAGCCAGTCGACTTTGGCGTCAAGTTCGGTTGCTGGCACAACGTAATTCAGAAGTCCGGCGGCTAGCGCAGTCCTCGCGTCGAACGGTTCGCCGGTCAGCGCCCACTCGTTGATCAGCCGCCGCGGCGCGATCGATTGCAATAGGCTCATCACCTGCATCGGGAACACGCCGACCTTTACTTCAGGCAGCCCGAACGTCACGTGGTCTGCCGCAACCGCCATGTCGGTCATGCACAACAGGCCCATGCCGCCGGCCATACAGACGCCGCCCACCCGCGCGATCGCCGGCTTGGTGGCGTTTTGCGAAAGCCGCAGCAAATCCGCGTAATCGACATTCGGCTTGGCGAAATCGAAAGCGAAGGCAGCCCCGGTGTGCTGCAAATCAGCCCCGGCGCAAAACGCCTTGTCGCCCGCGCCGGTCAAGACGACCACGCGCACATCCGGATCGTCATGCGCGTCGCGATAGCCTCTTGCGATGCCGGCGACCACGTCGCCATTGATGGCGTTACGCTTCTCAGGCCGGTTGATGGTGATCCAGAGCGCCTGCCCGCGCTTTTCCAATACCACGCTGTTGTTGTCAGTCATTGCCCTGCTCGCCTCGCCTGCTGTCGGCGGACATTAACGGCAGGATGGCGGCAGACCGCAAGGAGGATTTAAGTAGCCGGGATCGCTGATGGAGCGGCCTTCTTCACCCAGACCTTGTTGTCGTGGAATGCGGCGCCGCCGACTGGCGCAACCGCCTCGGCGCCGGTGAGCGTGTTGATGCCGCGGCCGCCGATGTGGGCGCGGTTTGGGTGAATCGATTCCGCGATCAGCACGCCGCGGCGCAGGCCATCGGATAATCTGGCGGTCAGCGTCGTTTCGCCGCGCGTGTTGCCCAGGGTAACAGCGTCGCCATCGGCGATCCCTAGCGAAGCGGCATCGGCCGGATGAATCATCACGGTCGGCGCGCCTTCGCGCGCCTGCGACGATGGCGTTTCGTTGAAGCTGGTGTTGAGGAAGCTGCGCGACGGGCTGGTCGCCAGCCGGAACGGATGCGCCTCGTCGGCCTCCTCGATGATGGTCCAGTGATCCGGCAGCGACGGCATCTGTTCCCAGGGGCCCATACCGGCGATGCCGATGGGAGGATGTGCCCAATCCGCCTTGAAATGGAATTTGCCGTCGGCGTGGGCGAAGCCGTCGAGGTAGTGCGAGGTGCGAAAATCCGGCTGGAGGTCGCGCCACAGATCGGCCTCCAAGGTCTCGATATCGCCATGGCCGCTCTTTTTGAGCGTGGCGTCGATCAACTCGCGCGGCGACATTTCAAATGCGGGATGCACGGCGTTGAGGCGGCGGCCGAGGCCTTGCAGCACGTCGTGATTTGAGCGGCACTCGCCTGATGGGTCGATCAGCTTGGCGCCGACCGAAATGTGCTGATGGCCGCCACCGTAATAGAGATCGTCGTGCTCCATGAACATGGTCGCGGGCAGCACAATGTCTGCCATCTGCGCGGTCTCGGTCATGAACTGCTCATGCACCGCCATGAACAGGTCTTCGCGCGCAAATCCCTGGCGCACTAGCGCCTGCTCCGGCGCCACCGTCATCGGATTGGTATTCTGGATCAGCATCGCCTTGACCGGCGGTCCGCCTCTCAGCGCCTCGGCGTCTCCGGTCAGGATGCGCCCGATTTGCGATTGATCAAGCACCCGCGTGGTGTGATCGATGGCGTCATGGCCCTCGATCAGCGATTCATTGAACTTCCAGATCGCGTAATTGTTGAAAAACGCGCCGCCGCCTTCGTATTGCCAGGCGCCCGTCACGGCCGGAATACACAGCGCCGCATGCATCTGCGCCGCGCCGTTGCGGCTGCGAGTGAAGCCGTAGCCCAGACGGAAAAACGAGCGCTTGGTCTCGCCGACCAGCCGGGCGAAAGCCTCGATCTCTCCCACCGGCACACCGCAAATGGACGAGGCCCATTCCGGCGTGCGGCTCGTCAGATGCGCCTCGAGCTCATCAGGGCAATCGGTGTAGCGCTCCATATACGCCCGATCGGCGTAGCCTTCGCGGAACAGAACGTGCATGACGCCGCAGGCAAACGCGCCGTCGGTGCCGGGCCGCAGGATGATTTTGATATCGGCCTGCTTCATGGTGTCGTTGTTGTAGATATCAACAGCCGCGATCTTCGCGCCGCGCTCCTTGCGGGCGCGCATCGCGTGCGTCATCACGTTGACCTGGGTATTCACCGGATTGGTGCCCCAGATCACGATCAGATCGGAGACGCCCATCTCGCGCGGATCGACGCCGGCGATCTTGCCGGTGCCTATCGCAAATCCGACGCGAGCGATGTTCGCGCAGATCGTGCTGTAGAAGCGGGAATATTTTTTCACATGCGCAAGGCGGTTGATGCCGTCGCGCATCACGAGGCCCATGGTGCCGGCATAATAATAGGGCCACACGGATTGCGCACCGAACTCGCGCTCCGCCGCGTCAAAGCGCGCCGCGATCTCGTCCAGCGCCTCGTCCCACGAAATCCGCGCGAATTGACCGGATCCCTTGGGCCCGGTTCGGCGCATGGGATGCATCAGCCGCTCGGCGTGATGAATGCGCTCGGCATAGCGCGCGACCTTGGCGCAGACCACACCGGCTGTGTAGCTCTGCAGCTTGGAGCCGCGCACCCGGCCGATAGTGGAATTATCGATCACCTCGATATCGAGGGCGCAAGCCGACGGGCAATCGTGCGGACAGGTGGAATGCCGGATGTCGACCTTGGCGTGCTGGTTCATGCGCCAATTGGTACCATCAAAAGCAGGGGTAGCCGAGCGCATTTATCCGGCAATGTCGTTGCGAAAACCGCGAGTGAGCCATGCATTATGAACTGAGATAAGCCCCGCCATTGGCGTGGATTGCCTGCCCGGTGATGTAGCGCGCACCTGGGCCGCACAGAAACCGCACCGTCGCCGCGACGTCTTCCGGTCTGCCGCGCGCGCCCGTGATTGTCTGATGGGTTAGATGATGCGCGGGCTCCGGTTTGTCTTTCGGGCGCGGCGTGCCGATCAGCCCGGGAACGACGCAGTTTACGGTAATGCCGTCGTCGGCAAGATCATACGCAAGCGCGCGGGTGAAGCCGACAATTCCCGCCTTCGCGGTCACAACATGGGCGCGGTTTTTCGAACCCGTATGCGCGCTCAGCCCCCCGATGCTGACGATGGTTCCCGCTCCGCTTTTCCGCAACGCCGGAAGACAGGCTTTTGTGCAGTGAAACGCGCCATCGAGGGTGACGTCGAGGATTTCGCGCCACTCGGCGTAGCTCATCTCGCCGAACGGCTTTTCCCGCCGCAGCGCCGCGTTATTGACGAGAATATCGATTCGGCCGAATTGCTTTATCGCCGCCTCCGCCATCGCCTGCACTGCTGTGGCATCGGCCACGTCGCCGATATGGACCAGCGCCTTACCGCCGGAGGACTCGATCTCGCGCGCAACGGCGTCGGCCTCGGCACAATTGCTGCGCGCATTCACCACGATGGACGCACCGCCGTCCGCCAGCGTCAGCGCAATCGCGCGGCCGATATTGCGCCCCGCTCCGGTGACGATTGCTACCTTGCCGTTGAGATCGTTGTTGCCGGCCACGTACTGCTCCTCGGCTGTCATCGTCCGCGAAAGCGGACGATTCAGTAAACACCGACCTCCGCGATTCATCCGATAGTGTTGCGATTACTGGATGCCCCGCTGTCGCGGGGCATGACGGTAGTGGTTATATGCGTAACGATGATAGATCGATCTTCCCATCATACAATCCCGCCAACAATTTCAGCGTCGCATCGCTCTGCGTCCTGGTCCAGCCGCCATGCTGCGCGTTGAGCGCAAATTTATCGGTCACGTCCTGCCGCGTCAGTGGCTCCTGCGCGCCGCCACGCAGATAAGGTTGCCGCTCCTCGATCACGCTGCCGTCCTTCATGGCCGCGCGGATATGGCCGGTGTAGTTGTTCGGGTAGGGATTTTGGGGGTCGATCACGAATTTCACTTTTGCCGCAAGCGCGAGCACTCGGGGATCGCCGATCGCGCTTTCGGTGAACGCACCGAGCCCGACGCCGCCATGCACAAAGCCGGTCGCCAGCAGATACGGCGTGGCGAACTTGGCGGAATAGCCGTTGCGCGGCCGTTGTTTATCGGCAAGCGGCTCCCACAGCCGGTGCACCGTCCCCTCCGCCACCTCGCACACGATCGCGTCGATGTCTTCAGGCCTAACGCCGCGCGCGGCCAGTCGTCTGGCGCAATCGATGTAAGGCTGCGCCATCGTCCCGCAGGGATAAGGCTTGAACGCCAGCGTGTCCGTCACCCAGCGCGTGCCGAAATCGCCGGTCAGCGCGTCGTAGTCGCCGTTCGTGGTGTGCGCGAAACCGTGGAACAGCCCATGCACGCCCTCGAACACCGTGCGCGGACCGACAAACCCCTCCCGCGCCAGCAGTGCCGCCCGAATGCCGGACTGCGCCGCCCAGCCCGCATGCAGCCGCTTGGTCCATGCGCCCTCGGCAAGATATTCGATGATGCCGCCCGCCATGCTCCCGGCGATGCCGAGCGCGTCCACAATCTGTTTGGCGTTGAGGCCGAGCGCGGCGCCGACGCCCGCAGCCGCGCCCATCGCGCCAAAGATCGCGGTCGGGTGAAAGCCGGCCTTGTGGACAGCCTTCGGTACCACGAGGCTCAACCGGCAAAGAACTTCGGTGCCGACGGCGATTCCGATCAGCGCCATGCGGCCATCGGGATTGTGCCTCTCGCAGGCTGCCAAAACCGCGGGCACAATCACCGCGCCGGCATGCACCGGACCGCCCTCGAAAGTATCGTCAAAATCCTCGCCATGCGCCGCGGTGCCGTTGACGAAGGCCGCTCCCGAGGCATTCAGGGTGCGTTTGTGACCGATCGCCGTGCACGGGCCGTCGTCGTCCCAGCCCGCAAGCGCACTCCCGACGTAGTCTTCGTTGCGCGCGGTCACGCACAAGCCGACGACATCGATCAGCAAATCCTCGCATTTGCGCCTGGTCGCCGCCGGAAGTGTTCCCACCTTCAGCGCAACGATTTTATCAGCAAGCGTTTCGGCGACGGAATTTTTGGGCAGCTGGGATGTCATTATTGCCGTCGACGGCTCAAACGCGGAAGATTTTGGTGTAGCGTGCCTTGATCGCGTCGCCCTCTTTTTCCACGGCGGCGGCGTCATCCTTCATGGTCTTGATGTCCTTGAAGGGCTTGCGACCCGCCTTCTCCTGGGTCTGCGGATGCACCGAGCGCAAGCCGCCGACATCGATGATGAGCTGCTGGGCGTCGCGGCCAAGGCAGAACGACTGAAACAGTCTCGCCGCGTTCGGATTGGGCGAGGACTTGAAGATCCCGTTCGGCCCGATGATCAGCGGCGATCCTTCGCTTGCATAGACGGGCTCGACCGGGCGTCCCGCCTCCTTGATCTGGAAAATGTTGTACTCGTTGCCGTCTGCCATGACCGCCCGTTCCCCGAGATCGAGCTTCTTCGGTGGATCGGCTGACGATTGCACCTGCATGATGTTCTGCTTGGCGAGCTGCTCGAAAAACGTCCAGCCGAGATCGCGCTGCATCTGATAGGTCGCGGTCATGATGGTGCCGCTGTAGCCGGGATGCGCCTTGACGATCTTGCCCTTCCATTTGGGATCGAGCAGGTCGGCAAAACTCTTTGGCGCCTCCTCCGCCTTCACCAGATTGGTGTTGTAGGCGATGATGCTGAGCCAGACCCGGAAGCTCGCAAACTGGCCGTCGATATCCTTATGCTCCGTAGGGTAGAACTTCGCGACGTCCTCGGGCACGTAAGGAGCCAGAATGCCATCGCGTTTCCAGACGATGAAATGCGCGGCGTCGGACGAATTCACCACATCGACCGCGTGGATGTTGCTTGAATATTCCTGGCCGATGCGCTGAAACACCCGCTCCGCCCCGGTGCGCTCGACGCGCACCGCTATCCCCTGATATTTCGCCTCGAACGCCTTCGCCAGTTTCTCGGCGACCGGAAGATCGGTCGAGGTATAGTAGATGACCTGGCCTTCCTTCTTTGCGGCTTCGATCAGCTTAGGCGTGACCGGCTCGGGCGGGGGAGCATCCGCCATGACCCGGGTCGAGAACGCAGCTCCCGCGAGCAATGCGCCTGACCCTTTGAGCACGTCGCGACGCGAAATCTTCGGATTTTTCATTTGGTGTCATTCTAGTTCTGGTGAAATCGCTATGCCGGAAGTTATCTTTTATTCCTAGAGCACGCATCGAGTCTTTCGTCGACAGCTCCTTGCCATTGCCGCTAGACTTGACAGTGAGATTTGGTCAGCCACCTGTCCAGCACAGAACAAGATCAGGATTCGGGAGATTGAAATGACGGGCCCAAGGCTTGCCCTCGCGTTGGCAGCAACTCTTCTTGCTACTCCAGCTCTTCTAGCAACACCATGTTTCGCGCAGGATTATCCGACGCGGCCGATCAAGATCATCGTTCCCTTCGGCGCCGGAGGCCCGGCCGACGTGACGGCCCGCCTGATCGGCAACGTCCTGCAGGAGAGTTTCGGCCAGCCGTTCGTGGTCGAGAACCGGACCGGCGCCGGCGGCGTGATCGGCACCCTCGAGGCCGCCAAATCGCCGCCTGACGGCTATACGCTGTTGATGATGTCGAATACCCAGACGGCGAACGAATCGCTGGTGCCGCAGCGCAAATACGAATTGATGCGCGATCTGGCGCCGATCGCGCCGGTCAATTACTCCGACCTCGTGATCGTCGTGCACCCTTCGGTGCCGGCAAAGACGCTGCAGGAATTCATCGCGCTCGCCAAGTCGCAGCCGGGAAAGCTGAACTACGCTTCCTCCGGCCAAGGCACACCCTATCACATGGCCGGCGAACTGTTCAAAACGATGGCAGGCATCGACGTCGTGCACGTTCCCTACCGCAACAGCGGGGAAGCGCGCAGCGGCGTCATCGGCGGACAAGTGCAAATGATGATCGACGCGGTTCCGGCAATGACCCCCAATATCGGTGAAAACCAGGTGCGGGCGCTCGCCACGACAGGCAAGACGCGCTCAGGCGTGCTGCCGAACGTGCCGACGGCCAGCGAAGCCGGCGTCCCCGGATATGAGGCAACCATCTGGCTCGGATTGATGGCGCCGACCGGGACGCCAAAGCCTGTTATCGACAAGCTGAATGCGGCCGTGAATGCCGCGGTCAGGCGGCCGGAGATCGTCAAACTCTGGACCGAACAGGGCGCGGTTCCGATGTCGATGACCCCGGAGGAGTTCGACAAATATCTGCGCAGCGATATTGTGAAATGGGCCGAGGTCGTCAAGAAATTCGGCGACAAGCCGTAAGTCAAGGTCCAATCAAAGCCAAGGTCCCATTTTCGATGCCGAGTATCCGATTCCGCCTCAATGGCGTCGAGACTGATATCGACGGCGACCCCGACCGATCGCTGCTCGATATCCTGCGCGGGCAACTCGGCGTGACCGGCCCGCATTTCGGTTGCGGCGCCAACGAATGCGGCGCCTGCAACGTCATTGTCGGCGATCGCGTAGTGGCCTCGTGCGACACGCCGCTGTGGTCGGTTGCCGACAAGTACATCACCACCATCGAAGGGCTGGGAAGCGCCCAACAACCGCATCCGCTGCAGCGCGCGTTTATCGCCGAACAAGCCTTGCAGTGCGGCTATTGCGTTTCCGGCATCCTGATGAGTGCAGCAGCGCTATTGATGCGAAACCCGAAGCCTTCCGACGCCGAGGTCAGGGCTGCGCTGGACCGTAACCTTTGCCGCTGCGGTTCGCATAACCGCATGGTGCGGGCGGTGCTGCGCGCGGCGGCCGAGATGGCAACCCGATGACAAAGCCCGCGCCGTCGCCCTCCCCGCCCCAATTGCCGGTCAGCCTTGCGGCAAACCCTGTCCTGTCGTCATGGGTCCGATTCTCACCCCATGGCCACGTGATGGTCTCACCGGGAAAGGTGGAGATCGGGCAAGGCATCGTGACGGCGCTTGCCCAGATGGCCGCCGACGAACTCGATGTCGATATCGGTCGCATCCAGATGGTCCGCGCGTCAACGGCGGGCAGTCCCAATGAGGGCGTCACCTCAGGCAGCCTTTCCGTGCAGCAGTCGGGACGCGCCATCCGGCAGGTCTGCGCCGAAGTGCGGCAAATCTTTCTTGGCGCCGCGTCAGATCGGCTGGGGGTCGGGATCGACGCGCTCGATATCAAAGATGGCGCTATCTCCGGACCCGGCAATGTGCGGACCAGCTACTGGGAGCTCGCCGATGACGTTCAGCTGGATCGTGAGGCGGCGCCGGGTGCGACGCCCAAGATATCGACCCAGCGCGTTTTGGCCGGAAACTCTATTCAGCGGTTGGATCTTCCCGACAAGGTCTTCGCGAATCCCCGCTTCATTCACGACCAAGTACTGCCCGGGATGCTGCATGGCCGCGTGCTGCGATCTGAACTCTCCGCCGCAACACTCATCGATATGCCGGAGGATGGCGCGCGCGCCGTTGCCGGCCTGGTCGCCATCGTGCGCGATGGAAATTTCGCGGGCGTAGTTAGCGAAACCGAAGACGGTGCCGAGGCCGCGATCAAGGCCTTACGCAAGGGCGCGGTATGGTCTGCCGGAGAAACGCTGCCCGATGAAGACAGGCTGGCGGAGTGGCTGAAGGCCCAGCCGGCCGAGCTGACGGTGATCGACAAGAAGACGGCATCCCAAACGAATGAAAAGAAGCGCACGATCCGGCGGCAATATACCCGCCCTTATCTCGCGCATGCCTCGATCGCGCCGTCCTGTGCCATGGCGCAATGGAGCGGAGACCGCGTCCAGGTCTGGACCCACAGCCAGGGGGTCTATTTTCTCCGCGCCGATCTCGCGCTCGTGCTCAAATTGCCGGGCGAGAACATCACGGTCGAGCATATGGAGGGCGCCGGCTGCTACGGACATAACGCCGCCGACGACGTCGCGCTCGATGCCGTTCTGCTCGCGAAAGCGGCCGGCGGCCGGCCGGTCCGGGTGCAATGGTCGCGCGGAGACGAGATGTCACATGCGCCGTTCGGTGCGGCGATGGCGATCGAAATCGAGGCCGATCTCGATGTGCAAGGCGAGATCGTCAACTGGCGCCACAGCATCTGGAGTAACGGTCACACCGCGCGGCCGGGGCGCGCGGCTCAGCCGGCCCTGCTCGCGGCAACCGAACTGGCTACCCCCTTCACGCGCTATATCGCCACCAATCCGCCGCAGGCCAATGGCGGCGGCGCCGATCGCAACTCGATTCCGCTCTACGATTTTCCGTCATGGCAAATCGAATGCCATCGCCTGCTGACCATGCCTATACGCACTTCCGCGCTTCGGACGCTGGGCGCGCAAGGAAACGTTTTCGCGATCGAGTCCTTTCTCGACGAACTGGCCGCCGAGCGCGGCGAAGATCCGGTCGACTTTCGGCTGCGGAATTTGTCGGATTCGCGGGCACAAGATGTCATCCGCCTGGTCGCGAAGCGCGCGAACTGGAAGCCGGACAGGCAAGCAGGCCGTGGCTACGGCCTCGGCTTCGCCCGATACAAGAATACCGGCGCCTACTGTGCCGTTGTCGCCGAGGTCGAGGGCGCCGAAGACATCAGCGTCAAACGGCTGACGATCGCGGTCGACGTCGGCGAAGCCATCAATCCGGACGGCGTGATCAATCAGATCGAAGGCGGCGCAATCCAGGCCACCAGCTGGGTATTGAAAGAGCAGGTTCGTTTTGACCGGCAGCGCATCACCAGCAACACATGGACGGCTTATCCGATCCTTCGCTTCAGCGAGGTGCCGGAGGTGCACGTCGAGCTCATCCAGCGGCCCGACAGCGAACCTCTCGGCGCCGGGGAGGCGGCGCATGGCCCGGTCACAGCTGCGATTGCCAATGCCGTGTTCGATGCGCTTGGCGTGCGCGTTCGCAACCTGCCGATCACCCGCGACAGCTTGATCGCGGCGATGGAATTGACGGCATGACCGCGTTGCACATTCTCAGCGGCGGCGCGGCACAGGGTCTGGTCGCGAGTCTTGCGCCGAGATTCAAGGAGCTTACGGGCCTTGGCATCGCGGGAGAGTTCGGCGCGGTTGGCGCCATGGCCGACAAATTGCGTAGCGGCACGCAAGCCGACATTGTGGTGCTGACGGCGGCAATCATTGCTGATCTGGCCCGAGAGAACTTGGTCGTCGGCGCTTCGATATCAGACATCGGCCTGGTCGAGACAGCGGTTGCCGTCCGCGCCGGCGATCCGCAGGTCACGGTGAAAGATGCCGCCGCGCTGCGCGAGGCGTTGCTCGCGGCAGATGCGATCTTCGTTCCGGATACCAAGGTGTCAACGGCCGGGATTCATGTTGCGAAAGTTCTGCGGCAACTGGGCATTGCCGACGACGTGTCGCCCCGGCTCAAGATCTTTCCGAATGGCGCGACGGCGATGCGCCATCTGGCGGCGTCCGATGCCGTCAGGCCGGTCGGCTGCACGCAATCGACTGAAATCATCAGCACTCCGGGCGTGATCTTGTCGGGTTCCCTCCCGCCCGGATGTGAGCTCTTAACCGTGTACACGGCGGCGGTGACTACAAAGGCCGCCGCTGCACATCAGGCCCAGAGCCTGATCGATTTGTTGACGGATGCGGATCAGCGCGAGCTGCGTATCCGTGCGGGTTTCCTAAGCGGACGAAAATAGCAGCCTTCAGTTTTCGCGATCTTGTTTGACCAATTGCGTCAGATGCAAAGCCTTTGGCCGACAACCCTGCGGCTGTTTTACGCCGTGATGTTTCTGGTGCTGATATTTGTCACCTATGTTCCCGAGATATCTGCCACGGCACGTGCTCCGAGGTTGCCCGGTGACCGGACATACCGCGGACATCGGGAAATCGACGCTAACGACCCGAAATAGCCATCAGCCATGGGCCGCGTTACAAAATCGGGCCCGGATTCCAAACCCTTCGACAGTCAGTTGAGATGAAATTGCTGGCACTACATGCACTTCGAATGGCTTGCCGGAAACCTGCAATATGATACCCTGCGAACGTCGAGGTTCTAGTTCCAGGAACAATGGTTGTGTGCCGAACGCTGCAGTTTGCAGTTCAAGGAAACCAATCTGAGCCATGGCTGAAATTCGCGACATCAAATCAGGCAGAAGTGGTGAGCCGCCGCGCGAGCCGTCACCGCGTCGTCTTGCTGCGATTGTCGCGGGCGATATCGCAGGCTACAGCCGCCTAATGCAAATCGATGAGGAAGGAACGCACATTCGCGTCAAGCGGATCGAGCGCGACCTCATAGAGCCCAGCATTGCAGAGCACAACGGAAGGCTCGTCAAAACCACTGGCGACGGTTTTATTGCGATCTTTGATAGTCCCGTCGAAGCCGTGCGATGCGGCATCGTCATCCAGCAAAACATGGTTGGGCGCAACACATCGCTGCCGAAGCATCATTGGATCGAATATCGGATTGGTGTCAATCTTGGCGACGTCATCATCGAAACAGACGACGTTTACGGTGATGGCGTCAATATTGCTTCTCGCCTTGAGGGTATAGCCGATCCTGGCCAGGTTTACATCTCAGGCGGCATTTACGAGCAGATAAAGCACAAACTGGTTTGCGGATATGAGTCGCTCGGAGATCGCAAAATTAAGAACATCACCGATCCGGTGAGAGTTTACCGCGTGCTTCCGGATCCGGCCGCGTTTCACAAAACCCGGAAGCGACGCGAGAATGTTCTAATTTTTTTGCTGAGCCTTACTTTGCTGGTCATCGCTGGCGGCGCCCTCTGGTACTTGCTTCAGCAACCTCGTGGCAAGGTAGGAAACCAGGCGTCGGCCCCGGTCTCGCCACCGGCGGAGATGCCGAGCGCGCCCTCATTGCCGGCACCCACCGTGAAACCAACAGCACCGCAGCCTCAGCCTGCTCCCTCCGCGGCGCCAATCCCGCAGCAAGCGGCGCCACAGCCTTCATCCACTCCTTCGGTGGCACCCGCCAACCAACAAGCAGCGCAGCAACCACCGCCCGCGCCTCGCGCCACGCCCGGCACACCGCCGGCCTCGGCGGTCCGAGAACCCGAGATGAACACGATTCGCGGCGGCAGCTTCACAATGGGTAGCAATGACGATGTCACAGAGAAGCCGACTCACCAGGTCACGATCAAGCCGTTTGCCATCAGTAAGTATCCGATTTCCATTCGCGACTGGAACGAATGCGCCGCTGCGAAGGCATGTGCGTTCGTGGCAACCGGCAGAGATGATGCGCCCGTTACCAACGTAAGTTGGAGCGATGCAAAGCAATTTGTCGCGTGGCTCGCGGGCGCGACACGAAAGGCATATCGGCTCCCAAGTGAAGCCGAATGGGAATATGCAGCGCGCGGAGGCACGCAAACAAAGTACTGGTGGGGGGATCAGTTTCAACCCGGCATGGCCAATTGCAAGAATTGC
>Ga0208989_10000056_pt1 | contig 21851 bp, 18 predicted proteins | sample MedBloCAOM3_M1_FD_187852 | JGI IMG/M metagenome (GOLD analysis project Ga0208989, IMG submission 187852) | Forest soil microbial communities from El Dorado National Forest, California, USA - Mediterranean Blodgett CA OM3_M1 (SPAdes) (version 2) | ecosystem: Environmental > Terrestrial > Soil >...
CTTCACGCCGGTGGTGCTGACTGAGGGGCGGATCAGCCTGCGGGTGATGACCGAAGTGTCGGAAGTCTCGACCGAAAACGCTTTGCTTGGCGGTGCCGGCGGAACGACGATTCCTTCGATCAAGACCCGCCGCGCTGAAACAACGCTGGAAATTCCCTCCGGCGGAGCGATGGCGATGGCCGGCCTGATCCAGGACCAGACCAAGCAGGCGGTCAACGGCTTGCCCGGCCTTTCGCAAGTGCCGGTTCTCGGCTCGCTGTTCCGTAGCCGCGATTTCGTCAACAACCAGACCGAACTGATGGTGCTGGTGACCCCTTACGTCGTTCGGGCCGTTGCGCAGAAAGATCTGTCGCGGCCGGATGATGGGTTTGCGAGTTCGTCCGATCCGCAAGCCGATCTCTTGGGCAGCATCAATCGCATCTACGGCATTCCGGGCCGCGTCGAGCCGGTCCGGAATTATCGCGGCACCTATGGCTTTATTACCGACTGAGGCGGGACGAGGACGAAAACGATGACAGCCAGAATACCCGTCGACCGCAATCGCGCCTACCGCATCGCGGGAGCGCTTGTCGGTCTTGCAGTCGTGCTGGGCGCTTGCACGCATACTGACGAAGTCGTGACGGCGAGCGTTCCCGACGATTATCGCCAGCGTCATCCTATCGCTATTCAGGAAGCCGACCGGTCGGTCGTCATCTTCGTCGGTCATGCGCGGGGCGGTCTTTCGGCTTCACAGCGCGCCGACGTCATGGGACTGGCGCAAACCTGGCTCCGTGAAGGAACCGGCGCGATCAATGCCGATCTGCCGGTCGACACGCCAAACGCGCGTGCGGCTGCGGATGCGTTCCGGGAAGTTCAGGCGCTGCTCGCAGCGGCCGGCGTGCCCCCGCGCGGGATTGTTGTCCGCCACTATCATCCGCAAGACTCGCGTCAGATGGCGACGATCCGGCTGAATTATCCGAAAATCTCAGCCGTGGCCGGCCCCTGCGGCCTGTGGCCTGAGGATCTCGGACCCTCGATCAAGAACAAGAGCTATTTCGAAAACAAGCCGTACTACAATTTTGGCTGCGCCTACCAGCGCAACATGGCGGCGATGGTCGACAATCCGTCGGACCTCGTGCAGCCGCAGTCCGAAACCCCTGCTTATACTACGCGACGCACGGAAGCTTTCGAAAAGTACCGCAAGGGTAATACGACCACGACCAGCTATCCCGAATCCGACAGGGCCAAACTCAGCGATACAGGCAAATGATCAACTACGCCCGTCAGAATCCCGAAGAGCAGCCGGACGTCACACCGCTGCCCGTGGACGATCACATCGCTCCGGCACCTCGTGTGTCGGTGCAAGCCTTTTGCGAGACGGTGGAAACCGCTGCGGTCGTGCAATCGGCGGGTGAAGACCGCCGCCTCGGCAAGGCTCATCTCAAGATTCAAATGGGCGGCATGGCCGCCGCCATCGAAGCCTATCGCACGGCTCCAACTCCGAACGTGATTATCCTGGAAACCGAGGGCCGCAGCGATATCCTTGCCGGCCTCGATCAACTCGCAACCGTGTGCGATTCCGGAACCCGCGTCGTTGTGATCGGGCGCGTCAACGATGTTGCGCTTTATCGCGAACTGGTGCGCCGCGGTGTCAGCGACTACGTAATTGCGCCGGTCAACGCCATCGGCGTGGTGCGCTCGATTTGCGGTCTGTTCTCGGCGCCGGAGGCAAAAGCCGTCGGCCGGATCATCGCAATCGTCGGCGCAAAGGGCGGCGTCGGCTCATCCACCATCGCCCACAACGTCGCCTGGGCGATCGCGCGTGACCTCTCGCTGGATTCCGTCGTCGCCGATCTCGACCTCGCCTTCGGCACCGCGGGTCTCGACTACAATCAAGACCCTCCGCAAGGCATCGCCGACGCGGTATTCTCTCCGGATCGCGTCGATACTGCGTTTATTGACCGTCTGCTGTCGAAATGCACCGACCACCTCAGTCTGCTGGCGGCGCCGGCGACGCTGGAGCGGGTCTACGACTTTGGCGTCGAAGCCTTCGATTCGATCTTCGATACGTTACGAACGACGATGCCATGCATCGTGCTCGACGTCCCCCATCAATGGTCGGGATGGACCAAGCGCGCCTTGGTCGGCGCGGATGATATTCTGATCGTCGCGGCGCCCGACCTCGCCAATCTGCGCAACACCAAGAATATATTCGACCTGCTGAAGGCATCGCGGCCCAACGACCGGGCGCCGCTGTATTGCCTCAATCAGGTCGGTGTGCCGAAGCGGCCGGAAATCAACGCAAGCGAATTCGCCAAGGCAATTGAGAGCGAGCCGATCGCGGCTATTCCGTTCGACCCGCAAATGTTCGGCTCGGCGGCCAACAATGGGCAGATGATAGCGGAAATCTCCGCCGGTCATCGCACCACCGAGATGTTTCTGCAGATCGCGCAACGGCTGACAGGCCGCGGCGAGACCAAAAAGCCACGGGGTTCGTTCCTGTCACCCCTGATCGAGAAGCTGCGGGCGAAGTAAGCTACCCGCGTGGAGTGCCGTCGTGTTTGGTAAGCGTAGCGGAACAGAAAACGATTCGCGGGCGATGAAGCCCGCCGCGCTGGAACCAGCTTCCGGTGCGGCGCCTGCCATTTCGCCCAAGGCATCTCCGCCTACGGCTTCTTCGCCGCCGCTCGCGCCGGCCAAACCGGCGCCGCCCGCGCCGGCAATCGAAGCGCGGCGGTCGGACACCTATTATCAAGTCAAAGCGACGATATTCGGCGCCCTGATCGAAGCGATCGACCTTGCCCAGCTTGCCAAACTCGACGGCGAGTCGGCGCGCGAGGAAATCCGCGACATCGTCAACGAGATCATCGCGATCAAGAACATCGTGATGTCGATTGCCGAGCAGGAGGAGCTGCTCGACGACATCTGCAACGACGTTCTCGGATACGGTCCGCTTGAGCCGCTTTTGTCGCGCGACGACATCTCCGACATCATGGTCAACGGCGCCGGAACGGTGTTCATTGAAGTCTCGGGCCGCATCCAGCGCACCGGAATCCGCTTCCGCGACAACCAGCAGCTGCTGAATATTTGCCAGCGCATCGTCAGCCAGGTCGGCCGGCGCGTCGACGAATCCTCGCCGATCTGCGACGCGCGCCTTGCCGACGGCTCACGCGTCAACGCCATCGTGCCGCCTCTCGCGATCGACGGCCCTGCATTGACGATCCGCAAGTTCAAGAAAGACAAGCTGACCTTGGACCAGCTGGTCAAATTCGGAGCTATCACGCCGGAAGGCGCGGAGATTCTGCAGATCATTGGACGCTGCCGTGCCAATGTTCTGATCTCCGGCGGTACCGGCTCCGGCAAAACGACGCTGCTGAATTGTCTCACGCAATATATCGAAGACGACGAACGCATCATCACCTGCGAAGACGCAGCGGAACTTCAACTGCAGCAGCCGCATGTGGTCCGCCTGGAAACCCGCCCGCCCAACATCGAGGGCGAGGGCCAGGTCAGCATGCGCGAACTGGTCCGAAACTGCCTCCGTATGCGCCCTGAACGCATCATCGTCGGCGAAGTCCGCGGACCGGAGGCATTCGACCTGCTGCAAGCCATGAATACCGGCCACGACGGATCGATGGGAACGCTGCACGCCAACAATCCCCGCGAAGCCCTGTCGCGCTGCGAGTCGATGATCACGATGGGTGGATTTTCGCTGCCCTCGCGAACCATTCGCGAGATGATCTGCGCCTCGATCGACGTCGTCATCCAGGCCGCCCGTCTGCGCGACGGCTCCCGCCGCATCACCCACATCACCGAGGTGATGGGTATGGAAGGCGACACCATCATTACCCAGGACCTGTTCCTCTACGATATCACCGGCGAGGACGCCAACGGGAATATCATCGGCCGCCATCGCTCGACTGGCATCGGACGGCCACGCTTTTGGGATCGCGCGCGATATTACGGCGAAGAGAAGCGACTTGCTGCCGCGCTTGACGCCGCCGAAGTCGCCGCGGAGGTCTGAGCCATGAACATACAAGCGCTGTCACTCGCCTTTCTCGCGGCTACCGCCATCGGCGGTCTGGCATGGGTTTTTGTCTATCCTCTATTGTCGGGGGAGAAAAAGGCCGAGAAGCGCCGTGCGTCCGTCGCGAGGTCGGAGCCGGCCGCTCATCAGGTCGATAAAAGCCAGCGCTCGCGCCGCGAACAGGTCGAAGGATCATTGAAGGATCTCGAGGCGCGCCGCCAGAAGGAAAACAAGATTCCGCTCAGCAGCCGCCTGACGCAGGCCGGACTGGACTGGTCAACTCAGAAATTCATGATCGTTTCCGGCGTTCTCGCAGCCGTGTGCTTTGCGATGCCGATGCTGTTCGGAGGCGGACTGATTGGCGCCGTCGGCCTGGCATTCGCCGCCGGCTTCGGTCTGCCACGCTGGGCGTTAGGCTTTCTCAAGAAGCGCCGGGAAAAGAACTTTCTTAAGGCGCTGCCGGACGCCGTCGACGTGATTGTTCGCGGCATCAAGGCCGGCCTGCCGCTGTTTGAGTCAATCAAGGTCGTCGCAGCCGATGCGCCGGAGCCGCTCAAGAGCGAGTTCCTGGCCATCATTGAAACCCAGGCGATCGGCATGCCGCTTGGCGAGGCCTGCGCGCGCCTGTTCGAACGGATGCCGGTGCCGGAGGCGAACTTTTTCGGGATCGTCATCGCAATCCAGCAAAAGTCCGGCGGTAACCTGTCCGAGGCTTTGGGCAATCTGTCCAAGGTGCTGCGCGATCGCAAGAAGATGGCCGAAAAAATTCAGGCCATGTCGATGGAAGCCAAGGCGTCTGCGGGCATCATCGGTTCGCTGCCGCCCATTGTCATGCTGCTCGTTTACCTCTCAACCCCCGACTATATCTCGTTGCTGTGGACGCATCCGACCGGTCAATTGATGCTCGTTGGCTGCGTGATCTGGATGTCTCTCGGCATCTTCGTGATGAAGAGAATGATCAACTTCGACTTCTGACGGTGCAGTATGATTCAGTTTCTGGTCGACAAGATCCACGACGCGCGGTTTATGACCATGCTGCTCGCCGCCATCGCCGTGAGCGCGACGGCGTACACGCTGATCATGCCGTTGCTCGCAGGCGAAGGCCTGGCAAAGCGCATGAAGGCGGTCGCAAGCGAACGTGAGCGGATCCGGCAACGGGAGCGCGATCGTCTCTCCAAGACCGACAAGGTGTCGCTGCGTCAGACGCCGAAGCAGCTCGTCTCCAAGGTGGTGGAAGACTTCAACCTCGGAAAATGGCTGGCCCAGGAGGCCGCGCGCGAAAAGCTTATCATGGCCGGCTATCGCGGGCAGGCGCCCTACGTCACATTCCTGTTCTTCCGGCTGGTGACGCCTATCCTGCTTTTCCTGGCGGCGGTGCTGTATGTTTTCGTGATCTCGCATATGGAGAAGTCGATGCCGGTGAAGATCGGCATGTGCATCGGCGCGGCCTACCTCGGATTGCAAGCGCCGATGCTATTCCTGAAAAATGCGATCACGAAGCGGCAGCTCTCGATCAAGCGCGCATTTCCCGATGCGCTTGATCTGCTGCTGATCTGCATCGAATCCGGCATGTCGATCGAAACCGCATTCCGCAAGGTCAGCAGTGAAATCGGTACGCAATCGGTTGCGCTGTCGGAGGAATTCACGCTGACCACGGCCGAGCTGTCTTATTTGCAGGATCGCAAGGTTGCTTACGAAAATCTGGCGAAGCGTACCGGGCTCGAGGGCGTGAAATCGGTCTGCCTGGCCTTGCAGCAGTCGGAGCGTTACGGAACGCCGCTCGGTCAGAGCTTGCGCGTCATGGCGCAGGAAAATCGCGACATGCGAATGAACGAGGCCGAGAAGAAAGCGGCGGCGTTGCCGCCGAAACTGACTGTGCCGATGATACTGTTCTTCCTGCCGGTGTTGTTTGTCGTCATCCTGGGGCCGACCGGCATCAAGGTCGCGGCGATGCAATGACCTTGCCGACGCGGCCGGTGGCCACGCCGATCATGCTTGCCGCATCATGCCGTCAGCAAATCGAGGCGATCAGTCGGGACGGTTGAGAGAAGCCACCGGCATCGTTCCGGCGCCTGTGCGCGGATTGTCCTTGCGGCTGAGCATCTCTTTCAAATAGGCGACATTTGCAGCCGCCTCGTCTGGCGGCAGATCGGCCTTCACGATGCTTTCGGCCTCGGCAAAGCGGCCCTGCAGGCCAACCACCAGACCCAGATTCTGCCGCACCCGCGCATCGGCTCTGGTGCTGGCGTATGCCCGGCGAAGGGTCTCTTCCGCCTTCGGCAGATCCTTGGCAAGAACATATGAGAGGCCGAGATTGGACAGCACCGACGGCTCGTCGGGCGCGATCTTCAACGCGCTGGCGTAATAGCGGCGGGCTTCGTCATGCCGGCCAAGCTGATCGAGCGCGGTTCCCTGCACCGAAAGAATTCGCCAGTCGGGATTATCGGGCGAATGGGCGCGGGTGAGAACATCGAACGCCTGCTGGAAATTGCCGTTATCGGCAAGCGCCCGGCCATAGCCGGCAAGCAGCGGCTTGTTGCCGGGATGGGCGATGGTGCCCTGTTCGAGCACGGCGACGGCCTGGGCGCGCTGTCCGGTGGCGCGGAGTGCCTGACCATAAGCCAGGGCGGCCTCAGCATCCTTGGGGTTATTACGATAGCGCTCGCCGTAGAGGTCCACCGAGCTTCGCGGATCGGCACCGGGGCTGGCCTCGGCCTTGGACGTCAGCGATCCCGTGATGTCGGACATGGTCTGGCAGCCGCCAAGACCAGCGGCCAAAATCGCCGTCACGGCCGCGGACGCAAGAAGCCGGGCAAGACTGGACTGCTGGCGCATGGCACTTTAACTCACGATATCAGGCGAATTGATCGAGCCGAACGCGCCAGCAATAGACTGTTAACGCTAACGGCGGGTTAATGTTCGCCTGCGCGAAAAGCCCGTCGATTTCAATCAAAGCGCAAGCGCGAGGGCGCGGCGGTCCGGGGATTGGGCCGGTCGTATGCTCGCCGAACACGATCAGTCGCAGCCCAACCGGTCAATATTCAACGGCGAGACGCTTCCTGATTTCATCCACCCGCTTGTCCAGCGCATCAAATCTGGCGTGAAGGCCTCGGTCGTGAAGGTAAAAAATGTACCCAAGTGCGAGAAATCCGAAAATCCAGTGGTGAGTTTCCACGTAAATGAATACCTGCTCGATCCCGTGAGCGACAGAAACAACAATGTCCCACAAAACGTCCATCGCATTCCCCCGCTAGAGAAAATGATATCCTGGAAGACCAGCGTTGCTGGGCAAGGCTACCACGGCCGCTAAACGGCGTGTAGTAGCCGGCGGACTTCGGTGGCTGCCGCAAGTGATTGCGGGCGGGTAAAAAAACTGCAACGTCTTGGTTGACCCTCCACGCCTGCCCTGCCCCGTTTCTATGGAAGACCGAGAGAAGCATGCATTCAGTGTTCGAGACCTCGCCTGTCACATCAGCTATTCCCATTACCTTTGCGACCAAGGCGACGTGGGACGCGATCTGCGCTGACCTTCCCGCGCAGGCCCGGCAGTTCGCGTTAGCCAACGGCTTTGCGGCCAAACCCGGGGCCTGCCTGGCTTTGCCTGCAGCGGACGGACGAATCGCGCAGATCGTCTTCGGCCTGGAAGAGGAGACCAGCAAATCCCGCGACCTGTTCAGACCCGGCCTTTTGCCGGGCCTGCTGCCGCCGGGACTCTATCGCTTCGCCAATGCGCCGCATGACACGCGCCTTGCCGCGCTTGCCTTTGCGCTCGGCAGTTATCGCTTCAGCCGCTATCGCAAGGCAGATGCGACCGACGTCAGGCTGGTACCATCAGATGGCATCGATGTCGCCGATATCACGCGAATGGCGGAAGCGGCGACGCTTGCCCGCGATCTCATCAATACGCCGGCGAATGACATGGGACCGGAGCAGCTGGCGCTGGCCGCGCATGATCTTGCCAAGCGCTTCGGGGCAAATTTCAACTGCGTCGTCGGCGACGATCTGATGGCACAGAATTTCCCCTTGATTCATGCGGTGGGGATGGCGTCGTCACGCGCGCCGCGGCTGATCGATCTCACCTGGGGCGATCCCGCTCACCCCAGGGTGACGCTGGTCGGCAAGGGGGTCTGTTTCGATACCGGCGGGTTAGATCTGAAGCCATCCAGCGGCATGCTGATCATGAAGAAGGATATGGGCGGGGCCGCCAACGTGCTGGCGCTGGCGCTGATGGTGATGGACGCAAAGCTCAAGGTGCGCTTAAGGGTTTTGATTCCCGCGGTCGACAACGCGGTGGCCGGCAACGCATTCCGCCCGCTCGATATCTTCCCGTCGCGCAAGGGTCTTAACGTGGAAATCGGAAATACCGACGCCGAAGGCCGGCTGGTGCTGGCCGACGCGCTTGCGCTGGCCGACGAAGAGAAACCCGATCTGCTGGTCGATATGGGGACCCTGACCGGCGCGGCGCGGGTGGCGCTTGGTCCGGATTTACCGCCCTTTTACACGAATGATGAGACGCTGGCGCTGGACGTCGCGCGCTGTGCGAAAGAGGAGAACGATCCGTTGTGGCGATTGCCGCTGTGGCCAGCCTACGATAGCTGGCTCGATTCGAAAGTCGCCAACGTCAACAACGCGCCGTCGGGCACGTTCGCCGGCTCCATCACCTGCGCGCTGTTCCTGCAGCGCTTCGTCGAGCAGGCAAAGAGCTGGCTGCATGTCGATATCTACGGCTGGACGCCATCGGCCAAGCCGGCGCGCCCCGAGGGGGGCGAATGCCAGGCCGCGCGCGCGATCTACAAATTGCTCGGGGAACGCTATGGATGATCCGCGCCTGACGCCGGCGCGGCCCGACCTCGCCGCGAAATATCTCGAAGGCAAGATCGAGGCGGCGCGCTTCGTCGCCGGCAAGGAGTTCGAGATATCAGATGCCATCGCGCCGCTGCGCAGCGGTCCATCCGCCGATGCCATGCTTTTGACCCAGGCACTGAAAGGCGAGCGTGTGACCATCTATGACCGCAATTCCGAAGGTTTTGCGTGGGGTCAATTGAACAGCGACGGCTATGTCGGCTGGCTGCCGGACCGCGCGCTCGCAAAGCCAACCGCAGCGCCGACGCACAAGATTACGGGCTTGCGGACATTCGCGTTTCCCGGTCCCTCGATCAAACTGCCGCCGGTCGATACGCTTGTCATGGGGGCCATGGTAACCGTGGTGCGCGAAGATGCCCCTTTCGCCGTTACGCGCGAGGGCTGGTATCTGCCGCGGCAGCATGTCGGCAGCATCGACCACCACGAGAGCGATTTCGTCGCGGTGGCCGAACGCTTCGCCGGCACGCCCTATTTGTGGGGCGGCAAGAGCAGTTTTGGCATCGATTGTTCCGGCCTCGTCCAGGTATCATTGAACGCAGCCGGCACCGGCTGCCCGCGCGACAGCGACATGCAGCAGGATAGCCTCGGCAGGGCATTGGATCCGGCGGAGTCCAAAACATTGCGGCGCGGCGATTTGATTTTCTGGAAAGGCCACGTGGCGATCGTACGGGATGCCGACACCATCGTGCACGCCAATGCGCATCACATGGCGACCGTGATCGAGAACACCCGCGACGCCATCGCGCGCATCAAGGTTGCGGGCAGCGAGATCACGGCCATCAAGCGGCTGACTTGAACGCCTTTTAATCAGCCGCAGCGCCACCCGGCGCGGTCTCCAACCGGAACGCGGCAGCGAACAGTGCGCGCGTGTAGTCGGTCTTCGGATTTTTGAACAGCTCCGAAGCCGGCCCCTCTTCCACCACCTTGCCGTGGCGCATCACGATCAGGTGGCTCGCCAGCGAGGCGACCACGCGCAAATCATGCGAAATGAACATATAGGTCAGGTCGCGCTTGCGCTGCAGTTCGCGCAAGAGATCGACCATCTGCGCCTGGAACAGCATGTCGAGCGCGCTGGTCGGCTCATCCAGAACGACGAAATTCGGTTCCAGCACGGCGGCGCGGGCAATGCTGATGCGCTGGCGCTGGCCGCCGGAGAATTCATGCGGATAGCGAAACCGCGTTGCCGGATCCATGCCGACATCCCTGAGCGCCTTGATCACGCGCGCTTCGCGCTCGGCTTGCGAAAGCGAGCGCTGATGCACGCTAAGGCCTTCGGCGACGATATCGCCGACCGACATGCGCGGGCTCAGCGCACCGAACGGATCCTGAAACACGATCTGCATGTCGCGGCGGAACGGCCGCATCGCCTTGAAACGCAAGCCTTGGATATTTCTGCCCAAAAACACAATCGGGCCATCGGACGAGATCAGCCGCAGCAGCGCCAGGCCAAGCGTGGTCTTGCCGGAGCCGGATTCGCCGACGACGCCGAGCGTCTCCCCCTTGCGCACCGAGAGAGTGACGCCATCGACCGCCTTGATATGTCCGACCGTACTGCGCAACAGGCCGCGCTTGACCGGAAACCAGACCTTCAAATCATCGGCCGATATCACCACAGGAGAACCCGGCCGGGGCGGCGCCGGGTCGGGCTTGGGCTCCGCCGCGAGAAGAGCACGGGTGTAGGGGTGTTTTGGCGCGGTAAAGACCTGCTCCACCAGCCCCTGCTCGACGATCTTGCCGCCATTCATGACGCAGACCACGTCCGCAATGCGGCGAACGATGCCGAGATCGTGGGTGATGAACAACAGGCTCATGCCGAGCCGCGCACGGATTTCCGCCAGCAGGGCCAGGATCTGCGCCTGCACAGTGACGTCGAGCGCCGTGGTCGGCTCATCCGCGATCAGCAGATCTGGCTCGTTTGCGAGCGCCATCGCGATCATGACGCGCTGGCGCTGGCCACCGGATAATTGATGCGGATAGCTCGCGAGCCGCGTTTCCGGTTCGGGAATGCCGACCTGGGTCAGCAGTTCGAGCGTCCGCGCCCGCGCCATCGGGCCGCTAATTGGGCTGTGAAGCTGCAGGATTTCGCCGATCTGGGACTCAATCGTATGCAGCGGATTGAGTGACGTCATCGGTTCCTGGAAGATGATCGAAATGTCGTTTCCGCGAATGCCGCGAATCTCGCGCTCCGAGAGGTCGAGCAGTTCGCGCCCCTTGAAGTGAATGCTGCCTGACGGATGGGAAGCGGTCGGATACGGCAGCAGCTTCAGGATCGATAGCGCGCTGACGGATTTTCCGGAGCCGGATTCTCCGACCAGCGCCACGCACTCGCCACGCTTGATCTCAAAGGAAATATGGTCGACCGCGACCGAGGTGCCGCTCGGCTGATGAAACGCCACCGACAAATCGCGGATGTCGAGCAGAGGCTGGTTGATCGCGTCCATGCGGCGGCCTATCGAAACGTCTTGCGCGGATCGAATGCGTCGCGCACCGCTTCGCCGATGAAAATCAGCAGCGACAGCATGATGGCGACCGCGAAGAATCCGGTAAAGCCGAGCCACGGCGCCTGGACGTTGGCCTTGCCCTGCGACAGCAATTCGCCAAGCGACGGCGACCCCGGCGGCAATCCGAAACCGAGAAAATCGAGCGCGGTCAGCGTCATCACCGACGAAGACACGATGAAGGGCAGGAACGTCATGGTCGCGACCATGGCGTTCGGCAGCAGGTGCCGGAACATGATCACGGCGTTGGACACGCCCAGCGCCCGCGCCGCCATGATGTATTCGAAGTTGCGCCCGCGCAGGAACTCCGCGCGCACCAGGCCGACCAGCGACACCCATGAGAACAGCAGGAGAATGCCGAGCAGGACGAAGAAGCCGGGCACCAGCACCGACGACAGGATCAGCAAGAGATACAGCGAGGGAATAGCACTCCAGACTTCGATGAATCGCTGGAACCCCAAATCGATCCAGCCGCCGAAATAGCCCTGCACGCCGCCGGCGGCGACGCCGATGATCGACGAGATGATGGTCAGACTGAGGCCGAACAGCACGGAGATACGAAAGCCATAGATCAGGCGCGCGACAACATCGCGGCCCTGGTCGTCGGTGCCGAGCCAGTTGTATTCGAGATCGCGGCAGCTTTTCAGACCCTTCTTCTGCACCACCTCCTTGCACTGCGCTTCCGTCAGCATCCAGGTCGGTTTGGACGGCGCGGGCGTCGGCAGATCGAGATTGTGCGTATCGTAGGAATAGCGGATCAGCGGCCAGACTATCGTGCCGCCCTTGTCCGCGATCAGCTTCTGCAGGTACGGATCGCGATAGTCCGCGGCAGTCTCGAAGTCTCCGCCAAACGTGGTCTCCGAGTAACTGACGAACGCCGGCCAATACAGATGGCCGTCGAACTTGATGACGAACGGACGATCATTGGCGATCAGCTCGGCAAACAGTGAAATGAAGAACAGGATCAGGAAAATCCAGAAGGACCAATAACCCCTGCGGTTCGACTTGAAATTTTGCCAGCGGCGGCGGTTGAGCGGTGACGGGCTGAACCGATGGCGCGTGATCGGCACGATTTCGCCGAGCGGCGACTGAACAGTGGTTTCGATCGGCGGCGGCGCGATGATTGTCATTAGACCTCCCGCGCCTCGAAATCGATCCGCGGATCGATCCACATGTAAGCGAGGTCCGAGATCAAATTGATGACGAGGCCAACCAGCGAGAAGATGAACAGCGTTCCGAACACCACCGGATAATCGCGGTTCAGCACGCTCTCGAAGCCGAGCAAGCCCAGCCCGTCAAGCGAGAAGATGGTTTCGATCAGCAGCGAGCCCGAGAAGAAGGCGTGAATGAACGCGCCAGGGAAACCGGCAATGACGATCAGCATGGCGTTGCGGAAGATATGATTGTAGAGCACCTGCCGCTCGCCGCAGCCCTTGGCGCGCGCAGTCATCACATACTGCTTGCGGATTTCATCGAGGAACGAATTTTTGGTCAGCAGCGTCATGGTGGCGAAGGCGCCGAGCGCCATCGAGATCAGCGGCAGCGTGATGTGCCAGAAATAGTCGAGGATTTTCCAGTACCAGGGAAATTGCGCCCAGCCGTCCGAGGTCAACCCGCGCAGCGGGAACAAATTGAAGAACGAGCCACCGGCGAACAGGATGATCAAGAGGATTGCGAACAGAAACCCGGGTATCGCAAATCCGACGATGATCACCGCCGAGGTCCAGGTGTCGAACTTTGAGCCGTCCATGACAGCCTTGCGAATGCCGAGCGGGATCGAGATCAGGTAGGTCAGGAGCGTCATCCAGACCCCGAGCGACATCGAGACCGGCAGCTTCTCCTTGATCAATTGCAGCACGCTGACATCGCGAAAATAGCTCTTGCCGAAATCGAACCGCGCGAAATTCCACAGCATCAACGCAAAACGTTCCGGCGCCGGCTTGTCGAAGCCAAACTGCTTTTCAAGGCTCTTGACGAAATCGGGATCCAGCCCCTGCGCGCCGCGGTACTTCGAATTGACAGCATCGCTGGAGGCGCCGACCTGATTGCGCGCGCCGAAGTCGCCGCCGGATGAGCCTGAAATGCGCGAGCTGGCTCCGGTATCCGCGCCGCTGAGCTGCGCGATCACCCGCTCCACCGGCCCGCCCGGTGCAAATTGCACTACGACAAACGACACGAACAAAATCCCCAGTAGCGTGGGAATCATCAGGAAAATGCGGCGGGCGATATACGCGCTCATGGGTTATTTCGTCTGTTCGCCGGTTGCGGAGGATTTCGCCACCGACCACCACAGATCGGGGACACCCGCGCCGAGGTATTTCGGCAGATTGGGAGGATGACCGAACACGTCCCAATAGGCTAGCCGATGCGTGTTGGCGTACCATTGCGGCACCCAATAACGCCCGGCACGGATGATCCGGTCGAGCGCGCGTGCCGCGAACACTAATTTCGGCCGGGTATCCGCTGCAATCAACTGCTCGACCATGGCATCGATGATGGGATCGGAAATACCCGCGAGGTTATTAGAGCCCTTGGTCGCCGCCGCCCGTGAGGAGAAGTATGGCCGCAGCGAATCGCCAGGGACCGTCGAAAAGCCAAAGCGCTCAATGATCATGTCGAAGTCGAAATCGTCGCGCCGCGCCCGAAATTGCACGGCGTCGACCAGCCGCAGCGTCGCCTCGATGCCCAGCGTGCCCAGATTCTTGATGTAGGGCATGTGATGCGCCTGAAACGCGGGTTCATCGAGCAAAAATTCGATCCGGAATACCTCGCCTTGGGCCGTCATGCGTTTGCCGTCCTTCATCACGCAGCCGGCGTCCTGAAGCAGCTGCACCGCCTTGCGCAACAGCGCGCGGTCCTGCCCGGACCCGTCGGAGATCGGCGGCACAAACGGTGCGCCGAACACCTCGTCCGGTACCTTGCCGCGGAGCGGCTCAAGCAACGCGACTTCCTCAGGCGAAGGCGGTCCGATGGCCATCAAATCGGAATTCTGAAACGGCGAATGGGTACGGACATAAGCGCCATACATGATGGTCTTGTTGGTCCACTCGAAATCGAACGCATTGCCGAGCGCTTCTCGCACGCGCGGATCCTTGAATTTGTCGCGCCGGGTATTGAGGAACCAGCCTTGCGCGCCCGATGGCGTATCGTCCGGAAGCAGTTCGCGTTTCACGCGACCGTCCGCCATCGCCGGAAAATCGTAGCGCGTGTTCCATATCCGCGAGGTGAACTCCTCGCGAAACAGGTAATTGCGGCCGGTGAAGCCTTCGAAGGCGACATCGCGGTCGCGGTAGAAATCGAAACGCACAGTATCGAAATTGTAGCCGCCGCGATTGACCGGAAGATCGGCGCCCCACCAATCCGTGACGCGCTCTAACTCGATGAAGCGATTGACCTCGAATTTCGACACCTTGTATGGCCCGCTGCCGAGCGGAGTATTGAGCGTCGTTTCATCGAACGGATGCGTGGCGTAATAGGCTTGCGAAAAGATCGGCAGGCCTGCGACGAACAGGGGCACGTCGCGGCCGCGTTTTGCGGCAAAGGTGACGACCAGCGTCGCGTCGTCAACAGCTTCCGCCTTCACCATGTCGCGAACCTGCTGCGTGATGATCGGATGGCCGCTGGTCTTCAGAATATTCAGTGAGAACGCGGCGTCACGGGCAGTGAGCTTCGTGCCGTCGTGAAACTTGGCTTCCGGCCGCAGCGTGAAGCGATAAATCAGCCCATCGGACGAAATCGCCACGGACTTCGCAACAAGGCCATACATCGCGTCGGGCTCGTCGCCGGCGCGAACCATCAACGCCGCAAATGTCATGCCCATGCCCTGCGCGCCGTCGCCCTTCAGAATATAGGCATTGAGCGAGTTGAAGGTCTGGAACGACTGATTGTAGGCGCGGCCCGACGGGATGGTCGAAAACAAACCACCCTTGGGCGCGTTCACATTGACGTAGTCGAAATGATGAAAGTCAGCCGAATATTTCAGATCGCCAAAGGCCGACATGCCATGAGCTTCGGCGCCAACACCGGCTGCCATTGCAGACCGAAACCGCGTTGCGCTCAGCGCGCCGACGCCAAGACCGAGTACATGCCGGCGTGAAAACTGCGCCATGCCCTGAAAATCCCTCAAGATCGCTTGCCGATCCGGGCAGCCTTGTCGGCATCGAACCACCAGATCGTCGGGAAACCCGACAAGCCGTATTTGGGCAGCTCAGCCGGGCGGCCAAAACGGTCCCAGCGCGCTGTACGCACTTTCGGATAGTTCCACTGCGGCACGACGTAGTGGTTCCATAACAGCACGCGGTCGAGCGCCTTGGTCGCCGCAACCAGGTCATCCCGATCCTTGGTGAAAATGACGCGCTCGATCAGCTTGTCGATCGCCGGATTCTTGATGCCGATAATGTTGCGCGAGCCCGCCATGTCGGCCGATTGCGATCCCCAAAATTCGCGCTGCTCGTTGCCGGGCGACAATGATTCAGGCCAGGATGCCACGACCACATCGAAATCCCAGCTGCGAAGCCGGTTTTCATATTGCGTCGGATCGATCGTGCGCACGCTGACCGCAATACCGAGTCGCTCCAAGGAGGGTTTGAGAAACAGCATGACGCGTTCAAAGCTCGGATCTTCGCCCAGCAATTCGAGCGCGAATTGCGCTCCTGTCTTGCTGTCGATCAGCTTGCGGTCGCGCACCTCGTAACCGGCTTCCTTCAGCAAACGCAGGGCCTCGCGCAGATTTTCGCGCACCGCTTCGGGGCTGCCGCCCACCGGATTCGTATAGGCCGTGGTGAAAACCTCCGCGGGCACTTCCGCGCGCACCGTGTCGAGGATTTCCAGTTCCCTGCCCTGCGGCAGGCCGCTTGAGGCGAGCTCCGTGCCATCGAAATAACTGCTGATACGCTTGTACTGGTCGAAGAAAATCTGCTTGTTCATCTCCTCGAAATCGAACGCAAAATTCAGGGCGCGACGCACCCGCGGATCCCTGAACTTGTCGCGCCGGATGTTCAGCGCGAATGCCTGCATGATGCCGGAGCTGCGGTTTGGAAATTCCTCCAGCAACACGCGCTTTTCGATGACGGCCGGAAAATTATAGGCGGTGGCCCAGCTCTTGGCGCTGTTTTCGGTGCGCCAATCCACCTGATCGCCCTTGAACGCCTCGATCGCCACCGTCGAGTCCCGAAAATACTCGTAGCGCAGCTCGTCGAAATTGTTGCGGCCGGTATTGGCGCTGAAATCGCGTCCCCAATAGTCCTTCACCCGTTCCAGCGCGATGGATCGGCCCGGTACGAATTCCTTGATGCGGTACGCGCCGGAGCCCAGCGGCTTCTCCAGCGTGGTTGCGGAGATATCGCGCTTGCGGCCTTCGCTGTCGCTGCCCTCCCACCAATGCTTCGGCAATACCGTGAGCTGGCCCACGATCTGTGGAAGTTCACGATTGCCCGGCGCATCGAAGGTAAACTTTACATCGCGATCACCGCTTTTTTCGGCCTTCACCACATGACGGTAATAGGCCGAATATTGCGGGTGATATTTTTTGAACGCGTCGAGCGAGAAAATCACATCCTCTGGCGTTACCGGCTTGCCGTCATGCCATTTCGCCTCCGCCCGCAGACGATAGATCACGTAAGAAAAATCCTCGGGATGACTGACCTTTTCGGCCAGCGCGCCGTATTCGGTCGAAACCTCATCCAGCGAGGGCGTCATCAGAGCTTCGTAGATGAGGCCGACAGCGGAGGCGAGCGAGCCTTTGACGCCGGCAACCGTGACGTTGAAATTATCGAACGTCCCGATCAGAATCTGGCGGGCGACGCCGCCCGTCGGCGCATCCGGATTGACGTAATCGAAGCGCTTGAAGTCGGCCGGGTATTTGATGTCGCCGAACAGCGACAAAGCGTGCCGCCATATCGGTTCGCTTGTTCCTGATTGCGCATAAGCCGGCTCAACCGCCGGGATGCCTGCCGCCGTACCCAGTATCGGGGCGGTCGCGGCGAAGGCGCCGCTTTGCAGAAGATGTCGTCGGGTAATTGCCAAATGAAGGGTTCCTAATGGATACGCCGCGCTATTGAGGGCGCATTATAAGGCAAGGTTTCGACCGATTATGTTGCTTTTTCCTAATGATACTAGCCTGTGAATAGCACCGGTGCGGCGAAACGTCTCGATAACAAACGCGCGAGCCGTCAAATGAAAACGGCCAGGCAAAAGCCTGGCCGCTGGTCACGCGAAAAGTCCATATGGCGGGCCGTTACTTCGCCGCCGTCGGCAGCGGAGCCGGGTTATCGGCGAGGGTACGCAGATAGTCGATCACGTCGGCGCGCTCGCTGTCCTTGGGCAGGCCTGCAAATCCCATCGCGGTACCGGGAATGTAACCCTTCGGATTAGCAAGGAATTTGTTCAGCTCATCGAAGGTCCAGGTGCCGCCTTTGGCCTTCATGGCGGCCGAGAAATTGAACCCGCGTCCCTCGCCTCTTTTCTCGTTGACGATCCCGTAAAGATTCGGACCGACGCGGTTGGGGCCGCCCTTTTCGAAGGTGTGGCAGGCGGCGCATTTCTTCGCCGCAGCAGCACCCTTCTCCACCGAGGCGGTCTGCAAAAGCTTCTCGATCGGCTCGGAGGCAGCGGGCGCGGCTTCCTTGCCGCCGCCGTGTGCTTCTTCCTTCACGGCGATCTCGTAACCCGGCTTTTCCGGCATAACGGGGGCGAAAATTGCGCTGGCCGTGAAGCTCGTCACCAGCAGAACAAGACAGGTGCCCAGAATTGCACCGAGAATTTTATTGAGTTCGAAGGAGTCCATTTTGGATCAGGCCCCAGGCCGAAAGGTCGATTTTAGGCCGGGTGAACGGCCGCGGAGAACATCAGGAATCAGGCTTTCGCACCGCACCCTCAGCAGGGTTGAGATATCGGTTTGCCCGTGCTCTGGCAACCCGTATAAATGCGCCGACTTTCGACCAATCCCCATCATTTCCGGCTTGTTATCAACCGGGCCCTGACCCTCACTCCTCATGACCGAAACCCGCACTTTGGTGCTGATTCCCGCCCGCATGGCCGCCACGCGCCTGCCCGGCAAGCCGCTCCTGGATATTGCCGGCCTGCCGATGATCGTCCATGTGCTGCGCCGAGCCGAGGCCGCAAAAATCGGTCGCGTGGCGGTTGCCACCGACACGGCGGAGATCGCAGCGGCGGTGATGTCCCATGGCGGCGAGGCCGTCATGACGCGCGCCGATCACCCTTCCGGGTCGGACCGGATTTACGAGGCGCTCGGCAAGCTCGATCCGAGGGCCGAGACCGAAATCGTCATCAATCTGCAGGGCGACTTTCCGACCATCCTGCCGGACAATATCGGCAGCGTGCTCGCGCCGCTTGCCGACCCCGCGGTCGACATCGCAACGCTTGCTGCCGAAATCCATACCGAGGAGGAGAGCACCAACCCGAACGTGGTGAAGATGGTCGGCTCTCCGCTAAGCGCGCGGCGGCTGCGCGCGCTTTACTTTACGCGCGCCACAGCGCCGTGGGGCGACGGGCCGCGCTACCATCATATTGGCCTCTATGCCTATCGTCGTCAGGCGCTGGAGCGCTTCGTTGCGCTCGCCCCGTCCGCGCTAGAGCGACAGGAAAAACTGGAACAGTTACGGGCGATCGAGGCCGGGATGCGGATCGATGTCACCATTGTCGACACGGTGCCTCGAGGCGTCGATACGCCGGCTGATCTTGAAACCGCTCGGCGCATACTGGCAAAAGCCTGAGCGGCTGATACAAGGCGCCATGACCAAAACCATGAAAATTGCATTCCAGGGCGAGCAGGGCGCGAATTCCCACATCGCGATCGCCGAAGCCTATCCCGACGCCGAGCCGCTGGCCTGCCCGACCTTCGAAGACGCGCTGGCCGCGATCACCTCGGGCGAAGCAGATTTGGGCATGATCCCGATCGAAAATTCGGTCGCCGGCCGCGTCGCCGACATCCATCATCTCTTGCCGCAATCCGGCCTGTTCATCGTCGGCGAATGGTTCCTGCCGATCCGGCATCAGTTGATGGCGCCAAGAGGCGCCAAGCTCGCGGACATCAAGACGGTGGAGAGCCACGTCCACGCGCTCGGCCAGTGCCGCCGTATCATCCGCAAGCTCGGCGTCAAGCCGGTCGTCGCGGCCGACACCGCGGGCAGCGCGCGCGATATCGCCGAGCGCGGCGACAAGAGCTCTGCCGCCATCGCCTCGCGGCTGGCCGCCGAAATCTACGGCCTCGATATCCTGGCCGAGGATGTCGAAGACGAAACCCACAACACCACGCGTTTTGTGGTGCTGGCGCGCGAGGCGAACTGGGCCAAGCGGGGATCGGGGCCGCTGGTCACGACCTTTGTGTTCCGGGTGCGCAACCTTCCCGCCGCGCTCTACAAGGCGATGGGCGGCTTCGCCACCAACGGCGTCAACATGACCAAGCTGGAAAGCTACATGATCGACGGCAATTTCTTCGCCACGCAATTCTACGCCGACGTCGATGGCCATCCCGAGGACAAGAATCTCGCGTTTGCGCTGGAAGAGCTGAAGTTCTTCTCGCGTGAATTCCGCATCGTCGGGGTCTATCCCGGCCATCCGTTCCGGGCGACGTTCAGCGAAAAGACGGAGTGAAGTGGCCGCGGACCTCTTGGTGAGTCGTTCCGGCGAACGCCGGGACCCATACCGCGTAATCTATCAATAAGGCAGTTTGGCTAACGCCTTCCACAAAACTAACGTTGGTGGTTATGGATCCCGGCTCGCGCTTCGCTTGGCCGGGACGACGAGGTTTAAGCCGCCACCTTCTTCCCAAGTCCAAACGCGTCCGCCAAGAGGCTGTAGGATTTCTTGCGCGCGTCGTGATCGTAGACCGCGGTGATGATCATCAGCTCGTCGGCCTGGCTTGCCGTGATCATCGGCTGCAGGTTCTGCATCACCGTCGCCGGGCTGCCGACGAACAGCCGCGAGCGATTTCGCGCAATCGAGGCGCGCTCCGCGTCAGTGTAAGGATAAGCCAAAGCTTCCTCGACGCTGGGCAGCGGCAGGTACTGGCCGCGGTCGCGGCGCAACCTGTTGAGATCCATCGACGATGCCAGCTGCTCGGCCTCGGCATCGGTTTCGGCCGCCACCACGGCCACCGCGAGAATGCCGTGCGGCGTTGAGCGCCAGCCCGACGGCTTGAAGTGCTCACGGTAATGGGTCAGCGCATCGACGGCGTCATACGAGGCGAAATGATGCGCGAAGGCGAAGCCCATGCCGACTTGGCCCGCAAGTTCCGAACTGTAATCGCTGGAGCCGAGCAGCCAGATCGGCGGCAGCGGCGTGTCGTCCGGCATCGCCACCACATTGTTGAAGGGATGGTTGGGCGGGAAATCGCGGGTCTCCCACAAAATCAATTCATGCAACCGCTCAAGAAAGTCATCACCCTCGCGGCGATCAAGTCTGCTGCGCAGCGCGTACGCGGTTGCCCCATCGGTGCCAGGGGCGCGGCCAAGCCCGAGATCGATGCGGCCGGGAAACAGCGCCTCTAACATCTTGAAGCGCTCCGCCACCACCAGCGGCGCATGGTTCGGCAACATCACGCCGCCGGAGCCGACCCGGATGCGGCTCGTCACCGCGGCGATCTGCCCGATCATGAGATCGGGCGCGGGGCTCGCGACTGATGCAAGATTGTGATGCTCGGCCAGCCAGTAGCGGACGTAGCCCAGCGCGTCCGCGTGGCGCGCCAGATCGATGCTGTTGCGCAGAGCCGCAGCGGGCTTGGTGCCCGTGGTGACGACGGAGAGGTCGAGGATCGAGAGCGGAATCATCGGCAATAAACTAATGCGCTATGGCAGCCCCACAAAGGCCCCTGTCGCGCAGATCAGGCGCGCGCCGGCGACCACCGGTGATGACTGTTCGGACATGGCAAGTGGGACAAGATGCACTTATCGTTCCGAAATGATATTCTGCCCACATTGAGAGCCCAGAACGCCAGTGGGCGATTTTTACAAGTATTCCCATGAAAATGCTTATATTCCCACCTTCAAGCCCGACATACCGCTTTCCAAAACTTTGCCCACTTATCAATTAATATGGAAAATATTGTAGGCTTTCCACAGATATTGGGCAATTTCCCACTAACGATGGGCTATTGGAACGGCCCCGTTTGGCCTATTTTAGCTGAGCCTGACGTCCGTAGGGACTAGGACGTCCGTAGGGCTAAGTGGAGTTTGTGGTGCCATGACCGAAGTTACGCCCCCCGCGCCTGATGGGCACCGCACGCCGAAGGCCCCCGCGATCTCGTTCGAGTTCTTCCCGCCGAAGACCGAGGAGATGGAGCGCAATCTGTGGGAGACCATCAAGCGTCTTGCGCCGCTCGCGCCCAACTTCGTCTCCGTGACCTATGGTGCCGGCGGCTCGACGCGCGAGCGCACCCATTCCACCATCGCGCGCATCCTTGCTGAAACCGATCTTCTGCCGGCCGCGCATCTGACCTGCGTGGGCGCGGCGCGCGGCGAGATCGA
>Ga0208989_10000057_pt1 | contig 21580 bp, 18 predicted proteins | sample MedBloCAOM3_M1_FD_187852 | JGI IMG/M metagenome (GOLD analysis project Ga0208989, IMG submission 187852) | Forest soil microbial communities from El Dorado National Forest, California, USA - Mediterranean Blodgett CA OM3_M1 (SPAdes) (version 2) | ecosystem: Environmental > Terrestrial > Soil >...
AGCTCACTCGCGGCGTCGGCGGGAAGCCGACGCGCGCGGGCGGAGCAATCACGGCCAAGGAACGGCCACATGAAAAAACACGAGGCGCGCCGAGGCATCATGCGTGAATGGATGGCACTTCCGACGGGCAAGCGACAGACCGAAGAACAGACGCAGCGGATCGTCAACGCCTTCTTCTTCAGCATGACGATATTCGCCGTCGCGTTCGCCTACTTCGTCCTTTCCGCGAGGGCGCAAGATCACCACCATCCTCGCATCCACGCGCTGTTGGTCTCCGACGTTGGTGTCTAGGGCGGCTCACGCTGGGCTTGGCAGCCGGCACCTCGGGGCTGGAAGCGAGTCTTGGCCCATGGCTACGACCTATCGATCGGGCACTTCGGAACCGCGCCATAAGCAATCAGACCAAATACTCGAAATGCCACCGGTGGGTTTTCTGACTTATAAGTCAGACTGGTTTCCAGGTTCCAAGTCATGATAAACGATGCAATTGATTGCCCTCGCACATTGGTTCGGAGATGTGAGATCATGGCAGGAGGGCGCCGCCGAATTCTCGTCATTGAGGACGACCCTGAAACGGCCGAGCAACTCGTGGATTTCCTCTCGACGAGCGGCTATCAGGTCGATCTGGCTGGCGACGGCAACGACGGATTGAGCCGCGGAAGCTCCGCCGACTACGCCGTGATGACAATCGATCGCATGCTTCCGGACATCGACGGACTCGCGATCATCCGGCGCCTTCGGGAAGGCGGGATCGTAACGCCCGTCTTGATCATCAGCGCTCTCGGCGAGATCGATGATCGCGTGCGCGGCCTGCGCGCCGGTGGCGATGATTACCTCGTCAAGCCATTTGCCTTCGCAGAACTGCTGGCGCGAGTGGAGGCTCTTGCCCGACGCAGCGTTACCGTCGTCAAGGAAACGGTGCTACGCGTCGGCGACCTCGAGCTGGACCTTGTGTCGCGAGCAGTAAGCCGTTGCGGCCGGACAATCGAACTGCTGCCACGAGAATTTCAAGTTCTCGAATACCTGGTTCGCAATGAAGGCCAGGTTGTCCCCCGGGCGATGCTGCTACAGCATGTATGGGATCTCCACTTTGACCCGACAACCAACATCATCGACGTATATGTCGGACGCGTCCGCCGAAAGATCGACGGTCAGCAGGCCTATCCGCTCATCCATACCGTCCGCGGCATCGGGTTTTGTGTCCGTGCTCCTCGCTAAGACCCTGCGGTCGTCTGCGTTCAAGTTGGCGCTGATCTGGATAGGAATTTTCGGCGCACTAGTGCTTGCGCTCTTCAGCTATGTTTATTGGTCCACCGCTACTTACGTGCAGGGCGGATCAGATCGCGCCATCGCGGCGGAGCAGATGATCCTGCGAAAAATCTACGACAGCATGGGACGCCGCAGTCTGATTGCCGCGATCGAGGATCGAATCGCCGATGAACGTTTCGAAGGCGGCATCTACCTGCTCGCCGACTCTTCCTTCACTCCCGTGGCCGGTAATCTCAAGGTGTGGCCATCGACCCTGAAAGGCTCCAAAGGATGGGACAACTTCAGTGCGCGGGAGTGGGAGCCCGATGCGGCGGACCGTCCGGTGCTGCGAGCGACGTTTGATACCCTCCCGGACGGCTATCATTTGCTGGTCGGAAAAGACATCGAGGATCTCGACGAGTTCGCGAAGAAAATCAAGACGGCCCTCCTCTGGGGAGTCGCTCTGATATTCGTTCTTGCGGGGGTGGCTAGCGTTTCCGTTACACGGCGTACGGTAGGGCGGATCGAAGCCATCAATGCGACCAGCCGAGCCATCATGCAACGCGGTCTAGGCAACCGGATACCCCTGCGCGGGACACGGGACGAATGGGATCAACTCGCCGAGAACCTCAATTCGATGCTCGACCGCATCGAAGCGCTGATGGCGGAAGTGAAGCAAGTCTCCGATAATGTCGCGCACGATTTGCGCACACCCCTGACCCGCATGCGCGGACGGCTGGAGAAGGCCTACAACCGCCAACATAACAGCGACGATGACCAGTTGCTCATTGGCGACATCATGGCGGACCTCGACGCTGTCCTGCGCATGTTCTCCTCGCTCACGCGGATATCTCAAATCGAGGCAGGCGATCGAACCTCTGCGTTTCGCATCGTAAACTTAGCAGAGATCGCGAGCGAGGTTGTGGAGCTGTTCGATGCCGCCGCGGAGGACAAGCGCGGGCTTCTCAATGTTGTCGCGGATCAACGAGTACTCGTCACAGGTGATAGAGACCTCCTGTTCGATGCCGTGGCCAATCTCGTCGACAACGCCATCAAACATGGTCGTGAAGGCGGTCAGGTGACCGTAGAAGTCACTCAGAATGAGGGCGGTGCCGTCATATCGGTCGCCGATGATGGGCCTGGAATTCCCACCGATGAATGCCAACACGTCTTCAAGCGCTTTTACCGGCTGGAACGGAGTCGCCGCACTCCAGGCAACGGACTCGGCCTCAGCCTTGTCGCTGCCGTTGCCCGTCTCCATGGGGCTCATATCGAGATGGGGGATAACGCGCCGGGCCTCAAATTCCAACTTCAGTTTCCGTTGCCCACGAGGTCATGACAGTCTGGCCCTGTTGTACCGAGAACCTAAACTCATGATGATGATGGAGTCCCCGAGCCGGACTTGTGACGCGATGCTTCCGATCCGCTGAACCGGACGAGAGGCCATCGCATCTTCGTCCAATGATCGGTGCGTTCTGATTTCGGTGCAATAGCGGGCGCCAATGCCGACGAAAGCCGACTCGATGCCAACGCATATGGGTCTCGGGACGCTCAAGGGTCTCGCGACGGATGACCGTGAGAACCTTCAGGACAACGGAAACCATGGATAGAGCCGGATAAAGACGCTTCACTGTACCTGTCCCTACCGGAAATCAAATCCCGACGTATTGATGGTGCAATCCGCCCAGGATGGGCAGGGAGAGAATGTGGCCAACCGCCTGGACACCGCGCGAAACCGGCGCATCCTTGCTCAGCGATAAGTGCGTGCGAGACTCGTTGTAATATCTTTGATACGATTTGAGGAGGTGGTGAAGGTGCCGCACGCCAAACACGACGACATAGCTCAGGCATTCCCGCCTGATCGAGCCGATCAGCCGTTCGGCATATCCGTTTTGCCACGGCGGTCGCGCCGCAGTCAGCCGGTCACGAATGCCCATCGCCCGAAGGCGGCGGATGAAAACATCACCGTAGACAGCGTCGCGGTCACGGACGACGTATTGCGGTGCTGCTTTCCAACCGTAGGCCTCCGTCAGCTGGCGTGTGACCCATTCAGCCGTTGAGCGGGCGGTTGCTCCTAGCCACATGATTTGGCGGCGATCGTGTTAAGTGACGCTGGATTGCTCCTGCAAGCGATTTTCGTCGGTGGAAGGGGTCAGGCGCGCTGTGCAGCAGGATTCCTGTAGGTTCCGGGCGAGACGACTTCGACGATGGTGTGATCCGGCGCGCGGAACCGCAGTGTATTTGCGCCCGGCTGCGAAAGAATCTCACCGCCCTGTTGCTTGATCGTTTCGGCGAGGGCGTCCCGGTCGACGACTTCGAGGCCCCAATGGTGAATGCGCGGACCGAGCCCGGCAAGGCGCGCTTCCTCGCCTTCGTCGCTCGACCAGGTCATAAGCGCGAGGTCAAGGTCGCCGTCGGTCATGTGGCGTGAGACGTGATGCGGGTGATTCACGGTGTTGAGCTGCTTGAAGCCGAACACGTTCTCGTAGAACTTCGTTGCCTTCTCCAAATCCTGCACCTTGAGCGCGAGATGGACGATGCGCGACTTCTTGCTCTTGTCCTTCTTCTTGTAGCGGCCGAGCCCGACGATCTCGGCGAGGTTTCCGTCTGGCGCGCGGAACTTGAGCGCGCCCTCCTCCGGATTCGAGAAGATCGAACCGCCGTTCTCGACGATCTTCTTCGTGGTCGTCTCGCGATCCTCGACCTCAATGCCCCAGTGATGGATGCAGGGTCCGGCGCCGGAGAGCGTGGCCTCCTCGACCTCTTCGCTGTCGTAGATCATCAGCGCGAGGTCGATATTACCGTCGGTCATGTGCCGCGACGTGTGTCCGCGCGCATAGCCGGTCTTGGTCGGATAGATACCGAAGACATCCTCGTAGAACTTGGTCGCCTTCTCCAAATTCTCGACCTTCAAAGCAATGTGGACGATGCGGGCCATGGCGTACTCCTCTTCGGACGTGCACCTTTGGAGGCGCGATGTTGTAGCTACAAACCCGCGCTGTCGAGCCAGCTTACGCGATTCGTGAGTTGGACGCGACCGCGCACCCGCCGCCGCAGCACGATCAGCTGATGTCGGAGCGCCGCGTCCTCTGCCTCAAGTCGGCTCTTCGACTTGAACGGTGAGGGCGAACAGGGTCAGGAAGAAGCGGAGCAGCTCGATCATCGCCGCTGACGATTCGGTCACGCAATCAATAAGGGATGAAGTTCTCGGTACACACACCGGTATATCTCCTCTCGGCCTCTGCTCTTGCTGTCTGGGTGACATCTCGCTAACTCTCGGGAATCTCGCGCCTATTTTTGCAGCTCAGACATGGCCCACAGAGACCGGACTAGCTGGCTGGGTATGTAGGACTCGAACCTGCAAACATCATTTTGAAGAATGCCCTTTGAGATGTCGCACGAATTCCCCTTGTTTCTGGAAACATTTGGGTTTCTGGAAACATTTGGGGACCAGAGACTTTTGGCGTATCAGTGTCAGAACACTGACATGCAGCTTGTGGCTGGACTGGCTGCGTGAGTGATCCAAATTCGAACCGGACTCTGTCTAGAATTATTCGGATAATCGAGACACAGCTCGACGCAGCTTCGAGTCGCCGGCTTTACCACTTAGAAAACTTGGTCTCCGTAGAGTCGCCCACTTCACTTTGTGCCAAAAGCAGAATTTAACATCTTTCGTGCTCAACAATTGCCGGCAAGCTTGAAAGGCACGCCACACGTCTGACACCCGTGGGGGCGCTAGAAGACGCAGATATTCACGCCAGTCCGAGAGTCATCTGAGGAATCCCGGGATACAATAACGAACTGCGTGGCCGAACTAACGCGGAGGAGCCCAAGATGATGAGAGCCCTGCTTGCAGCATCGCTGTGCGCCGGATGGGCGTTGCACGGCATCGAGACTGCGCACGCCCAAGCCTATCCCAATCGGCCGATCCGGATGGTCGTGCCGTTCCCGGCCGGCGGGCCGACCGACGGCATGGCACGCATCATCTCGGACCGGCTCGGGGCAGTCCTCGGCCAAAACATCGTGGTGGAGAACCGCGGCGGCGGCGCGGGCGGCAGCATCGGCGCAAAGTTCGTCGCGACCTCTGATCCCGACGGCTATACCCTCCTGATCACGCCGGGCGGCTCGTTGACCACCGGCCCGGCCGTGCACGGCAACATCGGCTACGATCCGGTCAAGGCGTTTGTGCCGGTCGGCCAGCTCATCGACACCCCCCAGGTCGTGGTCGTTCACCAAGACGTGCCGGTAAAGACGCTGGCCGAGCTCGTGGCCTACGCCAAGGCCAATCCGGGTAAGATCAGCTGGGGTTCGCAGGGCTTCGGCACCGCGCCGCATCTACTCGCCGAACTGTTCAAGCTCGACGCCGGCGTCAACATCGTGCATGTGCCCTATCGCGGCACGGCGCCGATGCTCGCTGCCATCGTGGCGGGCGAGGTTCAGATGGTCGCCGACCCGCTGACCACGGTGCTGCCGCACATTCAATCCGGGAAACTACGCCCGCTGGCGATCACCAGCGCCACACGCAGCCAGAAGTTGCCGGATGTCCCGACCGTGATCGAGGCCGGCTATCCCAAGCTGCAAGCGACATTCTGGCTCGGCGTGGTGGCACCGGCCGGGACGCCTCCCGACATCATCCAGAAGCTTAATGCCGCGTTCCGCGAAAGCCTTGCTCCGGCGGAGACGCGCGCGCGGCTCGACACGCTCGGCGCCGAGATCAAGATCGGCACGCCAGCCGAATTCGAAAAGCTGCTCGCCGACGAGCTGGCGAAGTGGACCGCCGTCGTAAAGGCCGCCAACATCAAAGTGGAATGAGGTTTCGAGGGGCCTCCCGCCCGGCGTCTGTGTCGAAAACCTGTCCTGCCCGAAACCTCTATCCGGTGTAGAGTCGCAGCGTCCGCATCAGTATGAGATTTCATCGCCATGTTTCGTCGTGACACGCCTGCTGAAGCCGAATTCCGCATGGACGTACGGACATGGCTGGAAGCCAATCTTCCGGTTGCGCTTCGGGGGCGCACGGCACGCCCGCCGCCGGTGGAACTGATGCCCTGGTATCACAAGCTCTCGCGCAAAGGCTGGGTCGCACCGCATTGGCCCAGGCAACATGGCGGCATGGGTGCCACCCTCAACGAACAGATCATCATGACGGAGGAACTGGCGCGCATTGGCGCACCGCAGCTGCCGGCGCAAGGCCTCAATCACATCGGCCCGATCCTGATGGAGTTCGGGACCGACGCACAGAAGGCGCAACATCTGCCGCCCATCATTGCGGGTACTGTGATCTGGGCACAGGGCTATTCCGAGCCGGGCGCAGGCTCCGACCTTGCCAGCCTTTCGACCCGCGCAACGCTGGAGGGCAATCATTTCGTGGTGCGAGGGCAAAAGATCTGGACCACCTGGGCGCATCATTCGGACTGGATGTTCGCGCTCGTACGCACCGATCCGCAAGCTCAGCCGCGGCAGGCCGGCATCAGCTTCCTGCTGCTTGATTTGCACAGCCCAGGCATCCGGATCAGGCCGATCAAGACGATCGCGGGCGATGATGAATTCAGCGAGGTGTTCTTCGACGATGTGATCGTGCCAGCCGAAAACCTGGTCGGAAAACTGCATGATGGCTGGCGCATCGCAAATGCGTTGCTGGGACATGAGCGCCTGGCGACCTCGAACCCGCAATTCGCATTGATGGCGCTCGAGCGCATCAAGACCATGGCGCGCGCTTCCGGAATCATGGCGGACCCGACGTTTCAGGAACGGCTCGCGGCAGCCAGTATCGATGTCACCGCGCTGTCGGCGCTGTTCAGTCATGCGGTGGAGCTCAACAATCAGGGGCAAAGCCTCGGCCCAGAATCGTCGATGATCAAGATTTTTGGGTCCGAACTTCTTCAGGCCCTCAACGACCTATTGATCGAGGCGGCCGGCGGCCACGCGCTGACCGACAGGCCCATCGCGACTGATTTCGGCGAGGTGGATGTCGCCGCCCCGTTCCTTCAGTCGCGGCGCGTGACAATCTATGGCGGCTCATCGGAAATTCAGCGCAACGTCCTCGCCCGCCGCGTGCTGAACCTCCCAAACTGACGGACAGCCCAATAGACGGTCATGGATCTGCATCTGACACCGGAGCAGACTCTGTTGCGCGACAGCGCCGCCAAATTCGTCGTGGCGGCCGGACCGAAGGTGGCGCGCGTATTTCGCGAACAGGATCCGAGCTTTGCGCCGGCACGTCTGTGCCAGGCGGGGGACCTCGGGTGGCTTGGCATCCTCGTTCCGTGTTCTGCGAACGGCCTGGGTCTCGGCCTCACCGAGCTCGCCCTGGTGCTTGAGCAGGCCGGGCGCGGGCTCGTCTGCGAGCCAATTGGGCTGGCGGCGATCTCCGCTGCTGCCCTGGCGCAGGGGCACGCGCCGCATCCGATGCTGGAACGGGCAATGGCAGGCGAGGCGCTGATCGTTCCGGCGCTGCAAGAGAACGTCCATGGCGACAATCCGCTTGCACCGCGCACGCAGGTGGCCGGGGAGAACGGAACGCTCCGTTTGACCGGAAGGAAGATGTTTGTTTGCGCCGACGGCGCCGACGGCTTTCTCGTCAGCGCCAGCGGGCGTGATGGACCGACGCTGTGCTATGTGGCGCGCAATGCGCCCGGCTGCGTGCTGGCGACGACGCAGACGGTGGAGGGCCGCAAGCTTTCAACGCTCAGCCTCAAAGATGCGCCGGCCGATTTTGTTCCAGCGCGTCAGTCATCGAGGAATGCGGTGGATGCGCTCCACAATCTCGCGCTGATGGCGCTTTCTGCCGAACTGCTTGGCGTGATGGAGAAAGCGCAAGAGATCACATTCGACTATCTGCGCATCCGCAAGCAGTTCGGAAAACTGATCGGCAGCTTCCAGGCGCTGCAGCACCAGGCGGTCAACATCTATATTCGGACCGAGACGACCCGGTCGCTGGTGTTTCAGGTCGCGGCCAACAATGATCCCTATCGCATCGATCCCGCGCTGGCCGTCGCCGTGAAGGCCAAGGCGTCGGAAGACGCGCTGTTTGTCACCAAGGCCTGTATCCAGCTTCACGGCGCGATTGGATTCACTGATGAACACGACATCGGCCTATATCTCAAGCGGGCGATGCTGCTGTCGTCGCTGTTCGGGAATGCGGCGGCGCAGCGCCGCCGCTATGTCGCAATCGCTGGCCTAACTGCGTAGTGCGAACGCTACCATGCCCCGTTGAACCAGGAGCCATTCATGAGCGAAGAGCAAACGGTCACCTACGAGTTGGAGGGAGACATCGCCCTTGTCGGCCTCAACCGCCCCGACAAGCGCAACTGCTTCAACCCGACTGTGATGAAGCAGTTGCGCGAGGCCATCGATCGCGCTGGCGAGGAGGCGAAGTGCGGCATCATCTTTGGCCATGGCGATAACTTCTGCGCCGGGCTCGATCTGCGCTGGGCGGCCGAGAACTGGAAAACCGGGCGCTCGGAGCGGCTGCCGTTTCCATTCAATCGCAACACCTATTTTGAAGCGATGGCGCGCGGCAACATTCCATTTATCGCGGCGCTGCACGGCGCGACGTTGGGCGGTGGACTCGAGACCGCCGCGGCCGCGCACATCCGTGTCGCGGACGAAACGACGTTCTTCGCTTTGCCGGAGGGAACGCGCGGCATTTTTATCGGCGGTGGCGGCTCGGTTCGCGTGGCGCGGCTGCTCGGCTTTGCCCGCATGCAGGACATGATGCTGACCGGTCGGGTGCTCAAGCCCGACGACGCCGAGCGCTACGGCATCGTACAGTATGTCGTGCCCAAGGGGCAGGCGATGGCCAAGGCGAAAGAGCTAGCCTTGAAAATCTGCAACAACGCACCCTTGTCGAACTTTGCGATCACCAACAGCCTGCCGCGCATCCAGGATATGTCTTACGACGATGGCTTGTTCTTCGAACGGATGGTGGCGGAATACACCCGCAGTCCCGAGTCGATCGAGCGGATGCATCAATTCCTCGACAAGACCGCGGCGCGGGTGCGGCCGGAGTAGAGCAATCTCGGAGTCGCGTGACCCACAAGAAGCGGAACATTCAAAATTCAACGGGAGTGAACGATGAGTCTGCGTGACAACGCCATCGTGGCTTACGCCGAAACCAAGGTGATGGAGAAAAGCGACCGCAACGTCTGGGTCCTGTCCGGCGAGATTCTTGAGGAGCTGCTCGACAAGACTGGCATCGCCAAAGACGAGATCGATGGCTTGGTGATGGCGGGACTGACCGGCACCGGTGCCGCTAATCCGTTCTGGGCGCAAACCACGGCCGACGTGCTGGGCCTCGAAGTTGGCTTCTGCGAGCAGGTCCACACCGGTGGCTGTTCGGCGGCGGGCTGCGTCGCCCGCGCGGCTGCCGCGATCGATTACGGGATGTGCGATGTCGCGTTCCTGTTGTTTGCCGACACCCACGTGCTGGAGGACCGTACCGACCACAGCCACTCCTACCGGCGCGAGTGGACCGACCCCTACGGCCTGATGGGACCGCCCGGCGCGTTCGGCTTGCTCACCCGGGCCTACGAGGCGAAATACGGCCTCGACTACCGGATGTTGGGCAAGCTTGCGGTGACGCAGCGCAACCACGCGCTCTTGAACGAGAACGCCTGCGAGAAGCTGCGGGTGCCGATCACCATCGACGATTACATGAACTCTCGCATCATCGCCGATCCGATCCGGTTGTTGGACTGTGTCATGCGGACCGACGGGGCGGCGGGCTTACTTATGATGAGCCGCAAGCGTGCAAAGGAAAAAGGGCTTTCCAAGTGCATCATCCCGATTGGCTATGCCGAGCGGACCAACTTCAAGGGCGGCGAGAACCTTGTCGATGTGACCAAGAGTGGTCACGAAATCTGCGGCAAGAAGGCGCTCGGTGCGGCTGCGATCGGCATCAAGGACGTTGCCTCGTTCCATCCCTACGATGACTTCATCATCGCAATCATGCTGCAGTTCGAGGCCTTCGGCTTCTGCAAAGCGGGCGAAGGCGTACAGTTCATCCGCGATCATGACTTCTCCTACAACGGCGATCTGCCGCTCAACACCGGTGGCGGCCAGATTTCCGCGGGCCAGGCAGCCTGCTCGTCGCACAACTTAGTCGAGGCGGTGCGGCAACTGCGCGGCGAGGGCGGCAAGCGTCAGGTCAAGGACACCAGGAATGCGCTGGTGACGGGCATCGGTTGGATCAACTACGGACGCAACTGGGGCTCGAGCGCGGCCTTGGTTCTGGTCCCGGAATGAGTGAGGCGATCATGACCAAAGCATTGAACGACACGCTGGGCGTCAAGCGCACCATCAAGCACTTCGATTTTTCCGAGCCGTATTGGGAGGGGACGAAGCAGAAGAAGCTCGTCATCCAGTATTGCAAGGCGACCGGCAAGTACCAGCACTTCCCGCGTCCGGTGAGCATCTTCACGGGCCGGCGGCGCGACATCGAATGGCGCGAAGTGTCCGGCAAGGGCGTGGTGTTTTCCTACACCATCACTGAGCGCGGAACGCCTGCCTTCCGTGGTGCCGAGCCCTATGCCGTGGTGAGCGTGACGCTGGACGTGGGCGTTAACTTCATCGCCAACATCGTCGACTGTAAGGCCGAGGAGCTGAAGATCGGCATGAAGGTGAAGCCGTATTGGCATCCGCTCGACGACGGCACGCATCTGCTCATGTTCCAGCCGGACAAGGGGGCGGCATGACCGGTCCGGAGGCCGCGCGCGGGCCCCAGGCCGTCGCCAGGTTCCTGCGACCGCGATCGGTGGCTGTCGTCGGAATGTCGGCGCGCGCCGGGAGCGCGGGCCAGGTGATCCTGCAATCGCTCAAGCTCAATAACTTCAAGGGCGACATCCATCTGGTCGGCCGCAGCACCGAACCGATCGACGGCCGGCCTGTGCTCAAGAGCCCGGACGAACTGCCCGAGGGCGTGGACCTCGCCGTCTTCACGCTGCCGGCTGCCGGCGTCCACGAAGCGATCCAGGCCTGCGCGCGCCGCAAGGTCGGCTCGGCGATGATATTCGCCGCCGGCTTTGCTGAGGTCGGTGATCAAACGACACAGGACGCCGTCACCGCCACCGCGCGGGCGGCCGGACTTGCGGTCGTGGGACCCAATTGCCTCGGCATGACGAACAACGTCGACGGCATGTGGCTGCACATGCTGTTCGCGCGCGAGGCACGGCGCAACGTCGAAGGAGGTGTTGCCTTCGTCGGCCAGAGTGGCGGCTTGCTCGGCCACTTCCAGCGCGCCGCCGATGGCCTCGGCCTTCCGCTCAGCTACGTGATCTCGACCGGCAACGAGGCCGGCCTCGAAGGCACCGATTTCGTCGAGTTCCTCGCCGAGGACCGTTCCACCCGCGTGATCGCGCTCTATTGCGAGCAGATCCGCCGGCCGGCGGAATTCCTCGCCGCCTGTCGCCGCGCACGCGCGGCCGGCAAACCGATCGTGCTGATGCAAGCGGGCCGCGGCGCAAAAGCGCGCAAGGCCGCGCTGTCGCACACCGGCGCGCTGATTGGCGATTTCGCCACGATACGCACGCAAGTCGAGGATGCCGGCGCCATCGTCGTTTACACCATGGACGAGATGATGGATCTCGTCCAGATCCTGGTGCGCTATCCCGAACCGCCTGCGAAGGGGCCCGGCATTCTCACCGCCTCGGGCGCGTATGTGGGACTGACCAACGATTTCGCCGAGGAGGTCGGCCTCGAGCTTCCCGAACTCGAGCCGGCCACCCTGAAGAGGGTCGGCGAGGTACTTCCCGCGTACGGGAACTACGGCAATCCCCTCGACGTCACCGCCGGGTTTGCGCCGGACGCCCTGTCCGTGGCGGCCAAGGCGCTGCTCGACGATCCGAACACCGGAATGCTGTTCCTCTCCTTTCCGATCAACGCCGCTCGCCCGGTCGAGAGCTTCAACAAGGGAATGGTCGGATCGACCAAGCCCAAAGTGATGGTCGCGCTCGGCGACACCTGGCCGCTCGGCCCCGACGTCATGGAAGCCGTGCGCGAGAGCCCGGCCGTATTCTCGCGATCGTCAGATCGCATGATGCGCGCCATCGCGCTCTATACACGCTATGGCCGCTTGCTCGCCCGTCCGATCGCGACCATGCCGCCCGAGCCGATCAAGGGGCTACCCAAGCTCGGCAAGGGCGCGCAGCCCGAATGGCTAGGCAAGAAGGTTCTCGCAGCGGCTGGCATTCGGGTGCCCGACGGCGAACTTGCCCGCACGGCCGACGAAGCGATCACGGTGGCCAAGCGCATCGGCTACCCGGTGGTGCTGAAGGCGCAGGCTGCGGCGCTGTCGCACAAGACCGAAGCGGGCGGCGTCATCTTGAATCTTGCCGATGAAAGCGCGGTGCGCGCCGCCTGGGACACATTGGTCGAAAACATCAAACGCGCTGCGCCCGGCATCACGCTCGATGGCGCCCTCGTCGAAAAGATGTCGCCGAAAGGGATTGAGCTGATGGTGGGTGCCAAGCGCGATCCCGGCTGGGGTACGGTATTGCTGCTCGGCCTAGGCGGCATCTGGGTCGAGGCGTTGGGCGACGTGAAGCTTTTGCCGGTCGGTGCGGACGAAAGGCAGATCGTCGAGGCGTTGCACAACCTGCGCACGGCCAAGCTGCTCGCCGGTTTCCGAGGTGCGCCGCCAGCGGACATCGCGGCGGTCGCGCAGGTGGTCATGGCCATTGGTCGGTTGATGCAGACTGTTCCCGAGCTGACTGAGATCGACGTCAATCCGCTGATGGTACACGCCAAGGGACAAGGGGCGACCGCATTGGATGCGCTGATCGTTGCTTGATCGAATTGCGCAGCGTGTTTCGCACACATGCGGCTCCGTTTCCGGGCGGTGCTGATGCTCTGGCGGCTTTTCGTCCCGAGGAAATCGAGAAATGGAAGGAGCTGGTGGGCCGCACTGATTTTGGAAAGGGATCGAGGGCACGATGACCAAGCAACTATTGGATCGAGTGGCCATAGTCACCGGTGCAAGCAATGGTATTGGACGTGGAATTGCGGAAGCATTGGCGGCCGCCGGTGCAAAAACTGCTTTGGCCGCGCGCCGAACTGAGATGCTCGTGGAAGTAGCGTCCGGAATTCGTAGTGCGGGCGGTACCGCCCTGCCGGTGACAACCGACGTTACGCGCGAAGACCAAGTCGCCCAGCTGTTCAGGAAGACATACGAAACCTATGGTCGGGTGGACGTCCTCGTGAACAATGCCGGCGTCCCGACCCATGTGCCCATCGAAGACATCACGCTGAGATATTGGCAGGAGGTTCTGGACGTGAACCTCACGGCGGCATTCCTATGCAGCCGTGAGGCCGTCAAGATCATGAAGAGTCAGACTCCGCAGGGCGGGCGTATCATCAATATCGGTAGTGTCTCGGCTAAAACGCCACGAGCGGACTCCCTGCCGTACACAGCAACCAAATTTGCCCTTCAAGGCATGACACATCAATTGACCATGGACGGCCGCAAGTACGGTGTCGTTGCTTCGATTTTGCATCCGGGCGCAACCCTGAGCAGCTTTTCGACCCGGCGCGGCCGGACAAAAGCTGGGCCGGGTGCCACACCTGACGACTACGTGATGGCCGCTGAGGATGTGGCGAAGATCGTCGTGCTCATGTGCAGCTTGCCACCGGAGGTGAACCTGTATGAGGCGACAATTCTGCCGAATCACATGCGCTCATTCATCGGGCGTGGTTAAGTGATGTGTTGCTGCTTCGGCCAACTTTTGCTCCGGGTCATTCACCCCAGTGCGGTCAATAGCTGGGGTCCACATGTGGCAACTCCAGGGTTGGTGTCAGCAACCCCTGGAATCACGCCGACTCCAGCCACTCAACTTCATTCGGAATGGCCCTTAGCACTCAAATGAACGAACAGTTTTATGACAGCATGGCCGATTATTATCACCTCATCTTCGAGGACTGGGATGCGTCCATGCGGCGACAGGGCGCGGCAATCGCTAAGCTCCTCCCTCCGCCTGAGGAGGTCGGTCTCATCCTGGATGTGGCCTGCGGTATAGGCACCCAATCGTTGGCACTGGCAGCTATCGGATACGCCGTGGAGGGCTCGGATATATCTGCTGTTGAAATTGCGAGAGCGCAACGCGAGGCCGCATCACGTAGACTTAAGTGTAGCTTCCGCGTTGACGACATGCGGACATTGAAGACTGCATCGGTTGGCCGATACGGTGCCATCATTGCAATGGATAATGCCTTGCCACATCTCGATAGCGATGAGGACATTCTCTCGACCTTCGCTGCAATGCGATCGAGCCTACTACCCGGTGGCAAGGTGCTCGTCAGTGTTCGTGATTACGCTCGGCATCTGCAAGAAAGGCATACATGCATGCCGCCCGTCTTCTACAGCGACAACGGACAGCGACGGATCGTCTTCCAGGTTTGGGATTGGATTGATGAACGCCGCTACGTTGTTCATCTATACGTGACGCAAGAAACGGTCGACGGCTGGACCGTTCATCATTTTGCAGGCAAGTATCGGGCCGTGACACCAGAGGAGATAGCGCGGTTCGCAAATCAAGCGGGCCTCCAAGAGGTTTGCGTTCTACCGTCCAGCAATACCGGATTCTATCAGCCCATCATTGTCGCGGAGGCTGCCTGATCCGCTGCCCGGACTGGTGCAAGCACTGCACTAAATGACTTTCGAGACGGCCTCTCAGATCCGAAACATATTCCTTGGTGGTCTATTCGTCCTTGCGCTGGCTCGCGACATCCACCAACAATTGATTCTGCAATAGCGGTGATGAAAGCCGCCGAAGTCTTTGGCACGAGCTGTCGGCGGCGGTCACCGACTTCGCAATCGGAAATCATCGCAGGTGTAGCAGAAATCAGAGTAGACCACCCGTTTCGGCAGGGCGGCCCGCTCGATCGCCCACGAGACCGTGTCCATTCAGCTTTTTTTCCAATACCGGTCGTGGCAGCGGCACGATCGTCTCGCGCTCCGATATGGACGGCAGCTTGAGCAGCGAACGGTAGAGCGCGACGTAGTCCGTGGCCATGCGCGCGGACGAAAATCGTTGCTCGAACCGCCGCCGAACAGCGTGACGATCGAGCGCAAGCACCCGCGGCAGCATCCTCAGCGCCTCATCCATCGTGTCAACGACGGCGCCCGTGACGCCTTGGTCGATGATTTCCGCAACAGAACCCTGGCGGAATGCAAGGACAGGTGTGCCGCACGCCATCGCCTCGATCATTACCAAGCCGAACGGCTCCGGCCAATCGATAGGAAATAAAAGCGCCTGCGCCTCGCCGAGGAATTCGGTCTTGCTGCGCTCATTGATCTCGCCGATGAACTCGACCCCCGGATGGCTCAGCAGCGGTACGATCTTTTCGCGGAAATAGACTTCATCGACCTTGTCGACTTTGGCAGCGATCTTCAGGGGAATGCCAAGCGCCCGTGCTATCCGGATGGCACGGTCAGGCCGCTTTTCGGGCGAGATTCGGCCGAGAAACGCGACGTAGCCGCCGCGCGGATTGTAAATGGGCTTGTGCAAATTCGTGGGAATGCCGTGATTTACGGTCGCGACGAAGTTGGCGTTGGCGATCGGCCCCCGCTGGTCATTGGAGATCGACACGAGCGGCATCTCGCTAAAGCCGAGGTAGAGCGGCTTGAGGTCGGGACAGTCTTGGCGGCCGTGAAGAGTTGTCAACGTCCGGTCGGCCAGCCGGCGAAACAGCGGAAAATGAAACTGGTCGATATGGAAATGCAAAATGTCAAATTCTTCCGCGAGCTGGCGCACCCTGTCGAGCATCAGCATGTAATAGGGGATCGGGTCGCGGACATTGCGGTCGAGGCGCAATGCCATGGACGCGCAGCCCACGAGCTCAGCAGCGGTGACGGAGTCCGCGCTCGCAAACAAGGTCACCTCGTGACCCAGTCGGACCAGTTCATCCGTGAGATAGGAAACAATTCGTTCGGTCCCGCCATAGAGCCGCGGCGGCACGCTCTCCATAAGCGGCGCGATCTGCGCAATTTTCACGTTGTCTGCTCCAGCTGACCGGCTAGCGATAACGTAGGCGCGCGGGCTGCGCGGTGTCTGTATAATAGTGATCACTAATTTGACGTCTTTGACCCTAAGCGGACCTCGGCTTTGCGACTTCCACGTCACAATTCATCGCTTCGCTTACTCGCATGGTAGCGTCCATCGGAGCGGGTCGGGCGGGATGCGGTCACCATCAAGGTTTCGCTCGGCAGCTCGATCGCCAATAAGCGACCTCAAGCAACGGGAGAGACTGATGCCCTCAAGGCGTGCCATTCAGAAAAAGCTGCGGGCACCTGAATGGCAAGTGTCGAGCTTCATGATGGACCGCGCGCTTGAGGCGGTCGTACGGCAAATCAGTAAACTGGACCGCGACCATGACATTCCCTATCTCGCCGGCTACAGCAAAAACGGCAAGACCATTTATATCGATCGTCACATGCCTAAGTCGTTCTCGTTTAGGAGGCGCCGCGTCAAGACCGATCGATTTTTGATTCTGCACGAGGCGGTAGAAAAGACGCTCATGGATCATCTCGGGCTGCGCTATCTGCATGCGCACCAGATCGCGACCCGAGCTGAGCAGGCGGCGGTACGTGCCGCCGGAATTTCCTGGGACGCCTACGACCGGTTCATGCGAATGTACGTAAAGAGCATTGGTGATAAGCGCCTGGGCAAGGTCCCGCGCGATCTCGATCTCAAGCCATATCGGGATGAACGCGATAACGAGGTATTGCGCCGGATCGCAGCGGCGCTCGACAAAGGGCCAATGCGTATGGGGTTTCGCGCCTATCGCGTGCGTGATCGGCGCAGACGGCCAGCGAAGAAAAACAGCACCTCTTAAGCGTCTCCCGACGCTTAGTCTCGAGGCGAGGGGTCACCAGTCCGGTCGAGGAGGTCCTGCCCGCGCAAGGAGATATCTGCGATGCAGGATCTGGCGGAGATACACCAACAGCTCGCGTCCGAACCGGGCGCCATGACGGTCGCTATCGGGGGTAAGTGGACCATACGCGGACATCTCCGAACTGGCACTAATGACCCATCCGGTCATGTTGACAGACCAAAGGAGCACCTCAAAGATCGTCATCGGCCAGATTCCAGCGGTGGTATCTCGGCGACATGTGGAATGACCGATGGCAACAATTCGCGAATCCGCACGCCAGTACGAAGACTGGCTGAGAAAGCAGCTTCATGGCGACGTTCTTGAGCAAGATCTTGCCAAAAAACGCGACAAGATGCGGGAAAGCGCGTTTGTATTCTTGCGCGCGACGTATTGGCGCTGGGCAGAAACGATCTTCGATGTCTGTCCCGACTTGGCGGGCGACACCCAAGTTCTCGCCGTCGGGGACATTCATATCGAGAACTACGGAACCTGGCGTGACGTCGATGGACGACTGGCGTGGGGCGTCAACGATTTCGACGAGGCGGCAGAGATGCCCTACGTGCTTGATCTCGTCCGCCTAGCCGCCAGCGCACTACTGGGAAGCGGCAGGCGCCGCATCACGGATGAAGAGATTTGCGCCGCCATCCTCATCGGATACCGCCAAGGATTGCATGCACCACAGCCTGTGGTGCTGGACCGCGACAAGCTGTGGCTGCGTGACCTTGTTGTCATACCCGAAAGGGAGCGGGCGAAGTTCTGGAAAAAGCTGGCTGCAGTAAAGGGAAAGCCTGCCCCCGAACGCTATCTAACAGCGATCGCCGATGCCATGCCGGAGCCAGGACTTTCAATCAAGACAGCACGTCGAAGTGCTGGTATCGGAAGCCTTGGCCGGCCGAGGTGGGTGGGTAGCGCCGATTGGCGCGGCGCTCCTATTGTTCGAGAAGCCAAGGCGCTCGTGGGGTCGGCATGGTCCCGCGCACACGGGCTCAGCAATCGCGGGGTCCCTGTTGGCGAAATTGCGAACGGTCGATTCCGTCCGCTAGACCCGTGGTACCGGATCAAGAACAATGTGGTCGTGCGACGCCTTTCGCCAAACAACCGAAAGATCGAAGTGGAGAAGGGCAAGTCCACTCTGTTCACGAGTGACATGCTTCAAACGATGGGCTTCGAACTCGCCAATGTGCATCTCGGAACGGCAGACCGCCGGGACGCAATCAAGCGGGACCTCGAAAATCGCAAGCGTGGTTGGTTGACTGCGAACGCGCGGAAGGCGTCAGACGCTACCACGCAAGAGTACAAAGACTGGAAGGCGAGTTGACGATGGTTCAATGAAGCGGAGCGGTCTCGGCGAGCGTCCGTTTGAACAGTGTCCGGTTATGGCAGATTTTGTTACAAAAGTTCGGTGATCGCGCTGCCGCGATCATCACCAAAAGTGCGAGGTAAACTCCAGCAGATCTCATTGTCCGGATATCCAGCGCGGGAGACGGGGCGATGGGCGAAGCATAGCAACCAAGCAGCCGCGGCAAAAGGAACCTCGCTGTCGCTATGTCGCTTCTCCGACGGCTAACGAAATTGATGAACCTGTCTCTTTTGTGCGCGACCGCTCTTGGCACGTTTGAGACCTGTGCCGATGATGTGTGCAGGTCGGCTTACGGCGTAACAGCGGTCCTGCGAGGAATATCGCTGGAAGGCCGAGTCTGACCCGACTCGGACATCGGCGGCCAGCATCTCATGTTGCAGTAGCGAAGCCGGTTTCAGCCTCTATCAAAGTACTCGTTTGAACCGGTACGCTGCTGCGTCCTGCGCGTAGGGGCGGACATGCGGCGGCGGACTGGGCTCGCCGTGCATTACCACTGACGGGAGGCTGCAAATGTTCAGAACATTTCTTGCCACCATCACATTGGCGGCACCCGCAATCACTGTCGCTCCGTTGCCAAGCCACGCGCAGAGCGACTATCCCAACCGCATAGTAAAGATCGTCGTGCCCTATGGCGCCGGCACCGTTCCCGACATCCTCGCCCGCGCGCTCACGACTGGCCTGTCGGGCCGACTTGGACAACAGTTCATTGTCGAGAACAAGGCCGGCGGCAGCGGCGCGCTCGGCACTGCCTCGGTGGTACGCGCGGAAGCGGACGGTTATACGGTGCTGTTCGCGCCGGCGGTGGTGCTCTCGGTGCTGCCGCAGTCGCGCAACGATACGGGCTACAGGCACGACTCGCTCGTCCCGGTCTGCCAGACCTTCGTCAACACGATGGGGCTTGCAGTGCGGCCGGATTCGCCGATCAAAAGCATCGGCGACTTGGTCGCAACAGCGAAGCAAAAGCCCGGCGCGCTGAACTACGGCCATCCCGGCGTCATGACCATTCCGCATCTCGCGATGGAGGAGTTCATGCAAGCCGCTGCGATCGATATCAAGGACATCCCGTTCCGCGGCGGGCCGCAGACGATCGCCGAGCTGCTCGCCGGGCGGATCGATATCCTTTTGATCGTCATCGGCACGGAGGTCGGCCAGAACATCCGGATCATCGGTGTGTTCGGCGAGAAGCGCCTAGCCAACCTCCCCGACGTGCCGACCTTCAAGGAGCAGGGCTACAACGTCAGTCCTGCAAGCTTCGGCGGGTTGCTGGCGCCGCCCGCAACGCCTCAGCCGATCTTGTCCAAGCTCTCCTCGGCATGTGCCGAAGCGGCAAAGAACGATCTGTATGCAACGACCGCCAAGCGTGCCGGGCAGCCCGACGACTATTACGCCGACGCCGCGGCGTTCCGGCAGCGGCTCGCGCGCGACATCGAGAGCAAGGCGCGCGTGCTGTCGCGTCTCAAGACACAATAGAAGAACTCCGGTGCCTTCGCCGCCGCATCACACGTAACAGAAGCAATCACCTCGTTCGTGCGCGCAAGGTGTCGAACTGCGGATCGCTTATTAGTCGAGCAAATGCGTCAATTCGGATTTGGCGAAAGCCGCTCCTCGCTCGCGCCGACGATGTGATCGAATAACGGGCTGTTTGCTGCGTTGCGAATTGTCGCTAATGGCATTTTTCTGCCGTGCCAACCGCGCCGAGCAATGTCGGCTATCGGGGGTAGTCCGGCCGACATATGCTCATTGCGAGGTTTTCGCATTTTGAACCCATAAGAGACATTCCAGTCTGTCCCGGTTACCCCTCCCGCCGGTCGGTCCGTCGAACGGACGGGGCACTGGAGGTCGGACGGCGAGGCTCCAGCCGTCGGCGACCGGTGAAGGCTGCCCAGGACGTCGATCTGCCCGCCGCGCTTCAGGCTCCGTCACCGCCTTCGCGGCCGGCCCACGCTCCATCCCGACGGCTGCTCCTCCTCCTGCTTCAGCAGCAGCTCGATGCCCTCTCGGATGAATGACGAGGCCTTCCTGTACTTCGTGTACCGGACAAGCTCCCTCATAAAGTCCCACGTCGCCTAATCCATGCGGAAGGTGACCACTCGCGGTTTTCGTATCACTCGCTTTCCTCGTTTGCGTGAGGCCGTGACGCGCACGGATGATTGATGGCTCAATCCAATTGGACCCTCGGCTGTATTATTATTTATGGGCGGCTGGGGAGCGACTAGCTAGCCAACCGCGATTATTGTCGATGTCTTGCTGACCCCGAACCCACGCCGTAAGGTCAACCGCGTTCCACAAAAATTGGGAGGAAGCGATGATCCGCAAGGCATTCTGGTCCCTCGCCATCGTCCTGCTGGCATGCTCAAACAGCTCGGCGGCCGATGTCCGCCGCGTCGTGACCGGCCTCGACGCCAGCAACAAGGCCGTCGTGCTGTTCGACAGCCGCGTGACGCTCAATCCCGGGGGCTCCGGCAACCCGGCGGCTAATCTCTGGATCACTGATTCCTCGCCGCCGGCACTCTCCTTTAAGGACGATAACGGTGCCAAGCGGATCGGCCTGTCGCCGCCCGACAACGGCACCGCGATTCGCGTGGTCGAATTTCCACCGCTTGATCCAGCCACGGAAGCGAAGATGGATCCCAATTTCATGATGAAGGTAGTCGGCGATCACGCGCCGGCCAGGGGCCTTCCGGTGAAGCATCCGCTGATGCACCGCACGCGCACGGTCGACTACGCCGTCATCCTTTCCGGCGAAATCGACATGATGCTCGACGAGACGACAGTGCACGTGAAGGCGGGCGATGTCGTGATCCAGCAGGCGACCAATCACGCCTGGGTCAATCGCGGCACGCAGCCTTGTCGGATTCTGTTCGTGCTGATGGATTCCAAACAGCCGTGACGGCATGAGACCTTCCCGGATGGCGCATAGGGCCATCCGGACTACGTTTGCTTACCCTTCCAGGAGGCCCGCAGCTGATCGGAGCATCGCGGGCATTCGGGCGGCGGGTAGCGCTGTCGAATGTCCGCTTCTCTAATCGGCCATTCAGGGTCAAGCGCTTTCAGGCTATCCACCACTACGGTGTCGATGTCGCTCACGGGCTCGTGCTTCTCTTCGGA
>Ga0208989_10000058_pt1 | contig 21539 bp, 18 predicted proteins | sample MedBloCAOM3_M1_FD_187852 | JGI IMG/M metagenome (GOLD analysis project Ga0208989, IMG submission 187852) | Forest soil microbial communities from El Dorado National Forest, California, USA - Mediterranean Blodgett CA OM3_M1 (SPAdes) (version 2) | ecosystem: Environmental > Terrestrial > Soil >...
ATTGGCGCATGAACCACGCGATCTGGTACGAATCGCCGATCTTCAATGGTTTCCAGCTCAGTGCCCTGATCTCGCCAGGCCAGAACGAGGCCAAGGATAACAGCGACTATGCATATGGCGATCTATTCCAATGCAACGGCGCATCGGCGCGCGGCAGCGGCAGCAACTTCCCCAACACCGGCGGTGCGGTTGCCGGCAATATCGGCGGCAATGGTTGCACCGACGGCTCCTTCGGCAACGCCTACAGCGCGTCCTTGACCTACAAGAACGGACCGTTCTCGGCGATCGCCGCCTTCGAGCTCCATGAGCAGGTCAATCGTCACGGCGACGACGGGCTCGAACCAGCCCTGGCCGGTACACCCCTCTTTGCTCCGGTCTTCCTGGCTGATGGTTCGCAGGTCCTGACCGGCACGCACAACGAATGGGCGGCGAAGGTGGGCGGCGGCGCGCTTCCGCTGCTGCGGGACGGCGCGTTGCGGGCGCTCGCGGTGTCGAGCGAACGGCGCAACGCGCTCCTCCCCGACGTGCCGACCATGATGGAGAGCGGCGTGCCGGACTACGTCGTGTTGACCTATATCGGCGTGGTTGCTCCGGCCGGCACCCCCGAGGGCATCATCGGCAAGCTCAATGCCGCGATCAACGAGAGCTTGACCTCGCCGGAGGTTACGGCGGCTTTTGTCAGACTCGGCGCCGAGGTGCGACCCGGTTCTCCGCAGGCCTTTGGCGCCTTTCTCGCCGCCGAGACGCAAAAATGGTCGACCGTGGCGCGGACCGCCAGCATCAAGGTCGAATGAACAGCGGCGCGGGAGCAGACATGATCGGCAAGCGAGTTTTTCTGGCTGCAGTCGTGGTCACCGCGATCGGCCTCGACGCCTTCGAGGCCGCGGCCCAGTCCTACCCGACGCGGCCAATCAAGATGATCCTGCCCTTCCCTCCCGGCGGGCCGATCGACACCATGGGCCGGCTCGTCGCACAGCACATGTCATCGGGTCTCGGGCAAAACGTCTACATCGAGAACCGTGCCGGCGGCGGCAGCTCGATCGGAATGCGTGCCGCGGCGACGGCGGAGCCCGACGGCTACACGCTCTTGTTCGCCTCCTCGGGGCCGCTCGCGATCACGCCGGCACTGTACAAGAATCTCGATTATGACCCGAACAAGAATTTCGCCCCGGTCGCGACCGTGTCGAGCGGACCGATGGTGCTGGTGGTGTCGCCGACCTTGCCGACCAATAGCGTGCAAGAACTCGTCGCCTATGCCAAAGCCAATCCGGGCAAGCTCAATTACGGCGCGACCGTCGGCACCCCGCCGCATCTGGCGTGGGGTTTGTTCACGATGCTGACCGGAACCGACATCGTCTATGTCCCGTATAAAGGCGCGGCCGCAGCCTTCACTGATCTGGTCGCCGGACAGATCCAGATGAATTTCGACGCCACCGGCTCGCTCCTGCCCCTCATCCGCGAGGGCAAGCTCAAGGCGCTTGCGGTGTCGAGCACCGCCCGCAATCCGGATCTGCCGGAAGTCCCCACCATGGTGGAGAGCGGAATCGATTTCCTCATGAGCTTCTGGACCGCGGTGCTCGCTCCCGTTGGAACGCCACTCGACATCATCAGCAAGCTCAATGCCACAATCAACACCGGCCTGGGCTCGGCTGAGATGAAAGCAACGCTGGCCAAGTTTCAGGTGGAAGCAAAAGCCGGCTCGGCGCAGGACTTCGCGGCGTTTCTCGCCGCAGAGACGAAAAAATGGGCGGACGTCGCGAAGGCAGCGAATATCAAGGTCGAGTGAGCCTGCGCCGGAGAGACGACATGATCAGCAAGCGTCTATTGTTGGCGGCCGTTATCGCACTCTGCCCGCACGCGATCGGCTCCGCCATCGCCCAATCGTATCCGGATCGGCCGATCCGTTTGATCGTGCCGTTCCCGCCCGGTGGGCCGACCGATTACGTTGCCCGGCTGGTCGCACAGCACGTGTCGGCAAATCTGGGACAGGTGGTCCTCGACAACCGGCCGGGCGCCGGCGGCACCATTGCGAGCAAAGCGGTGGCGAACGCGGAGCCCGACGGCTACACGCTCCTGTACGGCAGCTCGGCGACGCTCGGCATCGCGCCGGCGCTCTACAAGAACGTCGAATACGATCCGATCAAGAGCTTCGCGCCGGTGGCGCTCGTCTCGCGCGTGCCGTTCGTGCTCGGTGTCGCGGCCGGCGTGCCGGCGAACACGTTGAGCGAATTCATCGCCTACGCCAAGGCCAATCCCGGGAAGTTGAATTTCGGCGCCACCATTGGAACGCCGCCGCATCTGGTGGGAGAGTTGTTCAAGGTCACGACCGGCGCCGACATCTACTACATCCCCTATAAGGGTGCCGCGCAGGCAATGACCGATCTGCTTGCGGGCCAGATGCACATGACCATCGAGGGGGCAACCACCCTTCTCGCGCACATTCAATCGGGCAAGGTGAGACCCTTGGCGGTGATGAGCCCGCAGCGTATTCCGGCGCTGCCGGACGTGCCTACGATGCTCGAAAGCGGTTACAGCGGATTTCCATCGGCCTCCTGGACCGGCGTCCTCGCGCCTGCGAGCACACCCGCATCGATCGTGGGCAAGCTCAACGCGGCCATCAACGATGCCCTCCAGTCGCCGGAGATCAGCGCAAACTTCGCCAAGTTCAGCGCGCAAGCGAAGGTCGGATCTCCGCAGGACTTCGCCGCATTCATTGCCGTCGAAGCCCCGAAATGGGCAGCGCTGGTCAGCGATTCGGGCGCGAAGCTCGAATAGGTAAGCCCCCCGCGACTTATCGCGGGGCTGACGTGAAATGCGCCCTGCGCCCGCTTTATCGACACCGTCCGGTACTCGCGTAAGGCAGATTTCGTGCCGATGGCGCAGGATTCCACATTTACCCCACATTTGATTTTCAAAGATTGAGCAAGGGCGGCGCATCCTCTCGCGGGGACGCGCCGGGGTCACGGAGAGGGGAACGCATGAAAATTGCTGTTCTGACCGGCGCCGTCGCGGCGGCGCTGATGATGTCGCCTGCGCAGGGGGCGGTACGCATCAAGGCGGATCCCGGAGGCCAGATCGGACCTTATCTCGAAAATCTGGTGGCGTTGCGCGGCTCGGGCGAGCGCGTCATCATCGACGGACCCTGCCTGTCGGCCTGCACCATGGTGCTCGGCGTGATCCCGCGCGAGCGCATCTGCGTGACAGCCCGGGCGCGGCTCGGGTTTCACGCGGCGTGGCATCCCGGCGACGACGGCCACCCGGTGCCGAGCCGGGAAGCCACCAAGCTCCTGATGGACATCTATCCCGAGCATGTGCGCAGCTGGATCGCACGGCGCGGTGGCCTCTCTCCGCATATGATGTTTCTGAGCGGCCGGGAGCTCACGGCGATGTACCGGACCTGCGATGATCCGCGGGCCGAGGACCGCCGCGGCGGTCCAAGCCCATCTGCGATTCAAACGCCTGTGGATGCAAGCCGGCGAGCAGCCAGGGCGCAAACGCCGCCCGCAGCGGCGAGGAGCGCCATCGCTCCATAGGCGAGGCTGCCCCAGCGCGCGTAGAGCACGCCCGCCAGTGCCATCGAGGCCGCCGTCACCAGGCCGAGCGAGACGGCGAGATAGCCCTGGGCGGTGGCGCCGAGTTTGGGCGGTATCGTGCGCGCGATGAAGCCGAGCGCGCCGAGATGGGAGGCGCCAAACGACAGCGCATGCAGGCATTGCAGCGGCGGCAGCAGGATGGCGGGAGGATCGAACGCCATCGCCCCCCAGCGAATGACCGCGCCCGCCCCCCCGACCAAGAGCAGCGTGGTGGGAGCGATCGGCAGGCGCCCCGAGATCGCGAACAGCACGATTTCGGCCGCGACGCCGAGCGCCCAAAGCGCTGCGATCGCGGCGCCGTCGAGACCGGCTGCCCGCCAGTCGAGGGCGGAGAAGCCGTAAAAGACGGCGTGACTTGCCTGGATGAGGCTGGCCGCCGCCGCCACCGCGAGAAAAGACCGCTGGCGCCATACGCCGCTTGCGGATGACAATCCCGCTTCCGGCGCACTGCCGGGGTGGGGAGCGAGCGGCTTCAGCGTGCAGGCGGCCGCCGCGGCGATCACCGCGGCGGCCACGATCAGCCAGATCAGGTCGCGCGCGGCCGTAACATCGAGCAGGACGCCGGCCCCGAAGCTGCCGACGATGAACGCGGCCGAGCCCCACATCCGCACCGGGCCGTAAGCGCGGCCGAGGCGGCCGAGCCCACGGAGCGCGTAAGCGTCCGCCAGTGGCATGATCGGCGTGTAGAACACCGAAGCGAACACGAAAGCCAGCGCGATGGCGGCGGCGCCCTGCGCCAGTCCGACTACGCCGTAGCCCACAACCGCGCCGGCGGCTGCAATCACGATCGCCAAGCGCAAGGCGTCGTGCCGGTCGGCGCGGCGGGTCGTGAGCGGGATCGCGAACATCCGCACGATCATCGGGATCGCCAGCACGATCCCGATCATGTCGGCATCGAGGCCCTTGGCCGCGAGCCAGACCGGCAGGAAGGGCAATTGCATGCCGAGGGCTATGAACAGCGCGGCGTAAAACAGCGCGAGCCGCCACGCAAACGCGGTGCCGGGCTCGGATGAGGAGCGATGCAGGACAGGAGATGCAACGCTACCGTCTGCGCTCTGGCCTCTGTCGTCTGGGTTCAGTCTAGTGTCCCGATTCCGAAGTTCGCACGTGCCCGCGGCATCCTCTGATGCGAACTTCGGAATCAAAGGGACACTAGAAGATTCTAGTGCGGTCTTTGGATTTGAAGTTTCCTAAATGAGCTTGCCGCGATAATAGCAGGAACTTCAAATCCACCGCACTAGGCCACCAGACGATAGAACAGTTCCGGATCGACATTGCCGCCGGACAGGACCGCAACCGCGATCTTTCCCTTCACGTCGATCTTCCCCGACAGCAGCGCGGCCAGCGCGACCGCGCCGCCCGGCTCGACCACGAGCTTGAGCTCGCGAAAGGCAAAGGCGACCGCAGCCGTCACCTCCTGGTCGCTGACGGCGACGCCGGCTCCGACCAGCGTGCGATTGATCGCGAAGGTGAGCTCGCCGGGCGTCTGCGCCATCAACGCGTCGCAGATGGTGCCGGTGAGCGCGGCGTTTCGCTCGCGCTGCCCACTCTTGAACGAGCGGGCGTGATCGTCGAAGCCCTCGGGCTCCGCGGTGTAGAGGCGCGTGTGCGGCATGCGTGCCTTGACCGCAAGCGCAATCCCCGCGGTTAGCCCGCCCCCCGAGGCCGTCACTGCGACCACGTCGGCCACGAGCCCCTGCGCCGTGAGATCTTCGACGATCTCGCGTCCGGTGGTGCCCTGTCCCGCGATCACGAGCGGATCGTCATAGGGGGGCACCAGCGCGGCGTGACGCTGGGCTGCGATCTCGCGCGCGATGACCTGGCGGTCGTCCCGCGCCCGGTCGTAAAGCACGACCTCGGCGCCCAGCGCCGCGGTGCGCTCCCGCTTCGGACGCGGCGCATCGGCCGGCATGACGATCACCGCCGGCATGCCGAGAAGGCGCGCCGCCGCTGCGACTCCCTGGGCGTGGTTGCCAGAAGAGAACGCCACGACGCCGCCGGCGCGCTCCGCCAGCGGGATCGACGACACCTTGTTGTAGGCGCCGCGAAACTTGAACGAGCCGGTGCGCTGGAGGGTCTCCGCCTTGAGAAATATCCGAGCGCCAGTGATCGCATCCAGCACCGGTGAGGTCACCAGGGGCGTGCGCAAGGCAATGCCCGCCAGTCGGAGCGCGGCGGCGTCGACGTCGGCTACGGTCGGCAGAGCCGGGCTGGGCGATGGCTGCTGCATCGCAGCGACGGTAGCGCCGCGATGGCATGCCCGGCAAGGGCACTCGACCGCCAATATCAGCTTGGTGATCATCCCCCGGGCAGAAGGAACCGCGGACACTGCGGTCACCATGCAGGGAACGCCGCGCAAGGAGGCGTATTGCGCAGCCATGTCTTTCGGAGATTGCGCGTCACACGCATGTCACGGCGTTCGTGACATAGCTCGCCCATGACGATCGCGATTTGGGCCGTCGGAGGGTACTGCATTCTCTCGGCCGCCGCTCACATCGGCAGCATTCTGATCGCGGCACGGCGCTGCCGCAGAGCCAGATCCGTTCCCCTTCGTGCGGAAAAGAAAACCGCGCTGGGCGTGGTGGGATTGACGCGCTTTCTGCGCAGACGCGGTCTTCACCTCGGCAAGGAGCGCTTGGGAGGCGCCGCGGGCGGCGCGGCGCTCGCCGTACCCGGCGTCAGTCTCGTTCGGCCGATCTGCGGACTGGAAAACCACATCGAGGATACGTTGCGCTCGGCCTTCCATCTCGACTATCCGCGCTACGAGATCATCTTCTGCGCGGCTGCCGCCAACGACTCCGCGCTGCCCCTCGTTCGACGGCTCATCGCGGACCATCCGCATGTTCCCGCGCGCCTGCTGATCGGCAACGAGGCCATCAGCGAAAATCCGAAGCTGAACAATGTCTGCAAGAGCTGGCAGGCCGCGGCCTACGATCGGATCGTCATGGCGGACAGCAATGTCTTGATGCCACGCGACTACATCGAACGCCTGCTCGCGGTATGGCGCACCGACACCGGCCTCGTCAGTTCGCCGCCGGTCGGCTGCCGTCCGGACGGGTTCTGGGCGGAGCTCGAATGCGCCTTCCTCAACACCCACCAGGTGCGCTGGCAATATGCCGCCGCCGCGGTCGGCTTCGGCTTTGCCCAGGGGAAATCCATGCTCTACCGGCGCAGCCAGATAGAGGCGGCCGGCGGACTTCGATTGCTCGCCACCGAACCGGCCGAGGATGCCGCCACCACCAAGCTCGTGCGTGCCGCCGGACTGCGCGTTCGGCTCGTCGATGCGCCGTTCGAGCAGCCGCTGGGATACCGATCCGCCGCCGAGGTGTGGGCGCGTCAGCTGCGCTGGGCGCGGCTTCGGCAGGCATCATTCAAGCACTATTACGCGGTGGAAATCCTGGCAGGCGGTGTCGCGCCGCTCATCGTGTCCGCGTGTGTCCTGGCCGCCCTCGATTGGCCGGTAGGCAGCGTCGTTGCACTTGCGGCCATGTGGTATGGCGCCGAAGCCGTGCTTGCGCATGCGGCCGGATGGCACCTCTCCGTTCGTTCGCCGCTCGCCTGGATGCTCCGGGACATCCTCCTGCCGGTGGTCTGGATCGGCGGTTGGCTTGGGCGCGGCTTCGTGTGGCGCGGCAATCAGATGCGGGCCGTCGAGTCGCGGGGCGCGATCTAGACTGCCGACCGATCGCGGAACGTCTGGACAGTGCGCGGGCGCGACGGTGTACAATCCCGCGCCATCCCGCTCCCACAACAACCGGACATCCCATGGATCTCGGAATTGCCGGCCGCAAGGCCATCGTCTGTGCCTCGAGCCGCGGGCTCGGCCGCGCCTGCGCCCGCGCCCTTGCTGAGGCGGGCTGCGAGGTGATCATCAATGGGCGGGACGGCAAGGCCCTGGACCAGACCGCCGCCGAGCTTCGTCAGGCGACCGGTGCCAAGGTGACCTCGGTGCAAGCGGACGTCGCCACTGCCGACGGGCAAGCGGCGCTGCTGAGCGCCTGCCCGGAGCCCGATATCCTGGTGAACAACAATGCGGGTCCCCCATTCCGCGACTTCCGCGAGCTCACGCGCGCGCAGATGCTTGACGGGGTGATCGCCAATATGGTGGTCGCGGTCGAACTCGCCCAGAAGGTCATCGACCCCATGACTGCCAGGAAATTCGGCCGCATCGTCAACATCACCTCGGGCTCGGTGAAGATGCCGCTCGTCGGCCTGGACCTTTCCTCGGGGGCGCGCGCAGGCCTGACCGCTTTCATGGCCGGAGTGGCGCGCTCAGTTGCCGCCTCCAATGTCACCATCAATTTCCTTCTGCCCGGCACCTTCGATACGGATCGATTGCAGTCGAACATCGTGGCCAATGCCAGGAATCGTGGCGTGTCGGTCGACCAGGCGAAGGCCGAGCGCATGGCCACGGTTCCAGCCAAGCGATTCGGCACCCCGGACGAGTTCGGCGCGGCCTGCGCGTTCCTGTGCTCGGCGCAGGCCGGCTACATCACCGGCCAGAACCTGCTGATTGACGGCGGCGCGTTCCCGGGCGCGATGTGAGCATCCCAAACGCGAACAAGGCCGGCTTCCGCCGGCCTCGTCGCACCCCCCAAGCTTTTGAACTGGCCCGGCAAGATCCCAAGGGTCGGGCTCGCCTTCGTGTCGCCACCTGAGCCCCTGTCGCTTGCAGCTTGGCGCACGGGCTAGGTGCATGAGGTAATACTGTCCGGAGGATGGTCGGATTGCAAACGTAAAAACCATATAATCGACCTGCATGGAGCGATCGGTCAGCCGATGTTGCCGATAAGCAACAGTTATGGATCGCACAAAGCACTTATGCGACACACCTGCTGAAAAGAGCGGACAAACGCACGTTGCTTGCTCGTCGCAAGCGTCCGACGCATGATCGCGCCCCCTGCGCAAACTGCCTTCAGTCCATCAAGGAGAGAGTGCTCCCATGAAGCTCGTCCGCTTCGGCCCGCACGGCCGCGAAAAGCCGGGAATCGTCGACTCCAAAGGGGGTATCCGCGATCTCTCCAAGGTGGTGCCCGATATCGCCGGGGACGCGCTGTCGCCCAAGGGCCTCGCGAAAATCCGCAAGACGGCAATCGAGAAGCTGCCGCTGGTTCGCGGCAATCCGCGCCTCGCCGCCTGCGTCGGCGGGGTCGGCAACCTGATCGCCATCGGGCTCAATTATTCCGACCACGCCGCCGAGGCCGGCATGGCGATTCCGAAGGAGCCGATCATCTTCAACAAGGTAAGCTCCTGCATCTGCGGGCCGAACGACGACACGATCATTCCGAAGGGCTCGACCAAGCTCGACTGGGAAGTCGAACTCGGCATCGTCATCGGTCAGCGCGCGCGCTACCTGTCGAAGGACAAGGCGCTGGACGTGGTCGCCGGATACTGCCTCGCCAACGACGTGTCGGAGCGCGTGTTCCAGATCGAGCGCACCGGACAATGGGTCAAGGGCAAGAGCTGCGAGACGTTCGGGCCGCTCGGCCCCTGGCTGGTCACCAAGGATGAGATCAAGGACCCGCAGGGCCTCAACATGTGGCTCGACGTCAATGGCGAGAAGCGCCAGCGCGGCAATACCAAGACCATGATCTTCGATTGCAGGCACCTCGTCTGGTACTGCTCGCAGTTCTTCGTGCTGGAGCCGGGCGACGTCATCATCACGGGCACGCCTCCCGGTGTCGGGCTCGGCATGAAGCCGGAGCCGAGATTCCTCAAGGCACGCGACGTCGTCACGCTCGGCATAGACGGACTGGGCGAGCAGCGGCAGAAAGTGGTGAAGTTCAAGAAGTGAGCTTGGGCCTAGTCGCGACGCCCGAATCCACCGCCTGACGTTCGTCTCACCACCAGGCGTGGAAATGGTGCACGGGGCCGTGGCCTGAGCCAATCTTGATCCGGTTCGCCGCAGCGAGCGCATCCGTCACGTAAGTCTTGGCGGCGCGCACCGCCTCGGCGAGCGATAATCCCTTGGCGAGACCGGCGGCGATCGCAGATGAGAGCGTGCAGCCGGTGCCATGGGTGTTTGCGGTCGCAATGCGGTCGGCTGCGAGCCGCGTGAATGCGGTCGGCTCGATCAGGAGATCGACGCTCTCGACACCCCCGCCGTGCCCACCCTTGATGAGGACCGCCCGCGCCCCGAGCGCGAGCAGACGCTCGCCTTGCGCGCGCATGGCGGTCTCGGTGTCGGCGATCGGCGCGTCGAGCAGCGCCGCCGCCTCCGGCAGGTTCGGCGTGACCACGAGCGCTCGCGGCATGAGCACGCGCTTGAGCACTTCGACCGCGTCGGGTGCGAGCAGCTTGTCGCCGGAGGTCGCGATCATGACCGGATCGAGCACCACCTGGCTCTGCCGCCAGCGCGCAAGACCGGCCGCGACGGTCTCGATGACGCCACGCTGGGACACCATGCCGATCTTGACTGCGCTCACGTCAAGGTCGGAAAAGACCGCGTCCATTTGCGCGGCGACGAATTCCGCCGGCACGTCGTGGATCGCGGTCACGCCCTTGGTGTTCTGCGCGGTCAAGGCGGTGATCACCGAGGCGCCGTAGACGCCGAGCGCCGAAAACGTTTTGAGGTCGGCCTGGATGCCGGCGCCGCCGCCCGAATCGGAGCCCGCCAGCGTGACCGCGATCGGCGTCATCGGTGCTGCCGTCGCGCGAGAGCGGCATCCACCACGCCCCGCAACGCGCGCGCGGCCGCCTGCGGATCGGCCTGCAGCGAGAGCGCCGAGATGACGGCGACGCCGTCGGCCCCGGCTGCGATCGCCTCGCCGGCATTGCCGGCGTCGATACCGGCAATGCCGCACAGCGGAAAGCTCGGCGCCCGGCGGCGGAAAACCTCGGCAATGCGCTCCAGACCGGCAGGGCCGATCGGCGGACTGGGATTGTCCTTCGAGGAGGTCGCAAACAGACCGCCGACGCCGACGTAATCGAGGAGATCGAGCGGCGCCGCCTCGGCCTGCGCCACCGTCTTGATCGAAAGCCCGATGATTGCACAAGGGCCGAGGAGCCGCCGGGCGTCCTCGACCGCCATATCTTGCTGTCCCATATGGACGCCATTGGCGTCGGCGGCGAGCGCGACGTCGACACGGTCGTTGACGAGCAACGGGATGTTGAACGGCGCGAGCGCCGCCTTGATGGCGCGAGCGCGCTCGACCATAAGGCGCGTGTCGCTGCGCTTGTCGCGAAGCTGGACCAGCGTCGCGCCGCCTTGCGCCACCATCCGGGAAAGCTCCGCGAGATCCCGCCCATGCGCATGTTCGGGATCGACCAGAGCGTAGAGGCGAAGATCAACGGTCATGGCGTTACTCCGGTTCCTTTCGCCGCGCGGCACGGCGAAGCGAAGGCGTGAGCTGGAGGCGAAACACGCGCGAAGCCCCTGCTCCGAGCCCCGGGACAGAGTGTCGACGACGATTCCGGACAGGTCCACGTAAGCAGCGAGCGATTGTGGCGCAAGCATCTCAAGTTCCCTCCGCCGGCATGATCCGGATCAGGTTCGATGGGTTAGCTCGAAGCCTCTCAGCCCGACGGTGCATCCGCCGGACACCCCATTGAGATTGCAGGCGCAATTTAACGTGGAGGTATCATGCATTCAAGCTTGCAGAGCCGGAACCGGCATCAGGATTCAACGGTTGATGAACAGCCGACGAGGTGCGCCATGACGGCCATTGCACTGCCGGAACTGACCGAGCGCGAACACCAAGTCCAGTTGCGCCGCGCAGTCATCGCGAGCACGGTGGGCACTGCCATCGAATGGTACGATTTCTTTCTTTACAGCACGGTCACCGGGCTGGTTTTCGCCAAACTGTTCTTCCCGAATTCCGATCCGCTGGTGGGGACGTTGGAAGCCTTCGCCATCTACGCCGTGGGCTTTGCCGCGCGGCCGGTCGGCGCGGCAATCTTCGGGCACTACGGCGACCGCATCGGCCGGAAATCAACGCTGATCGCAACGCTGATGCTCATGGGCATCGCCACCTTCCTGGTCGCGCTGGTGCCCACGTATGAGTCGGTCGGAATCTGGGGCGCGGTGATTCTCACCGTCCTGCGCTTCGTGCAGGGCGTGGGCGTGGGCGGCGAATGGGGCGGATCGGTCCTGATGTCGATGGAATGGGCGCGCTCCAATTCCTCGCGCGGACTGGTCGCCTCATGGCCGCAATTCGGAGTGCCGTGCGGGCTGTTCCTGGCCAATCTCGCCGTGCTCGCGTTTAGCCAGATGTCGGGCGATCAATTTCTGACGTGGGGCTGGCGCATCCCGTTTGCTCTGAGCATCGTCCTGGTCGGCGTCGGGCTCTGGATCAGGCTCGGCATTCTGGAGACCCCGATCTTCAGGCGGCTCGTCGCTGAGCGCCAAATCGAGCGCACGCCGATGCTGGAGGTGATCAAAAAGCACCCGAAGGAGATCATCCTGAGTGCGTTCGCCCGCATGGGGGAGCAGGCGCCGTTCTATATCTTCACCGCGTTCGTCTTCTCCTACGCCACGGGCACACTGAACGTGCCGCGCGACTTCCTCCTGGTTGCCGTGCTGACGGCGTCGATCGTGTCGTTCGTATCGATCCCGCTGTTCGGGCACATCTCCGATCGGATCGGCCGCAAGCGGATGTACTTGATCGGGGCGGCGACGACCGGCGTCTTCGGTTTCATCTATTTCGGCCTGTTCGAGACCGGCTCGCTCCCGCTCATCTTCCTCGCCGTCGTGCTCTCGCTCATTCCACACGACATGATGTATGGACCACAGGCGGCATTGATCGCGGAATCCTTTACCGGTCGGCTCCGCTATAGCGGGGCTTCGCTCGGCTATCAGCTCGCCTCGGTCATCGCCGGCGGCCCCGCCCCGCTGATCGCCGCGTGGCTGTTCGGCATGTTCCAATCCCCCTATGCCATCGCCGGCTACATTCTCGTCTGCGCCCTCCTCAGCATCGCCGCCACGGCGATGATGCGGGATTACACCGGCAAGGACATCGATGGCGAATACCATTAGTCCGCGCCACGTCGGCAATGGCGCGCGGCCCTTGCCTCCCGCAGCCGTATTTGCTGGATTGCGCCTCCGGCCGAGGGCCGCACGGAGGCACGAATGGTCCCCTTCTTCGTCCAGATCAAATGCCAGCTCGGCCAGTCCTACGACGTGGCGAACAAGCTTGCGGACGCCGAGCTCGCCTCCGAAATCTATTCCACCGCCGGCGACTTCGATCTCCTGGTGAAGTTCTATGTCGAGGACAAGACCGACATCGGCCACTTCGTCAACGAAAAGGTGCAGACCATCCCGGGCATCCAGGACACGCGCACCATCATCACCTTCAAGGCGTTCTGACGGGACGGAGGACAGAGAAGAGCCACGCAGGAGCCAGCTTCTGGGGTCTGTCGTCCACTGTGCCACAGACGCTACGCCCCGGTGGGCGGGCCCTCGGCGGCGCGCATGCGCTGCAGGCCGAGCTGACGCTCGCGCCAGATCACGAACAGCCCCGCGCCCGCGATGATCGCGGCGCCGACGAAGACGTAGATCGTCGGCAGTTCGTTGAAGAAGAAATATCCAAGCAGAAACGCCCACACCATCGCGGTGTAGTCGAACGGCGCCACCACGGACGCCGGCGCGAGGCGGTAGCTTTCGGTAAGCAGAATATGGGCGAGTCCGCCGCACAGTCCGACAGTCACCAGCGCCGCGAACTCGACCCGGGTCGGCACCAGCCAACCCAGGGGCCAGGTCGCGAGCCCCGCGAGCGCACAGATCAGCGAGAAATAGAACACGATCGAGGAGGTGGTCTCGGTCTCCGTCAGGCGGCGGGTCTGGATCACCGAACCGGAATTGCAGAACGCCCCGCCGATCGCAAACGCCAGGCCGAGCGTGGTGCCGGCTGCGCCCGCATGCGCGGAGAGATCGAAATGCGGTCCCAGCATCACCAGGATGCCGGCGAAGCCGGCGATCACCGCCAACCAGCGATATATACGTACCCGCTCCTTGAGAAAGATCGCCGACATCGCGACGGTGATCAACGGCGATACGAAAGAAATGGCCGTGGCGTCGACGATGGGGAGCCGTGCCAGTGCCGCGAAATTGCAGAACATGCCGCAGATGCTGATGAGGCCGCGACCGATCTGCCCAAGCGGGCGTACCGTACGCACGGCTGCCGCCAGTTCGTTCCGCCAGGCATAGATCGCCAGCACCGGAAGAATCGCGAAAGCGGATCGGAAGAACACGATCTGTCCCACTGGATACATTTCGCCTAGAAACCGCACGAGCGCCGACATCACCGCGAACAGCAATGCCGACATCACCTTGAGTGAGATTGCCTTGACGACATTCATGCTTGCGTTGCGCCTCTCCGCCGGACGGCGGCGGCCTCATCGGTGAGGATACGAATTGATCATGTCGAGGTCGTTGACGGAAGTCGTCGCGGCAAAGCCGCCTGCACGTGTGGCGCGTGCACCCGAACGGCTGCGCCATCGCGAGTCCCGACCACCTCCTTTGCTTTAAAAAGGCACGGAATTATTGGCGGCCGACGCGACCGCATTGGTCTCTGATCACTGATGATGGGTCGCCGTTAGGGGTGCTTGGGTCCTTCGACCGGCGGCAGCGACTTGACATAGAGCGCGATCGCGGCGCGATCCTCGACTGGAAGCTTCGACGTGTTGCCGACCACGGGTGCCATGGGGCCGCCAACCGAATCTCCGTTCGGCATGTCGCCGGTTTCAAGGATACGCTCGATATCCCGCTCCGAGTAATCGCCGATCCCCGCCTGGGTAATGTTGGGCACCCAACCGTCGCCGCCTTCCTGATCGGGACCGCCGGCGAAGCGCTGGCTTGCGACGATGGCGCCGAGAATGTTGCGCGGACTGTGGCACTCCGCGCAGTGACCGGGACCGTTGACGAGATAGGCGCCGCGATTCCATTGCGCCGACTTGGACGGATCAGGCTTGAATGGCTGGCCGTCGAGGAAAAGGAACTTCCAGCCGCCCACCAGGCGGCGATACTTCAAGTAGATGGGGAGGTCGTGGCCGCGCACCTTGCCTTGCACGAGCGGCAGCGTTTTCAAATAGGCAAACAGATCGCGCAAGTCCTCCATCCGCATGTGCTGGTACGAGGTATAGGGAAACGCCGGATAGTAATTGCTGCCGTCGGGCGAGGTCCCTTTCAGCATGGCCGTGACGAAATTCGCCTCGCTCCAATCGCCGATACCGTCGTTACGATCGGGCGATATGTTCGGAGCATAGAAAGTGCCGAAGGGCGATTTCAATCCGAGCCCTCCCCCGAGCTTGGTCTTGTCCTCCTGATTCGGGATCGCGTGGCAGGACGAGCAACCGCCCGCGTAGAACATGGTCTTGCCGTTTTCGAGATTGGGCGTATGCGCGGGAAGGGCGCTCGCCGACACGGTCGCAGGCATGGTGCCGAACCAGAATACCGCCGCACCGATCACCGCGAGGATCACCACCAGAATCGCAAGCTTGCGCAGCATCGGCGCCCTTTCCGCGGCTATCGGCCATTGCCCGGCGTGGTCCGGACTGTTGGCCCGTTATCAAAATCAAAGGGCGGACCGTCGCAAGACGGCCGCCCCCGATCATCAGTAACCTCAAATGCTTATGTCGCCCGCTTGCGGTAGATCTGGTGGCAACCGCCGCAATTCTTGCGCACCTCGGTGATTTGAACCTTGAAGGTCTCCAAATCCTTCGTCGCTTCGCTGGCTCCTTTCGACTCGCTCGCGAATTTGGCGAGCTTGGCGTTGAAATCGGCTTTGTTTTCCCAGATCGGCGGAAGGGCCGCGGTGTCGCCGCCGGTCTTGGAATTGTCGGGGAACAAGGCCGGCGCTTTCTCGCCCGCCTCAGCAAAGACAACGAAGGTTTTCTTGGCTTCGTCGAGACTGAAGGGCCGCTTGCCTTCGAGCATCTCGGTCGCAATGCGGTTTTGATCGCCGTTCGCCTTCATCAGGGCCTTACGGGCAGCGATCGGATCGGTTTGGGCCACCAGCGCCGTGGTGCCGAACGCAAGCACTGCAACGCCAAGGACGGTGCGCATCATTCTCTTGCTCCCTCTGTGGATGAGTTCCGCGCCAGCCCCGGCGCGGTTTCGGTGGGCATCGGCGTAAACACCGCATAGATTTTGTTATTCCAATTAAGAAGAAAGCGGGAAAGGGCGGGAATCTATCACGATTCCGTGAAGGCGGCGACCACTGTCACGGTGGCCGAACGCCGCCGGCGAGGGCGTCGTCCTCTTACCGCCTGACGCCCCGCCAAAGCCGAATTTGGTAAGCCGCGCGGGCCCCTACTCCGCCGGGGCCGTCGGCGCTTCCGCTGCATGCTGACGCCGAGTCGTCTTTTCCGCGATCCAGCGGCAGACTACGTAAAAGATCGGCGTGAAGACCAAGCCGAATGCGGTCACTCCGATCATGCCGGAAAACACCGCGGTCCCGAGCGTTTGGCGCAGCTCCGCTCCCGCCCCGATGGCCCAGACCAGCGGCATGACCCCGAAGATGAAAGCCAGCGACGTCATCAGGATCGGACGCAAGCGCAGCCGGGCGGCTTCGACCGCTGCCGCCCAACGATCGCGGCCCTGGTCTTCGAGCTGCTTGGCGAACTCGACGATCAGAATCGCGTTCTTGGCAGCGAGGCCGATGAGCACGATGAACCCGACTTGCGTCAGGATGTTGTTATCCTGTCCGCGCATGATCACGCCGCTGATCGAAGCAACGAGGCACATCGGCACGATCAGGATCACGGCCAGCGGAAGCGTCAAGCTCTCGAATTGTGCCGCGAGCACGAGGAAGACGAACACCACGGCAAGTGCGAAGGCAAACAGCGCGGTGCTGCCTGCCTTGATCTGCTGAAACGCCAGCGTCGTCCACTCGTATCCGAACCCGTCAGGCAGGGTCTCGGCGGCGATCTTCTGCAAAGCGTCAATGACCTGGCCCTGGGAGTAGCCAGTGACAGCCGTCGCGTCGAGCTCCGCCGCCGGATAAAGATTGTAGCGCGGCACCCGATACGGACCGGCAATGTCGCGGACCGTGGTGAAGGAGCCGAGCGGCACGGTCTCTCCGCTCCCATTGCGCACACGGATCTTCAGGATATCGCCGGGATCGCGACGATAGGGCGCATCGGCTTGCGCGGTGACCCTAAACGTGCGCCCGAGGAGATTGAAGTCGTTGACGTAGGCCGAACCGATATAGACTTGGAGCGCGCCGAACACGTCGGCGACGTTAACGCCGAGCATCTGCGCCTTGGTCCGATCAATGTCGAGATAGATTTGGGGCGTCGAGTTCTCGAACAGGGTGAACACCTGCGTCAGGCCCGGTGTCTGCGAGGCCTTGGTCACCATGGCGGTGGTTGCTTCCAGTAGCACCTGCGAACCGCGGGCGGCGCGATCCTCGACCATCATCCGAACGCCGCCGGCATTGCCGATGCCGGCGACAGGCGGCGGCTGAATGACCAGGATCAAGGCTTCCTGGAAGCCAGCCAATCGCTTGAACAGCTCGGCGGTGATACCGGCGGCCGACTCGTTGGGATCACGTCCACGCTTGTCCCAGGGCTCGAGCGTCAGAAAGATTGCGCCTGAATTTGGCGCCTGCGTGAAGGTCGCCCCGTTGAATCCGACGATGTTCACAGCGTGCGCGACCCCGGGCGTCTTGAGGGCGACGTCAACCACCCGCTGCTGCACCTCGTCGGTACGCGACAGCGACGATCCAGCAGGAAGCTGGAGCACCACGATCAGATAACCGCGGTCGACCTGCGGGATGAATCCGATCGGCGTCTTGCGGAATTCGTTGAGGCCATAGGCGAGAATGCCGACATAGAGGACGAGCATAATGAGGACGTAGCGCACGGCGTGCGCGATCAGCCAGTGGTAACCGGCGCCAAGCCGCTCGAAGCCCCAGTTGAAGCCGCGGAAAAACCCGCGGATCGGCCGTTCCCACCACTTCTCTTCGTGACGAGTCGGCCGTGGCTTGAGCAGCAAGGCGCACATCGCCGGCGACAGCGTCAACGACACGATCAGGGAAATGATCGTCGCGCTGGCGATGGTAAGAGCGAACTGGCGATAGAACTGACCGGAAATGCCCGTGATAAAGGCGGAGGGAACGAATACGGCGCACAGCACCAGCGCGATCGCAACCAGGGCCCCGCCAACCTCGTCCATGCTCTTGTAGGCCGCGTCGCGCGGCGACAAGCCGGATTCGATATTGCGCTCGACGTTCTCCACGACGACGATGGCATCGTCGACGACGATGCCGATCGCAAGCACCAGCCCGAACAGCGAAAGATTGTTGAGAGTGAACCCGAACAGGGTCATGAAAAAGAATGTGCCCACGAGCGAAACGGGAATGGCGACGATCGGAATGACTGCGGCGCGCCAGGTCTGCAGAAACAGGATCACCACCAGCACGACCAGAATGACCGCCTCGCCGATGGTTTCGATCACCGCGTTGACGGATTCCTGGATGAACTCGGTCGGATTGTAAACAATCGCGCGCTCGATGCCGGCCGGAAAGCGCGTCGCCAGTTGATCCATGGTCGCGATGATATTTTTCGCCGTCGCCAGCGCGTTCGAACCGGGCCGCTGGAAGATGGCCAAAGCCACGGCGGGATCGCGGTCGAGATAGGAATTCGATGTATAGTCCTGGGCGGCAAGCTCGATGCGTGCCACGTCCTTGAGCCGGACCACGGCCCCCGCCGACTCCTTTACCACGATACTGGCGAATTCCTCGGGATTGGCGAGGCGCCCCAGCGTCTGCACCGCGAACTGGAAGGCCCCCTGCTTCGGCATCGGCGGCTGGTCCAACACGCCGCCCGCGACCTGGACGTTCTGCGCCTGCAACGCGAGCACGACGTCGCCTGCGGTCAGGCCGACCGTCTGCAGCCGGTCGGGATCGAGCCACACGCGCATCGAATAGTCGCGGCTGCCAAACACCGTGATCGAACCGACGCCGTCGACGCGCGTCAGCGTGTCGGTAATCGCGAGCGTGGCGTAGTTCGAAATGAACAAGCTGTCGCGCGATTTGTCCGGCGAATAGAGGTGCACGACCATCATCAGGTCGGGCGAGCTCTTGGTCACCGTTACGCCGATGTTGCGCACGTCGACCGGAAGTCGCGGTTGCGCGATCGCCACGCGATTCTGCACCTGCACCTGGGCAACGTCGAGATTGGTGCCGAGATCGAACGTGACCGCGATGGAGAAGCGCCCGTCCGCCGTCGAGTTTGACGACATGTAGATCATGTTCTCGACGCCGTTGATCTGTTGCTCGATCGGCGTCACTACGGTCGAGGCGACCACGTCCGCACTCGCCCCCGGATACTGTCCCGACACGTTGATGATGGGCGGTGCGATCTCCGGATACTGGGCAACCGGGAGCCGGGCGAACGAGACGCCGCCGATGATCACGAAGACGATCGAAACGACCGCTGCGAAAATCGGACGGTCGATGAAAAAATGCGAAATCCGCATCGGCCTGTCAGTTGCTCAATTGGTCTTGGCTTGGGGGGCGGCCGCCTGCGGGGGCGTCTCCTGATCCTCGGGTGTCACCTTTTGTCCGGGACGCACCCGCATCAGGCCATTGACCACAACACGGTCGTCCGCCGACACCCCTTCCTTGATCACGCGCAGATCGTCGACGACTTCGCCCAGCGTGACGAAGTGCTGCCTGGCGACGCCGTCTTGATCGACGACATAGACGAATTTGCGCACCTGCTCGGTACCGATCGCCACGTCAGGCACCATCAGCGCCTCATAAGGCGCGGAGGCCGGTACCTGCACGCGGGCGAACATGCCGGGCGTGAACAAGTCGTCGGAATTGACGAATTGGGCGCGTCCGCGGATCGTCCCGGTCGAGCGATCGATGACGTTGTCGATGAAGTCCATCCGGCCGTAATGGGAGAAGTCCTTCTCGTCGATGAGCTTCAGTCGCACCGGTGCGCTGCCGCGGCCGGTCACGTCGACCTTGCCGTCTCGCGCCAACCGCTCGTAACGTAGCAGCGACGCCTCGTCGAAGGTGAATTCCAGGCGAATGGGGTCGGTCGAGACGATGATGGCGAGCAGCGTGGTCGCGCCGCCGGTGCCGCCGGTCACGAGATTGCCGGGGGTGACGCGCCGGTCGCCGATACGGCCGGTGATGGGAGCCTTGAGCTCGGTGAATTCGAGATCGAGCTCGGCCTGCCGCACCATCGCCTCGTTCGCTGCGACCGCGGCCTGGGCATTACGGGACGCCTGCGAGCGCTGCTCGAAAATCTGCTCGCTGATCGTCCGGTCACGCAGCAACTGCTGGCCACGCGCCAAGTCGGACTGGGCGAAAAGCACATTGGATTTTGCCAATTCCAGATTTGCGCGCGCCTGATCAAGGGTGTTCTGGAACGGGCGTTTGTCGACGGTGAACAGCAGATCGCCCTGCTTCACGATCTGGCCGTCCTGGAAATGCACCTTGTCGAGGTAGCCGGACACGCGCGCACGCACCTCGACCGAATAGACCGCGACGAACCGCCCGACATATTCGTCCTGGTCGACGATGGTGCGCTTGACGGGCTTGGCGACCGTCACCTTCGGCGGTGGCGGCGCGGCCTGTTTCTGGGCCTCGCCGCAGCCGAAAAGCAACGGCGCCAAGCCGATCAAAACGACAACAACAAGGGCTCTGAAGGATGAGGACATGCGGCTGAGCCGTAAAGTCATGACGAAAGCCGGCTATATATAGGCAGGATCGCTCCCGCTCGCGCGGGTCGCGCGCTTGTGAACGGCGACCGCACTCTTCCCCGGCGGCGTGGTGCACCCCATATCTGCGGACGAACCCTAAGTCCACCAACCACTTGCGCACGGTGACCGGTGTACCGGCCATCGCAAAGCGCGCCCCAGGTACCAGCCCATGTTCGACCAACCCGCTCCCGATCTTGCAGCGTCGCCGGCAATCCCGCCCGACGACGAGGCCCTCCTCGATGCCTACTCCCGTGCCGTGATCGACGTGGTCGATCGCGTCGGCCCCGCCGTGGTGCGGCTCGACGTAAAGGCCAGCGGCGACCGCCGCCACGGCGGCACCGGATCGGGTGTCATCGTGGCGCCCGACGGACTGGTGCTGACCAACAGCCACGTGGTCGACGGCGCCGCCCGCGTCAACGTCACCACCGTCGAGGGCCGCAGCCTGGTGGCTCGCGTCGTCGGTGACGACCCCGATACGGACCTCGCGCTCGTGCGGGTCGACGCGCCGGCTACGCTGCCGGCGGCGCCGCTGGGCAATTCCAAGCTGCTCAGACGCGGTCAGCTCGTCATCGCCATCGGCAATCCCCTTGGCTTCGAATCGACCGTGACCACGGGCGTCGTCTCGGCGTTGGGACGGTCATTGCGGGCGCGCTCGGGACGGCTGATCGACGACGTCATCCAGACCGACGCCGCGCTCAATCCCGGCAATTCGGGCGGCCCGCTCGTCTCGTCGCACGGCGAGGTTGTCGGCATCAACACCGCGGTGATCATGGGCGCGCAGGGCATCTGCTTTGCGGTCGCGGCGAACACGGCCAGTTTCGTACTGGGCGAACTGGTGCGCCATGGCCGCGTGCGGCGTGCCTATATCGGCGTCGCTGCCCAGCAATTCACGCTCTCCCGCCGCCGGCGACATGCGGCCAACCTCGCCCAGGAAAGCGCGGTGATGATCGCTACGGTCGAGCCCGGAAGTCCGGCCGAACGGGCCGGGCTGATGTCCGGCGACATCATCCTGGCGCTTGATGGAATTGCGGTCACCGGCGCCGACGATCTTATTCGCATGCTTGCAGGCGACAAGATCGGACGTACGGTCGAGATCGAGGCGCTGCACAACGGCAATCGGCGTGTGCTTTCGCTGGTGCCGGACGAGCGGGCGGATCGAGGCTGATCAGTCGAGTGTCAGCGGCCCCGCCACCGGCGCGGCCGGCCGTCTGCGAGCGCGCAAGATCGTGAGCCACTGCCGGCCGAACAGTGCAACCACGATTCCGAAATAGACGGCGCCACCGATGACGGCG
>Ga0208989_10000059_pt1 | contig 21492 bp, 15 predicted proteins | sample MedBloCAOM3_M1_FD_187852 | JGI IMG/M metagenome (GOLD analysis project Ga0208989, IMG submission 187852) | Forest soil microbial communities from El Dorado National Forest, California, USA - Mediterranean Blodgett CA OM3_M1 (SPAdes) (version 2) | ecosystem: Environmental > Terrestrial > Soil >...
AGCGAGCGCAACGCCAAAAACCATGGCGGCGAGCCCCACGCCGCCCGCGGCCTGCCAGCGCCAGTGGGGATGGTTGGAAACCGCGCCACCCCAGGCAAACTTGGGTTGCCGGCGGTAAGCATTATAGATGCCCCAGTGGCCGCCGACGGTGCCTTCGAGCTGCCGCTTCCAGGGCTGGTCGTACGCCTCGATCAGGTTCACTCGAAAGTTCTCACGCCTGGCATGCGCGAGCACCTCATGCATCACGCGTGCCTGATTGACGGGCGACGGCAGGGCGCCTTCGCGCATGCGGCCGGCGCTCGGCCAGCCGAATTCGCCCACCAGGATGTCTTTGTCGGGAAAGGCGGCGACCATCTGCCTGCGGATGGCATCGACGTGGCTTGGCGCGTCGCGCGCGGGAATGGGGAAGTCCTCCCAGTAGGGCAGGATATGGATGCTGACGAAATCGACCGCCGCGGCGACCTCGCGGTGACGCAGCCAGAATTCCCACACGTCGGCATAGGTCACTGGCATCGAGACCTGCGCCTTGACCTCGCGAATGATCCGGACCAGCTCGGGGCTCGACATCTCGCCCCGCAGCAAGACTTCGTTGCCGACGATAACCGCGGCGATCACGTCTGGAAATCGCTTCGCCAGGGCAATCGCAGTCTCGACTTGGTGGCGGCTGCGATCTGGCTGGTTGGACAGCCACAGGCCCTGTAACACCTTCATACCGTGACGTTTGGCGATTTCCGGGATCTGGTCGAGCCCGTGATCGATCGAGTACGTCCGTACGCAGTCGGTGATCTGCTTGAGTTGGGCCAGATCCTCGTCGATCTGCCGCGGATCGATGGGAACATCCGGGCCGAACGGGTTCTGATCCCCTCGGAAAGGGGCGTACGAGATGCAATAAAGCTTCCCGCCCGATGCGAGCGGCGACGGCGGCATCTGGACCGTGGATCCGAGCCATCCCCATACCGCCACGATCGCCGCAGCGGCAATCGCGAAAAGCGCACTCACAACGCCCATTGCGGCCAGTCCCGCCCATCCCGGAACGCCTCGCTTATCGTGCCCCAACGGCGGTGCCAAGCGCCGGTCCCAGCGGCGCACGGCGATTTTTTCGTCTTCCCTCTCTTTCCCATCTTGGCGTCACGTCACGTGGCTGCTTTAATCATCGTGCAATCGAGGCCGCGACGTTCGCCGTAATGCTGACCGAATAGGTCCGCATGTGAAGGAACCAACCGGTCGGCAAGGCCCGCAAATCCAGAGCAACCATGCCCCGTTCCAGTCTGCGTCTCCTCACCGCCGGCCTTAGCGCGGCGATGTTGTTCGTCGCCTGGCCGACATTTGCCCAGAGCACGGACCAAAAGCCGGCCGAGAAGCCGCAGGCCAGCGATCCCAAGGAAGCTCAGAAGAAGATCGACGAATTCGCCGAAGCCGAGAGACTCTTGGGCGGCCCTGCCGCCAATCCGGAGTGCCTGTGGCTGGGCCGGCGGGTGGTCAGCCTGCTCTGGCGCGACGATCTCGATACCGCCTTCCGCCATCTCGACCTCTATGACCGGTTCGGCTGTCCGGCGGGCCATATCCAGGCAACCTTCCGCTGCCTCGTCCGTCAGGGAAACATCGATCCGAAAGCCACCGACACGCTCAATGGACGGGTGCACACCTGTTGGATCAATCCGAGCGCGGAGACGCAGGGCACGGCGGCCGCGCCCAGCGGCACGACCAATCGCTAATCTGTACAAATGTTCAGCGAGACCGGCGCTAAGCTGTACAGACGTTCAGAATGACTGTTTAGATTTTTGCGGAACGTTTTTTTTGTAGTGTTATTGTTTCCTTGAAACGGCCATGACTGATGGCTACTTGCTAAATCACCTCTCGCTAAGGTACGCTATCGACGACCTTGGTTGAACCTAGGGGACAGGTTCGGGTCTCTGTCTTCTGCCCCGTGTGGTAGTTGTTCTATGCGCTCCGTCGCTGCTGTGGTGGCGCTCGTCGTCTGCGTGCATGCCGGCTTGTGGAGTCTTCTCCAACGGCAACAGGCGGTCGCCAATATCGACGCTCCTCTCGCGAGCGTTTCCTATTCGCCGTATGCGCGGTCACAACATCCGGACTACGGCGACCGCCCGACGCCGGAGCAAATCCGCGCCGATCTGAAGATCCTCAGTCCATATACCAACACCATTCGTACCTATAGTTCGACTGGCGGCGGTGAGCTCGTACCCGCGATTGCTGCGGAGTTCGGGCTCAAGGTCACCCTCGGCATCTGGATCGACAAGAATGAAGCCCGCAACGAGCGGGAAATCCAGGCCGCCATCGCGCTCGCTCGTCGCTACAGCAACATCAACGCCATCGTGGTCGGTAACGAGACCACGCTGCGGGCGGACAAGACGATCGACGAACTCAAGACGCTCATTCAGCGCGTAAAGCGGATGAGCCCAGTCCCGGTTACCACGGGTGAAATCTGGACGGTCTGGAGGGACCATCCGGAGCTCGCTTCCGCGGTCGATTTCATCGCTGCGCATATCCTTGAATACTGGGTCGGGATCCCGGCCGAAAAAGTGGTCGACGAAACCATCGCTCACTACAACAAGCTGCGCGCCATCCACCCAGGCAAGCGCATCGTGATCGCGGAATTCGGCTGGCCGAGCGCGGGTTACAACATGCTCAAGGCCAATCCCGGTCGTATCGAGCAGGCGACCGTGCTGCGCGATTTCATCTCTCGCGCCGAGGCTTATGGCATCGACTACAATATCATTGAGGCCATCGACCAGCCATGGAAGACCAACGAAGGCGGCGTCGGCATGTATTGGGGCATGTTCGATGCCTCGCGGCACGCCAAGTTCAGTTGGGCTGGGCTTGTCAACGACCCAGACCATTGGAAGGTCGGCGGACTGGCCGTTCTGCTCGGCCTGCTGCTATCACTGCCGGTCCTGGCGCGCAGCAATGCCACATTCGGTGAGGCTGTCACGCTTGCGGTCGCGGCCAACGTGGTCGGCGCTTGGTTTGCGACCGTCTTCTCCTTTTGGCAGACCCACTATTTCGTGCTCGGCGCCGCTTTCGCGCTCGGGCTCGGTATCGTCCTGCTCATCCCATTGGTGGCGATCGCGCTCGCGCGCATCGAAGAGATCGCAGCCATCGCCTTCGGGCGCGGGCCGCGCCGCCTGATCGCCGCCGCCCTGCCCGCGCCCGACGGTTTTGCCCCGAAAGTATCGATCCACGTCCCGGCCCATCGTGAGCCGCCGGACATGCTCAAAGCGACGCTCGATGCGGTCGCCCGTCTCGACTATCCCAACTTCGAGTGCGTCGTCGTCATCAACAACACACCTGATCCGACGTTTTGGCGTCCGATCGAGGACCATTGCCGAACGCTCGGTGAACGCTTCAAGTTCATCAATCAGGATAACGTTGCTGGATACAAAGCGGGCGCATTGCGTCTTGCGCTCGCGCATACTGCGGACGATGTCGAGATCATCGGAGTCATCGACGCGGACTACGTGGTGCGACCGGATTGGCTCAAGGATCTGGTCCCCGCGTTCGCAGATTCGAAGGTCGGAATGATCCAGGCGCCGCAGGATCATCGCGATGGCGAGCGCACTGTGATGCATCACGCCATGAACGGCGAATATGCTGGTTTCTTCGATATCGGCATGGTCCAGCGCAACGAGGCCAATGCCATTATCGTTCACGGCACCATGTGCCTGATCCGCCGTGCCGCACTCAACTCGGCCGGCGGCTGGTCGAGCGACACCATCGTCGAGGATTGCGATCTCGGCCTGCTGGTGCTCGAGCACGGCTGGCAGATCCATTACACCAATCGACGCTACGGGCATGGCCTCCTGCCCGACACATTCGACGCCTTCAAGAAGCAGCGGCATCGCTGGGCCTATGGCGGCTTCCAGATCCTGCGCAAGCACTGGCGCCATCTTTTGCCCCATGCCGGGGGTCTGACGCGCGAGCAGAAGCGGGAGTTTGGCGTCGGCTGGCTCAACTGGCTGGGCGCGGAAGCGATCGGCGTGGTGGTCGCGATCCTCAATCTGGTCTGGGTGCCCGTCGTCGCCTTCGGCGGCATCGCTATTCCGGACATGATCCTCACGCTGCCGATTCTCGCGGCTTTCGTGGTGACGTTCGCCCATTTCATCGCGCTTTATCGTCTGCGGGTGGCGATTTCGTTCGGCCAGATGATGGCGGCGGTGGTAGCCGCCATGTCGGTGCAGTGGACGGTCGCGCGCGCAGTCGGCTATGGCATATGGAAGGAAAGCCTCCCTTTCATGCGCACTGCCAAGGGCGGGGCAACCTCGAAGGGGCCGGACTTTCCAGCCTTTTGGGAGGCGGTGCTGGCCGCGCTGCTGCTGATCGGCGCCGTGATCGTAGTTGCCACGAACTACAAGCAAATCCACGAGATCAACATTTTCGCGCTGGTGCTCGTGGTGCAGAGCCTGCCGTTCCTCGCCGCGGTGGCAATTGGCGCCTTGGAAGCCTCGCGCTTCAACAGCTTCGCCTACTGGCAGAGTATCAAGACGAAGATCGCCCTGCCCGGGCGCGCCGTCGTCGCCAAGGCGCCGGCTGATCAGAAATCGGTGGTCAGCAATCAGTGATCAGTGGTCAGGCCAGGCAATTGCTGGATCGACTGCTGATGGCCATCACCCCGGCAAGGCTGTTTCCACGAGTTTGACCCAATACGAGGTCCCGATCGGGATCGTCTCGTCATTGAAATCATAGGCCGGGTGATGCAGGCCGGCGCTGTCGCCGTTGCCGACGAAGATGAATGCGCCCGGACGCGCCTCCAGCATGAATGAGAAATCCTCAGCGCCCATGACTGGGGCGACGTGATCGTCGACCCGCTCCCGTCCGACCACCTGGGCTGCGACCGCGGCCGCGAACGCGGCTTGCTTTTCGTGGTTCCGGGTTATCGGATAGTCGCGCTTATAGGTGAGCTTCGCCGTGGCGCCATAGAGTCGCGCCGTTCCTGTCACGACCTCGTTCAGACGCTTTTCCAGAATGTCGCGGACCTCCGGAGTGAGGCTGCGCGCCGTGCCGCGCAGGAGCGCTGTCTGCGGGATCACGTTGTCGGTGGTGCCGGCCTGAAACACGCAGATCGAGATCACAGCCGCGTGCAGCGGATCGACGTTGCGTGACACGATCGATTGGATCTGATTGATGATCTGCGCGCCCACCAGCACCGTGTCGACTGAGATATGCGGCCGCGCGGCGTGCCCGCCGCGCCCTTCGATCTCGATGGTGAGGCGGTCAGCGGCCGCCATCAATGGGCCCGGCCGAAGCGCGAACTGGCCAACCGGAAGGCCGGGATAATTGTGCATGCCGTAGACTTCCCCGATGCGGAAGCGATCCATCAGGCCGTCCTGGACCATGGCTTTTCCGCCGGCACCTCCCTCCTCGGCGGGCTGGAAGATCACGACGGCGGTACCGGCGAAATTGCGCGTTTCGGTGAGATAGCGCGCGGCGCCGAGCAGCATCGCAGTATGGCCATCGTGGCCGCAGGCATGCATCTTGCCTGGTACCGTCGATCGATATGGGAGATCGTTTGCCTCCTCGATCGGCAATGCGTCCATGTCGGCGCGCAGTCCGATGACCCGGCCGCCGTCGTCCGGCTTGCTGCCACGGATCACCCCCACCACGCCGGTGCGGCCGATGCCGGTCACCACCTCGTCGCAGCCGAAACTTTTCAGCTTCTCGGCGACGGAAGCGGCGGTGCGATGCACGTCATAGAGGAGCTCAGGATGGGCGTGGATGTCGTGCCGCCAGGCGGTGATCTCGCCGTGCAGGTCGGCAATGCGGTTGACGATCGGCATCAGATCAGCTCCTCGCACGGCGGGTCGGCCTCAGCCCCCGCCTGAACATAGGTCGATCGCAGCGGCTTGGACAGGTCAAACCTGCGGCAGCGGCGCTGGCCTATTGACCCCGCACGAGGCCGCCCGTACACACCCGCGGACCGAGCCCGTAGCTCAGCCGGTAGAGCACGTGACTTTTAATCATGGGGTCGCGGGTTCGAGTCCCGCCGGGCTCGCCACCGTCATTTCCGGCACTTTGGTTTGCACGCTGCTGTGACCGCCGTTTGCTGCGATTACATTGCCAAGCATCCAATCCGCGGCACAACGCCTTGCGAGCGGCCCTGCGCGACCATGGGCCCACGCGTCATAAGTCATTATGAGCCGCGCCACTCTCGAGCGGAGACATTCATTACAGAGCTACCAGCTTGGAACCGAGTTCCGCGTGCGAAGCCTGAGATCCCACGTCATGGTCGCAACACCGCCCTGCTATTGCCCCGATCAGGCATCAGCCAAGCATGCTGAAATGATGGTTGGGGTCTTCCGATGTTGTGTGCGCTATCAGGATGATGATTCCCACGGCTGTGTCGCGCCGGAGCATGTTGCGCGTGCTGGCATCGGCCGCGTCGGCGTTCGCGCTCGAAGGGTGTGCGTCGCTGGCGGGGACCGCCGCTCGCCTTGACGCAACAGAGCTCACGACCAATCCGACGCTGCTGATCGCGACCACCCGCAAGCCGGTGAACGGCGCGCGGGCCAAGCCCTGGTTCGGGTCGGACCGTACCACCCGGATGAGCATTGCGCGTGCAAAGCTCGCTGCGCCGGACGAGGGACGTTTTTCGCTCGCTTCGATCGGTATGGATGATTGGCGCATCCAGTCGATCGAAACGGTGCCAAAGATCGGCGACCTGCTCGGGTCGGCCCCGGGCATGCGCGACGTGCTGCTGTATGTCCACGGTTTCAACCAGACGTTCGAGACGGCGGCGCTCGATGCTGCGCGCCTCTCCAATGGCATCCGATTCCGCGGCGAGACGATGGTCTTCTCTTGGCCATCGAAGGCGCAGCTGTTCGACTATGGTTATGACCGCGAGAGCGCCATGTGGTCGCGTGACGCCTTGGAACAGGTGCTCTCCGGTTTGATCACAAGCCCGGCTGTTGGCCATGTCCATATCGTCGCGCACAGCGTCGGCACTATGTTGACGATGGAGGCGATACGCCAGATCTACGACCGGCACGGGGGCGTGGTTGCAGAAAGAATCCCCACCGTGGTGTTCGCGTCGCCGGATATCGACATGGATGTGTTCTCTTCCTCAGTCGAACGTATCGGTCCGTTTGCGTCGAACATTACCGTCGTCACCTCGACCAATGACCGGGCGCTCGCCGTGTCGCGCTGGATAGCGGGAGGGATCACACGCGTCGGCGCCGCCGAGCAGGCCGAGCTCAAGCGGCTGGGGTTACACGTAATTGACGCCTCGAAACAGGGCTGGGGCATCATCAACCACGATCTGTTCCTGTCAAATGCGCAGATTCGGCAGGTCATCCGCCGTGCCATTGATGGGCAGCGGACGCTGGCAGGCGATTGACCGTGAGCAAGCTCCCTTGCGCGCGCGTCGTCTGCCGATGACTGCCGCTCTTGAGAGCGCCGCACTTATGTCAGCACCCTTTGCAAATGCCCAACTTCTGGTCCAAATCCCTCTCCGCGTTGATACCACCGCCTTCGCCGCCTTCCTTGCGCAAGACGCTTGGTGGCAAGTCCTGTACGCGCGGTTGACGATGCCCCACCGGCGCCTGCATTCGGCCTTGCGGAAATGCAGGTTGCGCGTCCGGGGGTGCCAGCGAGGTGCCCCGCGAATCGGTTTGCGGTGGCGGGTCGTTTTGTGCAAGACCTACGGTCGGGAAGCCTGTTGCGGTGATGAGCAATACCCCCAGACCGGTCACAAATGTCATGACTCGCATTGGCGTACGATGATTGTGCGCCACACTTTGCGTGTGAGATCGTTTCATGTGAGTCCTCCGCATCAGAGAACGCAGATTAGCGTCCGTGAGTGGTGAGCTGCAGGCATTACGTGAGGGGCTAAGGCATCCTACGTCGCGTTTGATTGAAATCTACCCGCTACCGAAAAATGGCTTTACTCATATTGCTTTGTTTGGCGCGGTCTTGCGTCAATGACGCGCCCCGCTGGACCTGTCGCTCGGCGAGCGGCCGTTCCGCGGTAACGGCGATCACTGCCCCGCCTGGATGATTGCGCTCAAACCAGCGCTTCGGATTTACAGCAGCTTGCTCCGGTCGGTCTTCTTGCACGTTCTATAGTGCGGACGAAATTTGCCGCCTTGATGCTTCCCATCGGGAGCGGATCGCACATTGATCCGCCATCGGCCCATAGTATGGTTCGTCGCAAGGCGACACCCCGAGGAGAGAGCAGAATGGCTAACCGCTTAACAAAGCTCGTCGCTACGATCGTGTTCGTTGCGGGCACGTCGTTGCTCGCAACAGTCGCTTCCGCAACCCCGGTGGCGAACGGGCTCGCGATCAAGAATGCAGTTCCTACCAGCGTGGAGAACGTGCAGTGGCGGCGCGGATGGGGCGGCGGCGGAGGGGGGTACCGCCGCGGGTGGGGTTGGGGCGGCGTAGGTGCGGGATTCGTTGCCGGCGCAGTGATCGGCGGTGCGCTCGCATCGCCCTATTACGGCTATGACCCCTACTACTATCCCGGTCCTTACGCGGTGCCTCCGGGCCCGGTCGTTTACGGCGCGCCGGGTCCCGCTTACGCCGTTCCCGTCGCTCCCGTTGCGGGCGATGCAGTCGCGTACTGCATGCAGCGGTTCAAATCTTACGACCCAAGAAGCGGGACATATCTCGGCTACGATGGCGCCCGGCATCCCTGCCCCTGAACGGTTCGAAGCAACAGCGAAAGGGCCGCTCCCGGGCGGCCTTTTTTCATGCTCAGCCGGCATGCGACAAAACGTCTGGCGCCGCAATGGCGGAACTCCCGACGAAGGAGGCCCCCATGCAGCGGTCGCCGTGACGGCTCGTCTTAGCTCCCGAATGGAATTGAAGCGAGCGCGAAACGGGCTAAAGATGTCGCCGGTTGAGGGACGTTGACGTTGTTGGAGTGATGATGGCGAAGTCGAATGGTCAAGCGCTGCCGATCCTCATCGCGGGCGGCGGTATCGGGGGTCTTGCCGCCGCGCACGCGTTGGCGCGCAAAGGCTTCGCGGTGCGGGTGCTGGAACAGGCGCCCGAGTTCCACGAGATCGGCGCCGGCATCCAACTCGGCCCCAATATCTTCCATGCCCTCGAAAAGCTCGGACTCAAGGATGCGGTGCTCGCCGATGTGCATCGGCCGCCGGCGATGGAAATGCGCTGCGCGCTGTCGGGCGAACGCGTCACACACGTTCCGCTCGACGACCCGCGGTTCTTGGGCAAATTCAAGCAACCTTATGCCGTGACCCATCGGCACGATCTGCATTCGGTCTTCATCAATGCCTGCAAGAGCAACAACCTCATCGCGCTGGAGACCAATCGCACCGTCGAGGAGTTCGAGCAGGACGACACCGAGGTCACTCTGATTCTGCAATCGGGCGAGCGCATCCGTGGTCGCGCACTCATCGGCTGCGACGGCATGTGGTCCAAGATACGCGATAAGATCGTCGGCGACGGCAAGCCGCTGGCGTCCGGCCATATCGCCTATCGCGCCGTGCTCAAACGCGACGAGGTGCCGGAAGATCTCTGGAGTCCCGACGTGATCCTGTGGGCGGGGCCCCGCACCCACCTCGTGCACTATCCGCTGCGTCGCGGTGAGATCTTCAACCTGGTTGCCGTGTTCCATTCCAAACGTTACGTCGAGGGCTGGAATGCGGAAGCCGACGCGGGCGAGCTGTGGGCGCATTTTAATGGCCAGCGCCCCGAGGTCATGCGCATGCTCGAGCGCATTGACACTTGGCGGATGTGGGTGCTGTGCGACCGTGAGCCGGTGAAGGAATGGTCGAAGGGCCGCGTCGTCCTGCTGGGCGATGCCGCCCATCCGATGCTGCAATATCTGGCGCAAGGCGCCTGCATGGCCACCGAGGACGCGGCCTCGATCGCCGACAAGGTCGCCGCAAGCCCGGAGGACCTGCCGGCGGCATTTCGCGCCTATGCGCAGGAACGTTATCTGCGCACAGCGCGGGTGCAAATCATGGCGCGCGTCTACGGAGATTTCTACCACGCGCGCGGGCCCGCGGCGGAGTTGCGCAACCAGATGCTCAAGGTACGTACGCCGGAGCAATCCTACGAAAGCATCTCCTGGCTTTACGGGGGCATGTAAGCCGGGCTACGGCATCCCCGCGGCCGCGCGGGCGTCGTCGGTCAACTCCAGGATGTGCATACCTGTATTGGCGCGGTCGACGACATAAATGTAGCCGCGGTCATCGGTTTCGACGTTGTTGCTCTGGATCGACGCGGTGCAGCGGTCCTGGCCGTCGATCTTGAAGCAGCGCTTTTCGGTTGCTTCCGTCATCGCCGGGATGAAGTGGCCGACCTCCCTGGGATGATAAGGATTGCGCACGTCGAGCGCCCTCACCCCGCCGGCGAAATAGGTGATGAAGGCGAGTTTCTTTTGAAACACCGGCGGCGTGCTCTCGTTGGAGGAATGGGCGCCGAAGCGCACACCGCGGTCGCAATAATTGCCGCTGCCCTCCGGCACCGAGAAATTAGAGACCATCATGGGCTTTGCCTCGACGCTGATGTCGGCGAACCACACCATTTGGTGCGTCTCCTGGCAGCCGTTGGCCCGGCCGGTCGCCTCGCTGACGATCATGACGAAATCGCGAACCGCCCCGACCCTCGATTTCGCGAACTCTGCCAGCGGTATCTGCAGCAATGGAAAGGAGGTGTGCGCGCCGTGAAGCGGCGACATGTCGAGCCGGCCGACCTCGGGATAGCGCAAATTCGCTGGGGTGGGCTCCTTCGGCCCCTGCAACAGCTTCTCACGGTCGACGATCTGGAAGATGCCGCCGTTGAGCGGCCCGTAGGCGAGGTAGAGGCGATTGCCCTGCGGCCCGGTCGAGATCGGACCATGCAGGTCCGACGGCACGGCGCCGGTAGCACCGGGTTCGTGACCCGGCAGGCCGAAGTCGCGAATCTTCACCGGTCTTGACGGATCGCCGAGATCGTAGACTTCGAGCATCCGTTGCGCGCGCCAGCCCGGCACGCCGGAAACCAGAAAGGCGATCCCGGTGTCGCACTCCCACCAGCTCTTGTGCGTATCCTTGTAGTCGCCGCCGATGCGCGTGACGAGCTTAGGGTTGGCGGGATCGGCGACGTTCCAGATCTCGTGCGCCAGGCGGCCGAACGGGCGCAGGAGATAGACCGCGTTCGCATCGCCCTTTGGGACGCTTCTGCCGTCGCACACGCGCGTCATCTGCGCGCCACCGCTCTCAGGACCACCTTCCGCGCCGGGAATGTGCGCCAGATATTTCGGCTGCCCTGCGTCGGTGACGTCCACGATCGACGTACCGTTGAATTCCGGCGTGCCGCTGATCGGATTCACCGGCTTGCCGTCATAGCTGGCGCCGTGGTGGCCGATATAGGCGATGTAACGATCGCCCTGCTTGTGAATGGTCGGCTGGTAGGCGCTGCGCGCTTGCAGATCGTTGAAGCCCACGAGCCGCATGTTCTTGGCTTCCGCAGGATCGCCGATCTTTGGCGCCTGGGCGACGGCAGGCGCGTCCGCGAGCATCAATCCTGCAAGCGCGAGGCCCGCCAAGCGCAGGGGGGTCGACGCCGTGAAACATGTCATGACCGTTCTCCCCGCATGCGTCACGGCCATGTCGCTCAGCCGTGACGCAGACCTCGCTGGCCTACTGCATTCCCGCGACGGCCCGTGCCTCGCCGCTCAATTCCAGAATGTGCATGCCGGTATTGGCGCGGTCGACGACGTAGACGTAGCCGCGGTCGTCGGTCTCCACATTGTTGCTCTGGATCGCGGTCTTGCAGCGGTCCTGGCCGTCGACTTTGATGCAGCGCTTGTCGGTGGCCTCGGTTATCGACGGGATGAAGTAGCCGATTTCCTTCGGCTGGTATGGATTGCGCACGTCGACCGCGCGCACGCCGGCATTGAAGTAGGTGATGAAGGCGACCTTCTTGTAGAACACCGGCGCCATGCTCTCGTTCGAGGAGTGCGCGCCGAACCTGCCACCGCGCTGGCAGAAGTTTCCGCTCGCCTCGGGGACGGAGAAATTTGAGACCACCATAGGCTTGGCCTCGACCGTCACGTCGACGAACCACACGATCTGGCGCTCCTCCTGGCACTCGTTGCGGATCTGCTCGTCCACGATCATCACGATGTCCCGGACCTTGCCGTCCTTGTCCTGGGCAAATTCCGCAACCGGCATCTGCAGCATCGGGAAGACGGTGTGCGCGCCGTTGAACGGCAGCATTTCGACCCGGCTGACCTCGGGATAGCGGAGATTGTCCGGTGTCGGCTCCTTCGGGCCTTTGAGCAGCTTCTCGCGGTCGACGATCTGCAGCACGCCGCCTTTGTTGGTGCCGTGGCCGAAATAGATCCGATTGCCCTGTGGCCCGGTCGAAACGCCGCCATGCAGTTCCATCGGCACCGCGCCGGTCGCGCCGGGTTCCTGGCCGACCAGGCCGAAGTCGCGGATATGAACAGGCTTCAGCGGATCGCTGAGGTCATAGACCTGGGTCATGCGGCGCACACGCCAATTTTGCAGCCCGGAAACGAGATAAGCGATGCCGGTGTCGCATTCCCACCAGCTCTTGTGCGTGTCCTTGAGGCCCTCGATGATCTTGGTGAGCAACGCGGGCTTTGCCGGATCCGTGACGTCCCAGATTTCATGGCCGCGGCCGCCGAAAACGCGCAGCATGTAAGTCTTGTTCGGGTCGCCTTTGGATAGGGTCTTGCCATCGCAGACCCGGACCATCTGCGCTCCGCCCTCCTCGTAGTTGCCTGCGAGGCCGGGAATATGTGCGAGATATTTCGGTTGCGCCGGGTCAGTGACGTCGATGATCGATGTTCCGTTGTACTCCGCCTGTCCGTTCAGCTTGTTGACCGGCTTGGGCACGTCGGGCGTGCCGCCATGGTGGCCAACATAGGCGATATAGCGGTTCCCCTGCTTCTGAATGGTCGGCTGGTAGGCGCTGCGGGCCTGCAGATCATTGTAGCCCACGAGCCGCATATTCTTGGCTTCCGGTGGATCGCCGAGCTTCGGCGCCTGCGAAAATGCGGGCACGGCGACCAGTGTCATCAATCCGGCGGCACTTGCCGCACCGAGCGCGCCGCCGATCGAAATTTGGAATCGCATCCCTGTTTTCTCCCTGGTGGGGCTCCGCTCTTGCGAACAAGACGCGCCGTGGCGGGGCGTCTTGCAGTGCGAGCGGGCCTTATGCCAATGCTGCCTTTACCCGTTCGGGTGTGAATGGCGTGTGCCGCAGGCGCACGCCGGTGAGTTGCATCACCGCGCTCGAGATCGCGGGTGCGATAAGCGGTGTCGCCATCTGTCCGGCACCGGTGGGATGGTTGTCGGTCGCGATCACCTCGATGTGCATCGCCGGCACCTCGTTCATGCGCGGCACGCGATAGTCGTAGAAGTTGGACTGCTCGACCATGCCGTCCTTCACGCTGATGCGTTCGCTCAGCGACATGCCCAACCCGTAGACAATACTGCTCTCGGTCTGTGCCGCCACATTGTCCGGCTGCACCGCAACGCCGCAGTCGATGGTGCACCAGAAATCGTGCACCTTGATCTGGCCATTGTTGCGGTCGACCGACACTTCGGCAATGCCCGCGACCTGCGAGCCCGAATAGTCGAGGAACGCAAAGCCAAGTCCGCGCCCCTCGCGGTTCTTGCCCCAATTCGCCATCTCGGCCACCCGCTCCACCACCTTCACGGCGCGCGGCGTATTCTTCAACAGTTCTAGCCGGAACTTCACGGGGTCGATGCCGCGCTTCACCGCTATCTCGTCGAGAAACGTCTCGGTCGCGAACTTGTTAGCCGTGAAGCTGATCCCGCGCAGAGGATTCGTGCGCACACCAGTGTCACGATAGAGCTGCTCCACCAACTGGTGCGGAACGTCATAACCCTGCAGATCGGCGCCGAGCATCGCAATGAAGTCCTTGCCGCCGCTCATTTGGTAGCGCACCGGATCCATGTAGGGCCCGACGCGGTCCACGGCGATGCGGTGATGCCACGCCGTGAGCTTGCCGGACGGATCGAACCCGGCCTTCAGATAATGCGCAGAGATCGGGCGGAAGCGCCCGTTGTGGACATCGTCCTCGCGCGTCCAGATGACCTTCACCGGTCGCCCTGCCTCTTTCGACAACAGCACTGCGTCGATGATGAAATCGACGTCGCGGTTGCCGCGCCGGCCGAAGCCGCCACCCATCAACATGTCGTTGAGCTTTACCTTGTCGCGCGGAATGCCGAGGACTTTGGCAGGCGCCTCGCAGGCGATGCTTTGGCTCTGCGTTCCAGCCCAGATTTCGACTGAATCGCCGGACTGCGACACCGAGGCGATGGCGTTCAACGGCTCCATTTGCGCGTGATAGGCGTAATCGCAGCGGTACTCGACCTCCAAAGCGGACGAAGCTTTTTGCATCTCGCCGCGCGTGTCGCCGACCCTGCTCCATTCCGTTGCACCGCGGGCGAGGTTCTTGGCATCGGCAGCGAACCGCTCCATGCCCTTATCGCTGTCGAAGCCCCAGGCGGTGCCGGTTCTACTCCAGGTCACGGATTGGGTGAGTGCCCGGCGCGCCTCGAACGCCGCCCACGGCGTGTCGGCAAGCACGCCGACGCCATAGGGCAGGCGCACGATAGTGACTGGCCCGGCGATTACCTTGGCCTTGGCGTCGTCGATCTTGTCCGGAACCGAGCCTTCCACCGGCGCGCGTAGCACCGCGCCGTACAGCATGTTGGGTACCTGCACGTCGATGCTGTAGCGCGCGCTGCCGTTGACCTTGCCCGGCAGTTCCACACGGCGCACGTCTTTGCCGATGAGCCGGAACTCGCCTGGCTTCTTCAATGCTTCCGGCTTGACCTCCGGCGCCTTAGCCGGGATCTCCGCGAAGGCGGCGATCTCGCCATAACTGAGCTTGCGACCGGACTTCGCGTGCACGACCGCGCTCGGCTCGGTGGCCAGCTCCTCGACCGGCACTCCGAGCTTCTTGCCGGCGTTGTCGAGCAGCACGCGGCGCACCTGCGCGCCGAAAATGCGAAGCGGCCGGTAGTAGCTCGTCACCGCGTTGGATCCGGCGGTGTACATCATGCCGCCGAAGCCGGGATTACCGTAGATCGCATCGACCGGCGGGGCCGGCACCACCCGCACCTTCGACCAGTCGGCGTCGAGTTCTTCCGCGATGATCAAAGGCAGCGAGGTCATGGACCCCTGCCCCATCTCGGTCGCAGGCGACATGATGGTGACCGTGCCATCGGCGGCGATGCTCACCCAGGGGCTAAGCGCCTTGCCGGTCCGTTCCGTGGCGAGCGCCGCAGCGCCAGCGGGCCGGTCGACTCCAAGCGCAACGGCGAAGGTGAGACCCGCCGCGCCGAGCATGACTTGGCGGCGGGAAAGAACCTGTGACGGGCTCGCGTTCAAAGCCCCGACTGCGACATGCTGGGTCATGGCTAGACCTCCCGCGCTGCACGTTCGACCGCGCGCACGATGCGCTGGTAGGTTCCGCAGCGGCAGATGTTCGTGCTCATGTGTTCGATGATCTGCGCGCGCGTAGGCTGAGGATTCTGGCTGAGCAGGTCTGCCGCGCTCATGATCTGCCCGGATTGGCAATAGCCGCATTGCGGAACGTGTTCGGCGAGCCACGCCTTCTGCAACGGGTGCGACGAATCCACCGACAGCCCTTCTATTGTCGTCACCGACTTGCCCGCAATCTCCGACACTTGCGTCTGGCAGGAGAACGCGCGCTTGCCGTCGATATGCACCATGCAGGCACCGCACAGACCGGTGCCGCAGCCGAACTTGGTACCCGTCAGCTTGAGGCCTTCTCGGAGCACCCACAACAACGGCGTTGCGGGCGGAGCATCGGTCGACGCCCCCTTGCCATTCACAATGAAGTCGATGGCCATGGTGTCCTCCCTGAGCGTGAAGAACCGTGAATGGCGAATGGCGAATGGCGAATAGAGCCACTCACCTTCCTTCTCTACTCGCTGTTCGCCATTCGCGTTCCTTTACGCCAACGCCGCCTTGACCCGCGCCGGGTTGAGCGGAAGATCGCGGACGCGCTTGCCGGTCGCATTGGCGAAAGCATTGGCAACGGCAGCGACCGCAGGACCCTGAGAGCCTTCACCGGAGCCCAGCGGGCGCTCGTTCGGGCGATTGATCAGCTCGATCTCGACCTTCGGCGCCTCCGGCATGGTGAGGATCGGATAGCTCGCCCAGTCACGCGCGAGGATGCCGTCCTTGTCGAAGCGCACCTCCTCCTTCAGGGTCCAGCTCACCGATTGGACAATGCCGCCTTCGATCTGGCTCGTGAGCCCATCCGGGTTGATGATCAAGCCGGAATCAACTGCGGCCCAGGTCTGCGGCACACTGACCAAGCCGGTGGCACGGTCGACTGCGACCTCCGCCACCACGGCGACGTAGCAGGCGAGGTTCTTGTACTTGGCGAAGCCGATGCCGCGCCCGCGCGTACCATCCCCCGTCTCTCCGTCCTTCCAGCCGGCCTTCTTGGCAACGGCCTCGATCACCGCGCGCGCGCGCGGGTCCTTCAGATGTGCGAGACGGAAGGCTATCGGATCGGCGCCGGCTGCAGCCGCTAGCTCATCCATAAAGGATTCGAGTGCGAACACGTTGGCATAGGCGCCGAGCGTACGCAGCGCCGAGACTCGGATCGGCATGTCCTGGACGAAATGGTGGACCACCCGCTGGTTTGGGAAGTCATAGAGCGGAATGGCGTTACGATCACCCCCGCCGGCAGGTTGCGGCGGGCTCGTCGGCGGTCCCATCTTCTGCGGCTCGGCGAGATACCAGCCTGCGAGCACGTTGGTGCCGTCGGTCGATTCCGGCCGCGTCGAGTGGCTGTTGCTCCATACCTCGTATTGCCAGTCGGCGATCTTGCCATCGCCGCCGAGCGCCGCCTTGGCCTGCATCACCATGGCCGGGCCGTACGGCTCCCAGCCGAACTCGTCGTCGCGCATCCATTGCAGGCGGACCGGCCGGCCGGGCATCGCGCGTGCCAGGAGGGCCGCGTCGGCCGCAACGTCGTCGGCGCCGTTATGGCCGTAGCACCCAGAGCCCTCGACATGCACGCAACGGATCGCGGCGGCGGGCATTTTCAACACTTTGACGAGCTCGGTGCGCAATGGAAAGACGCCCTGCGAGTGCGTCCATACCGTCATCCGCCCATCCTTGAACTCCGCTACCGAGCAGGATGGGCCGATCGAACCGTGCGACATGTAAGGCTTAGTGTAGACCGCCTCGAAGGTGCGAGCATTGCTGGGCATTGCTCCCTGCTTGACGCCGATGGTCGCATCCTTGCTGGGCAGCGATTTGATCACCTCGAAAATACGCGCGGGATCAGGCAGCTCGGGCCCCAATGTCCACTTCGCGCTTTTGCGCAAAGCTTCGCGCGCCTTGATCGCCTGTTCCTCGCGCTCGGCGATGACGCCGAGGAAGGAGCCGTCTCGCACCACGGCAACCACGCCCGGGATCGCCTTGGCGGCGGTGTCGTCGGCGCTGTCCAGTTTCGAGCCGTAGCGCGGCGGGCGTATCACCCGGCCATGCAACATGCCCACAGGACGCATGTCCTGCACGAACGCCAGGCCGCCGGTGACCTTGGCCGGGATGTCGAAGCGGGCAATGGATTTTCCCACGATCTTATGGCTCGCGGGCGGCTTCGGCGTCGCCTTGGCGGTCGCTTCACGATTGAGATCGGGCTTGAGCTCGCCGTAACCGATCTTGCGCCCGTCCGGCGTCGAAACAACGCCGTCGGCGACTCTCATTTGATCTGCTGGCACGCCGAATCGCTGGGCGGCGAGATCGATCAGGATGGCGCGCGCCTCGGCGCATGCCATACGCAACGCGGTGCCGCTGTTCTCGACTGACTGGCTGCCGGCGGTCTGCCCCTCGTTCGGCGTCTGGCGGGTGTCGCCGGAAATCATCCTGACGCGAGCGAGCGGCAGATCCATCTCCTCCGCGGCGATCTGCGCGAGCGCGGTGAGGATGCCCTGCCCCAGCTCGACCTTGCCGGTGAAGATGGTCGCGGTGCCGTCGGGATCGATGCGGATCCAGCCGTCGAGCTTGCGATTGTTCTGCAGGCTGCCAGGCAGCCGCTCCTGCGCCAAAGCAGCATTCGGATCGAGCGAGAACGCCACGACGAGCGCACCGAGGCCGCCGGTGAAGTGGCGTCGCGTTAAGACGGGAGCGTTCATCGTCAGGTCCTCCCGTTCGCCTGGGCAGCGCGCAGCACTGCGCGAATGATCCGGTTATGCGTGCCGCAGCGGCAGAGATTGCTGGCGAGCGCCGCGCGCACGTCCGGCTCGCTCGGCCGTGGATTGCGGTCAAGCAGTTCCTTCGCCGACATGATCATGCCATTGGTGCAGTAGCCGCACTGGGCCGCCTGCTCCTCGATAAAAGCCTGCTGAAGCACGTGGGGCTTGTCGATCGAACCGAGGCCTTCGATGGTCATGATCTCGCTTTTTTCCAGCGCGCTGATGGGTGTGACGCAGGAGCGCACGGCCTGACCGTCGATCAGCACGGTGCATGCGCCGCACTGCGACAGTCCGCAGCCATACTTGGCGCCGTTGAGTTCGAAATCGTTGCGCAGCACGTAGAGCAACGGCGTGTCCGGCTCGGCCGTTACCGAGCGGGGCACCCCGTTGACTTTGAGATTGATGGCCATCCGCCGTCTCCCGGACTATCAGCGCTTGCCGCACCCGTTATTTGGATTGGTTTTATTCTGCGCCGATGCAACGGCGTCGTCGAGCCCCTATTGCGCGCCCAAGCCGAGCCGGTGGATCAACTCGCCCTTGAATTGGTAGTCCGCCATGGTTTGTGACTGGAAGTCGGCGCCGCTGAGATAACGGATGCTCTGTCCGGTATTGGTGATGATTTGTCGAACCATGTCGCTCTTCACGGCATCGGCACAATGCCGCTCCAACGACGTCTTCGTGGCGATCGGCAATCCGCTCGGCGCGTAGAGGCCGTTGTGGCCCGGCGGCACCTCGCTGGTGGCGCCAAGTTCACGTGCGATCGGCACGTCTGGATATGCGGGGTGCCTGGCTTGCCAAAATACCAGCAGCGGCCGAAAATTCTGTCCGTGGATCGTGGATACGGCGGGGGCGCCAAAATCGACATCGCCCTTCAGCAACGTCGGCAGCACCGGAGCGTCGCCACGGAATGGCACCGGCTGGAATTTCAGCTTCAGGGCCTCGGCGAAGTTCTCGACCGCCAGATGCGGAATGGTGCCGGTGCCGGCATGGCCGTAGGTCAGTTTGCCCGGATTCTCCCTGGCTGCTGTGATCAAGTCTTTGGCCGATTTGAACTTCGACTGCGGCGCCACCGCGATGGTGAACACGTTCTCGAAAATCTGGCAGACATAATCGAATGAGTCGACCCGATAACGCACTCCCTTCACCAGATAGGGCGCGTTGGCGATCGGCGTCGTCGGGCCAAACGCGATCGTGCTCCCATCAGGAGTGGCCGCGGCCAACGCGTTGAAGCCGATGGTCCCCGAGGCGCCGTCGCGGTTGTTGACCACCACCTGCTGGCCCGACTGCTCGGCCAATGCGCTCGCGACCGCACGGCCAATGACGTCCATTCCGCTGCCGGCCGGGAATGGGATGATCATCTCGATTGGACGCGCCGGCCATTTCTGCGCATTCGTTTCGAGCGCCATCAGGACAAGCACGATCGCAGCGACAAGAGCGCCTTTCCATCTCATGACGTTTCCTCCGCCTTGACCCTGGGGTTGAACCCCCAAACGGTTGTTCAGGAGAGTTTGCGCCAGCCGTCACGCGCGGTCGAGGACCTAAATGCTCTGCGCGGATGTTACGTCAGCACGTGCCCAGCCTTCGCGCGTCTGCGCGGTGAAATCCGTGAAGCTTCCGCCCGCGATTGCCGCGCCGATGCCTGCCATCAGCTGCTGGTAATAGGCCACGTTGACCATCGTAAGCAGGATCGCGCCGAGCATCTCGTTCGCCTTCACCAGGTGGTGGAGATAGGCGCGAGAATAGTCGCGCGCAGCAGGACAGGTGCTGGCCTCGTCGAGAGGCCGCGGATCATCCGCGTGGCGGGCATTCTTGAGATTGATCGGCCCGAAACGGGTAAAGGCGAGCCCGTGGCGGCCGTTGCGAGTCGGGAGCACGCAGTCGAACATATCGATGCCGCGCGCCACCGCAGCCAGGAGGTCGTCGGGCGTTCCGACCCCCATGAGGTAGCGCGGACGGTCGGCGGGAAGCGCGGGCGCTACCTCCGAAATCGTGCGCAGCATCACCTCCTGCGGCTCCCCCACGGCAAGCCCGCCGACGGCATAACCATGGAAGCCGATGGCGGTGAGAGCATGCGCACTCTCGAGCCGCAGCTGCGGATCGTCGCCGCCTTGCACGATGCCGAACAAGGCGCCGCACCGTGTCGCGCTTTCAAAGGCACGCTTGCTGCGTTCAGCCCAGGCGAGCGAAAGCCGCATGGCGCGTTCGAGCTCGCGACGTGGCGCCGGCAGCTGCAGGCATTCGTCGAGCTGCATCGCGATGTCGGACCCCAGCAGGTTCTGGATCTCGATCGCGCGCTCGGGCGAAAGCTCCACCATGGCGCCGTCGATGTGCGAGCGGAAGGTCACGCAGTTGTCCGCGACCTTGCGCAGCTGTGAGAGCGACATCACCTGGAAACCGCCGGAATCGGTGAGGATCGGATGCGGCCAGTTCATGAACCTGTGCAGACCGCCGAGCGCCGCAATGCGCTCGGCGCCTGGACGCAGCATCAGGTGGTAGGTGTTGGCGAGCACGATCTCCGCGCCGGTCGCGCGCACCGTTTCGGGCGTGAGCCCTTTGACTGTCGCTTGCGTGCCGACCGGCATAAAAACCGGCGTTGCGACCAGCCCGTGCGCGGTAGCGATCTCACCGCAGCGGGCCTCGCCGTCCGTCGCCAGCAGGCGGAAGGAAAAGGCGTCGGATATCGGCGCAGGCGATATGGCGGGACCGGATTGCGCCATCACGACTTGGCTTCTGGCCCAGAGAAATTCCCGGCGCAACCATCACCGTGCGAGCCGCCGCGCTGTTCGGTTCCGTTTCTCATGGGCCCTCCAACAGTGACAGCAGGCCCCTGAGCAATTGCGTCGGGCGTGGGGGGCAGCCCGGGATATGCAGATCGACCGGGACAACGGCCGAAACGCCGCCCACGACCGCGTAGCTGCCGGAAAAGAGACCGCCGTCGAGCGCGCAGTCGCCGACGGCGACGACCCACTTGGGGTCAGGCGTCGCGTCGTAGGTGCGCGCGAGCGCCTCGCGCATGTTCCTGGTGACCGGCCCGGTCACGAGCAGTACGTCGGCATGTCGCGGCGACGCCACAAAACGCAGCCCGAAGCGCTCGAGATCATAGAACGCATTGTTGAGGGCATGGATTTCGAGTTCGCAGCCGTTGCATGAGCCGGCATCGACCTCGCGAATCGACAGGCTGCGCCCGAGCCGCCGGCGCGCCGCACGGTCGACGTTCGCTGCCAGCTCGGCCAGCGCGTCGTCATCCGCGACCGGTGGCGCTTCGGTTAGCGGACGACGCACC
>Ga0208989_10000060_pt1 | contig 21488 bp, 23 predicted proteins | sample MedBloCAOM3_M1_FD_187852 | JGI IMG/M metagenome (GOLD analysis project Ga0208989, IMG submission 187852) | Forest soil microbial communities from El Dorado National Forest, California, USA - Mediterranean Blodgett CA OM3_M1 (SPAdes) (version 2) | ecosystem: Environmental > Terrestrial > Soil >...
AAACATAGAGGGGCGACTGCCAATTTCGCGCTAAGTGTGCAGGCCTCCCGGCCGGCTGTGAGCAATACGCGCGCGCGAGGTATAGGGCTCGGCCCCGATTTCCACGGCCCAGGCCCCGCCCTCCCGCGTCCCCCGTGCGTCCCCGGCCCCAGGGCTCGCTAATCCCTCTCGGCGGCTACACGCCTACAGCCCCGATGAAATGGGCGCATCCTTGGCCTTCCTACGGGCCTCTCCTCGACCATAGGAGGAGACGAAACGTCACACCTTCTCCTCGATCACGCTGGCGCGCACGTCGTCCTCAATCAGCCGCCAGATGTGATCCACATAGCGCACGAATTCGGCCGTGCGCTTGATCGCCAGCGCGCGTGGACGCGGCAGCTCGATCGCGACGCTCTCCAGCAACCGGCCGGGCCGGCGCGCGAACACGAGAACGCGATCGGACAGAAACACCGCCTCGTCGATCTGGTGGGTCACGAACAAGACGGTCTTGCGCCCCTGCTCCCAGATGCGCATCAGCTCGGTCTGCATGATCTCGCGGGTCTGCGCATCGAGCGAGGAGAACGGCTCGTCCATCAGCAGGATTTCCGGATCGATGGCGAGCGCACGCGCGAGGTTGACGCGCTGGCGCATGCCACCCGACAGCTGGCGCGGATGGTAGTTCTCGAAGCCCTCGAGCCCGACGAGCTTCAGCAGCTCCATCGTCCGCTGTCGCTCGGCCGACCCGACCCGGCCCGCGACCTCGCGGCCGATGATCGCGTTGGCGAACACCGTGCGCCAGGGCAAGAGGCTGTCGCTCTGGAACACGAAGCCGCGGTCGCCGCCCGGACCGTGCACCGCGCGTCCGTCGAGCAGGACTTCGCCCGAGCTTGCCGGTTCGAGGCCGGCAATGATGCGCAGGAATGTGGTCTTGCCGCAGCCCGAGGGCCCAACCACCGAAATGAACTCGCCGCGATCGACATCGAGGTTGATGTCGTGCAGCGCGTGCAGTTCGTTGAAGGTCTTTGCGAGATGGCAGATCTTGAGCTTCGGCGCCATGTCCCTAGTCCTTGGTCCACGGCACGAGCCGCTTTTCAATCCAGCTGAACCCCGCGGTGAGGACGATACCGGCGACCGCGAGCACGACGACGCCGGCGAACAGCTCGGGCATGTTGAAGGCGTCGGCCGACTGCGCGATCAAGCGTCCGAGCCCGGCGCGCGAGCCGAACAGTTCCGCGACCACGACGCCGATGAGACCGCGTCCGATGCCGAGCTTGAGACCGGCAAGGATGAACGGCACGGCCGACGGCAGCGACACCTTGAAGAAGATCTGCCGCGGCGTCGCCCCGAACGAACGCAGCATCTCGATGAGCCGCTCGCTGGTGGTGCGCAGTCCCGCCTCGGTATTGATGGTGACCGGAAACAGCACCAGGAAAATGACCACCAGCACCTTCGACCAGATGCCGATCCCGAGCCAGAGAATGAACAATGGGGCAAGCGCGATGGTCGGCGTGGCATAGAGGCCCGAAATCCACGGCTGCAACGCGCGCTTGGCGGTCGGGCTTTCGGCCATGGCGAAGCCGATGATCACGCCGAGCACGCTCGCGATCACGTAGCCGAGCGCGAACTCGATCGCGCTGACCGACATGTGCCGCCACAGCTCGCCGCTCCTGGCGAGCGCGACGATGGCCGTGAAGATCTGCGAGGGCGCAGCCAGAAAGAGCGTGTTGGCGACGAGAAAGCGGCTCACCAGCTCCCACAGCAGCAACCCGCCCAGGACCGAGAGCAGGCCGGCGAAATAGAAGCGCGGCAACCGGGTGCTGCGATGTCCCTGCGGTTGCGCCGCCCGCTGCACCTCGATCCCTTCAGCGCCGCTCACGTAGCGATGTCTCCAACTCAGTCCGTCAGCTGGGTGATCCCCGGCAGCAGGAAGCGCTCGACGTCGGTCGAGCCTTCAATGTCGCCGAGGGCTTTGAGCGCATCGAGCAATGCGCTCATCTTGCGTTTGGAGACCTTGCCGGTGTTTTCGAAGAACTCGTTCTGGTGCAGAAAATCATAGGATTTCGCGACGTCCGCGTCCTTCAGCTTGCTGGCGTCGACCATGATCTTGATCGCCTCGGCGCGGTTCTGCGGATCGGAGAACCAAGCCATGCTCTTGTTGTGGACCGAGAGCACCTTGGCGAGCGTCGTCTTGTGCGACGCGGCCCAGGAGCGGCCAACAACGGCGCCGGCAAACGGCAGCTCCTTCGCATAGTCGATGGTCAGGCCCAGATTGGTGAAGCCTGCCGATTCCGCATAGAAGTTGAACGGCGGAAGCAGGATCGCGGCGTCGACCGCGCCCGCTTGCAGGGCCGAAAAACGCGCCGACGTCGCACCCGCGAACACCGTGTCGTAGTCGCCGGGTTTCAGGCCGTTGGGGCCGGCCATCCGCTCGAGATAGATGCGCGTGATGTCCTTCGGACCCCCGATCGAGATGGTCTTGCCCTTGAGATCCGACCAGCGCTTGATGGCGGGCTTGGCCAGCAAGGCATAGGGGGGAGCCTGCATCTCGATGCGCACGATCGCAATGGGCGAGCCTTTGTCGATGGCGCGGATCGGATCGGCCAGTCCGGTCGACAGCGCCAGGTCGATGGATCCGGCCGTGAGCTGCTGGGCCAGCGCCGCGCTCGACTGGATGAACACGAGGTCGAGCTTGAGATCCTCGGCGGCGAAATATCCCTTGGTGAGGCCGATATAGACCGGCCAATGGGTGGACGATACCGCGCCCACCACGCCGACGATGACGGTCTCTGCCTTGGCCGGCGGCGAGGCGGCGATGGCCGCCCCGGCGAGCAGTGCCGCAAACGCGGTTCTCAGGGATCGGATCATGATCGGCTCCTCATCGCTTCTCGGTCTGTGCGCGATAGTGGCGGGAGATCTCGGACCCCGTCGCCTTCCACACCCGCGGATGCCCGCAGATATAGGCGAGCGCGGCCTCGAAGGCGTCGATGCGATGCGGCACGCCGGTGAGATAGGGGTGCAGCGCAATCGCCATGACGCGGCCCGATTCGGCGCCCTCGCGATAGAGCACATCGAACTGCCGGCAGATCATCTCGCGGAACTCGTCGGCGGTACGGTGCGCGCGTTCGAACACTGGCTTGTCGTTGATCTCGTGGCTGTAGGGCACCGAGGTGAGGCGGCGGCCGCCATCGAGGCTCATCGCATAGGGCTGGTCGTCGTTGGTCCAGTCGCAGACATACTCGCAACCCTCGGCGGCAAGCAGATCGAGCGTGTCCCAGGTCTCCTGCAGACCGGAGCCCAGCCAGCCGGCCGGACGCGTGCCGCTCGCCTTGGCAATGGTCGCGAACGTGCGCTGGATAATCCCTCTTTCCTCGCCGGGCGAGGCTTCGTTCAGGCGGCGGGTGTTGCTTTCGCAATGGCCCATCCACTCCCAGCCGAGCTTTTGACCTTCCGCGATGATCTCGGGATGGTGCGCGCAGAGGTCGCTGTTGAGCGCGACGGTACCGCGGATGCCGTAGCGGTTGAGCACCTGCATGAGCCGAAACACGCCGACGCGGTTGCCGTAGTCACGGGCCGACCACGAAGGGATGTCGGGTACCGGCGTGCCGGGGCCGCCGGAGCCCGCCGGTACTTTCTCCATCAAGGAGAAGAATTCGATATTGGGAATCACCCAGAGCGCGACTTGGGCGTCGCCCGGCCAGTTCAGGCGCGGCCGGTGGATGACGGGGGAATAGGGAAACGGGCCGTAGGGTGAAGGCTTCATTACATGCCTATGTAGCGGTTCCTCCGCCGTCATCCTCAGGCGGGCGCGCGGCGCCCGTCTCGAAAGAAGAAGGCGGCATGACGCCGATCGAGCCGACTTTTTTCAGCTCGCCTTCCTGATCGCCATGCCGTCGAGATGCGCGACCACGTCGTTGACGTGCATCACATCGACGTATTTGTGGTGCATGTCGAACAGATTGATCTTGTGCGACAGGATGCTGCGGTCGAAGCAGCACTCCTCCACCAGCACGACATGGTAACCGTGGGAATAGGCATCGACGGCGGTCGCGCGCACGCAGCCCGACGTGCTCTCGCCGCAGATGATCAGCGTCTGCACCCCAAGCTGGGTGAGATGGGCAACGAGCGGCGTGCCGAAGAATACGCTCGCGCGTTGCTTGGTGATGACCACGTCTTGCGGCTGCGGCTTGAACTCCGGCCGGATGGCGTAATCGGACGGATCGACCGGCGGCCTGTTGCGCTTGGTCGCATTCACCGAGCCTGGGCGGCTTTCCGGCCGCACGTCGCCGGTCGAATAGAAAACAGGCAGGCCGGCGCCGCGTGCGGCAGCAAACAACCGCTTGGTGGGCTCGATCGCGGCATGGGCGTATTCGCCGCAGGTGTTAGGATGGGTTTTGGCGAGCTCGGCCGGAGGCCGCGCGCCGCCGCGATAGACCACGTCATAGAGATCGACGGCGAGCAGCGCCGGACGCGGGCCTACGAAGATCTTGCGCCGGTAACAGGAATAGACCTCCAGCACGTCGGGCGGGATGACGTCTTTCCAGCAATGGTCCTCGAAATCGTCAGTCATTGTATTGCTCCCAACTCGAAAGATCGGCGCGAAGCCCGAGCCCTTTCCACGCCCATCCGATCAACCTAACGGGGCGTGGAGCCGATGTACATTTTGATCTACGGTCACGCTCGGGAGGACGGAGAAACCGTCAACATCGACACAACATTCCGGGGAGGATCGGCATGCGCACACTCACAAGGCGTCTCATCCTGCTCGCGGCGATGACCGCACCGCTCGTGTCTCACCTCGACGCCAACGCCCAGGGCAACCCGCAAGCCGGTACGCCGGGGGCGCCGCAAGGCTGGCCGGCAGGCACCATCAAGTTGGTCGTTCCCTATCCGCCGGGCGGCTCGACCGACGTGATCGCACGGCTGGTCCAACCTTGCCTCCAGCAGCGGCTCGCGACCACCGTGATCATCGAAAACCGGGCGGGGGCATCGGGAAGCGTGGGCACGGCGGCGGTCGCAAAATCACCTGCGGACGGCGGCACGTGGCTCATCGTGTTCGACAACCATGCGGCGAACCCCTTCGTGCTGCCGGACCTGCCGTACGACACCGAAAAGGATCTCGACCCGGTGCTGTTCATCGGCACGGCGCCCTACGTCGTATCGACGCAGGCGCAAAAGCCGTTCAAGACCCTCGCTGACTTGATCGCCGCGGCCAAGGCCAAGCCGGGCGCCGTCAGCTATGCCTCGGTCGGAAGCGGCAGCGTCGGCCACCTCGCCATGGCGCTGCTCTCGAAGCAGGCGGGCGTCCGGCTCGTCCACGTGCCGTACCGCGGCGGCGGGCCGGCCATGAACGATGCGGTCGCGGGCCACGTCGACCTTCTCGTCGGCAGCACCGCCCTTTCCATTCCGCAAATTAAGGCCGGCACCATCCGGGGAGTGGTGCAAACCGGCAAGGCGCGTACGGCGACCCTTGGCGCACTGCCGACCGTGGGCGAGAGCGGCTTCCCCGGATTCGAGGCCTATGCCTGGTGGGGCGTGTTCGCGCCCGCGGGCACGCCCAAGGCCATTGTCGGCCGCTTCGGCGCCGAGCTCACAGCCTGCGTGCGCGAGGAACGCGTCGCCAGCCAGCTCACCGACACCCAGCAGGTCTCGCTCGTGCTGGGCGGACCAGAGGAGCTGCGCAAGTTCGTCGGCGAGCAGATGCGGGTATGGGGCGCGGTCGCCCGCGAGCAGGACATCAAGGCCGATTGAGAGAGGTTGCTCTCGTCTCGGCGTCAATCGTGCCGGTGCGGATCGTCCTCGGACTCCGTCCGATCGGATCGCTCGTGTGCCGCCATCCACGCCGGGAGCGAGGGCAAGGCTTCCTCCGCAGCGTTGAGTTGCCGCAGAACGACGCGGATGCTGGTGCGGGCGAAGCGATTGTCGGTGACGGCGACGGCGGACGGATCTGCTCCGGCTGCGATCGCCGCGATGACCCGTTGCTTGAGCGTGACCGCTTCCGGATCTCCGAACCGGCGCAGCATATGCTGAAACGCCTCGTGCCGACCGGGGTCGAATGCCCGAGCGCGCCCCGACTCGTCTTTCACAGGATGCGGCGGATAGAGATGGGCGCATGGGACCCAGCCGCTCGGGACCGGCTCCGTCGCCGAATGAGTGCGGCGATGTTGCAGCAGCTTGGGCAGCACATGGGTGTGCGGTCCGTCGGGACTCCGCCCGTCGGCCGGCGGGATCGGCTGAAAGACCTCGATGCGTCCGACCCGGCTCGCAAACACCCGGTGCGGGCTGCTGGCGAGAATGACGCTCATCGCCGGATTGCCGGGCTCGAACAGCGGCCGTCCCGCGTGCGGCAAAAGCTCTGCGGTGACGTCCGGATCCGCCACCCGGATACACACATCCGCCTGCAAAGCGCCAAGGCCGAGATCGAACAGCGTGGCTTGGCGATCTTGTTCACGCAGGGCCTGTGCGTCCGGCCCGAGCGCGGTCAGCACCGTCCGACCATTCATGGCGCAGTCGGCCTGCGGCAGGCACAACGAAACGCGATGGCTCCAGCTCTCGCGCGTTGTGGACTCGGATGCGAACAGTCGCACGTCCGCGCGGGGCTCGATCCGAATGCCTCCGCGCACGGTCACCGCGGTGATGCAAGCGTCACCGTGCGACAGAGTGACCGGTTCATCCGCGCAGCGCATGAACTCGGCGATCGCCCCGAACGTCCCCAAGCTCCAGTTCGTTTCATGATCGGCCATCTGAGCGGCAAGAAACTCGATTTTGTTCGCGGCGTTGCTCAAGGTACCTCTCCCTCGGATGTCGTGGACGGCTTCCAGGGCAAAAGGAACGGCACCCCCTCGCGCTCGCCGCGAACCACCTCGACGCCATAGGCCTGAGCGACATGGGCGTCGGTCAGGACGCGCGCGGGCGCGCCCTCCACCAGGATGCCTCCGCGCGCAAGCAGAATGAGACGATCGCAGAAGCGCGTCGCCAACGCTAGATCGTGCAACACCACGATGACGCCCCGGCCCTCGCTCGCGATCGTTCGCAGCAACTCCATCACCTGCAGCTGATGCAACGGGTCGAGCGCGGCGATCGGCTCGTCCGCCAACAAGACGGGTGCGTCGACGGCGAGGGCACGCGCCAGCAGGACGCGCATCCGTTCGCCGCCCGAGACCTGCCCCATTGTCCGGGTGCGCAGGTAAGCGACGTCGGCTGCAGTCATCGCCCGTTCGATCGCATGCCGGTCCGCCGCATCGTGGCCCTGGAACGGACGCCGGTGCGGCAGCCGGCCCAGCGCGACCAGGGTCTCGACCCGCATCGGCCAATGGACGGCGCCGCCCTGGGCGAGGTAGGCGATCTGGCGCGAGAGCTCGCGCGTCCCGATCTCGGCCGCGGTTCGTCCGGCGTAATGCACCCTGCCCGCTTCGGGCGCGCGGAGATTGGCGAGCACCCGCAACAGTGTCGTCTTGCCCGAACCATTGGGCCCGATCAGGCCGACCATCTCGCCGCCCCGCATTGCCAGATCGACGCCTTCCAACAACGCCACCGGCCCAAAGCGTATGGCAATGCCCTGCGCCTCGATCTCCATCACGCCTCCTCCTCGCGCAACCGGTAGATCAGCCCGAACAGGAACGGCGCGCCGATGATCGCGGTCACCACCCCGAGTTTGAGCTCCGGCCGGATCGGCAGGAGGCGAACGCCGATGTCGGCGGCTAGGGTCAAAGCCGCGCCGCCCAGTCCGCTCACGAGCAACAAGCGCCCCGGCCGATGCGCCACCAGCGGCCTGAGCAGATGCGGCACCACGAGGCCGACGAACGCGATCGTCCCGGTCACGGCGACGGCGCTGCCGACCGCGAGCGCGGTCCCGGCGATGAGCTGCAACCGCAGACGGCCGAGATCGAAGCCCAGGCTCTTTGCCGTTTCCTCGCCGAGCGTAAGCCCGTCGAGCGCCGGCCCGGATACCAGCAGCAGCCCCCACCCGATGATCATCAAAGGCAGGACCAGCCACACATAGGGCAAGCTACGGTCGGCCAGCGACCCCAACAACCAGAATACGATCTCCGTTACCGCGTACGGATTGGGCGAGAGATTGAGCGCGAGCGACGTGAGCGCTCCCGCAAAGCTGTTGATGGCCACACCCGCGAGGATCAGCGTCATCGTTCCGGCGCCGCGACCGGAGAGGCCGTAGAGCAGGAAGGTTGCCGCCGCTGCACCCGCGATGCCGCCGAGCGGAAGCGCGAAAGACAGCGCGCCGGCCAAGCCGAAATAGAACACCGTGACGGCGCCGAAGGCCGCCGCGCCGGACACGCCGATGATGCCCGGCTCGGCGAGCGGATTCCGCATCAGTCCCTGCATGGCGGCGCCGCTGATACCGAGACTGAGTCCGACGAAGCAGCCGAGCAGCGCCCGCGGCAGTCGCAATTCGGTGAGCACGAGCGCGGCGAGCGTCTTCTCCCCTTTCAGGACATCCCGGAACGCTTGCACCAGATCGAGCGGCGCATAGCCGATCGCAAGCGACGCGCCCATCAGGATGACGACCAGGATCGCCAGGCTGGCCACCAGAAGGCCATATGGCGGCACGCGCGCGTGCTGCAGCGCCTCAACGGTGGAAGCGTGCATCATTTCGCAGGCGCCTCGGCGCGAACCTCACGGGCCACCTGCATAAGCCGCTCGATCGCCTCGACGACGGCGGGGCCGCCGCAGTTCCATAAGCGTCCCGGCATTACCACGACGCGGGTCCGGTCCGAGAGCGCAGAGAGCACGGGATGGCGCAGGATTTCCGTCGCCAGCGCAGGCGGACCATCGCGGCTTGCGCTGACAATCAGAACGTCGATCGCGGTTGCCACCACCGCTTCCAAGGGAATCTGTCCATAGCTGTCGATCCCGAGCTCCGCCGCGACGTTGGTAAGCCCGGCCCTGGTCATGATCTCATCGACCAGCGTTCCTTCCCCGACGGTCGCGCCGTTGGGATTGAGCACGATGGCGCGCGGTCGGTCCGACGACGGTGGGCGCGGCAGCGCAGCGAGGCGCCGATCCATGTCAGCCACAACGCTTTCGCCCCTCTCCCGCTCGCCGATCAGCCCGGCGATTTCTCGGAATTGCCGGCGGACGTCGTCCAGGCTCTTTGGAATGCCGACTTCCAATACCGGAATGCCGACACGCTTGAGCATCGCGACCGCCGTCCGCGCGGTGTAGATGCCGGCGATGACCAGATCCGGATTCAGAGGGATGATCTCTTCCGCGAGCCCATGGTTGACCGGGACGCCGGCGCCGAGATCCGCCACGTTCGAATTCTTCGGGTCACGGGAGAGCCAGGTCACCGACGCGATGTTCTCCGGCTCCGCGAGCCGCAGGACAAGCTCATCCACGCACATATTGAGAGAGACGATACGCTTGGGCTTTCCAGGCGTGTCGGTCGCGCCCAGGTGCGCGACCGCGGACAGCAGCGCCACCGCAGTCAAGATGAGACGAGGACAGCGCACTGTTGCGAATATCCTTGCGTCAAGGCCGCGATCCGCGATGGTCATATGCCGCTATCGATTGGCAACCCTGATCCCTCCGAAGACACCTAAACCCGGGCGGTCGAAGCCGGTCGGATTCTCATAGCGTTCGTTGAGCACATTGTCGATGCGACCGAAGACGGTGGTGTATTCGTTCACGGTGTAGTTGGCCGCCAGATTGAGGACCGCATAGCCGGGTGCGGTCAACCGCTGGATCGAGAAATCGCGATTGCCGTCGATCCAGGTGCTGACGCGGAGCCAAGTCGCCGAGAGCAGCAGCTGATCGATGGGATTCCACTCGGCCGCGAGGGTGTATTTGTGTCGCGGACGGCGCAGCAGCTCGAGGCCGGTGATCGCATCCAACGCCTTGGTGTAGGTGTAATCCGTCCGCAGCTTCAGGCGCGTGGTGACGGCCGCCGATGCGAAGGCCTCGTAGCCTGATGTCTCCGCCCGGCCGACATTGGTATTCGAAGTGCCGGTCGCATTGGTGTTGATCAGGTTGGTGATGTCGTTGTGGTAACGCGTCACGCCGAAGCGGAAGCGGTCGTAGGCGATCGGCTGCTCAAATCCGAAGTCGTAGCCGACGCTCTGTTCGGGCAACAGGTTCGGGTTGCCGAAAAAATTGAAGGCCGGCCGAAAATCGACGAACAACTGACTCAGGGTCGGTGTCTTGAAACCGGTACCCAAGCTCGCCTTGAGCTTCGTCTCGGTCACCGGAACCAGAACGGCCGGCGCGATGCGGTAGGTCGTGCGATTGCCGAACGCGTCGTTCTCGTCGTAGCGGACGTTGCTGACCAGGAACAGCCGTTGGGCGAGCTGCGTCTGCAGCTCGGCGAAAGCCGACGTCGTCCCATTCGATGCCATCAGCGTCCCGGTATCGAGCCGCTCGGTCTCCTGCTGCAGGCCTGTAATCAAGAACTGACCGGGCAATGCCTCGAACACTGAGTGCCAGTCGTATCGGGTGCGGTCGCCCTTATTGATGCCCGGCACGGCCGGGTCGGGAGCCTTGTTCCAGTTCCAGGTGTTGGTGTAGTTGACGCCGAAATAGTTCACCAGGCGGCCGTCCAGCGAGGTCAATACCGCTTCCCCGCGCTGATAAAACTGGTGCACCGCCTGGATGCTCTGGACCGCATTCGGCACCGACGGAAATACCGAGAAATCGTCGCCGGTGAAATGCAGGGTCGCGTCCGTGAATCGTCCCACCCAGTTGAGCGCGAGATTGTCAGACAAGTTGTAGCCGAGCTTGGTCGAGTAGGTCCAATTGTCGTACGAGTCGTTTATGCGCTGTCGGCCGGGCGGCAACAGCTCAAGCGGCGTGACCGGCGTACTGGCGGCGCGAAAATGCGCGGCGGTGAATGCATAATTGCCGCGCTGGTCCCCGCCGCTCAGGCTGGCGATCTGGTTGAAGGTGCCGAACGAGCCGCCCTCGACCAGGGCGGTCGCCTTCGGCGGGCCTTCGCCCTTCTTGGTGATGATGGAGATCACGCCGCCGATCGCATCGGCGCCGTAGAGGCCGCTCTGCGGGCCGCGCAACACCTCGATGCGCTCGATGTCCGCCGTCAGCAGCTGGCCGAAATCGAACGAGCGGTTGGGGTTGCTGGGATCGCTGACGTCGATGCCGTCGATGAGCACCTTGACCTGATTTGAATTGGTCCCTCGCATGAAGACCGACGTCTGACCGCCGGGCCCTCCGGTCTGCACGATATTCAAGCCCGGGACGTTGGCCAGCGCGTCCGGCACCGTGCGCCGCTGTTCGCGTGCGATGTCCGCGGCAGTAATGACAGTGACGGAGCTTGCGATGTCGCGCGCCAGCGTCGGAATCGCCGTCGGGCTGTACACGACCGTGGCGTCCGCCTCGGGCGCCGCGACCAGGGTGCGGGCGGCCGTGCTCTGCGGCTCACTACGCTGGGCAGCCGGGCGCGGGCGCGCGCTCGGTCTGGAGACGACGACCTCCGGAAGATTCAGATCCGGTGATGCGCTCTGTTGGGCGGTTACCGGCAAAGAGCATAGCGGCAGCACCAGGGATGTGAGGATGGTCGACGCGAGCCAGGACGAGCGGCGTTTTGCGGTATGAGCCGCGGTTGCGATGGAGTGCATGATACGAGACCTCGGGCGCGACGTGTGGCACGTCACCTGCGAACGAAGTCTCACCAGACGCACCACCGTACGAGCTGGCTCGGCTCTGTCAGCACACCCCGGCCGACATGCTCGCGTGTGACCACGGTGACGGCAGGTCTCCTGGCTCGCGGGTCACCACCTTCCGCCGCCTTCCCGGGACCCGAGAGCCCAGTGGCATGATGACGGAAGATTCGCCGCTTACAGTTGCGGGGGCAGCCGCGGCTTTGGCGATCGCTCGCCTCACCGCGTTCCCTATTGATCCCCGAAGGGAACCGTCGATATTGAGCGTACGGACACAGGAAGGAACATGTCAACACTGATGGCTGCTGCGCTCGTGGCTAACGACAGGAATGCATGCGCTTGTGGTTGGGGAGACACACTCGCAGTGCCGGCGCACCGCTCGCGCGCGGTCTGGCAGCCGCATAGGCTCGTCAACATGTGCTATGCGTCGCGCCGCGTCCGGCGCGGCCCCGGCATTCCGGATCAGACCTTCGTTGCCGGATCGGTCTCGGCCATGAGCCAGTCGAGATAGCCCTTATCGATACTTTCGATCGGAATGACGAGGATCGCGGGGGTGGTGTAGGAATGCATCTCCTTCACCGCGGTGCCGACGCGCTCGACGAGCGAGGCGCGGGTCTTGATGATCATCACCACTTCCTCGCCGCGTTCGATCGCGCCCTGCCACCAATAGTGCGAGATCATGCCGGGAAAAATGTTGACGCAGGCGCAAAGGCGTCGTTCGACCAGGGCACGCCCAGCCCGCTCCGCCTCGACAATCGATGGGAACGTCGTATAGACGAGGACTGCGCGCTCCATATTCACCCACCTTGCCGGGCGCGGGCGCCGCTTGCCGGCTGATCATGTGTCGATATTTCACCCCATGAGCCCCGCGAACGCGAGCTTCGACCGCATAGCCTTCGTCGCCAGCCCCATCGGGGAAGCGCATGAGGCGCTCGAACGGCTGACAGCCCGCTATGGCAACGTCCCCGCCAAGGACGCCGATGTCATCGTGGCACTGGGCGGCGACGGGCTCATGCTGCAAACCCTGCACCGGTTCATGAAAACGGGCAAGCCGATCTACGGCATGCACCGCGGCACCGTCGGATTCCTCATGAACGAATATTCCCCGGACGATCTGCCAGAACGCCTGTCGAAGTCCCACGTCACGGTGATTCACCCGCTGCTGATGTGCGCGCATGATGAGGACGGCGGCAGGGTGGAGTTTCACGCCTTCAACGAGGTCTCGCTGTTTCGCCAGACCTATCAGGCGGCGCGACTGCGCGTCCTGACCGACGGCGAGGAACGACTGCCTGAATTGGTCGCGGACGGCGTGCTGCTGGCGACGCCCGCCGGATCGACCGCCTATAATCTCTCCGCCCAAGGGCCGATCCTGCCGATCAACGCGCCGCTGATGGCACTGACCCCGATCAGCCCGTTCCGGCCGCGGCGCTGGCGCGGCGCGCTCCTGCCCGACACGGCGCGGGTCCGCGTTGAGGTGCTGGAGCCGGACAAGCGTCCGGTCGCCGCCGTCGCCGACCATGATGAGGTTCGAGCGGTCCGCACGGTCGACATCCAGATGGATCACAGCATCTCGATGCAGATGCTGTTCGATCCCGGCCACAGTCTCGACGAACGCATCCTGCGCGAGCAGTTCGGGTATTGAAGCGCATATCGGCAGAGACAGAGACCGCAGGGTCATTTCCCCGTCCGGTTGACCCCGTGCGCGAAGTCACGCGGAGCGTCCCGACGCACCTTTTGGGCCGGGACCGGCGAGAGCGACACCCGGCCTATTTCTTGGCGGCCTCGCGGTTCGGATCCAGCAGGTCGCCGATGCGCATGGAGTCGAGCGGACGGTCTGCGAAATAAGGGATGAAGCCGTAACGCTCGAGCCGCTTCCTCGCCCGCTCGATCTCTTGCGGCGCGTTGAGGTATTCCACCACGAAGACAGGCTTGTGGTCGGCGGTCAGTAGCTTCAGGCGAACGACATTGGACGCAATCGATTTGGGTTCGTTGGGCTGCTGGTTAACGTCGTCGCCGAACAGCAGGTCCTCCTTGCCGAGCCCATCTATGACCGCGCGATAAGACGCGTCGGTCAGCAGCGCCTCGGCGTTCTGCGGCACGATGAGAAATCCGGGCTTGAGCGCGCGCGCGCGCGTGGCGAGTGCCTTGACGAACGCTATCATCAATGCACGGGCGTTGCGTTTTTCCATGGCCATGTCGACGTACTCATCAACGCGGTCGAGGTAAACGCCGTCGAACCCGGCTTTGACAATGCGCTCGAGGTAACCATCCTCGCCCCCGAAGATGATCTTCTGCCAGCCTTCCTGCCAGTAGCGCACGCCGTAGTTTCCAGGCCATTCCGGGTTTTCGCTGCCGAGCCAGCGGGGCGCGAACACGCCGAAGAACCAGCCCCAGTACCATTTCCAATAGTACCGGTACGTCTCCGCTTCCCCGATCGAGAGATAGGCAAGCGCGATGCGCCGCCCGCCGTCGGGCTTGATCCTGATCCTGTCGACCTGTTCCGGCGTCCACGCCAGCGCGGCCTTGCCGTCGCGCGAATAGTCGATCACGAGCATGTCGTAGGGGGTGGCAGCAAGCGTGTTGGGATCGAGCTTCTGCAGCTGATAGCCCCAACTCTTGGCCGCGGCCAGCAAGTGCGCTGCTGGATTTGGCTCCCCTTCGGCGGACGTCTGCGCGAATGCCGAAAGTGCGAGGAAGAGAGCGCATGCAAGCAGCATCAGCGCGAGCAATACGGCGGGGCGCCTGGTCGAGGACATTTCGGTCGAAGACATTGGCCGTCAGATTCCACAGATGTCTGCGGATGTCGAGCTTGACGGCGACCTGCGCGAAAGGCGGGGAAATCCGCGCAGCAATCGCGACGCGATTATCACGAGCGCAATGACAACGGTACGGTGATGCGGCAGGACGCAGCGCCCTGTTCCCCCGGATCGCGGACACCAACGCGGCAAAAGTGCGGCGGCCGGCTCATTGCCGGACGCCGCGTCATTGCGAGCGTGAAGCTAGCGGCTGCTGACTTCCGTCCCGAGTGCCGCACCGATCTCGGCCTGCTTGGCGGTGGTGCCGTGGCCGCCCGCGATCGTGGAGTTGGTGATGCCGTTCTTCTTGAGCGCTTCGCCGACGGCGAGCGTGCCGGGATTGCGCTCGATGGGTCCGCGCGGCGACAGAATATCCGTGACGTACACGATATTGGGCTTGACCACGTGCGCAATGATCATGCCGTCGGCGTGCGGGTTCGTGATGTTGTACAGACGGATCTCCTCGCTGTCATCCTTGAGCGACAGTTGGTTCTTCACCTCCTGCACTTTCGCCGCGCGCGGCTTTTTCGCGAGCGCGTCGGGCGCCACGGTGTGCGGCATGCGCGCGACCTTCTCGAAATAGGCCTTGTCCGGGGTCGGCACGATCACGGTCGCCCCTTCCGCCATGAAGGTGCGAGTGCCGCCGGTGTGATCCATGTGGTGATGGGTGAGCGCCAGATATCGGATCGGTTTGCCCGGATACTTCTTTTTCGCCTCGTCGATCACCCAGCGCGATTGCAACTCTCCGTAGGGTGCATCGAACACGACGAGATGGTCCTTCATCGCGACGACCAGGTTGTTGGCCGATCCGCCCTGTACGTGCTGCACGTTGGGCCCAAGCTCGACCAGCTTGAGGCTCCCGCCGGCGGGAGCAATGATGCCGTCACTGTCGAGGAACCGGCCGAGCGCAATCCGCCGGATCACCCATTGATAGGGCACGTTGCCGGTCGCCGGCGCTTTCGCCGCCGACTTGACCGCCTCGGGTACCGCAAAGGCATCCGCCGCGATGGTCGGGTTTGCCGTCACCTCCTTGTAGGTGACCTTGCCGACCTCCACGCCATTGAGCTGATAGGAGAGCGTGTGGGCGATCTTGACCCCGCCGACCGTTTTCCAATCGCTCGGTACCGCGTCGTAGGTCGAATCGCCCGAGATATTGTCATCGTCCAAGGTGCGTATGGCCGCGGGAAGCTTGGTCTGAGGATCGATCAGAACGGTGAAGTTCGTTCCCCCGTCGGCAAAGCTGACAGCGCGCAGGGTCTTGCCGCCGAGCTTCTGGTTGGCGGCTGCCCGCAATCCGCTCTTGGCATCCAGCGCCCTGAGCAGCAACGTGGGCGAGGCGCGCTCGAGCTCGCGCAACGTCGCGGCGACGCGGATGCCCGACATCGGTTTGCTGGCGCCCTTGTCATCGATCACGTAGCCGAGCGAAGAGGTGATCACGTCGGCGTATTTGATCTTCTCGACCGCCGGATACTTCATGTCGCGATCCCATTCGGTGCGCGCCATGCCGTTGGCGAGATCCCAGGTGATCGTGAGCGTCGTATTACCGAGCATGCGCGGCTCGCCGCCGGCGGCCTTGGACTGGCCGGGCTCCCAGTGCATGGCGTCGGCCTTGATCGCAAGCGCCTTCAATCCGCGCAATGCGTCGAGCCCGCCTTCCGCGGTGATCGCCTGATTGACGAGTTCACGAGGCGATTGAGCCTGCGCCGGCCCGAGCTGACCCGCGGTCAGCAGCAGCGCAGCAGAGATCGAGAGTGCGTATTTCATGACCGGTCCTCCGACACGTTTCCCGTGGCCGCCTCCAGGTCTTGTCTTTGTTGGCATTTCAAATGCGCGCGGCACAGGCGAATGATATCGCAACCATCACCGTCGCGGAAAGGTGGCAATCGGCTGGACCGGGCATCGCCATCGGCCTAGGCTTTCGTCTCCACATTCGGGAGGAACACATGAAAATCGCCGGTGTCGCGTCCATTCTTCTTGCAACGGCCTTGCTCGGAATGGCGCAGACGATACCGGCGTCAGCCGAGCTCAGGACGCAAACCGTGGACTACAAGCACGGCGACACCGCACTCGAAGGCTACCTCGCCTATGACGATACGATCGGCGGCAAGCGTCCCGGTGTCCTGCTGGTGCATCGGCGCGACGGCATGACCGACCTGACCCGCAAGAACACGGAGACAGTGGCAAAGCTCGGCTACGTCGTGTTCGCGCCGGATATTTTCGGCAAGACGATCCGTCCCAAGGAGGTCAAAGAGATGATCGAGCAGAGCTCGATCTACAACAAAGACCGCCCCCTCATGCGCGCTCGGGCGCAGGCGGGCTTCGACGTATTGCGACAGAACCCGATGGTCGATCCGGCGCGGCTCGCCATGATCGGCTATTGTTTCGGCGGCACGGTGGCGGTCGAGCTGGCGGAAATGGGTACGCCGGTGCTGGGAACAATCGCCATTCACGGCTCCTTCCGCGACCACGCGCCCGAGGCAGCGAACAACATCAAGGGCCGTTTCCTGCTCCTGCACGGCGCCGAAGATCCGATCGCTCCGCTGGAAGAGGTCAACAAACTGATCAAGGACTTCCGGGCCGCTAAGGTCGCGTGGCAGATGGAGTTGTACGGTGGCGCCGAGCACGGCTTCTCCACTCCGAAGAACGCCGCCGAGGAGCGCGCCAACACGCTCTCCCAGGCCGCCATGGTGAGGTTCCTTAGCGACATATTCGGCAATTGACCGCCGGTCGGCGCGGGCGTCATGGTGCGGCAACCTTCAGCGCCACATGGCTATGGGAGAGACCCGATGGCTCAGGATACCGAACTTCGTCGCCACAAGCGCGGCGGCGTCTATTTCGACGACTTCGTGGTCGGTCACCTCTACGAGCATCCGCTCACGCGGACGGTGACGCAGATGGACAACATGTTGTTCTCCAACATGACGCTCAACCCGCAGCCGCTGCACATCGACCGCCATTTCTGCGAGCAGGAGACTGAGTGGGGCCAGCCGCTGATGAACTCGCTGTTCACGCTCGGGCTGATGATCGGCATCATGGTCAACGACCTCACCGTCGGCACCACCATCGCCAATCTCGGCATGACCGAAGTGAAATTTCCGCATCCGCTGTTCGAAAACGACACCGTCCACTGTACGACCGAGGTCATCAGCAAGCGCGAATCGACGTCCCGGCCTGGCGCCGGCATCGTCGAGTTCCACCATAGTGCCTACAATCAGGACAATAAGCTCGTGGCCGAATGCCGCCGCCAGGTTTTCATGCGCATGCGGCCGCGCTGATGCGTTCACTGCTGTTCGTGCCAGCCGACGGCGGCAACAAGCTCGACAAGGCCATGGCGAGCGGGGCCGACGCAGTAATCGTCGATCTGGAGGATTCGATCTCGGCGGCGGGCAAGCCCGGGGCACGAAAGAGCGCGGCGGCTTTCGTCGCCGACGCTGCCACAGCCACCGCCCGCCCTCGCCTGCTGGTCCGCGTCAACGGATTTGAAACCGGCCTCACCGACGCCGATCTCGACGCAATCGTGCCCGCCCGGCCCGACGCCATCATGTTGCCGAAAGCCGAAGGCGGCGCAGGCATTATTCATGCCGATGCAAAACTGGGGGTGCGCGAAGCGATCAGCGGTCTGGCCGACGGTCACATCAAGATTGTCGCCATCGCGACCGAGACCGCGACCGCGCTGTTTCTCGCCGGCACCTATCGCGGGGCGAGCGCGCGGCTCGAAGGCCTCACCTGGGGCGCCGAAGACCTGTCCGCCGAACTCGGCGCGGAGACCAACCGCGATCCCGAGGGCCGTTTCCTCGACCCCTATCGGCTGGCGCGCGCGCTTTGCCTTGCAGGCGCCGCGGCCGCGCAGGTGCAGGCGATCGACACCGTCACCGTCGACTTCCGAAATGTCGCGGTCCTGCGCCGCGAAACCGAGGAAGCGCGCCGTGACGGGTTTACCGGCAAGATGGCGATCCATCCGGCGCAGGTGCCCGTCATCAACGAGGTGTTCACACCGACACCGGCGGCCGTAGCCAAGGCGCGTGCCGTCGTGGCCGCCTTCGATGCCAATCCCGGCAAGGGCACCATCGGCATCGACGGGGTGATGTACGACCGCCCGCACCTCGAGCGCGCCCGGCAATTGTTGGCACGGGCGACGGCGGCGGGAATGGCCTAGCCCCGCGGGCACGCCCCGCGCAAGGCGGGCGTCCAGCAACTCTGATTGGCAACCCAAGTCGGAATCGAATGGATACTGGATCATCCGCCTTCGCGGATGATGACAGCGAGTACCTGCTACTTCTTCTCGCCGTACACGGCATCCGGATCGAACGTCCTCTCGCCGTCGCGAAATTCGAGCGTCACCGCGCCACTCTTGCCCAGCGGCACCGCGCGGTAGAAGCACGAGCGCCGACCGGTGTGACAGGCGCCGGCGCCCTCCTGCTCGACCCGGATCCAAACCGCGTCCTGATCGCAGTCGATGCGCATTTCGACGACGCGCTGCACGTGGCCCGACGACTCGCCCTTGCGCCAGAGGGCGCGGCGGGAGCGGCTGAAATACCAGGCCTCGCCGGTCGCGATGGTCTGCTGCAAGGCTTGCGCGTTCATGTGGGCAACCATCAGCACATCGCCCGATCGCGCGTCGGTGGCAACGCAGGTAACCAGTCCGTCGGCGTCGAATTTGGGCGCGAAGGCCGCGCCCTCCTCGACCTCTCCGGTCGAACCGCGGACGGCGAATGGGGATATGTTGTCCGGCACGATCAGCTCACTTCGCGGTGTTACCGCCGCGCACGCGCGCGACCGTCACTACCGCAATTGGTACGCGACGCGACGCACTAATCGCGCTTCGTGGTCATGCAGTAACGGTACCGCCCGCGACTGATCGCGGGCGAGGCATGACACTCTTGCGGTCGACCAATCGCCAGTACGGCAGCAATCTTACTCAGCGGTCGAGCCCGCGCACCATGGTGATGAAGCGGACCTGATCGTCGGGGTTGTCGCGGAAGCTGCCAGTGAATTGAGTGGTGATGGTTGACGAGCCCGGCTTCTCAACGCCGCGGACCGACATGCACATGTGCTCGGCCTCAAGCATCACCGCGACGCCGCGCGGAGTCAAAATCTCCTCGATGGCGGTCGCGATCTGCGATGTCATGTGCTCCTGGGTCTGCAGACGGCGCGCATAGACGTCGACCAGGCGGGCGAGCTTGGAAAGTCCCACCACCCGGTCCACCGGCTTGTAGGCGATGTGCGCCTTGCCCATGAACGGCATCATGTGGTGCTCGCAATGGGAATTGAAGGCGATGTCGCGCACCAGCACGAAGTCGTCATATTTGCCGATCTCGCTGAAGGTGCGTTCGAGGACGTCGGCCGGACACTCGCGATAGCCGCTGTAGAGTTCTTCGTAGGCGTCAATCACGCGCTTTGGCGTGTCGAGAAGACCCTCGCGGTGGGGATTGTCGCCGGCATAGGCGATGAGGGTGCGCACCGCCGCCAGCGCTTCGCCGCGGGACGGCTTCGGCACGATCGGCTCAGGCGCCGCGCGCACATGCTCGGATAAGGTTGGCTTCTCAGCCGGAGAAGATTTGGGCCAAGGCTTGACCACAGCGTCCATCGCGGTCTCTCCGTTCGACCGGCCTTCGAGGCCGGGGGTGTCACCGGGGCGGCCGCATCAGTCATACGCGCCTGGGAAAGATTCGACCCATGCGTGACGACCGGACGCCGCATTCCCATTTTACATGGCTTCCACATCCAGCTTCGCACCAGAGCGAAGCTCCCTCGCCGGGCCGAAAGTCTCCTCCTCGCGCCGGCGAGACGCACCATATATATTCCTTCACCGGGGCGGCGCAATCGGGTTGCCGGCCAGCAAACCACTACCGAATGTCATGTTGAACGAGGTCTACAACAGCCGCATCCTTGAGCTCGCTGGGAATATTCCCCGGTTGGGGCGGCTCAGCGACGCCGATGCGACCGCGACCGCTCATTCCAAGCTCTGTGGCTCGACCGTGACCGTCGACCTCAAGATGGAGGGCGATACCGTCACCGACTTCTCCCATGATGTGAAGGCCTGTGCCCTCGGTCAGGCATCCTCCTCGATCATGGCGCGCAACGTGATCGGCGCCAAGGCCGACGAGCTGCGCAGCCTGCGCGAGACTGTGCGACGCATGCTGAAGGAGAACGGCGCGCCGCCCAGCGGCAAGTGGGCCGACATCGCGGTGCTCGAGCCGGTGCGCGACTACAAGGCACGTCATGCGTCCACCCTGCTGACCTTTGATGCGGTCACTGCCGCGATCGATCAGATCGAAGCCAAGCGGCGGGCCGCATTGGCGGCCGAGTAAGCGTCCTCTCCATGGCCAACCGGCGTGTTCCCCGCCAGCCATCGGGCTGGCATGCGCTGCTTGCATGCACCGCGGGCTATGCGGTGGGGATTCTTCTCTTCACCTGGAATGCGGAGGCCGCGCCGGCACTCGACTGCTCGACCGACGCCGCCGCCCTCGCTAGGGAAGAGTCCGAACTGCCGCGGCTCGAAGTGGCCTCGCCCGCGGACCGGCCGCCGTATTGCATCACGCTCGAAACCATCATGGCGTTTGCAGGCCGAGTGAAGGCGCACGCGGCGCGCTGCCCGCAGTCGGATCGCGCCCCGGCCGTCGCCGAATGGGACAAGAGGCGGGTGGAGTATTCCCAATTGTTCGGTCAATACCGGTGCAGGCGAACGCGCTAGAACTTTCGTTCCGGCCACAAGGCGGGCAACGGCGGCTGCAGTCAGTCGCGCGGACCGCCCGGATGACCCACCGTCGCCAGCGACGTCGTCGACTTGGCCGGCGACGCTCTGGGGAGGTCGCGGTCGAACAGCGCATCGACGGTATTGAGCTTCATGCGCTGAAGCTCATCCGGCGAGAGCCGATACAGCGGCTCCCATGGCGGAATCCGCAGGGCCGTTTCGAGCAGATCGCCGCTGCCGCCCATCTCGATCGTGTATTGCGCCAGGCGCCCGATGTCGCGCTGGACGACGTTGAGCTCCTCGGCCGAATAGTTAGACTCCAGCGCCTGCTTGCGCTTCTTGCCGAGCCAAATCTGGTGAACGAGGACATGCGCCTCCGGCGGCACATAGCGGCTC
>Ga0208989_10000061_pt1 | contig 21471 bp, 19 predicted proteins | sample MedBloCAOM3_M1_FD_187852 | JGI IMG/M metagenome (GOLD analysis project Ga0208989, IMG submission 187852) | Forest soil microbial communities from El Dorado National Forest, California, USA - Mediterranean Blodgett CA OM3_M1 (SPAdes) (version 2) | ecosystem: Environmental > Terrestrial > Soil >...
GGCCCGCAACAGGGCCCTGCGGGCAAAGTTATCCCGCCGCCGGGGCGGCCGACGTGCTGGCCATCACAAAAAGGACGATCTGAAACTTTCGAAGGCTGCGCTGCGCGCGCCATTTCTTCACAAGATCTGGTGGGGCCGCTCTGTCGTCCGCCCATTACGCCGCCTTCTTGACCGGCTTAGTCTCCGAGCCCTCGCGTCGCACGAGCCGGAACGTCAATTGGCACGCGCGCGCTTTACGTCCGGGTAATACTGCGGGGCCTCGCGGCGGTCGAACATGCCGTAGTCGCGCACGACGCGCACGCGGCGCAGTCTGCCGCCTTCCGGCACGTTGACCCGACCCTCGAACGCCTCGGCGTCGTCCTTGTTGCGCCACGACATGAGGAGAATGAGATCGCCCGGTGTCAGCACGGCATCGAACACATCCCACGCCAGCATCCCGCGCGCATACGGATCGAGGCCGAGATATTCCGCGTAGGCCGCGGCATTGGACGTTTCTTTCCATCCTGCCGGACGTGTGGCGTCGATCAACGTGATCGTGGTGCTCTCGCCGACCTCGGTCTCGTCCAGCCTTTGCTCCTGCAGCGTGGAGCCCGCCGGAATCCGCGTGTCCTGCGTCAGCTGGCCGACCCGCAGGTGATAGTCGTGCAGGATTTGATTGCGGCCTTTCTCCTGCGCCACGTGATGGCGCATGTTCGTGCGCCACCGCACGACGGCCTTCTCATCGCGCCAGTTCGACAGGGAGAGGATCCATCCGTCCCGCGTGAGGCTCCTGTAGCGAATGTTATCGACGAAGCCCGCTACCTGCTCCAGTTCGGGCCGCAGCATCTTGGCATTGGCCAGATAAGCGTCCCATTGATCGATGTTCGGCTGAACTTCGAAAATGACTGAGAACATCGCTGGCTCCTTGGCTTGCGTCGGGCGGTTTTCATGTGGGAAACGCTAGACAGCGGCAACGCAATCGATCTCGATGTCGAAGTGTCCGGGCCACGAGGGAACGTTGACGAAGATGCGGGCTGGCGGGTCCTTCGGGAAGAAGCGCCTGTAGACCTCGTTCACGACAGCGAATTGTTCCACCGAGGTGCAATACACATTGCACTTAAGGACCTTCTCCAGCGACGATCCCGCCGTCTCGAGGCAAAGCCTCATCTGCTGCAACACGAGTTCGGTCTGGCGCTCGATCGGGGCATTCACGACCTCGCCCGTGTCAGGATCGAAGGGTGGAAATCCCGAGACGTACACGTTGTAGCCATGCCGAGTGACGGCCGACGTCGGTGCTTTCCAGCGTTCGAGCCAGGTGGACAGGGGTTCGACGCGGATAACCTCTCGTGTCATCGATATTCTCCCGATGCCGGGCGTGGGCCCATGCCGACGCGGCGCGGTTGAGGAGCGGCCGCCGAGACAGGATATGGCTACGCGGGCAAAGTGCTATGCCCTCGCTTCCAACGTCGTTTCGGAATCGGGCGAAGCGACGTTTGCGGATGTTCTCTCAACTTGCGCGACGATGGAAGACGGCAGGAAGGATTGGACTCGCGAAGGAGAAACGCAAAAGGTTTTCGGCGATCCATAGACGCAGGGAATTGTTTTTCATTTCCGCGAATTGCTTGCGCCGCTATGTCAAGCGGCGCCATCTCCGGCACCGGCGGCGTGCTTCAGTTCGGCACCGGCAACACCATCCTCACCGCGGTAAACACCTATAGTGGCCCGACCTTCGTCAACGCCGGCACCTTGGGCGTCAACGGCTCGATCGCGTCCTCGCCGGTGTTCGTCAATTTCAACGGCACGCTCGGCGGCAACGGCACGGTGGGCCCGACCACCATTCTTGCCGGCGGCACGCTCTCGCCGGGCAATTCGGTCGGCGCCCTGACCGTCAACGGCAACCTCGTCTTCGCAGCAGCGAGCTTGTACATGGTTGAGCTGCAGGGGAATGCTGCCGACCGCACCAACGCGAGCGGCACGGCGGTGCTCGCCGGAACGGTGGGAGCGGTGAACCTGGGGGGCAGCCTGGCGCGCAGCTACACCATTCTGTCGGCGGCCGGTGGCCGAACCGCGGAGCCCATGCGATGTCCGCTTCAGGACTCGCGGCAACGCTGGTAGGAACGTCAAATCCGCCACACTAGACTAGTGTCCCGGGTTCCGACGTTCGTATCCCTCTGCACCTAGGCTGGGTACCGTTCGTCATCACGGCGGGGCAGATTGGCATGGATCGGAAGACGCGGATTGCGGTCGTCGGTGCCGGGCTTGGGGGGATGACGGCCGCTGGCTTCCTGCAACGCGCCGGCTTCGCGGTTACCATCTACGAGCAGGCGCCCGCCTTCTCCCGCATCGGCGCCGGCATCATTCTCAGCGCCAATGTCATGAAGGTGCTTCGCCGGCTCGGCCTCGAGCAAATGGTCATAGACATCGGAATCAAGGCGGACTGCTATGTCAGCCGGGCCTGGGACACCGGCGAGACGATGTACAAGATCGATTTCGATGCCGAGAGCGAGGCCCGGTTCGGCGGACCCTACGCCAATATTCACCGCGGCGACCTGCATGCGGTGCTGGAGAAGGGCGTGGTGCCCGGATCGATCGCATTCAATCATCGCCTGGTCGTCCTCGACGAGACGCGCGATGCGATGCGCCTCGTGTTCGAGAACGGGGTCACGGTGGACGCCGATCTCGTCATCGGCGCGGACGGAGTGAACTCCAAGGTCCGGGAGTACCTGTTGGGCCTCGAGCCCCCGCAGTACATCGGCATGGCTGCGCATCGGGCGATCTTCCCGACGCAAGCGCTCCGAGGCTTCAAGATTCCGGACTGCACCAAATGGTGGGGCCGGGACCGGCATATCCTCGTCTATTTCATGACCAGCAGGCGCGATGAGGTCTATGTCATCGGCGTCGCACCCCGGGCCAGGTGGGAGAGCGATGCGGCTTCGTTACCCAGTTCGCGCGAGGAATTGTTCAAGAAGTTTGGCGACTTCCACTCCGACCTGCTCCGCGTCATCGAGGTGACCACCGACGTGACGGTCTGGCCGATCTTCGATCGCGAGCGCAACGACCGCTGGAGCGGCGGGCGCATCGTGCTCCTCGGCGATGCCTGCCACCCGATGCGTCCTTTCATGGCGGCCGGCGGCGCCATGGCGATCGAGGACGCCGCCATCCTCAGCCGCTGTCTCGCGCAGTTCGACGAACCCGACGAGGCTTATCGCTGGTACGAAGCCACTCGGATCGACCGGGTCGGCGACGCCCAGCGCATTTCAATCGAGAACAGCTGGATGCGCGGGACGACCGACACCGACTGGTTCTATTGTTACGATCCCTGCACGGCGCCGCTCGATCGACCAGCCTAAGACGAAGGTATCTCGACCATGTTGGAGCCGAAACCCGATCCGATGATCGCCCGCGATCTCGTTGGATATGGCGAGTTCCCGCCGAACCCGGCTTGGCCGGGGGGCGCGCTGGTCGCGGTCAATTTCAATCTCAACGTCGAAGGCGGCGGCGAAGCATCGCTGTTCAACGGCGACCAGGTGTCCGAGGGCATGCTCAACGACATCGGCGTAGCGGCCTATACCGGCCGGCGCGCGCCGCTGGTCGAATCGGTGTTCGAATTCGGCAGCCGACGCGGCGTCTGGCGCGTGCTCGACATATTCCGCGACCATTCGGTTGCGGTCAGCATTCTCGGCGTCGCCCGCGCGCTCGAACAAAATCCCGGATTGGCGATCGCCTGCGTCGAGCGCGGGCACGAAATCGTCAGCCATGGCTATCGCTGGATCGACTACGTCGATGTGCCCGAGGATGTCGAACGCCAGCACATTCGGCAGGCAGTCGATATTCTGAAAACGCTGACCGGAGCGCAGCCGGCCGGCTGGATGACCGGCCGGCCAGGGCCCAACACGCGGCGGTTGATCGTCGAGGCCGGAGGGTTTCTGTACGATCGCGATTCGCTCGCCGATGAGCTACCCTATTGGCTCAATGTTGAGGGCAAAGCCCACCTGGTCATCCCCTATTCCTATGAAGCCAACGACAATCGCTTCAACGAGAACAGCGGCTTCTCGACCGGGCAGGAGTTTTTCACCTACATGCGCGACGCGTTCGACGTTCTCTACCGCGAAGGCGAGAAAGGCTCTCCGAAGCTTTTCTCCATCGGTCTGCATGACCGGCTGATCGGAAGGCCGGGACGATGCACTGGGCTGATCAGGTTGCTCGAGCACATGCGCGGCTTCAAAGGCGTCTGGTTTTGCCGTGGCATCGATATTGCACAACATTGGCTCAAGCACTTTCCGGCAAAGGCGGCTTGAGTTGCATGCCGGGGGGAGGGGCTTGTAAAGACGATCGACCTTTCGATGGCGCCGTTGGAACCCGGCGGGTGTCGGCTGCCTGTCGATTGGATATCGTAGTGAGTTCGAGAGCACGTGATGAAGCCTGCAAGCTTTGAATATCATGCGCCGGCTACGGTCGATGAAGCCTTGGCGCTCCTGCAGGCAAACGGTCCCGACTCTCGGGTGCTAGCCGGCGGCCAAAGCCTGGTTCCGATGATGAATTTCCGGCTCGCAGCCCCTTCGGTCATCGTCGATCTCAACCGCATCCGGGACCTGGCCTACATCAGAGTCCAAGGCGACGCCGTTTGCATCGGCGCGATGACCCGGCAGCGCGCGATCGAATTTTCGGCGATCGTTGCCGACAAACTGCCCGTGCTGAGCGCAGCCATCAAGCTGGTGGGTCACCTGCCGACGCGTTCGCGCGGAACCATCGGCGGTTCCATCGCCAATGCCGATCCGGCGGCAGAACTTCCGATGGTGCTGCAAGCACTCGAAGGCGCCGTGGTCGTGCGCGGGCCCAAGGGCCAACGCACCATTGCCGCATCCGCGCTTTTCCAGGATGCCATGACCACCAGCATCACTCCCGTTGAGATCCTCGTCGAGGTGCGCCTGCCTGTGATGCCGGCCGGCGCCGGCTTCGCCATCGAGGAGTTCGCCCGTCGGCACGGCGATTTCGCCATTGCCGCCGTTACCGTCGTGATCCTGCGCGAAGGCCAGGGCTGCGCCAGGGCCCGCATCGCGACCGCCGGCATCTCCTCGCATTCCGAGCGATTACGCGCGGCCGAGCAGATCCTCGAGCAGCACGGGCTTGGCGACGATGCCATCGCACGGGCTGCCGAAGCGGCTGCCAGTGCCGTCGAGCCGCTGTCCGACCGGCAGGCCTCCGCGGCCTATCGGCGGCAGTTGACGCAAGTCCTGACCGAGCGCGCCGTGCGCCGTGCGGCGGCATGAGACCGGCATGAGCACAGCATGACGCAGATGGTCGATGTCCGCCTGACCGTCAACGGCAAGGCCTATGAAGGGCGCTGCGAGCCGCGCACCCTTCTGGCCGATTTTCTTCGCGACAATCTTTCCCTTACCGGGACGCATGTCGGATGCGAACACGGAGCCTGTGGCGCGTGCACGATCCTCCATAACGGCGAGGCTGCGCGCTCGTGCATCATGTTCGCGGTGCAGGCCGACGGCGCCGACATCCTCACCATCGAGGGCATCGCCGAAGGCGGCGCGCTGCATCCGCTGCAGTCGGCCTTCCATGAGCATCACGGACTGCAATGCGGCTTCTGCACGCCGGGCATGCTGATCACCGCGCTGGACTTTCTGCGCGTCAATCCGTCCCCCAGCGTATCCGAGGTGCGCGAGGCGCTGTCGGGCGTGCTGTGCCGCTGCACCGGCTACCAGAACATCGTGAAGGCAGTAATGGCCGCCGCCAAGACCATGCGGCGCGAACAGGCGTAGGGCGGAGCGGGCGGATGGCGCAGGGGCAGGGCAACGGATACGTGGGACGCTCGGTGCCGCGTCGCGAGGACCGCCGCCTGCTGATGGGCCGCGGCCAGTTCGTGGCCGATCTGAAGTTCCCCGACACGCTGCATGCCGTGTTCGTGCGCAGCCAGGTGGCGCACGCGCGCATTCGCTCGGTCGATCTGTCGCGCGCGGCGGCGGCACCCGGCGTCGCCTATGTGTTGAACGGCGCAGACCTGGTCCAGCTCCTCCCCCCGGTCCCCGACACCCAATTGCCTCTGCCGCGGAAATGGACCACGCAGGTCCAACACAGGTTCCTCAATCCGCAGCAGCCGTTGCTCGCCCATGACAAGGTGCGCCATGTCGGCGAGGCGGTCGCGGTCATCTTGGCTGAAAGCCGCTATCTCGCGGAAGACGCGGCCGAGCTGGTCACCCTCGATCTCGAGCCGCTGCCGGGCATCGTGGATCCCGAAGCAGCGCTGAAGCCCGGCTCTCCGGTGCTGCATGACAAATACAACACCAACCTGATTGGAGAATTCCGCATCGCCAAGGGTGACGTCGAAGGCGCGCTTGCGCGTGCGCCGCACCGGCTCAGGCGGCGCTTCCACCACCACCGCTACGGGGCCGTCCCCATGGAGTGCCGCGGGGTCGTCAGTGTCTACGACGAACGCGCCGACACGATTACGATCTGGTCTTCCTGTCAGGTCGTGCACTGGCTGCGGCGCGAGGCTTCCACAGTGCTGAACATGCCCGAGGCGCGCATCCGTTGCGTCGCGCTCGACGTCGGCGGCGGCTTTGGTGTGAAAGGTCACGTCTATCCCGAGGAATTGCTCATTCCGTTCCTCGCGCGCGTCATGAAACGGCCGGTTCGGTGGATCGAGGACCGGCATGAGCACTTCATGTCTGCCTGCCATTCGCGCGACCAGATCCACGATGTCGAGGCGGGCTTCGACGACGACGGCCGGCTGCTCGCATTCCGTGACAGCTTCATTGCCGACTGCGGCGCGTGGAACCCGATCGGCTCCGGCATCGCCTACAACACCGCGGTGCATCTGCCCGGGCCATACAAGTTCGACAATTTCGCCGTTCACGCTCGCATCGTTACGACCAGCAAGGTGCCGAACGCTCCCTATCGCGGCGCCGGACGGCCGGAGGCCACATTCGCGATGGAGCGGACGATGGACCTCATTGCCGGCGAGCTGGGGCTCGATCCGGCCGATGTGCGGCTGCGCAACATGATTCCGCACAATGAGATGCCCTATCGTCTGGGCATTCCCTATCGCGACGGCGAGGCCATCGTCTACGACAGCGGAGACTATCCCAAGGCCCTGCAACAGGCGTTGGATGCCATCGGTGGCGTCGCGACGTTCCGGGCGCGCCAGAAAAAGGCGCGTGGGGAGGGCCGCTATCTCGGCCTGGGCCTCGGCTGCTATGTCGAAGGCACCGGCGTCGGCCCGTTCGAGAGCGCCACCGTGCGCATCGACCCTACCGGCAAGGTCTATGTCGCCTCCGGGGCCTGCCCGCAGGGCCAGGGTATGGAAACGATCTTCTCGCAGGTCGTCGCCGACGCCTGGAAGGTCAAGCCGGACGACGTTGTCATGGCTCTTGCCGACACCTCGGCGATCTCGATCGGATTCGGCACCATCGCGAGCCGCAGCACGGTCACGCTCTCCTCCGCGATCCACTACGCCAGCGAAATCCTGCGCGAGAAGGCCTTCGCCATCGCCGCCAACATGCTCGAATGCGCGCCCGGCGATCTGGAACTGCGCAGCGGCGCGATCGGCGTCGTCGGCGTTCCCGGCAACGAGGTCACGCTGGCAAGCGTTGCCAAGGCCGCGCGCCCGGGCTGGGATCATGGCCGCCCGCAAGGCATGCAGGCCGGCCTAGAGGAGACCTATTACTACGAGCCGCCGACCGTGACCTGGTCCTACGCGTCACACGCGGCCATCGTCGAAGTCGACGTCAGGACCGGGCGGCTCAGCATCGAGAAATACGTCGTCGTGCACGACTGCGGCGTAGTGGTGAACCCGATGCTGGTCGAAGGGCAGATCCTCGGCGGCACGGTGCAGGGACTGGGCGGCGCGCTGCTGGAGGAATTCGCCTATGACTCCGAAGGCCAGCTCCTCACGGGCTCATTCATGGACTATCTGCTGCCGACCGCGAGCGATGTCCCTGATGTCGAACTGATCCACCAGCATTATCCGTCGCCGCTCAATCCGCTCGGCTTCAAGGGCGTCGGCGAAGGCAGCGCTATTTCACCCCCGGTCGTCATCGCCAACGCGGTGTCCGACGCGCTCGCGCCATTCAAAATGGAATTCAACTCGACGCCGATCAGACCTGAGCAGATCGCCGCGGCGAGCCTGCCGGCGCCGCGCTGATCTCGAGCGGACTGTTCGCGCTTCGTCGGTCCTGGAACTGGGACTCAGTCCAACGTCGCTGCGCCCTCAAATCGCGCCCAACAGGCCGTCGAGCGCGTGGTAATATTGGGCTAAGCGCGTAGTTCGTTTCGACAAACGGCCGCCGCCATGCGAAAGTGGTCCTCCCTCCAGAGGTCTCTCCATGTCGCTTAGCACCGAACGCCAGCGCCGCATCGTTACGACTCATGTCGGCAGCTTGCCGCGACCCATTTCGCTGTCCGCGCAGCTCCTGGCGCGCATGAGCGGCCAGAACTACGACGCCGGTGCTCTCGCAGCCGAGTTGCACAAGTCCGTACGGGATATTGTGACGAAGCAGGCGGAGCTCGGGGTGGACGTGGTCAGTGACGGCGAACTGTCCAAAACGAGCTTTCAATACTATGTCACCGACCGGCTGTCCGGGCTCGAAGCGTTCCAGCCGAAGCCGGGCGTACGCACCACGCGCGAAAACCAGGCCTTCCCGACCTTCTACAAGGACGGATCGCACTCCGGCACGCAACCCACCCGCTACGCCTGCAGCGGTCCCATCAAGTACGTCGGACAAAAGCAGCTGCAGCAGGACATCGACAATTTCAAAGCGGGCCTCGCGGGCGCACATCCCGTCGACACGTTCATGCCATCGGTATCGCCGTCGAGTTGCGTCGGGCTGATGGAGAACCGGCACTATAAGAGCGACGAAGAGCATCTGTACGCCGTGGCCGAGGCGCTGCGGGAGGAATATCAAGCCATCGTCGCGGCGGGGTTCATCGTGCAGATCGACGATCCGCGCCTGGCGATGAACTACATGCTCAATCCCGCGATGACGATCGTGCAGCAGCGCGCTTGGGCGCAGCAGCGGATCGAGGCGCTCAATCACGCCCTGCGCGGCCTGCCGGAGGACCGCGTGCGCCACCATACCTGCTACGGCATCAATCAGGGCCCGCGCACTAGCGACCTCGAGCTCAAGCACCTGGCCGACCTGATCGTCACCATCAAGGCCGGGTACTACTCGTTCGAGCTGGCGAACCCGCGCCATGAACACGAGTGGAAGGTCTGGGAAACCGTCAAGCTGCCGGACGGCAAGGTGCTGATGCCGGGCTGCATCACGCATGCCTCGGTCATCGTCGAGCACCCTGAGCTTGTTGCCGAACGCCTGTTTCGCCTGGCCGGAGTTGTCGGGTGCGAGCGGGTCATGGCAAGCTCCGACTGCGGCTTTGCCTCGACGCTCTCGCTGAATGAGCCGCCCGAGATCGACCCCGAGATCGTGTGGGCCAAATTCAAGAGCCTCGCGGAGGGTGCCCGCCTCGCCAGTCAGGCCCTGTGGCGATGACGGAGTTCTCTTTGGTTTTCCGGCGTCACGTCGGCGGAAGCCGACATGATCCGAGGCGATCGCCGGTTCAGACTATTCGTATTGTCGCGCTTCCAGTCTTCGACTGCGTGGTTGTGAAGACGTCAGCCGGGGTGCCGTAAGGACGACCATGCACCGGTTCAAGGCAGTCGCTGCTCTTGAAGGTGAGGTCAGGGAAGTAGAAGCAAGATGTCCCTCTCCTCGCAAGACGAGGAGAGGGGGGAGAACACACGCTTCACTCAGCGCGTCTCGGGCAGTGCGAACACATATTCCAGCGCCTTGTCGGCATAGGCAGCGGGCAGGCCGGGATATCCGATCATCCGCCAGGAGATCAGCGGTAATGGTCCAGCATAGCGCCCTTTAGAGCGAGAGGGCCCCTGTAATGCACGTTGTGACTGCCCCGCCGATCCAAGTTTCAGGCCCGTCCCGCTCCACGTGCACGCGTCCCATACGCCCCATGGCTGTACCTTGGCTGACGACATAGGTTGAGGGCGCAACGCCAGTTCCGATCAGCCATTGCGCGAGCCCGGCATTCAAACTTCCGGTCACAGGATCTTCGTATCCACCGGCCGTGAAGGCACGCACTTCGAACTGCGCATCTGAACCATCTTTCGCGCGATCCCATGCCCCGACAACACCGACACGCAGCCCAGACAAAACTGAATAGTTCGGACGAAGAGCCAGCACGTCATCCCGGGAACGCAGCAAGACCGCCAACCAGCCCGGACCGTTATCGACCCAGTTGGCGGCAATGATTGCGTCCGGCGGCAAGTGCAGCCCTTCAATGACGCGCGCCAAAATGTCAGTCTCCAACGGACCGCTGCGGTGCATGTCCGGTGCTGCGAAAGAGAGCCGACCAGGTCCACGCCGAATGCGGACAAGACCGATCTCGCATTCCTGCACGACCTCATGGCCGTTCGGTTTCCCACCCGAGGCGAGCCAGACGTGGCAGCTCCCCAGGGTGGGATGGCCCGCGAAAGGGAGCTCCCGCTGAGGCGTGAAGATGCGAACGCGATAATCCGCACCGGTCATCCTTGGCTGCAGGAGAAAGGTCGTCTCGCTAAGGTTCGTCCAATTGGCGAAGGCGCCCATTTGCGTATCAGTCAGTGCATCCGCGCCAACAACGACGGCCAGCGGGTTGCCGAGCAAAGGGCAAGATGTGAACACGTCGACCTGCTGAAACGCGAAATTGGTCATGTGGCGGCGCCCTTGGACTGATGAGTCGGTCCGACAGGAAGCACAGAGAACCCCCGTTCGCCAACCGCTTTGCCCTCATCCAGCGCCAGTCGGCCCAGTCCCGTTCCTGGCCCATTGCGTCGTTTCGCTGCGATGCAATGCTTCACCGGCCATCGGAGGCAGAGCGGACTCTCGCCAGCCATCCGCGCGGGCGTGTTTATGAGTTCACGCCCCAATTGCAACGCGCAAGTTCATCATCATCCTGCCCGGCCGTCGCATGGACATTTGCGCAGCGGGGCCGGCGTCCAATGCTTGGCACATCAGTGCACTCAGGGCATGATAGCCGCCATAAAGGCGGCGCGGCTCCTGCAGCCGTGGGCCGGCCAAATATCGAACACCCGAAAAGGGTGCATCATCAGGGAGGGATTCATGGGACGATTGCCGCTGGGGATCGCGCTTTCGACGTTGATGGTGCTCGCGGGGGGCGAGTCGGCTGCCGACGTGAAGCTTGTCTATATCGGCGAGATATCGGGAAGCATCGCGGTCTCCGGCGGCAATTTCCGCGACGGAATCGTCTTGGCGGTCGAAGAGATCAATGCCGCGGGCGGTATTCTCAAGGAGAAGATCGCGCTCAGCCAGCTGGATACCCAGACCAACCCCGGTGTCGCCCGTTCGCAGACGCAGAAAGCGATCGATGGCGATCCTTATGTCGTCTTGGGGCCGATCTTCTCCGGCAACGTCAAGGCGACCATGCAGATGCTGCAGCAAGCCGAGATTCCGCATCTGATCGGCGGTGAAGCCGGCGAACTGACCGCTTTGGGCGATCGCTACCTGTTCCGCACCTCGTTCGGCCAGCAGATCGGCATGCCGAAGATCGCGAACTACATTCGCGACGACCTCAAAGCAAAGACCATCGCGCTCATCTGGGTCAACAACGATTTCGGCAAGGGCGGCCGTGACAATCTGATCAAGCAATTGGCCGAGCGCAACATCAAGCTCGTCGCCGACGTGTCGACCGAGTCCGGTCAGGTGGATTTTGCCGCCGATGTCGTGAAGCTCAAGGCCGCGAATGCCGATGCGGTGTTTGTTTACAGCAACGAAGAAGAGTGCGCGCGCATCATGCGCGAGGCGCGCAAGCAGGGGCTCAAAGGGCCGTTCGTCGGCGACACCACGTTGCTCAGTCAGAAGACCATCGAGCTGGCGGGCGATGCCGCCAACGGCGTGCTGGGTCATGTCGGTCTCACGGCCGACGCCCCGATCCTGGCGGTGACGGAGTTCACCGCAAAATTTCAGAAGCGGTTCAACTACAAGCCAGATCACAACGGCATTAAGGGCTACACCGCCGTCTATGCGGTCAGATACGTCACCGAGAAAAAGCTCGGCAAATTCGATCGCAAGGCGCTCGCCCAGGCGATGCACGGACTGACGATCACGCCGCAGGATGAGCCTGCGATCCTGATTGAAACGACCTGGGACAATGCGGGCGAGATCGACCGCATCAGCTTCCTCGCCGAGGTCGTAGGCGGTCAGCAGAAGATCACCAAGATCCTGCCGAAGCTCGGCAAGTAACCGAGGCGTCGCCCCTGCGGGTCGAGGCGGCCGGCGCATCGTGCCGGCCGAAGTCGGGACCAAGCCGATGGCCGATATCCTCCAGCTCCTCGTCGCCGGACTGGCCACCGGCGCGATCTATGCGCTCGTCGCGATCGGGTTCACGCTGCTCTGGCAAACTTCGCAAACCATCAACTTCGCCCAGGGCGAATTCGTCATGCTGCCGGTCTTTTTCGTGCTGATCGGCACGAGTTACTTCGGCATGCCATTCTGGCCGGCGGTGGCGCTCGCCACCGTCGTGTCCATCGTCGTGCTCGGGCTGCTGTTCAAGAGGCTCATCGTCGATCCGATGATCCGCCACGGCGTGCTGCCGCTCGTCATCGCGACGATCGGGTTGGCGATCTTTTTCAAAGAAGCAGTGCGTGAGTTCTACGGCGCCGACGCGCAGCCGTTCCCGCCGGTGGTCGCCGCGACCGACGTCACCGTGTTCGGGGTCGCCTTCGCGGTGCAAAGCCTCGTCGTGCTCGCGATCAGCATCGCCGCCGTCGTCGCCCTGCAGCTCTTCCTGAACGGCACGCGAACGGGGCGTTGCATGCAGGCGTGTGCTCAGAATCCGACCGTCGCCCGCCTCCTCGGCATCCCGGTCGAGCGCATGATCCTCTACACGTTCCTGATCAATGCCGCGCTCGTCACGCTCGCCTCGATCCTGATCACCCCGATCTACCTTGCCAAGTTCACGAACGGCGAATGGCTCGGCCTCTACGCCTTCATCGCGGCGATCATCGGCGGCTTCAACCAAGTGCGCGGGGCGATCGTCGGCGGCCTGTTGCTGGGCGTGATCGACAATTTCGCCGCCGCTTATCTCTCCTCCCAATACCGAATGGCCATCCCGCTGTTGATCCTCATCGTGGTCGTCCTGGTCCGTCCGCAGGGCTTACTCGGCCGGGTCGAGGAGCGCACCGTATGAGGCGGGGCCGGGGTGCGCTCGCGGGCATCATCCTCGTGCTTGTGGCCGCATTTCTCCTGGCCGCGCCGTTTGCATTCAAGCCTTACGGGATCTTCATTCTCAGCATGTGGGCGGTGATGACCATCGCCGCCATCGGTCTCAACCTGACGCTCGGCTATGCCGGCCAGGTCTCGCTGGCGCAGGCGGCGTTCGTGGGGATCGGCGCCTACATCACCGCTCTACTGACCACCAGGGGCTGGCCGTTCTGGTCCACCTATCTGCTCGGCGGCGTGTCGTGCTTCGCGATCGGCTGGCTGCTCGGCTATCCGGCCTTGCGGGTTCAGCACCATTATCTCGCCTTCGTGACGCTTGCCTTCAACACGTTGCTCTATCTGATCTTCCGCAACGAGGAATGGCTCACGGGCGGCATCTACGGGGTCAGCAATGTCCCGCGCCCGGACGTCGCCGGCTGGTCGATGAACGGGCCGCGGGAATTCTACTATTTCTGTCTCGCGCATCTTGCCCTGGTGTCGCTCGCTACCTGGTGGCTCATCCGCTCACCCTGGGGCCGCGCCTTTGTGGCCTTGCGCGAAAATCCGATGCGGGCGCTGTCGCTCGGTGTCGACACGCGCCGCTACACGCTGATGGCATTTGCGCTCGGCGCCGGTCTGGGCGGCATTTCCGGTGCGCTCTACGCGCCGCTCGTGCAATTCATCGATCCAACGCCGTTCGCGTTGGGCCTGTCGCTCAATCTCCTGCTGATGGTGGTCGTCGGCGGCTCCGGCTTCTTCTTCGGCCCCTTTCTCGGCGCCATGGTGGCGGTGCTGCTGCCGGAATGGCTGCGCTTCACGGAGGGTTTCTATCTGATGGGCTATGCGCTGCTGGTCGTGGTCCTGATGGTGGTGTGTCCCTCAGGCCTGCTCGGCCTCGCCGCTCGTCTGACCAGGCCGGCTGCCAAGCCGGGCGTCAGGTCGGCGGCGGAGGCGTCCGTCGTCAGGCCGGACGCTGCGGTGCAGGGCGAGGGCGCGCGATGAGCACGGTGCTCGCGGTGCGCGATCTGAAGAAAAGCTTCGGCGGCATCGTCGCGGTGGATGGGGTGTCGTTTGATGTCACGGCAGGCGAAATTCTCGGGATCATCGGCCCGAACGGCAGCGGCAAGTCGACGTTGTTCAATTGTATCCTTGGACAGCTTCGGCCGAGCGCGGGCGATGTGCATCTCGACGGCCGTTCGGTGACCGGCTTGCGCCCGTGCGATCTCAATCGGCTGGGAGTCAGCCGCACTTTTCAACTGCTGCAGATTTTCCCGCAATTGACCGCGCGCGAGAACCTGATCCTGGCGGGCCAGGAGCATGAGGGCAACATGTTCTCCCGCCTCATGGGCCGGCCCGATGCCGGGCTTTCCGAGCCGGCAGAGCGGATGCTGGAGTTTTTCAGGCTCGATCATCTCGCCGACGAGCAGGCGGGGAGCTTGAGCTACGGCCAGCAGAAGCTGCTGGACGCCGCGATGGCATTCATGTCGGGACCCCGCCTTGCCTTGCTCGATGAGCCGGCCGGCGGCGTCAATTTGACAATGCTGACGAGCCTGCGCGACCGGCTGAAGGCGATCAACGTCGAGCGGGGCGCGACCTTCGTCGTCATAGAGCACAATATGGAATTCGTCATGGCGCTGTGCGATCGCATCCTCGTGCTCGCCGAGGGCCGCATCATCGCGCGCGGTAGTCCGGCGGACGTCCGCCGGGACCCGAAAGTGATCGAGGCTTATCTTGGTCACTGATGACATCTTGCGATTCGAGGACGTCGTCGCCGGCTACGGCAGGGAAACGATCCTGCGCGGGCTTTCCTTCAACGTCCGGCGCGGCGCGATCACGACCGTGATCGGTCCTAACGGCTCGGGCAAGTCGACAGCGTTCAAGGCTTCGTTCGGGATGTTGCCGGTCCGTCACGGCCGGATATTTTATGACGGCAAAGATGTGACCAACCAAACGCCGCGCCAGCTGATCGGTGCCGGCATCTGTTATGTTCCACAAGGGCGCAACATTTTTCCGGAATTGTCCGTGCTGCACAATCTCGAGCTCGGCGGCGTCGCGGCGCCCAAGGGTTGCGACCTCGGGCCGCGCACTGAAGCGGCGATGGACCGTTTCCCGGTGTTGCGTCGCAAGGCCCGTCAGCAGGCCTCCACGCTGTCGGGCGGCGAGCAGAAAATGTTGGAAATCGCGCGCGGCCTGATGCTGCAGCCCAGATTGATGCTGATCGACGAGCCCTCGATCGGATTGTCGCCGATCCTGGTGGAGGAACTGTTTGGCCTGATCGTGGATATGCGTGCGCGGGGAGTGACCGTGCTGATGATCGAGCAGAACGCGAAGCGTGCACTCGAAAAGTCAGATTTTGGAATTGTACTCGAGCTCGGCAGGACGCGCATCCAGGATCGAGCGGAGACCATCCTCGCGGATCCGCGCATCGGACAACTTTTTCTCGGCGGCGGGCTGGAACCAACGCAGCGGACGTAGCGCCGTCGGGCGAGGGAGAGAGTGACATGAATGCCGTTGCATCCCGCAATATCAAGTTCGTCGGCCATTGCGACCTTGGCGGCCGCAGCGACGGCGTCCAGATCATGGTGCATCGCGGCTACGCCTATATAGGCCACGGGTTCAGCAACGGGATCACGACCGTCGACGTGCGCGATGCGGCGCGCCCGAAGGTCCTCGATTTCATCGCTTGCCCGCCTGGCACGCGCGCCTTTCACCTGCAGACGCACGATGATCTCCTGCTGGCGGTCAACGCGCCAAGCGTCTGGACGATGCAGGAATTTCAGAACGAGAAGGCGTATTTCGGTGGCTCGCCGGCGGACAAGCTGAAGGATCAGAGCAGATTTACCGCCGGCATTCGGGTCTACGATATTTCCAAGCCGGAGAAGCCGGCCGAGATCGGCTTCATGCCCGTCGATGGTCTTGGACCGCACCGGATCTGGTACACGGGCGGCCGCTATGCCTATTCCTCGATCCATTTCGCCGATTTCACCGACCACATTCTGGCTGTGATCGACATGAGCAACCCGCGCCAGCCAGAGGTCGCCGGCCGCTTTTGGCTTCCGGGCATGTGGCGCGCCGGCGGCGAGATGCCGAACTGGCCGACCGGCAAGCGCTATGCGCTCCACCACGCGCTCATCGCCGGCAATCACGCATACGCGGCCTGGCGCGACGGCGGCCTTTCAGTGCTCGACGTGTCCGAACCGGAAAAGCCCAAGATGCTGGCCTACCGTAACATGGACCCGCCGTTCGGCGGAGGCACCCACTCGCCTCTGCCGCTACCGGACCGCAATCTTCTGGTTCTCGGCGAGGAGCCGACCTCGCCCAATTGCAAGGAAGGGCTGCGCTACATCTGGATGTTCGACATCCGCGAGCCAGGCAATCCGGTCAGCATTGCCACCTTCCCACAGCCCTCCGAGGCGGATTACTGCGCCAAGGGCGGCAGCTTCGGCCCGCACAATCTGCACGAAAACCGGCCCGGCTCGTTCCAGAGCTCGCGCCTGATCTTCGCCACCTATTACAATGCGGGGGTACGCGCCTACGACATCGAAAACCCGTACCAGCCGCGGGAGGTCGGCTATTACGTGCCGCCCGATCCGACGCGCATGATGGATCCGCGCCCGAACCGGCCGAAGGTCATCCAATCCTGCGATTGCTACGTCGATCGCAACGGGCTGATGTATCTCACCGACCCCAATGCCGGGCTCTACATTCTCCAGTTCGAGGGCATCTGAGGCAGACGAGCGCGCCGACGGCACGTTACGGGATCGGTCACCACGTGGCGTCCGACATCCAGCGTTTCAACGCGCTGCCTTAAACATGCTGCAACAGGCCGTGTCGGCCGCTCTGGCTACCGGATTGTTCGCCCCGCCCGAGACTTTGGGCGCGAATGCGACGATAGCGGCGACTACAGCAAGCATGATGACGATGTCGCGGATCATGGCGGTGCCTCGTCGATCCAGATCACGTTTGACCTCTGTGATCGAGCGTGGCACGCCGGGGTCCTGAAGACTGTGATCGGGATCACACGACATGATCCAAGCCCGCGCGTGCTCGCGGCGTTGACGCGTTAACCGCCTTGTGGCGCTCCCTATCGGCGCGCATCTCGCCTTCGCCACCGCGCCCTCCTGATCGAGCGGGCGATCGGCACGGCCGGGTTCGAGGGCGGCGCCGTCGCGATGATGTTCCCGGGTCCATTCGTACGCCCGCGCACGAATTGCACCTTGTTCGGGGAGCAGCGCGGGTTCAGATTTGAGCCTGGAGGCGGCGTGTGCACTTGCACGGGTGGCAAGATCATGCACGACCGGCCCAACGTCGCCCTGGGGATCAAAAGGGAGATTGCCATGAACCGACGTGGCCTGCTCACCATTGCAGTTAAAGCGCCGGCGGTTCTAGGAATGGCGCTCGCCGCGGCGATTGCTGCCCCCACCGCCCGTGAACGCGACCAATGCTACGGCTCGTGTTACGCCAAGTGCGCGGCTCAACACGCGTGCCAGCGTCCCGATGCCGGGCCAGATTGCTTCACCCATTTCAATCAGTGCAAGGCTGTTTGCCGGAGCAACTGTCCTCGCTAGGCTTGTAGTGCCACGCGATCGGTCTGCATGACGGCCGCTGCGGTCACGCGCCCGGCCCGGAGTCAAAGCATAAGGGCCAGGCGCACACGCCCGTCGTGCCCGCAGGGACTTTGCCCGGGACTCGCGCTACAATTTGCGCCGGCGATCGAAACAAGCAGGGAAGCATCGGAACGATGGCGAACGCAAGCGACGCACGCGGAATGATCGCGGTCGACAAGATGGGGACGAAGGTTCTATTCGTCGATCCGGCGAGCTACGAGACGGACGTCGTGCTCGATGATTTTCCCCGCACAGTGCACGAACTGCTCGTGGTTCCGGAAACCGGCCTCGCCTACGTGCCGATCTTCGGCGACGGAATCCACGGCCGCAATCCCAATCCCGGCCATCTCGTGTGCATCATCGACCTCAAGAAGCGCGCCCATGTCGGCGACATCGATTTGCGGCCCTACATCGCGCCGCATACGTTGAAGCTCGGGCCGGACGGCCTGATCTACATCACCTGCGAGAACAGCGCCGTAGTCGCGGTGATCGACCGGTTCACCCATAAGGTGGTCGACGCCATCGAGTCCGGCTCCACCAATGGCCACCGACTGATCATCTCGCCGGATGGTCAGCGGCTCTATACCGAGAACGAAGAGGACGGCACGGTCTCGGTGATCGACCTGCCGAAGCGAAAGTTCCTGCGCAAGATCGAGACCCCGCGCCCGCTCGCTGGCATCGCGATATCAGCCGACGGCCGCACAGTGGTCGCGGTCGACGACGAGCAGCCGACGCTGTTCCTGATCGACACCGAAAGCGAACGTGTCGCCCATACCGTGCGACTGGAGGGTGTTCCCGAGGCGGCGCAAATCGCCCGCTACAGCCCGGACAACAGCATGATCGGGGTCACCAGCCTGAAGAGCAACACTGTCAGCCTGATCGACCCGTCATTTCGTCGCCAGCACGCCATCAAGGTCGGCAATCAGCCCATGGACATGGCGTTCCGCGGCGACGAAGTGTTCGTCGCCTGCCAGGGCGACGGGTCGGTGCACGTCATCGATATTCCGGGGCGGCGGGTGAAGCACAGTTTCAACGCCGGCACGGGCTGCGAGTCGCTGGGCTTTTTTGAACTCCCAGGCGGCGGTGCCGGCGTTGATGAACATCTTTGGTGAACTCGTTTGGTAGCGGCAGCAGGAGGGGGGCTTGGCCGACAGGTGCGGCAAATCTCGGCAAGCAGTCCTAGACTAGAAATTAGGAGCCAAAAGGCGGCTCCGACTAGCCGGGCGAGTCGAGGCAACCTGTTGTTGCGAAGCTAAATTATTCTGCGGTTAGCTCGTGCTGTTAGCCTGCGTCGAATGCCTCAAGAGCTGCTTTGGATTTGTCATCTGCTTGAGATTGCTGCTTTGTGCGGAGGTCGGGCCGTGAGAGGCGAGCGCTAGTGGAAAGCGTGATCCGGCGGCTCCGGTTGGCGTCGGGACTCGTCATGTTAGCTTACGTGACGACCCACTTCGTCAATCACAGCCTGGGCCTCGTCTCGGTCCAGTTAATGGATCGCGCGCTCAGATTCATCTATCAGTATTGGGCGAGCCCGCTCGGCGGCTTCTTCCTCTACGGCGCCTTCGCGATCCACTACAGTCTGGCACTCCGGGCGCTCTGGCTGCGCCGCTCACTCAAGATGCCAGTCGCCGAAGCGACCCAACTCGTGCTGGGATTCTCGATTCCCTTTGTGCTCACGGATCACGTCCTCCAAACGCGCGTTGCCGACACGTTCTACGGCGCACACTACGGCTATTACTCGTCTTTGCTATACGCATACTTCGTAGCCGATCCGTTACGCGGCGGGCTTCAGCTCACGGTGCTGGTGATCGCCTGGACCCACGCCATGATTGGACTGTGGTTCTGGCTGCGCCTGAAGCCGTGGTACGAACGCTGGCAGCCGGTCCTCTACGCTTTCGCGTTGCTGATGCCAACGTTTGCGATCCTCGGGTTTTTCGAGGGCGGCCGCGAGGTCATGGCGATGGCCGAGGACCCGGCCTGGGTCGCCGAGCTCATGAAGGAATATCCGCGGGCAGCATCGGCGGATACGGCGGTCATCGATCAGATGGTGGTGTGGGTGCGTTACGGGTTCCTGGCGGCGCTCCTCGCCGTGCTGGGAGCGCGGGTCGCGCGTTGGCACTGGGAGCGCCGGCGCGGCGTCATCCGCATGACCTATCCGAGCGGCCGCGTGGTCCAGATCGTGCGAGGCGTGTCGGTATTGGAAGCGAGCCGGATGGCCGGTATCCCTCATGCCTCCGTGTGCGGCGGCCGCGGGCGCTGCTCCACCTGTCGCATTAGGATCGAGGGCCCGAAAGAGGAGATTCCGCCGGCCGCTTCCGAGGAGGTGAAGGTGTTGCGTCGCGTGGGTGCGGCGCCCGACGTGCGGCTTGCCTGTCAGCTCCGCCCGCACGGCGATCTGCGCGTGACACCACTGCTGCCGGCCACCGCCCAGGCCCGGGATGGGTTTCGCCGTCCGGGCTATCTCCAAGGCGCCGAGAGAGAGATCGCAATCCTGTTCGCCGATCTCAGATCCTTCACCCAGCTCTCCGAACAGAAGCTCCCCTACGACCTGGTGTTCCTCCTGAACCGGTACTTTGCCGAGATGGGCCATGCGGTGGAGGCGGCAGGCGGACGCATAGACAAGTTCATCGGCGATGGCGTCATGGCGCTGTTTGGTCTCGACACCGGCGTCGAGGCGGGGTGCCGTGAGGCGCTCGTCGCTGCCAAGAACATGGCCGAGCGCATGGAGAGCCTGAATCGCGCGCTGGTTCACGACATTTCCGAGCCCCTCCGGATCGGCATCGGCATCCACACCGGTCCTGCCATCGTGGGCGAGATGGGTTATGGTACTGCGGTCTCGATAACCGCGGTCGGCGATTCCGTTAACACGGCAAGCCGCATCGAAAGCCTCACCAAGACCTACGCCTGCCAGCTGGTGATCTCCGAGGCCGTAGTGCTCCGCGCCGGCATCGATCTCGGCGCTGCCCCACGGCACGAGATCGAAATCCGCGGCCGGGTCGAGCGCCTCGTGGTGCGTACGTTTACGAGCGCCCGGGATCTGCCTGTGCTGAAGCGTGGAGGGAGGAAGCGAGCCTGATTAATAGATGCAGATCTAAAGTTCTGAAGAGTGTACCGCCTGCGTGTAACGAGGAACTCCGTTCTTATCGATTGCGTGACGAATGGCCTAACGTCAGTGGCGATGATCGTTCTGCTTCGTCCTTACTCTCTTCCCCTCGCCGTTCATTCGAAGAGCCGACTTGAGCAGAGAACGCGGCGCTCCGACATTAAAGCGTGTCCCGTGACCGACACAGACGGCGAAGAGGTCTACCCGGCTCCCCTGACAAGCCGGCCCTGGGCTTCGAAACGCAACGAAACGAAGTTTCGGACGTTATTGAGAACGTCATTTGCTTGCTCCTATTGTGGGCTGCGAGTGACAGGCCGGCTGGGGTGATCCACCACCGCGGCCGGCCACACAATGGCACCTGCGAGCGCCTCGGCGCACGTCAGATGGCGTGGCAAGTCCGAGAACTGCCAGCACCGGACATATACCGAGTACGAACGCCTGTGATATCATTCATCTAACGGGCCGTATGTGACCGCAGCAGCTCGGCTGAGGCGGCGAAGCAATCATCAGAGCCCCATAGGGAGGAAGTGATGAGAACCGCGCGCGCGTGGTTTTCGGCGGGATT
>Ga0208989_10000062_pt1 | contig 21353 bp, 20 predicted proteins | sample MedBloCAOM3_M1_FD_187852 | JGI IMG/M metagenome (GOLD analysis project Ga0208989, IMG submission 187852) | Forest soil microbial communities from El Dorado National Forest, California, USA - Mediterranean Blodgett CA OM3_M1 (SPAdes) (version 2) | ecosystem: Environmental > Terrestrial > Soil >...
CCGCCGCGACTTCGACCTCGGCGGCCTCGCCGACATCGGCGACGACGCCTTTGCCGCGCTCGACCCCGTGCAATGGCCGCTGCGGGCCGGCGAGACGCGGCGCAAGCGCCAACCGGACCGGCGCTTCTTCGCCGAGGGCGGCTTCTACACGCCGGACCGCAAGGCCCGCTTCGTCGCGCCCGAGCCGCCAGCGCCGAGCGTGCCGACCGGCAAGGACTTTCCGTTCCGCCTCAACACCGGCCGCGTGCGCGACCAGTGGCACACCATGACCAGATCGGGCCTGAGCCCGCGGCTCGGCGCACATGCGCCCGAGCCGTTCGTCGAGGTGCATCCGGCCGACGCCGCGGCGAATAACCTCGTCGACGGCGGTTTCGCGCAGCTAACGACCCGCTGGGGATCGTGCGTGCTCAAGGTGAGCGTCAGCGCGGCGCAACGGCGTGGCTCCTTGTTCGCGCCGATCCATTGGAGCGACGCCACCGCTTCGGCCGCGCGTATCGGCGACCTGGTGATGCCCGAGACCGACCGCTATTCCGGCCAGCCCGACGCCAAGGCCACGCCGACGGCGATCGCGGCGGTGGCATTCGCGTTCCGCGGCTTTGCGGTGACGCGCCGCCCCCTCGCCTTGCCCGCCGGCACGTGGTGGGCGCGCGTCGCATTGGCGCAGGCCTTTGGACTGCTGCTGGCGAGCAACGACGGCGTCGCGACCTGGCGCGAGCGAGCGCGCGCGATGTTCGGCGACGACGCCGAGCTCGCCGAGCTGAGCGACGAGCGGCGCGGCATCTACCGCGCGGCGGCGTTCGTTGCCGGAAAGCTCGAAGGCTGCCTGTTCATCGGCCCCGCCGAGGCGGCGCCGCAATGGGACGCCGTCAAGGCGCTGTTCGAAGCCGCGACGCTCGACGACGCGGCGCGGCGCGTGCTCCTGTCCGGCTGCTCGGCCGACGGCCTTGCGAGCGCGGGGCCGATCGTGTGCGCCTGCTTCGGCGTCGGGCTGACCACCATTCGCGACGCGTTCCATTCGGGCGCCGCGACCAGCGTCGAAGGCATCGGCGCCACGCTGCGCGCCGGCACCAATTGCGGCTCCTGCCTGCCGGAGCTCAAGCGCATCGTGGCGGACGCGGTCGGCGGGATGGCGGCTGCAGCGACGTCATCGCAGGTGGCACTCACGAGCCCCGATCGGGCGCGCGACCCGGCAGCGATGTCGTAGATCTCTCCAAATCGAAGTCGTCGGGCAGACGAATGCCTCAGCCGACAGATGCCCGCGGCGCAACTCGCGCAGCCGGAGCGGTGTTCATGCGCACTTTTGGATGATGGCTTCTTGTATAAGATTCGCGGTAACAAGTCGAGTGAAAATGCGGCGCGGTCACGGAGCGGGCGTAAACCGTGATTGTGAAGACGCGGCCACCTCGGAGTCCTTCGAATTGCCAGCTGTCGCCGCGTCACCTGGCCCCGCAGAAGGTGCGCTGGCCACGGCCATGGCGAAAAGTCCGGCCGCAAGGAGCGAACCGATAACAGCATTTGCTTTGATCCAGCGATTGAATTCCCGCGGGTCTTCCGAAGACCAGTCCCGTAAAATGTCGCGCTTTTCCACAACACGCCTCCGCCTGCTGAGACGCCCCCTGATAGCCTCGCGACCTGCGGGCGAAGGTGAGGTGGTTCACAGAGCGGAGAGAAATTAGGTCCAGGATCGCCAAAAGAGCGGTCCGAAAGCCGGGGCGCGCTCCGGCTGCCATCGCACCCCCGCCAGCAGAGCGAAGAGGCTCGCGAGCTGCTCGCCCCCGAGCAGGGACACTGCTTTCACCTCGGAGATCGCGTGCGCCTCGAAACGAGCGCGTGGAGGACTGAGCATTTCGTCCCACTTGCGCCACGCGATTGCCAGTTCTGACGCTTTCTGCTTAAAACCCCTGGAATTGGCGCGGTACGATCTCCGGTAACATCACTATCGGTCAGGCGGCGAGGTCAATCGGCTGATCGGCGAGCTCGTGGTCAAGGTGAGCCAGCCATCGGAAGCGAAAGGCAGGCAGCTTGCACCCGACATCGCAAATCACTGCACGAGGCAGTGGTAACGGTCGGAGCGGGCCGGTGGATTCACGCGCCGAGAACAGTTACGACTTCGTCCGTTTCTGCGCCGCCTCCGCCGTTCTATTCAGCCATCATTTTGACCTGGCGGGACGTCCGGAGCCGCCGGTGCCGGGCTACGGCGAGGACTTTGGCGAGCTCGCCGTCGAAGTCTTCTTTTGTCTCAGCGGTTTCCTGATCTGCCGGTCGCTTCAGAAATCGACGGGTTGGGCTCGTTTCGTCGCCGCCAGGTTCCTCCGAATATTTCCAAATCTTGCCTTCGTGCTCGTTGCGACTTCGGCAGCGACCCTTTTTTGGTACGGCAACTATGCCCATCTCTGGTCACATGCCGAGTATGTAACTGGCAATCTTCTGATGTTTCTGCGGGGAGTGACTTACGTCATACCCGGTGTATTCGCGGATACGGCGCGACCAGCGGTCAACGAGCCGCTCTGGAGCCTCCCATACGAGCTCTGGCTCTATGTCGTACTTGCACTGATGTTCGTTGTGGGTGGTCGACGGAGCGGCACTGGCATCGTTCTGGGCGCACTCCTCCTCGGCATCGCCTGGAGTGCGACACCCATTCTCGGTGGATTCGAGATCGGCCACCTGGAGAGCCTCGAGTTCTTCAGACTGGGTTCGTTCTTCCTATCCGGAGCCGTGCTGGCGGTCTTCTGGCCATATATCGGAAGGCACGCCCTCACGGTTGGAGCCACGGGACTGATAGGGATTTTTGTCATTCGCAATCTGGTGCCGATCGACACCATGTTTCAATCGCTCGCGGTTGCTGCGGCCACCATCGGCTTCGGCAGCTCCAAGGCCATGGCATGGTTTTCGAAGGGGGGCGATGCGTCGTACGGAATGTATGTTCTGGCTTGGCCGGTTCAGCAATTTTCGATGTTGCTCATCGAGCCGTTCTGGCTATCCATGCTCGCCGCCTTTCTGATTACGACCGCGCTGGGCTATGGAACATGGCATGGCTTCGAAAAGCGGGCCATGTCGTACTCCAATCGGTTTGCGCCGACCCTTCGAAGCGCCAATCCGCCCGATCAGCTGGTAAAGGACCCGGCCAGCTGACCACGCCGACAATACTCACGGCGACGCCCGTGGCACAGAATGACAAGATGATAGAGCGGCCGGATATAGTCGTCGGCAAAACTAAAGAGATCGATTGCCGCGATGTCGTCGGCGTGGCTCTTGAGAAACGTCCATCAGCTTTGCGACGGCGGCCAGGGACCGCGCTACAATGCACCGCGCGACCGTCGACTGCGCGACCTTGAAGCCGAGATTCATCCAGAATAGATCATTTCGGTTGCGCCGAGCCGGGCCTGCGCGGCACCCGCATCGTTGCGTCGGGCAGCCAACTCTTGTCGAACACTTTTCTTGCAAGGTCACGGTCGATATGCGGGCCGATCAGCTCTTCGTACGCATAGGCGACCTGCTGGTATTCGTCTTTGCAGTCCTCGGCTCTTTCCTTCGGCAAATATCCCTTCTCCACCATGTCGCCAAACAGTTGCGCATCGGCGCCATAGGCGATGCACAGCAGATTGTAAAAGCGTTGCGCGGGCGTGCCATGCACGTCGGCGAATTGCTTCATCGAAGGCGGTGCAGTTGCGGCTTCCGCCTCGGTCTTATACGCGTAGGAGGCGCCCCCGATCAGTCTGCGCGCCTCGGCCTTGCCGAGGTGCAGCATGATGTAGGCCGATACCTGATCGGCAGCGTCTTCCTCGCGTCCCAACACCGGCACCCGCAGCATATCGAATATGGCGTGGGCGAATTCATGCAAGCAGGTGTCGAACAAGGGGCCCACTAGCGCGTCGACCGGCGCGACGCCGTCCGCTGTCGTTTCCGCGGGCATGGCCTTCCAGAGCTCGTCTACATATTCGTAACAAACCGTTATTGTGTCATTTTCATATGAGGCATTGGCATCGCCGTCGCATCCCTCCGCCTTCACCAACAATGTGCGCGGCAGTTGGAACGGGCTGAGGAATTCCTGCAGGTTCTCCAGGAAGCGGAGTTCCTTCAGTTGTTCGTAAATCGGCTGATGCGCAGGATTCTTGGGCGGCACATAGCTCACGCTCACCCGGCTGGCCTGCGCGGGCGCGGCCTGCGCTGTCGTCACAATCTCCGCGACGAGGACCGTCCAGGTGATGACCAACACCAAGACCGTTTTCATCACGTTCTCCTCAACTCATAATGGGAAATCGCCAATCCGCTTGTTTACAAGGATTGGGATCGCGACAATGCAGTCCGCCGTGCCTGATGATCAGATCGCTGCGCGGAGTGCGGAGCCGCGATCGTTGCGCGACGCGCCGCACCTCTACTAGCACGCCGCTATAGCTGCCCGGCACGTGTCAGGTCCCGGTCGTCTCGTCGACGAGCACCGTCTTCGGCCTGCTGGTCGTGCCGGTCGAGCGCGGCCACGATAGTCGGCCGACACGTCCTCACGTCCGACGTCGCCGCCATGTTCACGCCTCGCATGCGAAGGCGCAGGGCCCGGTCATCAACCTCAGCGCTATTCTGCGGCCACCTTCGGCACGAAACAGTCCGTCATCTCCTGCGACGGCGCCGGCGCGCTCGTTGCAACTTGGTCGGCCGCCAGATTGCGGCGATACAGCTTGGCCGGGTTGCCACACCAGACGGTGTACGGGTCGAGGACTTCACCCTTCATGAGGAAGGAATCCGCGTCGAGCACGGAATGATCGCCCATGGTCACGCCATAATGAGCGAACGCGGCCGGGCCGAGGGTGCAGGCCTTGCCGATCCGCACGTGGTCGGACTTGAACACGCCCTCCTCGAGCGAGTGCGCCTGCAGGACGCTGACTTCGTTCAGGTTGGCGTAGTCGCCGATCTCGATCAGAGTGCGGTCCGTCATGACGCATCCGCCGTCATAGACTTTCCGGCCGATCCTCACGCCGACGAGGCGCCACATCAGGCTCTTGAACGGCGTGCCGGCGAAGAGCTTCACGACCGGCGAGTCGGAGAGCTTCCAATGACGTTCATGAAACCAGAAATACGGGTCGTAGATCGTGACCATCTTCGGCTCGAGTCGCCTGAAGCCGAGGCTCGCTCGTTCCAGGAGCCCGAAATACAGGATCGACCCCCAGGACATGACAAGCGTGGCGAGGAAAAGCGCGAAAACGCCGTAGTGCGGATAATTCAGCAGGGCCACCTGCCAGACGACCAGCGTGGCGAAGAAGAACAGCCACTGGCCGAAAAGGAACAGCGAGGCGGTGACGAGATTGTAGAGATTCTTCCGCCGCAGGCGCAGCCCGCGGGTTTCCGCGCTCAAGGCGCCAATGAGGGACTTGTCGCGGTCGACGATACGCGGAATCTCGAAACTGGGGGACCCCAGCAGCCCGACATTCTCGCGCACGGGCCCATCGATCGGGATCATCACCTTGGTGCCGAGGAGACAATTCGAACCGGTGCGCCCATCCGGCGGATAGTGGATGTTGTTGCCGAGGTAGTTGTGATCGCCGATGCGGGTCCTGACCAGCCGGAACGATGAGCTCGACTGGTGCATGTTGATCATCGACAGCCCGTCCGAGACCATCGTTCCGCTGCCAATGTCGCAGAGGAACGGGTTGTCGTGCTGCTGGTTGGTGCCGAAGTTCGAGCCGGTCTGCTCCACCGTGTTCAGGTTCCAACCGAGAAACCGCATGTAGTGGACGATCGCGGAACTGTCGCCGAACAGTAGATTGAAGAAGCGCGAATTGCTGAACCGCGCAATGATGGATTGCAGTCGGTAATGAAGGCCATAAAGGGAATACGTCTTGTCGGTCTCGAGGAAGAGGTGGCAAACGCGCGGGACGATATAGACGGCGAGCAACCCCGCCGCCAGAGAGCCGAGAAAGGAGCCGACGGAGAGCAGCAGCATGGCCGATGTCAGCGCATCGGCATTGGCGGGGGCGCTGCCCGCGAACGCACCGGCGTAATGCTCCCAGTGGGCCAGCAGCAGGATGGGGACCGGAATGGCGATTGCGAACAGGCCCAAGAGCCGGATGGCCTCGAACAGTCCGCGCCGGAGCCGAGAGCAGGGTACGTTCTCGATCGGGCAGTAGTCGGACGTCGTCTCCTGCGCGGGGGAGCCGTGATAATGCTTGCCGTCCGGGATGCGCTGTCCGGTCTGCAAGGACGAGGCATGTCCGAGCTGCGTGTCGTTACCCATGGCCGTACCGATGTCCAGCACGCTGGCTTCGCCGACGAACGCATTGCGCCCGATCTCGATCGGTCCGGTATGAATGAAATTGGATTGGGCCCGGTAGGCCAGCAGGATGGAATCCTTGCGGAGGATCGCGTTTTCGCCGATGGCGATGAGGTCGGTGCAGACCGGGACAACCCGACAATCGATCACGACGTTCGGGCCGATCCTCGCACCCAGCAGACGCAAATAAATGTTGTAGATCGGGCTGCCGGAAAAGACCACCACGGGCGCACTGCGAATCAGGGTCTTGACCGCCCAGAAGCGGAAGTAGCGCAGGCTCCAAATCGGGATGGACCCGGCCTTCCACCTTCCGATCAGCACCCACTTCGCGCCGATGGGGACGGCGGTCAGCACGACGAAGGACCCGACGCCGAACGCCACGCTGCGAAGGTAGACCTTGAGCGGGTCGCCCACCGCCTCATAGGTCCATTCGAGGCCGGCGTCGAAGAACGACAGACCGAGCAGGCTGCAGACGGCATAGAATAGAAGCTGAAGGGCGCCGCACCCGTAATAGGCAAAGTCGGACGGGACGTGGAACGGCTCTCGTTTCGCCGCGATGACCGCCTCGTCGGCCCCCTGACCCAGGCGCTCGGCGAGCTTGGCGATGGTGGGATTCAGGTAGACTTCGCGCATCGACACGGTCGCCATGCCCGGACGCTGTCGAATGCGCGCGCAGAAGCGCGCCATCAGCAGGGAGTTCGCCCCGAGGTCGTCGAAGAAGTGGTCACCGGTGGAAACATGGTCGACCTTCAGCACTTCGGCCAGCGCGCGTGAGAGGAAGTGCTCGCTTTCCGTCTTGGCGGCGACCAGCTTGGTGCCGGCCGGGACGCGCGGCCGTTGGGGCTTCGGCAGCTGCCTGTGATCGGCCTTGTTGCTGATCGTCATCGGAATGAACGGCAGTTCCTCGAGATAGGCCGGGATCATGTAGGCCGGCAACCGGCTTCGCAGCGCGTGCGTGATCTCGCCGCGCGACAGGACCGATGCGTCCTGCTTCAGCGAATAATAGGCCACAAGCTCGACCAGTCCCGGCTCGGGCTCGTAGGTGGTCACCACCGCCTGCGCGACCTCCGGCAAATCCAGCAGCACGGATTCGATTTCGACGAGTTCGATCCGGTAGCCACGTATCTTGACTTGGGTATCGATCCGGCCGTGGTACTCGATCTCCCCGTCCTCATTGAAGCGGCCGAGGTCGCCCGTCCGATAGATCAGCTGCGACGGGTTGTTGGGGATTGCCAGGAAATCGGCAATGAACTTCCGCCGCGTCAGGTCATCGCGGTTCAAGTAGCCGGCGGCCAGCCCGATGCCGGCGATCCCGATTTCTCCGAGCTTCCCCCAGGGTGCGGCCTGATCAGAGACCGGATCGAGAACGACAATGGAATAGCTCGGCAGCGGCAGGCCGATCGTGACCGGCTTGTCCGGGGTCAATTCCGTCAACGTCGCGGTGACGGTAGCCTCGGTCGGGCCGTACGAATTTAGGATGGTCCGCCCCGCACGATGCCACCGGACCACCAGGTTGTGCGGGCAGGCCTCGCCCCCGACGAGCAGAATCCTGAGTTGAGGCAACTCCGTCTCGATCGTCGCCAGCAGGGTCGGGCAGCAACAGAGGCAAGTGACCCTTCGATCCCGCAGGAAATCGGCGAGTTCGTCTGCGAGCAGCGTGACGCCGGGAGTGCCCGGGACGAGGGTCGCGCCGGCCATCAATGGGACCCAGATCTCCTCCACGGAAAAATCGAAGGCAATCGTCATGCCCTGATAGACACGATCGCCAGGCGCAAACCCGTAGCGCTCCGCTGCTACCCGGACGAAGTTGCAAATGCTGGGATGCTCAACGACGACGCCCTTGGGCTTGCCGGTCGTCCCCGAGGTATAGATAATGTAACAGATCCGATCGACCGGCGGCCCGACCTCGTCCGCGGTGAGGGGCGCGTCCGGCTTTGCATCGATGGCCTCTTTCGCGGTGTCGAGAAGGACGCGGCGCACGTTGAACGCGCCGAGTCGCGCCCCCAAGCCGGCCATCGATACGACCGATCTGATGCTCGCGTCCGCCAAGATGAAGCCAATGCGCTCTGTCGGGAAACCGGGGTCGAGCGGCACGTAGGCGGCGTTGACCTTCATCACCGCCAGCAACGCGACATAGGTCTCGACCGATTTGTCGAACAGAAGACCGACCCGATCGCCGGGTTCGATCCCCTGGTCGATCAGGTATCGCGCGACCCGGTTGGCGCGCTTGTCGAGGTCGCGATACGTGATGACGGCTTGGTCGGTGACGACCGCGTCGTTCGCCCCGAAACGCAGGCAAGCCCGCTCCAAGAGATGATGAAGCCGCTCACCCTCCTTCCAACGAACGGCGCCGTCCTTGCTGGACAAGACCGGGGGCCGAACGATCGTTCGTTCGAGGCGTCCAAGCGCGACGGGCAGGTCGTGGACGCTTCGGAAATGTGCGACGCGGTCCGCCGGGGTTGCCGGGCAACCCGCGGATAGTGCCTCACCAAATGCGAGCCTATGCCCCATCGCTGTTCTCTGGACGCTATGGCCTCGGCACGCGCCCAAAAACGCGCCCAGTGCCCCGAGCCGTCGACGGCCGTGGTTCCAAGCACCGGATCGGCGTGGAGATCCCTCTCGCGGCGAGCAAGTGTGACGTTCCCTCGCACGCTCCTCGTCGAGCGGGCATTTTTCGCTGACGTCAGTATGGCGTTTCTAAGATGAACGGAACCTGAATAAAAGGGCGGCATTGCCGCAGCCACGCCTTCGTTGAAGATCGCCCGTTCCTCAGGCCGGCAGGAGTGGTGGGGGCCGGGTGCGGCCGGCGTCAGGTTGCGCCCTGCCGGGCTCACAGGCCGTCGTGAGACGATTTCGAGGCGCTGAAGCCGGACGGCTGAACATCGTATCCGCGTGGATCCTTTCTCCCTCTCACGTACTCTCCAGTGAGAGGCGCGTACCTTTCATGACGTCGGGGTCTTGGCGCCTGCCGAAACCAGCGAGTCAACGGGCCGTTCGCCAGCAGCGCCAGACGCATCCGCCATTGCTTGAACGGCATGCGCACCTTGGCGAGCGTCATCAGCCTGAAGGTGTCTCGGATCGCCCGGTTGCGCAACGCGATCGCATCCGCCCGATAGAAATCGACGTCGATGGAGCCGTCACGGCGGCGACGGATGTCTTGGAAGACGTCTTGGCGGACGGCTTGTGGCTGGGTCATGAGGCTCTCCAGCGGCCGCTGATCGGCAAATCGCGGTCGACACGGGCCGGATGCCTGCGTCCCGGCCGGAAGACTTTGCGGGGAGCTTGATTTGTCACCGAGAAACCCCCGATTATTCCTGAGAACCGGTGCCGTCCGGGATTGGGGCCGAGGTGCAGTTTCTCTTTGACGATCACGTGCTTGACGTGGAGCGGCGCGAGTTGCGGCGCGCCGGGGAGCGCATCGCCCTGGAGCCGCAGGTGTTCGACCTGCTGGTCCATCTGGTGCGAAATCGCGACCGCGTGCTCAGCAAGGACGACCTGATCGAAGCAATCTGGGACGGCCGCGCCGTCTCGGAATCGACGCTGACCAGCCGCATCAACGCCGTGCGCAAGGCGGTCGGCGACAGCGGCAAGGCGCAGCGCCTGATCCGCACGGTGCAACGCAAGGGCATCCGCTTCGTCGGCGAGGTCAGCGAAGCGGTCGCGCCGCGCGAGACGGCCATCGCCGCCAAGTCGGAGCCGCCGCGGGCGCCCGCCCTGCGGCACGAGATTCATTTCTGCACCGCGTCCGACGGCGTGCGCATCGCCTATGCGGAAGTTGGAACGGGGCCGCCGCTGCTCAAGGCGGCCAACTGGCTCAATCATCTCGAGTACGATTGGGAAAGCCCGATCTGGAGCCACCTGCTGCGCGAGCTCGCCGCCGAGCACCGGCTGATCCGCTACGACGCACGCGGCAACGGCCTCTCCGACTGGGAGGTGGACGACATCTCGTTCGAGGCCTTCGCGCGCGACCTGGACAGCGTGGTCGAAGCCACCGGAATCGACCGGTTCGCGCTGCTCGGCATATCGCAGGGTTGCGCGGTCTCCATCGCCTATGCCGTCCGCCATCCGCAGCGCGTGAGCCATCTCGTGCTCTACGGCGGTTTCGCGCGCGGACGGCGCAGGCGCGGCTCGCCCGAAGAGATCGAGCACGCCGACGCGTTGCTCACCCTCATGCGCCAGGGCTGGGGCCGGGAGAACCCGGCCTTTCGCCAGATATTCACCTCGCTGTTCATCCCCGGCGCCACCGCCGAACAAGGGCAATGGTTCAACGAGCTGCAGCAGAAAACGACATCGCCCGAGAACGCCGTGCGCATCCGGCGTGCCGTGGACGACATCGACGTGATCGATCTCCTGCCCCACGTCGCCGTGCCGACGCTGGTGTTGCATTGCCGCAGCGACGCGGTGCAGCCGTTCGAGGAAGGGCGCACGCTCGCCGCGGGCATTCGCGGCGCACGCTTCGTCGCGCTCGAAGGGCACAATCATATGATCCTCGAGGGCGACCCTGGGTGGCGGCGATTTCTCGACGAGGTGAAGAGCTTCCTGCGGAGCTGACGGTGACCTGCTATCAAAAGACTTGGCGGGCTGAAATAACGCCCCGGTGCTCCATGTCTCGGCATTGCACAGATCCCCTGCGCCCTGCCTTGCAACGCACTACAGTTCGTACGTTCCCGACGAACGCGTCGATTTTAGGAAATCCAAGGCGGGGGGCGTGGACCGCTCTACGGGTGAGGATATCGGGGGCTGGAGCGCCATGAACTGGCCAAGAGGTGCGCCTCAACACCGCGCCCAAATGGACTTCGTTCGATCACAGCACCGTTTGAGAATGAGACATTGTGGTACTGGCTGGACCGCCTTTGCTGTCGGACCGCCAAAACCCAAGGGCACTCTCATGGCCGGCGAGCGCGAACCAATTTCCGGGCTGCTTTCGAAGGAGACAAATTCCCGACTGATCGTGTCTGGAACGATCGGCGTGAAGGAGATCGAGATGCTTATTAAGAAGCTCGAACTCGACAAGGAAATTCTAGCGGACGACACCGACGTGGAGAAAGAGCTTACTCAATGACGAGGCCGCCAACTGCGGCGGCCTTATCAGATGTTAGGCTGCGCGCTGATTAATGTGGCGGCGCGTAGCTCTCGTGGCGACGCGCAAGGCCTTGAAGACCAGCGAAGCTGGCCACGTCAGGACGTCCAACCAATGAATTAACCAGTACCGGACCCGTGGGCTCATTACAGCGCTCCAAACGAATTAGGACAGTAGCCGGAATCCAATCCCCAAATTCAAATCAGGCCACTGCGTATTTCAAAATAGACCACTGAGGGTCGAAACAGGCCAGTACCGACACTGTCGAAGGAACGTTCCGTGAAATGAGAACGGAAAAGAATTGCAGAAAAGGTGCAATGTTTCTCCGGCCAGTGCTTCAGGCCGGCCGCGGCCCACGAATGGTGATCCGCTTCACCGGCTGTGCCCGCCATTGGCATCCGTAGGGCCAGGGCTCTTGCGCGCAACCCCAGTTGAGTGGACGCGCGTCGAGACGGTTGTCCGTGGCAGCTACCGGGGCGAGTTCCGCCTTCACCTCGGTGTCGACACCCACCAGAACTGTCACTACGGCGACCGAAAGCACCAAGCCGACCAGACCCGTTACAATCTTGTGCTGCACAGACAACCCCCACACCCCGAGTGCCCGAAGCTCATGGGCTCCCTAATCGTGGCCTCGTCGCGAAAGCAAAAGGGCCATATCGTGGTCCGCTGCCAAAGAGATTGATTGTCGTTCCCTCTATGTTCTCGACTGGGTCGTGCTCCGGGCACCGACCGTCACTGACGAATTGCGCAACAACGTGCGGTTCGCGCCCGGTTGGAAGGTCGGAAAGAAGCTACGTTCGCTCACCGACGCCGAGCGCGACATGGTCGTGGCGGCGACCGTCGAACACATCCGGCTGTGCAATTGGAAGGTCGCGCGCGGGCGCCGTCGGGTGGGTTTGCGGAGTTGGGGCGGGGGCCAGGTGGCTAATAAGAAAGCCCCGCCGAGGCGGGGGCCTATTCAAACAACAGAGAGAGCCCCGGTGCCTTCCAAGACCGGGGCTCTCCTGGGGCTACTCTCCAACGCGAAGCTCCTCAATTATTCTTCTGGAGAGCGCCGCTTGCGAAGACAATTCGGAAGAAGCAAAGACGGTTCCCGCGTCCGCCGGCCAAACTGAGGACACTACCCAGAAGCAGCCCCACCGAAGCGGGGCTGAAGTCCTGCAAGAAACGACTATCCAAAAACTCGCGTGCCGCCCCTGGGTTCCAGCAAAGGCCACCAAAGCAAAACCCCGCCCCGTTGGGACGGGTGGGCGGGGTTCTGGTTCCCTCCTAGGAACAGACCCGCGGTTAGGTGCGCCGCGGATTGGAATTCCAATTCCAATGGGGATCTTTTGGTTCCTTGGAGCTCAGGTCTCAGCGCTGGTCGCCCCGCTGTCGGGCCGGTGCTGATCAGAAGTCCTCGCTGCCTCTTCGTGACGCAGCACTGGTTCCGCCACGGCCTCGCGCAAGATCCGCAGCGGGAAACAGGGCGCCGGCAAGCCTCGTCACAATCGGTTTGGCCGCGGCCGCGGCAACGGAACCGGCGCTCGATCGATCGCCATGCTTTGCACCGGCCGCGGGGCAGGTTCCGTTAGAACCGGAGCGAGGAAGGATGCCATCGGGTCATTCGACGGGGACGTGCGCACGGGCGCCTTCTGGATGGATCCCGTGAGCAGCTCTTTTGCCGGCGCGTGTTTCCCGCCGCCGCCGACTTTCAGAAGCGCGAAGATGCCGACCACCAGGATCACCGCGACACCCATGCTGAGCAGGGTCCGGCGGCCGAGAGTCAACCAGGGCACAGCAAACAGGTTTCGCATCGGCAGAGGTCCCCAGCCCGAGGCGGGCGCATCCAGCCCCTGGCGCCCGACGAGAAGGACATCCTACCGGCTCCGGCTTAACAGATTATTAGAGATCGCTTCCCTCACATATTTTTTCAAGATCGGGTAAGTCTTGCACGTGACCGACGCCGAGATTGCACCGACGCGTCGAGCGTCGATGACGTTGTCTCTGACGCTTGGAATCGTGCCCCCACGGAAAGGGCCATTCATGTTCAAGCGCGTCTTGATCGCCGGTGTCGCCCTCCTCGCCATCGCCATCACCAGCACGACCTACGCCCAGCAAACCGCGCCCGCACAACAGAGCGCCATCAAGCGAACCGTGCTGCAGCAGACCGACGTGCCCGGCTCGAACTACCAAGTGGAGTACGCGCTGGTCGATATTCCGGCGAACACCAGGACCGGGCGCCATTACCATCCAGGCACCGTGTTCGGTTATCTGTTGGAAGGCGAGTAAATGCTCACCATCGATGGGCAGGCCCCGAAGACCTACAAACCAGGCGAGACGGTCCGGATCGAGCCCAACGTCGTCCACGACGAGTCGGCCGGCAGCGCGCCCGCGAAGTTTCTGTCCGTGTTCATCGTCGAAAAGGGCAAGCCGCTCGCCGTTCCGGTGCCGTAGATGCGTTGAATTGCGCATATCGTCCGTCGTGCGCACGCGCCGCTGCATGGAATTGGCGACAGACGCCAACGATCCGCACGCGATAGGGCTTTCGCCGACGCCACCTCGGCGACCACGTGCAATTCGAAATGGAACGGGTGCAGGACCAGTCCACGTCTGGACCCGCGCCGAATCGAGGGTTCAGCGGAGCTTCCGGCCGCCGAGTGCAATTCGCCGTCACGTCCGTAGTTCCGGACGCCACAGGACAAGCGTTCTATGCCGGACCGAAGTGCGGATAAGGCAAGCGCACACGCCGCTGACTTTGCCTGCGATCGTTCTCTATTTGCGCTCGGGCGCCGGCGGATACTGGCCGGGCTTATCCCTGATGGCCGGACCTGATTTTCGCGGTGGCCGGATTCGGCCCCAGCCAGTACCACCCCAACGTTCCTCTCACCGTTTCGGGCGTCCCGCAGGCAAGCTTCTCTCCCGACTATCGTTTTGCACAGACGATCGTGACGCGCAGAGTTGTCGAGTTGGGATTGGCGCCGCAGCGTGCGCCGTTCGTAAGCGGCACCAAAGGGTAGGCGTTAAACGTGCCGGTGCAATAGGCGCTGATCATGATTTCGTCGGTCTGGCACGAAGCAGTCGATGATTGTGGAGCTACGACCCTCAGCGTGGTGCCTGCAACACCCGGATCGCCCTTTGGTCCCGGAGGCCCGGGCTCTCCTTTCTCACCTTTGGACTCCTTGGCACTGTCGGAGCAGCCTGCAAGCGCGAGCGCGCCTACCAACGTGACGATCATCGACAAACCATACATACGAAGACCTCCGTCCGTTCCAGTGAGCGCGTCACGGCGGGTCACACGGGGTAAAACATATAACCCTACACCGCGATGAGCAGTACGACGACGATCGCCGCGGCCATGCACAGTGAACGCGACGGCGCCGCGTTGTTTAACGCCGGGTCACGCAACTGTTCCAAGTGGGCAATTCTATACAGACACCATCGAATTAAAGGGAAAGAGATAGCGCCGCGGTTGAGCGCAACGCATCTCGCGCAGCGGACCATCAGCGCGTCGATGCGCGGTAGCTTGCGGTGGCGACCCTCACGTCCGAGGAACCTGATCGCGGAGACGGCGTTTTCCTTGCGATCCCACCGGAGGAACCGCCATGATGAAGCCATCCGTCGTGTTCGCCGTTGCCGCGCTGTTCATCAGCGGCGGTATCGCATCGGCTCAGGCCCCCACACGAGATTTCCCCGACGCGGCCAATCCCACTGTCACGCCTCCGGCCGCAAATAATCCGAGGACTGGAACACCCGACCGGCCGCCGGCGGCGACCATGCCGGACGCCAACACGCCCGACCCGGCAACCACCGGTCAGGCTCCCGTCACCTCCGAAAAAATGCAGCCTGAAATGGACAGCGTCGGAGGACCCAAGTCGCCCCCGGGCGCGGAGAAGAAGTAGACACGCTCGTCCGCCGGTTGCCGTGAGGTCATTCGGTAGGGAGTTCTTCGGAGCTCAACCGGTGCTCGGCACATACCTGACTTAGAGCGGAGTCGATCTGCCGGAGGGTTGAGTCGGGAAGAGAACAGGTCCCTATGACAAGGATACCGGCAGCGGCGGGCGGCGAAGCGGGGCAGGAGCTTGGAGAGATCAAGCGTCTTCGAGTTGGCGTTCCGTCATCTCGCGCGCCGCAGCTTGCGTCCAGGATAAAGTGAGCTTCATCAAGTAAAGCTTCAGTTCCGGATCGCGTGCAGCGTCGGCCTGACGCCCGCATTCCGCAGCGCGCTTCAGGCATTCCTCCGTCTTGCGTTTATTCATTGCGGCACCCGATAAGGTGACCGAGGATGCATGTCAGCAACAAACGAGATGCCGCTCCGGTTCGAGATGGTTGCGCAGGGCAACTTATTTTTGGAGTTGGCGGTATTGGTGGGAACTGTTGCAGATCAATCAATCAAGGTGCGGGCAGGCTTTCACGAACAAGAGCGAGTAGCGCTTTGCGCGGTAGCGCTGACAAGCGACTGATTTTGTCAGGTCATCACACCTAAACTCGAGCCGACGCTCGACGAAGCGACGGCGCTACGGCTTCGGAGAACTTTTCTCGCGATGTGAAATTATTTAACCGCGCGTGGGTGTTTTTGGGAGATTGCCATGCGCAATTGCGCGGGGAAAAATCTGCAAGCCTCAGCAGATCGCAGCTGGCGACGTCGTCCGCTGACGCCGCGACGCAGCAAGATGTGAATCCGACCGCCGTTTGTCAGCCACCGTACAGACGGGATGCCTCGGAAATGCACAATGAGTTCCCTCCCGCTAGCAACTTCCGACCAGACGCCCATCATGCCGATCCGGCCCTATCTAGATGGCCACAAGTTCGATCCCGAGACGATCCGCGTCATGGGCGTCGCGTTCGAAATGGCCCTGGTCGCGCTTCGACTGATCGGTCGCGGCAACCTCGCCAACGAAGCTCTCGCTCAGAAAATCATCGCACTTGCGAAAGCCGGTGAGCGCGATCCCGAGCGGTTGTGCGAAGGCGCGCTGCAGGAATTCGGGTCGCCACCGCATGCATAAAACAGATCGGCCGTTGATCAAAATTGCACCGACAAGACGGGGAAAGTTCGGCCACTCTGTTCAAATCAAACAGGCGAGGCCGAATGCTTACGAGCGCCGAGTGCCAAGCCAGGGCCGACGAGAAGCTTGCACGGGGCCGAACGCGAGCGGCGCAATCACAAGCGGCTTCTTGCTGCCGCGGAGGGCTGGGTTATTCTCGCCGGCATCATGGGGCGCCTGGAAGGCAACACAACTTTGCCGACCAAGAAACGGCGAAAGTAGATAGCTTCAGTGGACCGCCTGCCGATCGTCACATACGCCAGTTCATTTCCCTGCGCATCGGTGACCGAAACCGCAAAGCCCCGTGACTCCGGTTCCTTGGCCAGCTCGGCGGCAATTTTGGCGGCATGGGCGTCGCCGCTTCCAAGCTGGGGAAGTCCTCGCCGTCTTCATCCCTGAGCGTCCTGCCGTTGGTGAAGTGGAAAAAGAAGCGCGGCATTGGGCTTCGTCCCTGGACGTCCACGGGATCATACGCCGCCGTGGTCGGCGCTGGGACGAATCCCTTCGCTTGGGGTTTGAAGCCACGGCGGAACGGAATGCCCGCCGATACCTCCCCCTCTCAGCCCCGCTTCGGCGGGGCCCTTATCTTGGGACGGCCGCCGATCTGCTCCGGTTAACGACGCCCTAGCCGGAGCCCGGCGCGGTCGCCGGGCTCCAATTGTTCACGTCTGTTCACGCGATTGGCAAAAAATTGCCCAGCTTGTGATTTCTTGCTGTTTCACGATGCGTTCTCAATCCCACCATCGCGGCAGCCAGGGACGGGTTCGTAGCCCTTGGAACTATGGCTGAGGGGAGGTCATCTCGACCGTTTCGGCAGCGCTTCAGTCATAGGCACAAACGTGAGCGTCCGGCCGTGCTCGTCGGCTATGACAACTGCGTCAGCACCCAGCTCGCTGCCTGATTTGATTGCGTCAGCCCATAACTCTCGCGCGGATCTCAGGGCTTGCGACCGGGCCTCTTCCGCCGTCGATAGTTCAGTCCCTTCCTGGTCCTTGATCAGGGCCGGGCCATCCTTGATGTGGAAATAGTAGCGGGCCATCGGACCCTCCGCCTCTCCAACGCCGGGGAACGGCAGTGGGTTCATCGGGATCCGACATAACGAAAATAATGCAGGAAATTCAGCTCCCGACAAGCTGGCCGAGAGCACCGCCATCGGGCGACCAGCCGACCAGCCTGCGGAAATGCGCATTGATCGCCGCATAGCACTCGCAGCAGGAGTCCTGCAGCCCTTCGACATCTAGCACCTGAATGTGGCCGCGCCGATATCTGATAAGGCCCGCATCCTGCAGTTTGCGAGCGACGAGGGTGACGCTGCTGCGCTGCACACCCAACATCTGCGACAAAAATTCCTGGGTCAGGGGCAGCGTATCGCTCCGGACCAGGTCTCGGGTCTGCAACAGCCATCGGCTCAGGCGCTCTTCCAGCTCGTGGAGCGCGTTGCACGCCGCCACCTGCTGCGTGTGCGCAGTCAGCACTTGTTCGTGCCGGACGAGAGAAATCCGTAGCGTCTCGCTTTCGCGGGCAAGCCGCCTCAGCACGACGGTTTCAGCTACGATCCCCGAGCTTTCCACCTGCGCAATGGCCGAGTTGATTGCAATTGCCCCGTCGAGCGGGGCACCTGCACCGATCACTCCATTGCGCCCAAGCATCCCAGCTTCAACGAACTGCCCGCTGGTAAGACCTACAATGAGCGAGATGACGCCGGTTTGCGGAAAGTACACACGCTCGACGGAGTCTTCGGCCTTGTAGATGAAAGTGCCCTGCGGCAGCGTCAGCGACTTCAGGTGAGGTCGAAGCAGGTCGCTGTCCGTCGGCGACAGGGACGCCAAGAAATGATTGGGCGAATTCGACAGCAACGGCATGAGCGCTCTCCCTTTGGCCGCGAAGGCGGGGAGCCTTGGGCCGCGAAGGCGGGGGAGCGCAACGTCTCTCAGTCGTCGACGTCCGAAGATCCGTTTACCGGCGATGATCGTACGTAAGCGGCCGCTGGGGAATAGCAATGAATTCTTTTCGAATTGCGTCGGGAACCCAACCGACAGGCTTCGAGCAGGGAGCGCACATTAGTGCCGGGGACCGCACCTAGGAACGACAGTCATGCTTACCAAGGCAGCAGCCGCATTCGATCCCGAAACGGTTTCGCTGTTGGCCGCAGTTCTCGAGCAAGCGATCGCGGCGCTGCCGCCAGATCGTCGCAGCCAAGAGCGAAAGACCCTGCTCGCCTCGAAACTTCTGAGCGCGGCTTCGAGCGGGGAAAGAGATCCCGTCCGGTTGCAGGCGGCAGCACTTGCGATAGGCCCCTACGGAGAGCACTAGCGGCGAAGCGCGAGCACAGCCGAGACTACACTTCGTCACCGACGCGTCAGCGGCTGAGAGACGTATTGCGCTGCCATGCGGCACTATCGCATTTATCGCGTCGGAGCGGACGGGCACTTTGCAAGCGCGGACAACATCGAATGTGCCGACGATGAAGCAGCGATCCAAAGGGCGCAGCAGGCGGTGGACGGCCAGGACATAGAGCTGTGGGAACAGGGCCGCTTTGTCGCGCGATTCCGCAAGCCCGGCTCGGTCGTCCCGCCGCGGGACGTCATTGATTCGTCACGATTGCAGCCTATATACGTAACTGTCGCTCGCGACAGAGCTGCTGACCGCGGATGTACCGGTGGCTGCGATGGCGCCGAGGACGTGGGCCCGCCCGGAGAAATCCGCGGCGGGTTTTCATTTTGAATTCGCAGTGGCCGGACTTCGTTCGTGTGCAGGTGGCAGACGCCGCGCCCGCCAGAGCCTGCAGTCGAGCACGTTCGGCCGGCACGAAGACTGGCTCAGTCGTATCTATGCGTGGTTGCGCGGGAGACCGACGCGATCCGATCCGACAGGAGATCGAAGGCCTGCGAGCGGACCTCGAGCAGCTCCGGACAGGGCAATTCAGGACAACAGGACATGGCCGAACTGCATTACGACCTGACGCGCACCGGACTTCTGCTAGTCGATCCCTACAATGATTTCCTCTCCGAGGGGGGACAGATCTGGCCCATGGTCAAAGAGGTCGCGGAGGAGGTGAATCTGCTCGATCACCTCAGAGCGATTGTCGCAGTCGCTCGAGAGAACGAGGTCCAGATCTTCATCGTGCCGCATCACCGCTGGGAACCTGGCGACTACGATACATGGAAGCATGCGAACCCGACGCAAATTGCGTCAGGCAAACGGCAGACCTTCGCCAAGGGCTCGTGGGGAGGCGAATGGCATCCAGACTTGGTACCGCAGCCGGGGGATATCGTCATCAAGGAGCATTGGGCTCAAAGCGGATTCGCCAACACCGACCTCGATCACCAGCTCAAAGAGCATGGCATCGAAAAAGTCATCATCATTGGGTTGCTGGCGAACACCTGCATCGAATCGACCGGCCGATTCGCGATGGAGTTGGGCTATCACGTCACCTTGGTCCGGGATGCGACGGCAGCCTACAGGCAAGAAATGATGCACGCGGCCCACGATCTCAATGGCCCGACATTCGCGCACGCCATCCTCAAGACCGCTGATGTCATCACCACCATTTCACAACGGCCCTAGGTTCCGCTTAGTTGGCGTTGCGAAAGACGTCGACCGCAACGAAGACGACTGGTTCGGTGCCATCGTTCTTATGCCAGTGCGTGGTGGTTTTCGTTTCCCCGGTGGTATCTCCTGGGCGAAAGACTTTCTGCGTTCCGTCTTCATTGGTCACCGTGTCGGTTCCTTGGAGGAAATAGACCACGGTGGGTCGGTCCTTGTGGTTGTGCAAGCCAATGTGCCCGCCCGGCGCGATGTTGAGAACTCGAAGCCGCAATTGGCGACCATTCATCCCCTCGATCTCAGGTCCCAAGTCGACGACTTCGGTCTTGGTCGTCGTGAGCCCCTTGTTGTCCTTGGGGGCCGACTGCTGCTGCGCGTTGGCAACGTGATATCCCAAGATTAAGCCGGCTCCTAAGAGCACGAACGTGCGAAACATCAATTCCTCCCTCATGGATACGCGAGCGTTTGACACTAGGTCATCCTTACCGGCGGCACCAGCATTCTCTGCTCAGCAATCCCACAGCTCCTTGCGCGTGACATTCGGGCCGAGCCGCACTGACTTTCGTCGGGGTTCCTACTTTGTGATCTTCGGGTCCGATCTCTTCGCCAGCAGTCTCTTCTGATAAGACAGCGCAAGCTGCTGATAGTCGCCCTCCAACTGCTTGACCTCATAGCCCCACGATCGCCCAAGCGATTCCCTGCAAGAATGGGCAAGTGCAAGGCTCAGGCCGGGCAGGTCCGCATCAAGCTCGTTGCACTGCTTCTCGTCGTCGAGGCATGATTTGAAAATGATCATGGCGTCTTCGACAGTGAGTCTTTCACCGCTCTCGGTCGCATGATCGAAGCTTTCGACGATTGCCAGCGGCCCGTAGTATAGCCTCAGGAATTCCTGTTTGGCCTTGGTCCATTCCGGCGATTCGTGTTGAAGGGTGGCGATCTGAGCCGCGGCCGATGACGCTTCCTGATAGAGCTTGAGCTGCGCCTCGCGCACGGGCTTGATGAATTCACTTTGCGAGGTCAACCGATATTGCCAGACGCCCACTGCCACAGCGACCACGGCAACGCCGGGCCCGATGAGGTCCGTCAGCTTGAAAGACATGCTGGCCTCCGATGTCGAGATACTTCTGACGTGGTCGAAGGGGACAAAAATCGGCTCCCCCAGTGAGCGGACGCCAGCGTCTCCAATTGGCGCTCCCGAGACCTTTGGTGAGGCGCGCGAGGCCCGTGCGCGGCCGTCATCCGGTCATAAGCGGGCATCGTCGATGCAATGGGGCCGACCTTGAGCGGGCACTCCCGCTCAGCAGGCTCTCACGTAGTATCCATCGCCGTTGTGGAACACCTGAGTGCTGTAGCCGAGGCTGCCGGCCTCGTATGCGGCTTCGTTGGCGCGGCGGATCGTGGCATACGGGCCATAGGTTCCGCATGCCTGGGCGAGTTGGAC
>Ga0208989_10000063_pt1 | contig 21206 bp, 16 predicted proteins | sample MedBloCAOM3_M1_FD_187852 | JGI IMG/M metagenome (GOLD analysis project Ga0208989, IMG submission 187852) | Forest soil microbial communities from El Dorado National Forest, California, USA - Mediterranean Blodgett CA OM3_M1 (SPAdes) (version 2) | ecosystem: Environmental > Terrestrial > Soil >...
GCGGCGCCGCGTCGGGAACGCGCTCGGTCGCGGCGCCGGCCTGGCGACGCTCCCGCCATTGCCCCGACCAATGATGGATCGTGCCGACGATGCCGCGCGGCAGCAGCAGCGTCACGGCGACGAACAGCCCGCCGAGCAGGAACAGCCAATAGGGCGCGAGAAAGCCGCTGGTGAAATAGGTCTTGCCATAGTTCACGAGGACGGCGCCGAGCACTGCCCCGGTCAGGGTGCCGCGCCCGCCAACCGCGACCCAGATCACCGCCTCGATCGAATTCCCGGGCGAGAACTCGCTCGGATTGATGATGCCGACCTGCGGCACATAGAGCGCGCCCGCGACGCCGGCCATGCAGGCGGACAACGTGAAAACGAACAGCTTATAGGCCTCTACGCGGTAGCCCAGAAACCGGGTGCGCGCCTCGGCATCGCGAATGGCAACCAGGACCTTGCCGAACTTCGAACTCACAATGACGCGGCAGATGACAAACCCCGTCATGAGCGCGAACGCGGACGTCATGAACAACGCCGCCCGGGTCAACGGCGCCTGCACGTTGAACCCGAGGATGTCCTTGAAATCGGTGAGACCGTTGTTGCCGCCGAAACCGAAATTGTTGCGAAAGAAGCCGAGCATCAGCGCGAAGGTCAAGGCCTGGGTGATGATCGAAAGGTAGACCCCGGTGACGCGGCTGCGAAACGCGAACCAGCCGAACACGAAGGCGAGCAGGCCCGGAACGAGCAAGACCATAAGGGCGGCATAGGCGAAATGCTGGAAGCCGTACCAATAGATCGGCAGTTCCGGCCAATTCAGGAACACCATGAAGTCCGGCAGGACAGGGTTCGCGTAGACGCCGCGGGTGCCGATCTGCCGCATCAGGTACATGCCCATGGCGTAGCCGCCGAGCGCGAAGAAGGCGCCATGCCCGAGCGAGAGGATGCCGCAATAACCCCAGATCAGGTCGATCGACAACGCCAGCAGCGCAAAGCAAAGGTATTTGCCGAATAGCGCCACGAAATACGACGACAGATGAAACGGCGATGTTGCCGGCACCATCAGATTGAGCACCGGCACCAGCAGCCCGATGACGGCCAAGGTGACGAGGAAGGCGATTGCGCCGCGATCGAGCGAGCGCGCGACGAGGCCGGTGATCATGCCTCCACCGCCCTGCCCTTCAAGGCGAACAGTCCACGCGGGCGCTTTTGGATGAACAGGATGATCAGCACCAGGATGGCGATCTTGGCGAGCACCGCGCCGGCATAGGGTTCGAGGAACTTGTTGGCGATGCCGAGCGTGAAGGCGCCGACCAGCGTGCCCCAGAGATTGCCGACACCGCCGAACACCACCACCATGAAGGAGTCGATGATGTAGCCCTGACCGAGATTGGGGCTGACATTGTCGATCTGCGACAAGGCGACGCCGGCGAGCCCCGCGATGCCGGAGCCGAGCCCGAAGGTCAGTGCGTCGATGCGGCTGGTCTTGATCCCCATGGACGCCGCCATGGCGCGGTTCTGCGTGACCGCGCGCATCTCCAGGCCGAAGCGCGTGTGACGCAGGAGTGCGAGCAGGCCCACGAAAATCAACAGCGTGAACACGATGATCCAAAGGCGGTTGTACGTGATGGTGATGTGCCCGAGATCGAACGAACCGCTCATCCAGGAGGGGTTACCGACGTCCTTGTTGGTCGGACCAAAGGCGGTGCGCACCGCCTGCTGGAGGATCAGCGACAACCCCCAGGTGGCGAGCAGCGTCTCCAACGGCCGGCCGTAGAGAAAGCGAATGATGCCGCGCTCGATCAGGATGCCGACGAACCCGGCGAACAGGAAGGCGAGCGGGATGGCAAAGGCGAGCGAATAGTCGAACAGCGCGGGGTTGTGGGCACGGATGAGCTCCTGCACCACATATGTCGTGTAAGCTCCCAGCATGACCATCTCGCCATGCGCCATGTTGATGACGCCCATCACCCCGAAGGTGATGGCAAGCCCGATTGCGGCCAGCAGGAGAACCGAGCCGAGCGAGAGGCCGTACCAGGTGTTCTGCACTGCGGTCCAAATCGCCAGACTGCTTTGGATCGAGGCGATGGCGTCGGCTGCCGCCTTTTTGACGAGCGCAGAGGCATTCGCCGGTAATCCTCCGAGCAGGGAGAGCGCCTCCTGATCGCCGCGCTGGCTGATCTGGCCGATGGCCTCGATCTTGTCGGCATCGGATGCGGTATCGAGGTAGAGCACGACCGCCGCTCGCGCCTCGATCAAAGCCTGTTTCACCCTCGCATCGGTTTCCTTGGCAATGGCTTGGTCGAGCGCGGGAAGGGCGTTTGCATCCTTGGACCTGAGGACCGCCTGTGCCGCCTCCAGGCGCTTGCCGGGATCCGGGGCCATCAGCGTCAAGCCGCCGAGCGCCGCTTCTACGATCCGTCGCAAGCGGTTGTTGAGGCGCACGGGCGTGAGATCGGCCGGAGGACTGCCGACGATGGGCTCACCGGTCGCAGTGTCGATCAGCCGGTCGGACTTGTCGCGAATGAAAACCCGCTTGCTCTCCGCGCTGAAGAGAAGCCGCCCCTCCTGCAGGGCGGTGATGACGGGCGCGGCGAGCGCATTGCCGCTGGCGACGACCTCGTTGATGCCATCGATCGTCTGATCGAAACTGTCGGCGCTAAGGCGAGACAGCGCATCCTCGTATGGCCCCGCCTGCGCGCCCGTCATCAGGGCGGCAAGCACGCCGAGTACGAGCACGCCAAGCGCGAGCACGCGCGCGATGAAGCCACCGCCGAAGGCAAACATCCTGATCGTCCCGGCATTCGGGGCGAGACGGCCCAATAATCGCGATTGGGCCGCCTCGATTCTTGCTACCAACGCAACGCTACACCCTTGCTACGCATCGGACGCTACGACCCACCACCGCATTTCTTGGTGGCGGTATTGTAGTTGCCGCACTTGAGGGTGACCCAGTCGGCCTCGAGGTCCTTCGAGCCCGGCAGGAAATCGGACCAAGCGTCGCCCGGGACCAGTCCCGGCGTCTTCCACACGACGTCGAACTGGCCGTCGCCGCGCACTTCGCCGATGAACACCGGCTTGGTGAGGTGGTGGTTGGGCAGCATCTTGGACATGCCGCCGGTGAGGTTGGGAGCCTCGATGCCGGGCAGCGCATCGATCACCTTGCCCGGATCGGTCGACTTCACCTTTTCCACCGCCTTCACCCACATGGCGAAGCCAATGACGTGGGCTTCCATCGGATCGTTGGTGACGCGCTTCGGATTCTTGATGAAGGTTTTCCAGTCGGCGATGAACTTGTCGTTGATCGGCGTCTTGATGGACTGGAAGTAGTTCCAGGCCGCAAGGTGACCCAGCAGCGGCTTGGTGTCGATGCCGGCAAGCTCTTCCTCACCCACGGAGAAGGCGACGACCGGGATGTCGGTTGCCTTGACGCCCTGGTTGCCGAGCTCCTTGTAGAACGGCACGTTGGCGTCGCCGTTGATGGTGGAGACGACCGCGGTCTTCTTGCCGGCCGAACCGAATTTCTTGATGTCGGAAACGATGGTCTGCCAGTCGGAGTGTCCGAACGGCGTGTAGTTGATCATGATATCGGCATCCGCGACGCCCTTCTGCTTGAGGTAGGCTTCGAGGATCTTGTTGGTGGTGCGCGGATAGACGTAGTCGGTGCCCGCCAGCACCCAGCGCTTGGCCTCGCCGCCGTCCTTCGACATCAGGTAATCGACGGCCGGGATCGCCTGTTGGTTGGGAGCAGCGCCGGTATAGAACACGTTGCGCTCGCTCTCCTCGCCTTCGTATTGCACGGGATAGAACAGGATGCTGTCGAGCTCCTTGAACACCGGCAAGACGGACTTGCGCGACACCGAGGTCCAGCAGCCGAACACCACCGACACCTTGTCCTTGGTAATGAGCTCGCGCGCCTTTTCCGCAAACAGCGGCCAGTTCGAAGCGGGGTCGACCACGACAGCTTCGAGCTTCTTGCCGAGCAATCCGCCCTTCTTGTTCTGCTCATCGATCAACATGAGCATGACGTCCTTCAGCGTGGTCTCGCTGATCGCCATGGTGCCGGAGAGCGAATGGAGGATGCCGACCTTGATCGTATCTTGGGCCTTGGCGGGAAGTGCCGCCGCCAGGCCGAGCGCCAATCCCGCCGTGGCGGCAAGCAAGCGGCGGGCGAACGGTCGCTTGGCGACCGCGCCAATCGATGTGTGCATCGCGATGTCCTTCTGTTGACGCGCAACAGACGGCTCAGAGCCGTCCGCAGTGGCGGAATCGCAAGCGCCGTGCCAAGCCGTGGTCAGCTGGTAAGCCGTTGCCCGATCTGCCTGATCTCCAAGTTTTTGAGCCAATTCGAGGGCCAGACGGAGTTTGTCTGCTACGAAAATGGGCGCCAGCCTAATTTGTAGGCAATCGGTCGCTGGCATCTGTGGGGGCACACAAGTCCAATCAGCGCGTACCTCCGATGGAGGCATGGGCGCGGTCACGGATCGCCAATTCAGGAGCAGTGCTCGCCCGCGTCCGCTCAGCGCCGCGGCGGCTTGGCCGCGAACTCCGAGCCGCGCATGCACATCCGCCCGCGCGCGTCCTGCCACAGCTTCTCGCTCGCGTGCAGATGGCCGAGCGCACGCGCCACGGTGTGGAAGTCATACGACGAGAAGCGTTCCGCGATATCGGTGTAGTAGAGCGGCGTCTTGGCGATCGTCTCCAGGATTTTCTCCGCCAAGGCGGCGACCTCGACATCGTCACCGACGCGCCCCGCCTGGTCTGCTTTGCCGTTGACGTAATCCGCGATCTTGGCCCGGTCGGCATAGGCATAGGTGATGCGCTCGTAATATTCGCGCGGAATACCTTCAGGGATCGTGGCATCGATACCGACCTTGGCCCCCGTCGGCACCACGCCGTAGCCCTGCGGCAGACTCGGATCGAGCGGCTTGGCGCGCGCATTGCCCACGACCATCACGTCCTTGTCGCCCTGCACGCGGGTGGCGATCGCCCACTCGACCTCGGTCGGATCGAACACGTCGATGTCGTCGTCGACCACGACCACATGCTTGAGATCCATGACCGAGAGCGCCGCCAGCAGCGCGTTCTTGCCTTCACCCGGCTGCTTCTTGATCGAGATGACCGCGTGCCAGAACGCGCAGCCGCCGAGCGTGACGTTGATGTCCTTCACCTGCACGCCGGCGGTCTTGAGCGCCTGGCGGATCGCGGCATAACGCGTGGGCGCGGCAAGCCAGGTGTTCTCCCACGGCATGTGCAGATTGTAGTAGATCGCATCCTTACGCATGGAGATCGCCTTGATGCGCACGAGCGGGTTCCAGTGCAATCCGCCCATCAGCCGCGTGAACTCGCCGAAGCGTCCTTCCGGCCAGGTCCAGCCCGTCGGCAGGATTTCCGCTTCCAGCACGATCTCCGCGTCGGCGATATAGGGCAGATCGATGGTCTCGCACGGCGCCAACTCGACCGGCGCGCCACGCAATCCGCCTGCGATCGCCATCTCGTCCACCCCCAGCGGCGCACGGTAACCCGAGCCCGTGATCTCGATCGGATGCGTGCCGATGCTGATCGAGATCGGCAACGGACGGCCCTGCTCGTAGGCACGCTGGGCAAACATCCGCATGTTGTTGGGCGTGACGATGTCGATGCCGGTGAGGCTCTTTTCCTTCACGATGAAGCGGTAGATGCCGCTGTTGATGCCGAGCTCGGGGTCGCGCGTGATCACCACGCCGGCGGTGATCATCGGGCCGCCGTCGAAGATCGACGACATGGGTATGGGCAGCTTGTAGAGATCGATGTCGTCGCCGGTGAGGACGACTTCGCGCGTGGGCGAGCTCTTCACATATTTCGGCGGGATCGGATGATCGATCGCCTGCTTGAGCTTGTCCTCGATCTCGCGATAGGTCTCGCAGCCCAGCGCCATCATCGCGCGCTCGCGCGAGCGGATGATGCCGGAGACCACTGGCATCTCGTAGCCGATCACCTTGTGGAAATAGAGCGCGGTCTCGGCCTGATCGACCAGCGTCGCGATATGACGGATATCCACGGCCTGATGCAGGTCGACGAGCTCGCCGGTCTGCCGCAGGCGGTCGAGGAACTGACGGAAATTCTCCTGCATCGAGGCGCTCCGGGCAGCGGCAACAGGTTGTTGGCGGAGGTTGTTAGCAGTCCTGGCCTAAGCTACTTAGACCGGCAACGGACCACAATCCAGATGGCGAAGGATGGAACGGTGAGCGGCAACAAGACCATGAAGGCCCTCCTTCTGCGCAAGCACGGCGGGCTCGACGAGCTGCAGGTTGTGAGCGACCACCCCGTCCCCGCCGCGGTCGAGGGGCACGTGGTGATCCGGGTGGGGGCCTCCTCGTTCAACTATCACGACGTGTTCACGGTGCGCGGGATGCCTGGGATCAAGGTGCCGTTGCCGGTGGTGGTCGGTCTCGACATGGCGGGCGAGATCACCGAGGTCGGCGCCGGCGTGACCGGCTGGGCGGTCGGCGACCGCGTGCTGGTCAACCCGCTCAACAAGAAGAAGGGCCTGATGGGCGAGATGCTCGACGGCGGCATGGCGGAATACTGCCTGGTTGCCGCCGACCAGCTGGTCGCCATGCCCGCAGGCGTCAGCTTCGAGGAGGCCGCGGCGTTGCCGGTCGCTTACGGCACGGCGCACCGCATGCTGATCACTCACAACACCGTCAAGAAGGGCGACCGCGTGCTCATTCTCGGCGCCAGCGGTGGCGTCGGCACTGGCTGCGTCATTCTCGCCAAGCATCTCGGCGCCGAGGTGATCGCCTGCACCTCGAGCCCGGAAAAGATGCAGAAGCTCAAGGAGCTCGGCGCCGATGAAGTCCTCAACGTCAAAGAGGTCGATTTCTCGAAATGGGCGGTGGAGAAATACGGCAAGCCGCAGCGGCGCAGCTATGACGGCGGCGTGGATGTCGTGATCAACTTCACCGGCGGAGACACCTGGCACCCCTCGTTGCGCTGCCTCAAGCGCGGCGGCAAGCTCCTGGTCTGCGGCGCCACTGCCGGTTACGACCCCAAGGAGGACTTGCGCTACGTGTGGAGCTTCGAGCTCAACATCATCGGCTCGAACAGCTTCTATGACGACGATCTGCAGGCGCTGATGAAGCTCATCGCCGAAGGCAAAATGCGGCCGGTGATCGACAAGGTGCTGCCGCTCGAGGAGGCCCGCGAGGGGCTGCGGCTGATTCAGGATCGCGAGGTCATCGGCAAGGTCGTGGTCGCACCGCGATGACCTTCCCGTGCTCCACGCATCGCTGTCGTCATCCGCGGAAGCGAAGCATCCGGTATCCGCGGCAGCTCCTTTCGTGGCAGGACGGCGCGTCTTCGATGCACGCGTGTTGGGAGGACCGACGGATTTACAGGCCGAACACCGCGGGTGGGAGTTGCTGATGGCGGAGGAACTCACGCTCGAGCGCGTGCAACAGCTCGTCACCCGTGCCCCTTACCATCAATGGCTCGGTCTGAAGGTCATCGCGCTGCACGACGACGGCATCGAATTGACCGCGACCTGGCGGGAGGAATGGGTGGTCAACCCCGATCGGCGCTACACCCACGGCGGCGTGTTGGCGACGCTCGTCGATCTCGGCGCCGACTGGGCCATGGTGACAAAGACCGGGCGGGGCGTGCCGACCATCGATCTGCGCATCGACTATCACGCCGTCGCCATGCCGGGAGACCTCACCATCCGCGGCAAGATCGTACGCATGGGCAGCCAGTTCTCGACCTCGGAGGCGCGCGTGTTCGATGCGCAGGGAAAGCTGCTCGCCAGCGGCCGCGGCACGTATTACACCGCACCGCCGAAGGGGTAAGAAAGCTCCGGTGCGATTTATGCCCCCGACGTTTCCGCGAATTCGGTGACTCCCCGCTCCCTTGGGAAGAGGGCACTCACCTATGCCGGCGTGATACCAGTCAAACCATGTCCCACTTCACCAACCTTGGCGATCTCATCCGCCGCGACCGCGACCTGAGCAAGGTCGCGATCATCGATCTCGGCGGCGAACAGGTCCCGCGCGAGTTCAGCTATGCCCGGCTCGACGCCATGGCAAACGGCGTCGCCCGCGCGCTGATAAAGCGCGGCCTTGCGCGTGGCGATCGCGTTGCCATCCTCTCCGCCAACCGCGCCGAATACCTCGCGGCCTATTACGGCATCATGCGCGCGGGCCTGGTTGCGGTGCCGGTGAATTTCAAGTTCCCGCGCCACACCATCCATTTCATCCTCGGCGATGCCGGCGCGAAGCTCGTGTTCTGCGATATGCCGCGCTGCCCGGACGTTCCGGCCGATTGCCCGTCGGTTCACTTCGGCGACGATGGACCCGACGGCTTCGATCGTTTCCTCGACCCCGGGAGCTTCGAGCCCATCGTGCCGCATCCGCGCGAGCCCGCGATGTTCCTGTACACGTCGGGCTCGACCGGGACGCCGAAGGGCGTCGTGCTCTCACACCAGAGTCACATCTGGGTGGTGGAGACGCGGCTGGCACCGGACCTGGACCGCCACCGCTATCTGGTCGCCGCGCCGCTCTATCACATGAATGCGTTGGCGCTCTCAATGCTCGCCTGCGCCGCCCACGCCACCATCGTGCTGCTGCCGCAATTCACCACCCGCGCCTATATCGAGGCGATCGAACGTTACCGCTGCACCTGGCTCACCGCGGTGCCGCCGATGATCGCCATGATGCTGCGCGAGCACGACCTGCTCGCGCGCACCGATCTATCGAGCGTGGAATTCATCCGCATGGGCTCGGCGCCGGTCAGTCACAGCTTGATGGAAGCGATCCGGCACGTCTTGCCGCAGGCGTCGGTCACCAACGCCTACGGCACGACAGAAGCCGGCCCGGTCGTTTTCGGCCCGCACCCGCAAGGGCTGCCGCAGCCGGAAATGTCGGTCGGCTATCCCCATCCCAAGGTCGAGGTCCGGTTGGTGGACGACGAAAACGGCAATGCCGATCAGGGCGTGCTCGAAATGAAATGCCCGGCGGTCATGAACGGCTATCATAACCGGCCGGACGTGAGACCGCCGTTCACCCCGGACGGCTTCTATATCACCGGCGACGTGTTCCGGCGCGACGGCGAGGGCTTCCACTATTTCGTCGGTCGCACCGACGACATGTTCGTGTCGGGCGGCGAGAACATCTATCCCTCCGACGTCGAGCGCATGCTGGAGCGCCATCCCGATATCGCCCAGGCCGCCGTCGTGCCGATCGACGACGAGATCAAGGGACAAAAGCCGGTCGCGTTCGTGGTGCCGAAACCGGGGCGCAGCCCGAGCGAAGACGAGATCAAGCGCTTCGCGCTCTCCAACGCGCCCGCCTACGCGCACCCGCGCTTTGTCTGGTTCGCCGAGGAGCTGCCGCTGGCTTCGACCAACAAGGTCGACCGAGGTGCCCTGCACCGTCTTGCCGAGGAGCGGGTGGCGGCCCCCAAGCGTTGAAGGCTGGCCGGCGCTTCCGCGCTTGTTTGATGGCCGCCGAGTCAATTGATTCGCAAGCCCGAAGCCTTGAGCAGGGGCGTCCACCGGACAAGCTCTTCATGCACGTACTTCGCTGTGGCCTGCGGACCGGAATCGGTCACCGGCTCAAATCCCGCCCGGACCAGCTTGTCTTGGAAATCCTTGTCCGCCGTGATCTCCTGGGTCAATCCGGCAATCCGCTCGATGATCTGCCGTGGCGTGCCGGCGGGCGCAAACAGGCCCATGAACTGCTGCGTGATGAGATCGGGGAAGCCGACATCCGTGCTGATCGGAATGTCGGGCGCGCCTGCGAGACGCCGGTCGGTCCCGGCCACAAGAATGCGAATCTTCCCGGCGCGATGCATTTCGAGCACGGGCGCCGAGATGCTCGCTGCCATTATTGGGATATGGCCGCTGAAGAAATCCGCGAGCCCGGGAGCCGCGCCTTTGTACGGCACGTGCACGATGTCAGGCAGGTCTGCGAGCAGTTTGAACAGCTCGCCGCACAGATGCGCGGGCGTGCCGGTGCCGGCCGAGCCGTAGGACAGCTTGCCCGGATTGGCCTTGGCGTATGCGATCAACTCCCGCAGCGTGCGGGCCGGCACCGATTCATGCACCATGAGCGTCGACACCGAGACCGCCGTGATGGAGATCGGCACGAGGTCCTTGATCGGGTCGTAGGACGGTTGGCTCATGATCACGGGATTGATCACGAGTTCGCTGGTGGTGCCGGCGAGCAGCGTGTAGCCGTCGCTTGCGGCGCGCGCCACGGCGGTTGCGGCGATCGTTCCGCCTCCGCCGCCCTGATTCTCGATGACAATGCCGCCGAGCTGCGGCTTTGCTCGTTCCGCCCACAGGCGGGCGACCACGTCCACCACGCCGCCGGCGGCGCACGGCACGACGAGCCGGATCGGATGCTCGGGATAGGTCGCCTGCGCGGAGGCGGGAAGCGATCGTAACGCTGCGATTGATGCGGATGCCAATCCGAACGCCAGCACGTCACGCCTGTGCATCTGCGACCCCGTCTCATGAGATCACCGGCCGGGCGAGCTTAAGGACGCGGGCGCAGGTGCGCGAGTCCATTCCTTGGGCAACGAGCACGGATTTCGCACAAGCGGGCTGGATTCATTCCACCTTGAACCCGGACGCCTTCACCACCGGCGCCCAGCGCGCGATCTCCTCATCCATGAACAGCTTGGCCTTTTCGGAATCGGAATCGGGGATCGCTTCCAGGCCCTGGGCGATCAGCACCTTTTGGAATTCGGCGTCAGCCATCGCCGCACGCGAGGCCGCGGCGATGCGATCGATGATGGGCCTGGGCGTGGCGGCGGGCGCGAACAAGCCCAGGAACAGCAGCCCGATCATGCCCGGAACGCCTTCCTCGATGGCGGTCGGAATATCGGGCGCCGCCGTGAGCCGTTCCGCCCCGTTCACCGCGAGAATGCGGATCTTGCCCGCGCGATGCAGTTCGAGAATTTGCGCGGTCACGTTCGGGCTCATCATCGGGATGTGCCCGCTGACGAGATCGGTGATCCCCGGCCCGGCTCCCTTGTACGGGATGTGAACCACATCGTTGAGGCCGGTGAGCTGCTTGAACAGCTCGCCGGACAGATTGCTCATGGTGCCGGTGCCGGCGGAGCCGTAGGAAAGCTTGCCGGGATTGGCCTTGGCATAGGCGATCAGCTCCTTCAACGTTTTCACCGGTACGGATTCGTGCACCACGATGGACGTGGTGGAGACCGCGAGGATGGCAATGGGCACGAAGTCCCTGGCGGGCTCGTACGGCACCTTGGCCATGGTCATCGGGTTGAGCACCATCGTGCTGGTGCTTCCGAGCAGGATCGTATAGCCGTCGGGCAGCGCGCGAGCGACTTCCCCGGTCGCAATCGTGCCGCTGCCGCCGCCCTGGTTTTCGACGTAGACGGTCCCGAGCAGCATCTTCACCCGCTCCGCCCATTGACGCGCGACGACGTCGTTCACCCCGCCGGCGGAGAACGCCACCATCAGCTTGATCGGCCGCTCCGGATATTTGCCTTGCGCCATGGCGAAGCGCGGCGTCAGCGCGCTCGCCGCGCACGATGCCAGTCCAAGGGCCAGCAGGTCACGCCGCTTCATCGTCGTCCTCACGATCTGAGAATGTCATCTCGTTGCAAGCTTACGGCATGGGCGTCGGCAAGGGCGAGTCCGTTTCCTGACCCATCGCGCTCGCACCTACGTCCGCACGTCGCGCCGCCAGCGGAACAGATAGCGTTCGAGCGGCTGCAGCATGCCGATCTCGATCACCAGCATCATGGCGACCTGCACGATCGTCCAGGCGAAGACCTGATCCATCTGGATCAAATCGGACGCCTGGCGCAGGCGATAGCCGACGCCGCTGGAGGCGCCGAGCGTCTCGGCCACGAGACTGACGCGCCAGCCGAAGCCGAAGGCGAGGCGCGCGCCCGAAAAGAAGTACGGCAGGATCGAGGGGAAATAGATCTTGACCAGCGTCTTCCAGCGCGAGAACCGCAGCGCCTGCGCCAGCTCCACATAGTCGGCGTTGACCGCCTGGGTGCCTTGCCAGACGTTGGTCACGATCAGCGGGAACGCCGTCATCAGCACGACGAAGATCGGCGTCATGGGCGAAAGCCCGAACCAGATGATGGCGAAGATCGCCCAGATCGCCGACGATACCGTGTTGAGCACCGGCAGGACGGGTTCGAAGAAGGTCCCGAGCGCGCGGTGAGACCCGAGCAGGATGCCGCCTGGCACGCCGATCGCGACCGCCAGCGCGAAGCCCGCGAGCACCCGCCCGAGCGTGGTGAGCAGGTTGATCGGCAGGTCGCCGCTCTGCGTGAGCTGTACGATGCGCGCGAAGACGCGCTCGGGCTGCGGCAGCACATAGGGCGGCGTGGCGAGCGAGATCAACCACCAGACCCCGAGGAGGAGGAGCGCGAGAGCGAGGCGCTGCACGATGACCGGCACGCGCGCCGGCCGGCCGGCGGCCTCCGCGACGGTTGCAGCGCTCATGGCGCGAGCTTGGCCTTCTCGTAAGGGCCGGCGGCGAACAGGCTGTCCGGCACAGGGCCCTCTATGGTTCCGCTGGCGCGGAAGATCTCCGCCATGGTCTTGAAGGTGGCGACATCAGCGGGCTCCATGCTGGCGGTATAGATGTCGTTCCACAGCTTGGCGTAGGAGGTTGCATCCTTGGCGTCGAGATTGCTCGCCTGCCGCAGCATCTCCGCCGCCTTGTCGGTCTGCTCGCGGCCGAAGCGCGTGGCCGCGATCACGGCGCGCACGAATTTCACCGTGGCCTCGGGATGCTGCCGCGCGAAAGCCTTGTGGACGATGGTCACGGCGAGGATCGGGGCCGCATCGGACTTCGTCATCTTCTTCCATTCGTCCACCACGCGGCCGAGGACCTGCAGCTTAAGGTCGGGCACGGAGGCGATGGTCACGGCGCGCAACGAAGCAGCGTCGATGTCGCCGCGCTGCAGGAACGCCACGAGTTGCCCCTCGTTGCCGCCGACCGGCGTGTAGTCCGAGGGCTTGAGCCCGAAATTCTTTTCCAGCACCGCCGCCGCGATCGCGTAGGTGGCGCTGCCGACCGGTGACATGCCGAGCTTCTTGCCCTTGAGATCCGCGATCGATTTGATCGGCGAGCCCTCCTTGGTGACGAAGGTGGCTTCCGCGATCTGGGTCGCGAGCGTGATCTCGATCGGGGCGCCCTGAATGCCGAGCGTAAAGGCGCCGGTGGTTGGCGCCGCGAAGGCCACGTCGATCGACTGGGTGAGAATCGCCTTGGTCGGGGCGTTGACTTCGGCGAAGCGGATATATTCGGGCACCAGACCCTGCTGCTCGACGAACTTTCCCGCCTCCAGCACGGCGCCGAAGCCGACGCTGAAGCCGCTCGTCCAATATCCGATCTTGATCTTTTCCTGCGCGCTCGCGCCCGGCGCGCCGCAGCCGATCGCGGCGGCGAGCGCAAGGAGCAGTGTGCGGATGATCATACGTGCGATCATGTCTGAGCCTCCTGTGACGGTTCAGCCTCGAGCGAGGCCCGTAATTGCGCGGTGAGCGCGACGGCTCCCGGTGTCCCGATTCGCGGCTGCGGCAGCGCAATATCGATCGTGCGACGAACACGGCCTGGCCGCGCCGACATCATCACGATGTGATCGGCGAGAACCACCGCCTCCTCCACGTCGTGCGTGACGAACAGGATCGTCATCGCGCGCATGGCATGAATGCGGAGCAGCTCGCGGTGCATGCTGCTGCGGGTCTGCGCATCGAGCCGCGAGAATGGCTCGTCCATCAACAGAATCTGCGGCTTGCCGACGAGGCTGCGCGCAAGCGCCACCCGGCTGCGCATGCCGCCGGAAAGCTGGTGCGGATAGGACTGCTCGAAGCCACCGAGTCCGACCAGATCGAGCACCGCGTGGGCCAGCCGCAGGCGTTCGGCTGCCGGCATGGATCCGGCCTCGAGCGCGATCGCGACGTTGCGGACCGCCACCCGCCAGGGCAGCAGGCGGTCGTCCTGGAACATGTAGCCGACGTGGCTCCAGTCCACCGCGGCATCGGTCCTTTGCCCCATCACGACCGCCCGGCCGGCGTCGGGAAAGATGAGGCCCGCGGCCATGTTGAGAAGCGTGGACTTGCCTGAACCGGACGGCCCGAGAATGGCGACGACGTCACCGATGCGCACATCGAAGCTGACGTCGCGCAGGACCTCGAGCCGGCTGCCATCGGCCGCCGGAAAATGTTTGGAGACACCTTGAAAAGAGAGGGCCGGACCGGCGCCACGATCGGCCATCCGCGTCAGCGCCGACTCCGCAGGATTGATGTCGGTTCCGCTCGTCATCTTTGATGATCGTAGCACAAGTCGTGCCATTCATTCCCGATGTCATCTCCGCGCAGGCGGATGATCCATCGACATGATGTTTGCAGGGCATTGCCTCATGGTACCCGCGGTGTTTACTGGATGCCCGCGTGCACGGGCATTGGCACCGCGCAGATGTGTGCCGCCGGAATAACGAAATCGCCTGGGAAAAGGTCCGCCGATGGAAGACGCAAAGTCCGAAGCAGATCGCCAGCTCCCCATCGCCGACGAGATTTTCCTGGACCATGTCGGCCATTTCGTGCGCGATCCGGATGCGGCGACCCGCGCGCTCGCGCGCGCAGGCTTTGCCCCGACGCCGGTTTCCATTCAGGTGAATCCCGCTCCCGACGGCGCGCCGCGCCTCACCGGCACCGGCAATACTACGGCCATGTTTGCCCGCGGCTATATCGAAGCGCTGTTCCGGACCGCGGACACCCCGCTTGGCCGCGAGCTCACGGCAGCGATGGCGCGCTATCCCGGCGTGCATCTTGCGGCCTTTGCGGTGGCTGATGCGGCGAAGGCGCATCGGCGCCTCACCGATGCGGGATTTCGCATGCAGCCTTTGGTGGAGATGCAGCGCCCGGTCGATACCGGCGGGCCGCCCGGAACGGCGGCGTTTACGCTTGCGCGGGTCGAGCCGGGGCAAATGCCGGAAGGTCGCATCCAGATTCTCACCCACCGGACCGAACCCATGGTCTGGCAGCCGCGCTGGCTCTCGCATCCGAACGGCGCGGTTGCGCTCACCAGCATCATGATCGTGGCCGATGCTGTCGGGGAAGCAGCGCAGCGCTTCGCGCGCTTCACCGGTCGCGAAGCGATCGCTACACCGTTCGGGCAGAGGATCGAGCTCGACCGTGGGCGAGTAGACCTCGTGACGGTCGACGCCTTCGCCCAGCGGCTGCCGGAAATCCCGATCCCTTCGCTGCCGTTCCTGGGCGCCTATGGGATCAGGGTGACATCGCTGGCGGTGCTCGACGATCTCTTGCAGCGCGCTGGCGTTGCAACACGGCGGCACGAGCACGAACTGGTCGCCGCATTCCCCGGGGAACTCGGACACGGGGCATGGCTGTTTGCGGAATGAGACAGCGGCCTACAACGCTGAAGCCCCGCGCACGCAATCGGCCACGGCGAGCGGATCGTCCGGCATGATGTCGCTGCGCCAAGCCACGTGGCCGTCCGGGCGCACCAGCACGAAGCGGCGTTCGTATAGCTCGCAGATGCGAGGATCGGCGATTGCCGCGATGGTGAGCGGCACGCCGCGGCGCGCGAAAGCGGCTTCAAGCGCCGTGCAATCCGGCGCGCCGTCGCCGAGCCGCAGCAGCACGAAGCCACGGCCGAAGAGATCGAGCGTGGACCGCCCATCCGGCAACCAGGCATGCGGCGCCCTCGCCCCGGGACGCGTGGTCGGCCGATAGTCCGCGATGGAATGCGGCGGGGCCGGCGTGCCGTCGCTCCAGCACACCGGCGATGGCTCGTAGACATAGCCGAGCGCGGTGCCGTCGGTGAGATAGACCGAGGTCTGCGAACCGACAATGGCCTCGCCCATTTCGCGCCGCGCGGCCTCACCCGCCGGGCTGTCCTCGGCAATCTTGGGATGCGACGGCCGCTGCCGGTCGCGCATGAAATTGCCCGCCGCCTGCTTCACGATGCGCTCGGCCACGGGCCGGCGTTCGCTCTCGTAGGCATCGAGCAAGCCGCCGCCCCCCCACCCCTCAATCACGCTGGCGAGCTTCCAGCCGAGATCGGCGGCATCGCCCATCCCGGTGTTGAGGCCGAAGCCGCCGGACGGCGTGTTCTGATGCGCGGCGTCGCCCGCGAGGAAGACGCGCCCCGCTCGATATTTGTCCGCTACCAGATCGCGCGCCACCCAACGCAGCACCGATACCACCTCATGCGGCACGGGCTTTCCCACCACGCCGGCGATCAGCGCCGCAGCGTCAACGCTTCCGGCATTGTCGAAATAGTCTTTGCCGCGCAGCCCGAGCCGCCACAATTCGCGGCCGTCGAGCTGAACGAGCGTGCGCCAAATACCCTGCGCGTCGGCGAAGAAATGCAACGCGGCCTTACCCTTGTCGTGACGGGACCACAGCTCCGGCGTGCGGAAGAAGATGTTGAGATTGTATTCGAGCGTCGGCGTGCCGTGCATTTCGATGCCCAATGCTTTGGCAATCGCGCTGTGTCCGCCGCAGCAGGCCACCAGGTAATCGGCAGTAATCCGTTTGCGCTCGCCGGTCGCGAGATCATGCACGGTCGCGACTACCCCGCCGTCGTTCTGCTCGAACGATTCGAACCGGCAGCGCAGGCGCAGCGTCACGCTGGGAAAGCTCGCGGCTCGATCACGCAGGATCGGATCGAGCCAAAGCTGATTGCAGCGCTGCGGCCGTTCCGGGCTGATCGTGCCCGGCGCGCGCCCGCCGTGGCCGGGCCGCTCGATGCGCGCAATCTCGAAACCGGTGAGCGCGGTGAGATAGAGAACAGTGTGGGGATAATCCTCCGGCGTGCCGGCGTCGCGCACCTGGTCGGCGATCCCCCATCGCCGGAAGAACTCCATGGTACGCGCGTTTTCGGCGTTGGCGCGCGGATGCGCGATGGTGCCGTCGCCTTGTTCCACCAGGAGACACGCAATGCCGCGCCAGCCGAGATCGATCGCAAGGCCGAGGCCGACCGGCCCGCCTCCCACGATCAGGACTGGAGTGTGGGTGATATCTCGTTTGGCTATCATCTGTGTCTGCGTCTCAAATCCCTATCGGCTTCACACTGAGAGGCGGTGAGCCCACGAGGATGAGGGCGGAGATAGGATTGATGGTGTAAGAGGAATAGCATGCAGTCTCACCATGCCGTCACGCCAGCCTTCTTGTTGCGTTGCCTGCGACCAGCGATTGCGGCATGCACGCTGTCGCTGAGTGCGTTCGCGCTCCTTCCAGCCGCCGCCCAGGTCGCCGGGCGCCCGATCACCATCATCGTGCCCTATACGCCCGGCACCGGCATCGACATTCTGGCGCGCGCGCTCGGCGTCGAGCTCACCAAGCACTGGAGCCAGCCGGTCGTCGTCGACAACAAGCCGGGCGCCAGCGGCAACATCGGCACTCAGGTGGCGTCGCGTGCGGCGCCCGATGGACAGACGCTGTTGATGATCGCCAAGACCTTCGTGACCAATGGCAGCCTGTTCAAGAGCGTGCCGTACGATCCGGTGAAGAGTTTCGTCCCCGTCATCAAGCTCGCCACCGGCTCCATCGTGCTTGCCGTGCATCCGTCGGTGCCGGCGGACTCCGTGTCGGCCTTCGTTCAATACGTCAAGGCGCGTCCAGGCGAGGTCAACTACGGCTCTCCCGGCTTTGCCACGCCTCACCACCTCGCCATGGAGCTGTTCAAGCACGCCACCCAAACCAATCTCGTGCATATTCCCTACAAGGGCACATCCGGCGTGATGTCCGATCTCGTGGGGAATCACGTCAGTGCCATGTTCGTGCCGACCCACGTGGCGCTGCCATTGGCCGCGGACAAGCAAATCCGCATTCTCGGCGTCGCCAGCGCCGAACGGGTCGCAGCCGCGCCCGACGTGCCGACGCTTGCCGAGCAAGGCGTGACCGGCTTCGAGGTCGACATCTGGTTCGGTCTGCTGGCGCCCGCCGGAACGCCGGCCGATGTGGTTGCCCGCTACAACGAGGTCATCAACGAGTTCCTGCGCTCGCCGCCCGTGATGGGGGCGTTGGCCAAGCAAGGATTGATCACCGCCGGTGGGGCGCCCGCGGTCCTGGGCGAGTTGATCGCCAGCGACATGGCGAAATGGCAGAGGGTCATCCAACAGGCGGGAATCACGGCCGAATGAGCATTGTCTCCCGATATTGTTCCGGGACCAGCCCTCGGCTGGCGCTATAGTCCTCGGCAAACTAACATCTCCCCGACCGCGTCGAGGAGTGAGGGGACGGTCGACAGCTCGGATCAATGCTCGCGTCGAGTCCATCGTCGATTCGTGGCGCCAATGCTTGAAGACGTCCCGCAGCGCCGGCCCTACAACGCCGCCGCCGATTTCGTCGACGCCAATGTGGCGCGCGGCCTCGGCGACAAGATCGCATTCACGGATACGCAGCGGTCCCTGACCTATGCGCAGCTGCAAGCGGGCACTTGCCGTCTTGCGGCGGCGTTGAAGGCCCTCGGTCTGCGCGAAGAAGATCGCGTTATCCTGCTGTTCCATGACACTGTCGACTATCCTGTCGCCTTTTGGGGCGCGATCCGGGCCGGGATCGTGCCCATTCCCGTCACCACGCTGCTCACGGGCGAGCAATACGCCTATCTGTTTGCGGACAGCCGCGCGGCAGCGGCCGTCGTGGCTGCACCGCTGGCTCCGACGCTCCTGTCGTTGCGCCATCGTCTCCCCCGTCTGCGCTCGATCATCGTGGTCGGGGCGAGTGCCGAGGAAAAGGCAGACTTGCGGGATGTGCTGTTCTTCGACGACGTGCTGGCGCAAGCGGAACCCACGCCGTTCACCGCGGCGACCATGTCGGACGAGGTTGCGTTGTGGATGTACACGTCGGGCTCGACCGGGGACCCCAAGGCAGTCCGGCACGTCCATACCAGCCTGATGGCGACCGCGACGCTGATGGGCCAGGGCATCATCGGGCTGCGCGAGGACGACGTCGTGTTCTCCGCGGCGAAACTGTCGTTCTCCTATGGCCTCGGCAATGCCGTGTCGTTTCCCATGGCGGTGGGGGCGAGCACCGTTCTGCTGCCGGATCGGCCGACGCCGCAGGCAGTGCTTGCGACGCTGCGCCGGCATCGTCCCACCATTTTCTATGGGGTGCCGTCGCTCTACGCGGCCCTGCTCGCGCATCCCGATATCGGGCCCGGCGCGGGCTCGGACCGCCTGCGGCTGTGCATTTCGGCGGGCGAAGCGCTGCCCGCGCATCTCGGCGAGCGCTGGCGCGCGGTGGTGGGTGTCGACATCCTCGATGGGATCGGCTCGACCGAGATGCTGCAGACTTTCTTGAGCAACCGGCCAGGCGACATCCGCTACGGATCGACCGGCAAGCCGGTGCCGGGCTACGACGTGAAGATCGTCGACGAAACCGGGCAGGACCTTCCGCCCGGGGAGATCGGCGAACTGGTGGTGCGCGGGCCGTCGGCCGGCGAAGGTTACTGGAATCAGCGGGTAAAGAGCCGCCGCACCTTCGTGGGCGAATGGACCTATACCGGCGACAAGTATCTGCGCGACGAGGACGGTTACTATTACTACTGCGGGCGCACCGACGACATGTTCAAGGTGAACGGCATGTGGGTGTCGCCGTTCGAGGTCGAGGCCGCGCTCGCCTCCCACGAAGCCGTGCTCGAGGCCGCCGTCGTCGGCAAGGAAGACGGCGATGGACTGGTCAAGCCGAAAGCTTTCATCGTGCTCAAGAACGGCTATGCCGCCGACGAGCAGCTGTTCGAGACCTTGCGCTCGCATGTGAAGGAGCGCGCCGGTCCGTGGAAGTATCCGCGCTGGATCGATATCCGGCCCGACCTGCCGCGCACCGCGACCGGCAAGATTCAGCGCTTCAAGCTGCGGGATTGAAGGCCGTTGTCACGGCATCGCGGGCGTGCCATGCCGCTGCTCGAACCCGCACGCGAACAAGCAACGAGGGAGGAATGCCGCACATGCATGCTGCGCAGGAGGAATTGTCTTTCACCTATTTCCCGGAAAATTATCGCTGGTCGCATGGCCTGTTGATCGGCCTGAACATGGCCCCGTGGGGCGGCGCCGAGATCGGCGAGGTCAATCGCATCGGGCTGCGGCTGAAGAACCGGGTCGGCGACGACAATGCCTGGTTCCGGGAATGGGCGCGCGAGGCGCGCACCGTGGAGGACCGCGGGCGCGAGCGCATCGCCGACGGCCGCACCCTGAGCGGCGCGCAATATCTGCAGCGCGCGAGCGCCTATTACCACGTGGGCGAGCGCTTGCTGCAGCCCAAGAGCAAGGAAGGGCTCGATGCCTATATGCGCGGGGTGGACTGCCTGCGCGAGGCGGCCAGGCACATCCGGCGGCCGCGCCTGGAGCATGTGGAGATTCCCTATGAGGGCACCAGCATTCCCGCCATCTACGTGCACGCCGAGCCGGCCAAAAGCGGCGGCAAGGTGCCGGCGATGGTGTTCTTCGACGGCCTCGATGTGACCAAGGAAATTCAATACTTCAAAGGCGTAAGCGATCTGGTCGCGCGCGGCATCGCCTGCCTGATCGTGGACGGACCGGGCAATGGCGAGAGCATCCGCTTCCGCAATCTCTATCTGCACCACGAGACCGAGCGTTACGCGACCCCGGCGTGGGAATATCTCGCCGCACGGCCCGAAATCGATGCCAAGCGCATCGGCGTCATGGCGATCAGCCTCGGCGGCTACTATGCGCCGCGCGCCGCCGCCTTCGAGCCGCGCTATGCCTGCTGCATCGCCTGGGGCGCGCAGTGGGATTACCAGAAGATCTGGCGCGAGCGCTTCGAGCGGATGGCGCAAGCGGTGACGCCGTCGCTCTCGGTCGCGGCCCAACATATCTCGTGGGTGCTGAACGCCAGCGGCCAGGACGAGGCGCTCAAATTGCTGGAGCCGTTCAAACTTGACGGCGTGGTGCAGAAGATCACCTGTCCGTTCCTGATGCTGCACGGCGAGGGTGACGAGCAAATCCCGCTACCTGAGGCGCAGAAATGCTTCGACGCCGTCGGCTCGAAACAAAAGACATTCAAGCTCTTCACCCGCGACGAGGGCGGCTATCACCACTGCCAGATCGACAACCAGAGCATTTGCTCCGCTTATATGTGGGATTGGCTCGAGGAGGTGCTGGAGCCGGCGCGTGCCTGATCCAAAAACGTGGGAAGCAGTTTCGGAACAGTAGCAGAATCCGACGATCACGTCATTGATCGATGTGAATATTGTTGT
>Ga0208989_10000066_pt1 | contig 20662 bp, 24 predicted proteins | sample MedBloCAOM3_M1_FD_187852 | JGI IMG/M metagenome (GOLD analysis project Ga0208989, IMG submission 187852) | Forest soil microbial communities from El Dorado National Forest, California, USA - Mediterranean Blodgett CA OM3_M1 (SPAdes) (version 2) | ecosystem: Environmental > Terrestrial > Soil >...
ATGACGCGGCATCGGCGGTCAGGTCCCGGTCGTGCCAATCGCCGACCCCCGCAGAAGATTGTCCCGGATACATTCCGCGAAATGGCTCATGGCGCTACTCTCCGTCGCAAACGTTGCGGCCCGCAGCAGAGGCTACCTCGCATGCCTCTGCACACGTTGATGGCCATCAACTGCCAACGTATTTCCCCGCCACAAGATCTATTTTGCGCGCAGCTTCTTGTGGCTCGCGGTGCCGTCTGCGTCGGCCATGGACTTCAACGGAAGCGGAGGCGCTGAGGGGCAACGAGGCCGTTCATCACCTCCGGCATCGCGCATCAATGCCGTTAAATATCGCGCCGTCGGCCAGGAAGACGAGATTGCTGACGCGCTCATCGAAAAATGCCGCAAGCTCGATGCAAAGCTGCTGGTGATGGGCAGCTATGGCCACTCGCGTCTGCATGAATTGCTGCCCGGCAGCACGACCGATCGGGTCCTGCGTCGTTCGCCGTTTCCCTTGCTTATCGCACACTAGAATACGGATGCGCCTGCTGCCGTTTTCCCTGATCCCGGCGAGGGATTGACGGCCGTCAAGGTGATGCCATGGACGGCATTATAGGGTTGACCAGAACAACGTAGTTAAACTCTGCGGCTCCAGCGGCATGGCACCAGGCGCCAATAGCCTGCCGCACGGGGACGTTCTCGCGTCGGCACAGGGGACAGAGTTCATGGCCGCGGTCGATCCAAGAACGCTAATGTGGACCAGGGCCTGTGAGATGATCGACCGCGCCGAGCAATTGCATCGTCAATTCATCCGGCCGGTCGCCGCGCCGATTCAGGACCTGATCTGGGAACCGCCTGTCGATCTCACTGCGACCGATTCCGAGATCCTGATCACTGTCGCACTTCCCGGCGTCGACCGGGACGCCGTGGAAGTAACCGTCGATAACGACGGCATCTCGGTGGTGGGTTGGCGTCCTTGTGCGATCCCGCCCGGTAGCAACGTTCATCGCCTCGAAATTCCTTACGGAAAATTCGAACGCCGAATCGCATTTCCGGCGGGGCGCCTCCGGCTTGCTCAATCGGAACTCACCAACGGATGTCTCGTGCTGAAATTCTTCAAATAGCCTTTTATGGAGGGGCGGATCGATGTCTGACGCAAACGTGACCGACGATCCCGGCGCCGCAACAGATCAACGCCATCGGGCTATTCCCCAGGATGCAACGATCATCCTGCCGGTTCGAAACATGCTGCTGTTCCCGGGCCTGGTGCTGCCGCTGACGATCGGCCGGCCGTCTTCGATCGCGGCGGCACAGGAGGCGGCTCGAAGCGGCCGCAAAATCGGCCTGCTGCTCCAAGATGACCCCAAGATCGAACAACCAGGTCCTGAACATCTGCGGCGCGTTGGCACCATCGCGGAAATCCTGCGCTACGTCACTTCCGAGGACAACCATTACGTCATCTGTCGCGGTTTGCGACGGTTTCGTGTTGAAGAATTCCTCTCCGGCTATCCATTCCTCCTTGCGCGCATTGAGGAGATCGGCATATCCGAGGTGATGACGCCGGATGTCGAGGCGCGGATGCGTCTACTGAAGACGCGTGCCCGCGAGGCGATCCAGTTGCTGCCGAACCTTCCGCCGGAGATCCCGACGGCCATCGATAGTCTGGAATCGCCGTCAGCGCTGGCCGACTTTCTTGCCGGCATTATCGATATACCGGTCCCCGAGAAGCAGGATCTGCTCGAGACGTTTGACGTGACGCAGCTTCTCGACAAGCTGCTGGGGTTACTGGCGAAGCGAATCCAGATCCTGCAACTTTCGAAGGAAATCGGCGAGCAGACACAGCAGACCCTGTCATCGCAGCAGCGCGAGCACATTCTTCGCGAACAACTTCGCCAGATCCAGAAGGAACTGGGCGACGACGACGTAAAATCCGCGGAATTGAAGGAACTCGCCGCCAAGATCGAACGAGCGGGAATGCCGAAGGACGCCGAGGAGCAGGCGAGGAGGGAATTGAAACGGCTCGAACGCATGCCGGAAGCCGCGGCCGAATACGGAATGACGCGGACCTATCTCGAATGGCTGATCGAACTGCCCTGGTCAAAGCTCGATTCCGAGCGCATCGATATCGCCGAAGCACGGCGTATTCTCGACGAAGATCATTATGGCCTTGAGAAAGTAAAGCGGCGTATTCTCGAATATCTGGCGGTGCGCAAGCTGAATCCCGATGGCAAGAGTCCGATACTTTGTTTCGTCGGCCCTCCCGGCGTCGGCAAGACTTCGCTTGGCCAAAGCATCGCCCGTGCGATCGACCGCAAATTCGTCCGGCTCAGCCTCGGTGGCGTCCACGATGAAAGCGAAATACGCGGGCACCGGCGCACCTATATCGGCGCGTTGCCCGGAAACATCATCCAGTCCATCCACAAGGCTGGCACGCGCAATCCGGTGATGATGCTGGATGAGTTGGACAAGCTGGGCGCAGGATTTCATGGCGATCCCTCGGCAGCGCTGCTGGAAGTTCTCGATCCCGAACAAAATGCAACTTTCCGCGACAACTACCTCGCCGTTGCCTTCGATCTCTCGAAGGTTCTGTTCATCGGCACCGCCAATATTGTCGACAATATTCCACCCGCGGTGCGCGACCGGATGGAAATCATCGAGATGCCGGGCTACATCGAGGATGAGAAGCTGGCGATTGCGCAACGCTATCTCATCAAGCGCCAACTGGCATCGGCGGGACTGACCGAGGAACAATGCAAGATTACGGACGACGTCTTGCTCTCTATCATCCGCGACTATACGCGCGAAGCCGGCGTGCGGAACCTCGAACGCCAGATCGGGGCAATTTGCCGGCACGCCGCGATGCGCATCGCTGAGGGCAATGCGACGGCCGTGGTCATCACGGTGGCGGATCTTCACGCAATTCTGGGACCGAGGCGTTTTGAGCCGGAAATCGCAATGCGCACCAGCGTGCCGGGTGTTGCTACCGGTCTCGCCTGGACCCCTGCGGGGGGCGATATTCTGTTCGTGGAGGCGACCAGCATTCCCGGCCGAGGCAAGCTGATACTCACCGGCCAGTTGGGCGATGTGATGAAGGAAAGCGCGCAGGCCGCGCTCACGTTGGTCAAGTCGCGCGCCGCCGAATTCGGTATCGACACGGTCGAACTACAGAAGTCCGACGTCCATGTTCATGTTCCGGCCGGAGCCATTCCCAAGGATGGGCCGAGCGCAGGTGTCGCGATATTTCTGGCGCTAACGTCGCTTCTGACCGGGCGCACGATCCGGAGCGATACAGCGATGACCGGCGAAATCTCGCTGCGCGGTTTGGTGCTTCCGATCGGCGGCGTGAAGGAGAAAGTCCTGGCAGCGATCCAGGCCGGGATCACCATCGTCATGCTTCCAGCGCGCAACCGCAAGGACATCGAGGACGTGCCGGAAAAGGCGCGCAACCGGATTCGCTTCGTCTGGCTTGAGCGCGTTGACGATGCGATCGACGCCGCCCTCAACCCTCCGGAAACGCAGGAGCCGGGCATGCCCCGCACGTCGCACAGGGCACCGGCGGAAAGACAGGCGGCGCGTTCCCGATAGCCTGCAGGATCGACGATCCTGGACCGCCGCGCCCCGCATTTGGATCCGTGAAATTGACCGACGTCAGCGCCACGGTCGGCAATCTCTTTCATGGAGATGGAAGGCCCACCGCGAGATTGCTGTCATGCTCTACCATACCGACCACGTTATTGCTCCACGGCATCACACGATGCATGTGCCCCGCACGATGTTCGCTGCGGCTATCGACCGTTTTGGTGGACCAGAGGTAATCACTGCCCACGCCCTGCCGGTGCCGCCAGTTGATGCCGGTGAAGTCCTGATCGCCGTCGATACCGCGGGCGTTGGCCGATGGGACGCGGACGTCCGGCAAGGGTTTTATGCCGGCCGCAAACCGCATTTTCCGCTCGTTCTCGGCTTCGACGGCGCCGGCGTGGTGGCCGCGGTCGGACCGCGGGTGCGGCGGCTGAAAGTGGGCGATGAAGTCTATTCCTACAACTGGCAGAATCCGAAGGGCGGCTTTTACGCCGAATATGTCGTGGTGCCCGCCGACAAGGCCGCGCCGATCCCCAGGCGACTAGATCTGCGGCATGCCGGTGCGATCCCTATCACGGGCTTGACTGCCCTGCAGGGCATTGACGACGCGCTCGGTTTGAAAAAGGGCGAGACCATCATCATTCACGGAGCCTCGGGAGGAGTGGGAACGCTCGCGGTGCAATTCGCAAGATTTCGCGGCGCGCGAGTGTTTGCGACTGCGTCGGGCAAGGAAGGGGTGGAACTGGTGCGGGAGATGGGTGCGCATGCGGTTGTCGATGGCAAACGCCCCGATATCCACGATCAGGCGCGCCGCTTCGCACCCGACGGCGTCGACGCCATAATGGCTCTCGCCGGCGGAGACGCGCTGGAGCAATGTCTGAATGTGCTTCGGCGCGGCGGCCGCGTCGCACACCCCAACGGCGTCGAGCCAGCGCCGAAGAAGCGGCGCGGCATGACGCTGATCCGTTATGACGGCATCTCCGGAGTTCGCGAATTCGAGCGCCTCAACGCCGCGGTGCAGGCCGCGAGGCTCAAAGTTCCGATCACGGAATGCTATCCCCTCGCCCGAGCTTACAAGGCGCACGAGCGCCTCGCCGAGGGTCATGTGGTCGGAAAAATCATCCTTTCGGTGCATGACTCGTAACCAGTAGTCGCGAGTCATATCCGATCGCAAAGCGACAGGCACGAACCTGCGAGACGGGCATTTGCTAGTCGGGCGTTCGTTTCGACTTGCTGCCGGCCGCGCGACGTCGCCAAGCAGAGCATCAACGCCGCGATGCTTGTGAAGACGAAGCCCCAAGAGGGAATTGGGCGATTGCCTTCGACATGCTTGATGTCGCGCGTGCGCATCAATGCTCCATCGCGCTACGGAACGGCAATTGGGAATTTCTGGAAACTCCGAACTCAAGCAGGCCAAGCAGGAAATCAGGAGGCTAAATGGTGCACTGGACATCCTGTCGCGCCTGGACCGAAAGCCGCGCATTGTTGACAACCGTCAACGCACCGATTGTCGCGCATGCAATAAATGAACTCGCGCTGCAAAAAGAAGCAGAGATTTGATTCGGCCATCAACCAGGTTGCGGATGGGAGCATGTCATGGCTGATACAACAACGAATTCCGCCGCTGACGTTCGATCAAATCCGGCGGCACAGACACTCGTTCAAAACTGGTGGTTATTTTTGCTGCGAGGCATTGTCGGCATCATCTTCGGATGTCTCGCGCTGATTTTCCCCGGCCCAACGATGCTGTCGCTGGTGATCCTGTTCTCCGCCTATATGCTGGTCGATGGAGTCTTCGGAATCATCGCGGCTGTGCGGGCGATCCGCCGCAAGGAGGATCGCTGGGGATTGCTGATATTTGAAGGGCTGCTCAATATCGCGGTCGGAATTCTCGCTTTTCTCTGGCCGGGCATTACCGTTGTTGCGTTCGTGTGGTTGATTGCCGCATGGGCGATTGTCACGGGCGGGCTGATGACGGCTGCGGGCTTTCGGTTGAACATAGACCATGGCCGATGGTGGCTGGTTCTGGGCGGGCTATTGTCTCTCGCCTATGGCGTGCTGCTTATTATCACGCCGCTGATCGGAGCCATTGTACTCACCTGGTGGCTGGGAGCATACGCACTGGTTTTTGGCGTCGCGCTGGTCATATTCTCTTTCAAACTCAGGTCGCGGCAGCATGAACGGGTCAACCCCACTGCGGTCGGAACAACCGCCTAGGCGGGCATTCGATGACGTCCAGGACATTGCACCGTCGAGGCCGAAAAGGCCGGGCAAATGCCCGGCCTTTTCGAAATATTGAGACGACAGATATTGAAACGATCGCGATCACCGACGAAGTCGCTCAAAGCCTGATCGATACTTTTCCTGCGAGTGATCCGCCGGCCTGGATCCCCTTGGCCCGTGTCGGCATTCCCAACCGACAAAAGACGTCCCGCCCCGCGCCAAAAGAACGACATCGCTGATCGAAGTAGTGTGGATAGCTCGCCTTCAAATTGCGCCAACAATGTACGGTAGACGACATAGGATCCCCTTTTTACGCGGGGACCAGCGCCTCGCGATGCGAAATCCAATTTACGTTGCCAACTCCGAAAGACAGGTATCAAATTCATCCGGGCCACTGCGAAAATAACCAAGGCGCAAGCAATGCCGTGGACCGAGCAGCTTGCAAATCCCGAGGAATTGCGACGTTGCATCCGCGATTTGGTCGCGCTCTCAACGCTCCCTGCCGCGTGGCGGAACTATGACATGCGTCAGATCGGGGACAGCATTGTGGCCGCGCTGGTCTCGATGCTGGACGCTGATTTCGTTTTCATTGTACTCCCCAGCCATGGCAATCAAAACGAGTTGATCCGCAGTGACCCGAAGCTAAATCCTGCCCGTCTGGATAATGTGCGGACGATGCTGCAGAGCAAAAAAGCGACGCTCAGCGGTGAACAGGAATTTATCGCTGCCGACGCGTCCGGCGGCAACGACCTCCACGTCGTGACCGTGCCAATCGGGCGCGGTGGCGATTCAATACTTGCCGCCGGCTCCGCTCGCGGCACGTTTCCAACCAAAATAGAGAGGCTGCTCCTGAATACCGGGGCAAATCAGGCCGCGATTGCCTTCCAGAAGTGGCTGGGAGACGCAGATAAGACAAGGTTTACAACCTTGGTGCAGCGAACGACCGATTTCATCGGCATCGCCTCGCTCAGCGGTCGGGTTCAGTATGTTAATCCGGCAGGCCTTCAATCGTTGGGACTTGCTACCCTCGACGATGCATTACGGCTTCACGTGTTTGATTTCATTTCGCCGCGAGACCGAGAGACAATGCAGCACGAGCTTTGGCCTCTGGTGCTGCGTACCGGCCGGTGGAGGGGAGAACTCGATCTCGTGCATCTTGGATCCGGAGCACCAATATCCTTCCTGGTCGACTGCTTCAGGATCGATGATCCACGAAACGGAGAGCCGATGAACGTCGCAACGGTCAACCGCGATCTCAGCACGCAAAAGAATTCAGAGGCGGACCTGCGTCATCTGAACGATAGCCTGGAACGACGCGTGGAAGAGCGAACAATCGAGTTGGCAGATACCAACAGAAGGCTCGTCGTGGAGAATTTTGAACGCGAGCGAGCCGATTTTCGGGTTCAGAAATTACGCTATGAACTCTTTCACGCGGCACGCCTCACGGCAGCGGGTCAGATGGCCGCGGCTCTCGCGCACGAACTCAGCCAGCCGCTCACGGCGGTCGTCAACTCTGTCAACGCGGCAAAGCGGCTGATGGCTTGCGGAGATCACGCCAGTCTCATGGTAGCGCGGGAAGTCACTGATGAAGCGGCCGGGCAGGCAATGCGGGCCAGCGAAATCATCCGCAGGCTCCGCCAATTCGTCACCCGGGATGAGACGGAAAGACGAATAGAAGAACTGCCTTCGATGATCAAGGAAGCAGGCGCTCTCGTATTGAGCGGCGTTGCTCCTTTTTTGGCACGTCTCAATTTTCGATTTGATGACAGGGCCACGGACGTATGGGTGAATCGGGTTCAAATCCAGCAAGTTCTCGTCAATCTCATCCGGAATGCATTTGAAGCGATGGCCGATCAAGATCAGCGAGAAGTCACTTTGGCGACCAAGCTTCTCGATGGTGACATGATCGAGATTGCCGTCGCCGATATCGGGCCCGGAATTCCTGGCGATATTGCCGGCCGATTGTTTGAGCCATTCGTCTCAAGCAAGCACGATGGCATGGGATTAGGGTTGTCGATTTCGCGCTCGATCATCGAAGCGCACGATGGTCGATTGGTGGCGGAGCGGAAGCCCGAAGGTGGGACCGTTTTTCGCTTTACTCTTCCCTCGGGGGGAGTGGCAGATGATGGCTGAACGAACCGTCTACGTTGTGGATGACGATGCCGCCGTCCTTCGTTCGCTGGAACGGTTACTGAGTTCAGCGAACTTCGAGCCGGTCACCTTCGAGCGTCCGGACCTGTTTCTGACAGCGGCAAAGACGTTCAAGACGGGTTGTGTCCTGCTGGATATTCGCTTACCGGGCATGAGCGGGCTGGATGTCCAGACGCAACTTCGCAAGATCAGAAACGACCTGGCGGTTATTGTCATGACCGCCCAGGGAGACGTTCAAACGGCTGTTCGCGCCATGAAGGCGGGCGCAACCGATTTCCTGGAGAAGCCTTACAGCGATCATGCTTTGCTCGGGGCGATCGAGGCGGCGTTCAGGAACGAAATCCGCCCCGATCGCGACCGCGATATCGCCGACGCCGTCCGGCGGATCGCAACCCTCAGTCCGCGCGAGCACGAGGTTCTTGAGGGACTGATTGCCGGCCACCCGAACAAGTTGATAGCCTACCATCTCGGTATCAGCGTACGCACGGTCGAGGTTCACCGGGCGCGCATGATGGAGCGGCTTGGAATGCGTCAGCTCGCAGAGGCTGTCCGCCTGGGCGTTATGGCGAAGCTCAGCTCGTCGCGATCCGTCAACGAGCGAAACGGTTAGGACGCCATTCGCCCTCGCCACATCGGCTCAAGCCCTTGCTGTCATTGAACTTTCGCCGACACGGTCTTCGAGGGCGCGCCGGTTCAGAATTTTTACCGTTCGCTTGCCTGCCAAAGTGATCACGCCCCGGTGCCGCAGATCCGTAAGCGAGCGGCAAACTGTCTCGACCGAGACTGCCAGATAATCGGCGATGTCATAACGCGAGACCGGTAACACCACTTGCCCGCTTCTATTTGCGGCACGCCCATCCAGCGAAAGCAGGAAAGAGCCGACCTTCTCAAGAGCGGTGAGGCCACCAAGGATCAGGAGTTGGGACTGCGACCGCGTGAGGGACTGGAATGCGACCTCACGGAGTTCCCGCGCGAACTGAGCGTCGCGTTCCGCCAGCAGTTCGACCCGCTGGCCCGGATAGCTTGCCAGCACAGTGTCCTCGGCAATTGCCTCGATCGTTGCCTCACTCTGGCTGTCCGAAACAAAGAAAAAATCCCGCGGCAGCATCAGATCGACGATTTGTCGTCGTCCGTCCGCCCGGACTGCGCATCGCCGGACCGCGCCAGTGATGACGTAGTACCAGTGGCCCGCAGGCCCTGGATTAGTGGGAATTTCCTGGCCGCGATTGCAGGCCATAATCTTGGCAAATGCATCGAGGCGTTTCAGCGCATGAGGCTGCGCCGAAAGTATTCGCCGGTAGAAGTCCGCAGCATGGGTTTTCGTTTTCATAACCGCACCCTTTTTTTATTTCAGGGAATCCGCGCGCAAGGTGAACCATCGCTCGGCAACAACGTTCAAAAAATTCCGCAAATCTGCGTACCGTAAAAATACGTAACGCGGCCACGGATGACGCAGTGCCGTCACAGAAAAGCGGGGGACGAATATTGCAGTGCCGAAAATTGATTGCAATCAACGACGCAAATGCATGCTGCCCGTAAATAGCAGCAGTCCACGAGCCAACCACTCGCGCCCGAGGTAGAAAATGTCATCTATTCTAGCCGCCGGAACCGTTGCCCCGAATTTCACGCTGCGGGTCACCCCCGATCAAAACCTTACGCTCTCGGATCTGAGGGGAAAACCAGTGATCCTGGCGTTCTACCCGGCTGACTGGAGCCCGGTCTGTGGCGATCAGGTGACCCTTTACAACGAGATTCTCCCGGAGTTCCACAAGCACGACGCGGAATTGTTGGGCATTTCGGTCGACGGGGCGTGGTGCCATGCGGCCTTTGCCCGTGACCGCCATCTGCATTTTCCGCTGCTCGCCGATTTCGAACCTAAGGGCGAGGTGGCAAGAAAATACCGCGCCTATCGCGCGAGCGAGGGCGTTTGCGAACGCGCGCTGTTCGTCCTCGACCGGCAGGGGACGATTGCGTGGAGCTATTGCTCCCCGATTGCGGTCAATCCCGGCGCGGATGGAATTCTTGACGCGCTCGAAAAGCTCTCAGATCAGGCAAACGCACATGGCCACCTTGAAAGCGCCGATCACGCAAAGTGATCACGTCCGCGGACCTGCACACGCGCCTATCATGCTCGTTGAATACGGCGATTATGAATGCCCGCATTGCGCGGCTGCATATCCTGTCGTCAATCGGGTTGAAATGCATTTTCAAGGGCGCATGCGGTTCGTCTTCCGTCATTTCCCCCTGACCGAAGTACACCCCCACGCCGAGATCGCCGCCGAAAGCGCCGAGTTCGCCGGCGCAGCGGGCCTGTTTTGGGAAATGCACGATGCCCTCTTTGAAAACCAGAGCAGGCTGAGCCTTGCGACGATTTTGCTGATTGGCGCAGCGCTCGGGCTTCCCGAAACAACCCTGCGCAATGCCCTCGAGACGGGCCAATACAGGAACAAAGTGCGCAGCGATTTTATCGGCGGCATACGCAGCGGCGTCAACGGCACACCGGCCTTTTTTATCAATGGTGTGCGGCATGACGGTGCTTACGATTATGCCTCCCTGGTGTCGGGAATCCAGATGCGCCTCGCCGCCGATACGAGTGCATAACGGATTTGCGAAGAACCTGGTCCGATCAACGTGAGACCCAAAAAAGGTTCTTCGAGAATTGACAAGGGTCAGTGCTGCTTCGAGGTCTGCGGATTATCTCCGCAACTATCGTCAAACCCTCAGGAGAGAGCCATGGTTGCCTTCACAGGATACCGAACGCCCCCAAAACCCGGGGTTGATGCGGCTTTCGCATCGCCGAGTACGTACGACCACACTGTTGGGGCACGACGACGCTCTCCCGACTGGATCATTTGGCCGGCGCTCGCGATGGTGCTGGCGGCCGGCATTGTTCTCGCGACCGGTCCTGCGCTGCCGCAAGCCGGGGTGCAACTCATCAAGGTCGATCTTTCGGTTGTGGCGAAAGGCTATCGGATGAGCAAGCTGATTGGCAGCAGCGTCATCAACGACAAGAACGAAAAGATCGGCACCGTCGATGATGTGATTGCAGATAAGGAAAAGAAACAGTTGAGTTTCGCAGTGCTTCAGGTGGGTGGCTTCCTCGGCTTGGGCGGACGTCTGGTGGCGGTGCCGTATGACAACCTCGTCATCGATGATAACGGACAGAAGATCACGCTGCCCGGCGCGACGAAAGACGAACTGAAGAAGCTGTCCGAATTCAACTATCCGGCGTAATTGAAGCCGCCACCTGGAAGACCTCGATGCAAGGGTCGTCAGACGATATCCTGGAGCGGATCCGCGCCCGCGAGGTGACGGGCGTTTTCCATTCGCGGAAGGCGCTCGTCGCTGCCGCAGAGGAGCTGCTTGTCGCAGGAATCGACCGCGCTGACATCGACGTCAGCGCCTCGTTCGATGAGCTGCAGCGGCGGTTGAACTACCAGTCAATTCCGCCCGCAGATCTTGCCGATATCCCGACGGCCGCCCGGCAACGTTTTACCGGCGAGGACGATGTGCTTAGCACGGAAGCTATCGTTGGCAGCGTCGCCGGTTGCATCGCCGCGATAGCCATGACGTTTTATCTTGTCACGCGAGACATAGGGTCCCTCTCCGTCGGCATCTTCTCGGTTCTGACCGGGCTTGTTGTGGGCGGCGTTGCGATGCTCTGGGTGCGTCGGCTGTTGCAGCGGGAGCGCGCACGGGGATTGGAGAAGCTTTCGGAGGCGCAAGGTTTGCTGATCTGGGTGCGAGTCCGATCCCCGGAAAAAGAAGCCGAAGCCCAGGAAATTCTGACGCGGCACGGCGCGAAAGCCGTTCACGTTCACGAAATCGAACTGGCGAAAAGACCAGAGGATCTCCCGCTCCATTCGCTGCGGCCCGACCCCTGGTTAGGTGACGAACGACTTGGACAGCCGTAGCGCCGCTCCAGTGATCTGAAGTCGCCGGTCCGTGTGGTTCCCGTCGTTTACCGGAGCGGCCGGCGACGTTCGCAACAACCAGCGTTCCGAACGACACCCCCTCACCCTAAAACGATAAACTTGGAGCAGAAGTTGATGGTCGTCATGGCTGCGGTCGTCATCTCCCATAAGTTTGGTCCGCGATCGGCGATACCATCCGGCGATACCATCGGCCGAGCCCGCCAATCCCCTTTGTACAGACGAGGAGCCAGCCATGAAATCCGACAGTGAAATAGAACGCGATGTGCGGGACGAGTTGAGATGGGATCCCGACCTTAATGCCGATGACATTGCCGTCTCCGTCAAAAATGGCGTTGTTACGCTGGCGGGTTTCGCCCACAGTTACTCTGACAAGTTTGAAGCCGAGGCCGCCGCGAAGCGGGTCGCTGGAGTTCTCGCGGTCGCGAACGACATCGAAGTTCGGCTGCCGGCGATCGACCAGCGCCCCGACCCCGATATTGCGCGAGATGCTGTCTCAGCCCTGAAAGCGCAACTGCCGATTTCCTACGATCGGATCAAGGTCATCGTCAAGGATGGCTGGGTTTACCTCGAAGGCGCGGCGGAGTGGCAGTATCAGAAAACCACCGCTGAAAACGCTGTGCGGAAGGTGAAAGGCGTAAAGGGAGTGACCAACTCGATCGTGCTGAAACCGCAGGTGAAGCCCTCAGACATTCAACGCAAGATCCAGGAAGCATTCAAGCGAAATGCGGAGCTGGACGCCAATCGGATTAGCGTCGAAACGAACGGCAGCGAGGTGGTGCTGAAAGGTACCGTTCGCTCCTGGATCGAACGCGAGGAGGCCGAGCGTGTCGCATGGTCGGCACCGGGGATCACCAAGGTCGAAGACCGCATCGTGGTCAGTCCGTAACACCGCCGTTTTATCTGATACGGCGCAACATTCAGCAAACCCCATCAAGATAATAATCAGCAAACCCCGTCAAGGTAACAAGGAGGCTCCCATGAAGTTAACATCACTGGTTCCATTTCGTGAAGGCGGCGGCGGATTGATGCGGCCTGATTTCGGATTATTCGGTCTGCATCGGGAGATCGACCGTCTGTTCAGCGAATTCGCACAGGGGGTGGGTCAGAGCGGTGCGAAGATTATCCCCAATATCGAAATCTCCGAAACCGACAAGGCAATCGAAGTCAGCGCGGAGATGCCGGGGCTTGAGCGCAAGGACGTCGAGATATCGATCGAGGATGACACCCTCACCATCCGCGGCGAGAAGAAGATCGAGGAAAACCAGAAGGACAAGAACGTCCAGCTCAGCGAGCGAAGCTATGGCGTGTTCTTGCGCGTGCTGCAGTTGCCTGCTGGCGTCGATCCGTCCAGCGTGCAGGCAACCATGTCGAACGGAGTTCTGAAGGTCACCATTCCGAAGCCTGCCAAATCCGAGCCGAAGAAAATCGAAGTCAAGGAAGAGGCCAAGCAAGGGACCAAGGAAGCCGCTTGAGATCCCCCAAGCGGTGGCGGGACGCGTTTGCCGTTTTTCCTCCCGACGCGCTTTGCGCGTCCCGCTTATGACCGAAGACAGCAAGGTAGGAAGATGAGCGACGCCAAATTCCGTATCGCGCATGCACCGGTCGACGGGTCGCTTCAATACGTTGAAAGCGGTTTACCGCATCTCTAAACAAGGAGCCTGGTCATGGCGAAGGCAATCGGTATCGATCTCGGAACCACCAACTCCTGCGTGGCCGTGATGGAAGGAAACAAGGCCAAGATCATCGAAAATGCCGAGGGCGGCCGCACCACGCCGTCTATGGTCGCCTTCACCGATGACGGTCAGGTCCTGGTCGGGCAGCCGGCCAAACGCCAGAGCATTACCAATCCGGAAAACACGATATACGCCATCAAGCGGCTGATCGGTCGACGCTATGATGACCCGATCACCGCGAAAGACAAGGAGATGGTCCCCTACCATATCGTGCAGGGCGATAACGGCGATGCATGGGTCGAGGTCAGAGGCAAAAAATACAGCCCGAGCCAGATCAGCGCCTTCATTCTCACCAAAATGAAGGAAACGGCAGAAGCTAATCTCGGCGCCACCGTCACGCAGGCAGTGATCACCGTGCCAGCCTATTTCAACGATGCCCAGCGCCAGGCGACAAAGGATGCCGGCCGGATTGCCGGACTTGACGTGATGCGTATCATCAACGAGCCCACCGCAGCCGCGCTTGCCTACGGACTCGATAAGAAGGGAAGCGGCAAGATCGCCGTCTATGACTTGGGCGGAGGCACGTTCGACATATCCATTCTCGAGGTCGGCGACGGCGTGTTCGAGGTCAAAGCGACCAACGGCGACACCTTCCTCGGCGGTGAGGATTTCGACAAGCGGATCATGGACTATTTGGCTGATGAATTCCGCAAAGAGAATGGCATCGATCTGCGCAAGGATCGCCTTGCGTTGCAGCGGCTCAAGGATGCCGCCGAGAAGGCCAAGATCGAACTCTCGAGCGCAACTCAGACCGAGGTGAATCTGCCATTCATCACGGCGGATCAGAATGGGCCAAAGCATCTTGCCATCAAGCTCTCGCGCGCAAAGCTGGAAGCACTGGTGGACGACCTGATCCAGCGCACCATCGAGCCGTGCAAGGCTGCATTGAAGGACGCGGGTCTGCAGGCGTCCGAAATCAACGAGGTCGTGCTGGTTGGCGGACAAACCCGCATGCCGAAGGTGCAGGAAATTGTGCAGAAGCTGTTCGGGCGGGAACCGCACAAGGGCGTCAATCCGGACGAAGTGGTCGCAATCGGCGCCGCGATCCAGGCCGGTGTGCTGCAGGGTGACGTCAAGGATGTGCTGCTGCTCGACGTTACGCCACTGTCGCTCGGAATCGAGACCCTTGGTGGCGTCATGACCAAACTGATCGACCGCAACACCACCATACCGACCAAGAAGAGTCAGGTCTTCTCAACGGCGGAGGATAACCAGACGGCGGTCACCATCCGCGTCTACCAGGGCGAACGAGAGATGGCGGCCGACAACAAGCTGCTCGCCCAATTCGATCTGGTCGGGATTCCGCCGGCGCCGCGGGGCGTGCCGCAAATCGAGGTCACCTTCGATATTGACGCCAACGGTATCGTCAACGTATCGGCCAAGGACAAGGCGAGCGGCAAGGAGCAGAGCATCCGGATTCAGGCATCCGGCGGCCTGAGCGAGGCCGATATCCAGAAGATGGTGAAGGAGGCCGAAGCTCATGCCGAAGAAGACAAGCGCCGCAAGGAGCTCGTCGAAGCGCGCAACCAGGCCGATGCGGCGATCTATAGCACCGAGAAAGCACTGAAGGAGGCGGAGACGAAGATCCCCGCCGACGTCAAGCAGCAGGTCGAGCAGGCCATCGCCGAAGCCAAGCAAAATCTGACATCGGAAAACGTGCAAACAATCCGTCAGGCAACGGAACGTCTGCAGCAGGCAGCGTCCAAGATAGGCGAAGCCCTGAATCGCGCAGCGTCGCAAGGCGCCGGGGGGCAAGCGGGATCGTCCGGTGACGGAGGCGGCTCTTCCGGCGAAGACGTCGTCGATGCCGAGTTCGAGGAAGTCGATCCTCGCGACCGTAGAGCGTCCTGAAACATCAGGGCTCAGACGCGACGCGGGAGACGTCGGAGTATAAGATCGGGAGTATGGACATGGCGACAAACACCATGGACGACGATGTTGATCCCTCAGCTACGGGCGAAGGCAAAGAGAACGATCCGGAATCCGAAATTGCGTCGCTGCGTGAGCGGTTGATGAGGGCGCTGGCCGAGATCGAGAATACAAGGCGTCAGGGTGAGCGGCGCACGGAAGACGCCCAGCAATACGCGATCGCGAACTTTGCCCGCGAGTTGTTGCCGGTTGTCGACAATTTGCGCCGTGCCCTGGGTGCCGGCGCGCCCGATGCCGAGGCTGCAAAAGGCGACGGATTGATACAGGGCGTTGCGGCCACCGACCGCATCTTGACACAGATCCTGAATCGCTTCGGCGTCGCGGAACTCAACGCTCTCAACGAGCCGTTCGATCCCATGAAGCACGAAGCGGTGATGGAAACGGAAGAGACGGAACAGCCCCCCGGCAACGTGGCCCAGGTTTTGGAAGATGGCTACATGCTTCACGATCGTCTGTTGCGGCCAGCGCGTGTTGTCGTGGCCAGGTCTCCGCAGCGATCGTCGCAGGCGGCGGAACAATGACGCCGCATTCGCTCGGCTTTGCCGACATGCAAACAGGAGTGGGCAGTGGCCGCGGACCCTTACACAACGCTGGGCGTGAAAAAGGACGCTACGCAGGACGATATTCAAAAGGCCTATCGCCGCCTGGCGAAAAAGCTGCACCCGGATCTGAATCCCGGCAACAAGATCGCTGAAGAGAAGTTCAAGGAAATTTCGGCCGCCAACGAAATCTTGAGCGATCCAGAGAAGCGCGCGCGCTTTGACCGCGGAGAAATCGACGCTTCAGGCACCGAGCGGCCACGCCGGCAGTACTACAGGGATTTCGCCGATCAGGATGGCTGGTCAGCCTACAACAACAATTCAGGCTTTGCCGATTTCAGCGATTTCTCCGGGAGCGAAGATATTCTTTCGGAGATCTTCGGCCGCCAAGGCCGCGCGGGCCGCCGCCGCCGGGGCCAGGACGTCCGCTATCACCTCGATCTTTCTTTTCTTGATGCCGTCAACGGCGGCAAGCAATCCATTGTTCTTCCTGACGGCACCACGCTGGACGTTAACATTCCGCCGGGGACGCGGGATGGCCAGATTCTGCGCTTGAAAGGCAAAGGTCGCCCGGCGGTGGGCGAGGGTTCACCAGGCGATGCGCTGATCGAGATAAGCGTCCTGCCGCATCCCTACTTTTCCCGCAAAGGCGACGACATCTATCTGGATCTGCCGATCTCCCTGAAGGAGGCGGTGCTGGGCGCAAAGATCAAGGTGCCTACCCCCAGTGGAACGGTCACGGTGGCGGTGCCAAAATGGTCAAGCACCGGTCGCGTTCTCCGGCTGAAGGGACGCGGCGTGCCGCGTTCCGACGGCAGCAAGGGCGATCAATACGTCACGCTCAAGCTGATGCTTCCACAAAAGCCGGATCCGAAACTCGAACGTTTCGTCGCGCAGTGGCAGCCCGAGGCGGACAGTCCGCGGCAATCCATGGGAGTGTGACAATGGAGACCCAGGAATTCGTCCGCCGATCGCATCTTGATACTCCGACGCTGGATGCCTGGGTGGAAGCGGAATGGCTGATTCCTGTCAGCAGCGGAAAAACGCTTGATTTTTCGGACGCCGACCTCGCGCGGGTGCGGCTAATCAGGGATCTCAAGGTGGATTTCGGTGTGAACGACGAGGGCATTGCGATCGTTCTGCACCTGCTGGATCAATTGCACGGGCTGCGTTGCCTGCTGAGGGATATTCACGCGATGGACATTTCCGATCGCGCCAAAGATATCTGATGATGGGCGCCGTGCCGAGAACCACGGCGTCTCAGTGGAACGCATAGCGGAGAATGGCGGTCAGCGGAGCCCGATCTGGCATTTCTTCCTGCCGCGCGCCCAGCACTCTGGCCCCCGTATACAGCGCACGTCGCGCGACTTCGTCGACGACGCTATAGGTTTCGGCATCATCAGAGACTGAATATGTAACGCTGCCGTCGATGTCGCTGACGAGGCCGGGAACAACTGCATCGAGATCGACGAGAAGCTGCTCGATGGCGCCTGCGGTTGCCGCATGCGCGGCGTAGGAGACGTCTGTCGTAGCGCGTCGTGGCTTCAACTCGTCGTAGAGCGCGATCACCGCCTTCAGTTCGCGTGAATAGAGACGGTCGAGGATCGGGATCGCGGCGTCTTCCAACTCGCCATCCGTTATCTGGTCCGGATTTCCTTCGATCATCTCATCCGCCAGCTTCGGATAGGTGTTGACCGAACGGAACATCGACGCAAGCGGCTCCTCCGCGGCAAGAACCAGTGGTGCGTTTTGTCCAGCGAGTGCGCCCTGTACGGCATGCTCGACTTTCCTTACGTACTGATGCAACAGTACCTTTTCGCCTTCCAGGTTCTGCAGCCTGCGGCGCGGAGCCCGTACGTGAAAGGACGGGCGTCGTGTCGCTTCCTCCGCATTTGCAGGAAGGTCTGGAACCTGCAGCCGCTGCGGCGGAAAATTGGCGAACGCGTGGACCAGCCGGACGCTTTCTTCCGCCAGCGCAAGCACGAAGATATCGTGCGGCGACGTCATGGCTCGTATCAGTGGCGTCAGATGAAATCGGTCCGCCACTTCGGCCAGCGGTTTTGGCGAGTTAGGCAGCCGGAACGTTCGCATCATGCCGGCAGTGGCGAGCACCGCCAACCCGTTCGCCTGATAGTGCCAGAACGACTCGATCGGGTCTGGCTTCGCGCGCTGGAGCTTTCTGATCTTGTCTTGATCCTGAACGTCATGGTCGGTTCCTGCGAGACGATCGAACCGCTCCTCGAAAACGGTGATTTTGTTCTTGTCGGCACCGCCTTCCTTCAACTGCGACAGTGCTTCCCTGGCGATGTCCTTGAACGCGGTGCGATTGGTCCCGGCGTTCTTGCCCAAGCGGGATGTCGGCAAGTACAGGGAAACGCAAGTTTCGCCCTTGATCTGCGCGAGGGCCTTGAACTCCGCCAGGGTCGGAATATCGATGTGAAGCATCGGCCCCTCATTCAGCGCCAACCCAGAGACCTTCATTCGGCCCGGAATGAAAAGATGTTGGCCGAAGCATCGCACATCGGCATTGATGGCCGTCAATCACACCGGCCACTCCAGTGCCCACGCGAAGGCGCATACGGCGGCAAGCCCGATCAAGGCGTGCCCCCATTCCAGCAATCCCCAGTCCCGCATCAGTTTGCGCACCGGCGAGGCGGCTGTTCCCGGAAGGGTGCAGAGCCAGACGTTCACCGGCACCATCACAAAATAGGCATAAGGCCAACTCGCCAGGATCGTGGCGCCGCCAATGAGCCAGCGTACGTCGCCATTGGACCTGAATTGGATGTAGGCGAGAATTGCCGAGACGACGGCAAGAACCGACAACATCAGCGTGCCGCGCCGGTTGCTCCGTGTCCATTCCTTAATCATCGCACGGCTGCCCAAGGCAAGCCGAGCCGGCTGCTCGACAAGACCGATATACGTCGTCGCCCCGAGGAAGGCGGCGGCGGCAGCGAAGGCATACAGACCGGGCCGCATGGTGCTGGCTCCTGACGCGAGACGGCTGGTTATTCAATCAATGCGACATGAACACCGGAACGGTCATCGTCTTCAGCATATCGCGAGTCACGCCCCCCAGAATGACCTCGCGCAATCTTGCGTGGCCGTAGCCACCCATTACGATCAGCGTTCCGGAAACGTCGGCGACGTAAGACAGAATAGCATTGGTGACGTCGATGTCGGGCGCCGGGACGGTTACGATCTGAACCTTGACGTCATGGCGCGCGAGATGTTTCGCGATTTCGGCGCCGCGAACTTCGTTCCCGGCGCTGGTGGTCTTCTCGTTCAGCACGATCAGCAGGTCGACCGTCATCGCCTTGACCAATAGCGGCAGCGCATCGTTGATGGCACGTGCCGCTACGCGGCTGCCGTCCCAGCAGCACACCATATGGTCGAGATTTAGCCCCTCCTTCTGGATGTACGGCACCACGATGAGCGGACGCCCGGACTCGAACAGCGAAGTTTCGATCATGTCATCGTTATCCACGCCGTCAGGCTCGGATTGCATGAATACGCTGAGATCAAAGCGCCGGGCGAGCGTCGACAGGAGCAACGGCGCGTCCGCCCCTATCGATTTGAGCAGGCGGTGCTCCGCGGAAACCAGGCTGCGCCTGGCGGCGGTCTCGAAGCGTTCTATCGCGGCCAAGGCGACTTTCTCGCTCTCAGCGATCATCTGGGCCATAATATCGGGCGGAATTTCCAGCATCGCGTAGCCCGGTAAACCCGGCGCATATCCGAAAGCGATTCCGACGACGTGGGTGTCAAAGGTCTCCGCAATGCTGATGGCAAAATCGCGGGCCGGATCGCGCGCGATTTTGTGCTCCAGATTGACGATAATGTCCTTGATCATCGAAATGCTCCGCTAGACGGCGTGAGGCCGTCACGGAGGGCATTGTCGAGGTCCGTGCTTTCGTGGGCATTGATGCCGGTCAAGGTACGGGGCCGCTGATTGAGCGATGCGGTGTACCGGGATCACCTGACATCTGCCGGCCGACAGCGAAAAGAAGCCCGGCAGCGCCGGACGCCGGGTCTTCTTTGCCGCAATTGCGGCTGGATGCGCGCTGCGTCAGCAAACCTCCACGCGGCGTACGCGCCAACGCCATCCGTCCCAGAAGCGTTCGCTCCGCATGTAACAATGCGGCCCGAAATAGGCGGGTTCGTAGTACGCGTAATCGTCGTAGTATCTTGGTGCTGCCAGCGCAGCGCCAAGCAGGGCTCCTGCCGCCAAGCCGCCGACGACGGGGGCGACTGGGAAGCCATGGTGACGCCATCGGGCGTCTGCCGCCGTCGGGCTAGCAACTGCACCTATTGCGACTGTTGCACCAACCGCGAGGGTGGCCAGGGTTTTTGTCATCACGCGACCTCCACTCCTTCGTTTCGATAAAAATCGAGCGCCAGACATTCGACCTGGTTCCGGACGCTCGGCCCATATCAGTACCGAACGTAACACCTCGGCACACGCTGGCATTGGCATCCGTCAACGATAGGCTGGCCGTTTTTCGAATAGTTGGAATTTCTTGTTGCGCTTTCGGTCTGCTGCGACGGAACTGCTACGGAATTGCCGGGCACTCACCTTGGGACGTGACGTCAATTTGCG
>Ga0208989_10000067_pt1 | contig 20617 bp, 17 predicted proteins | sample MedBloCAOM3_M1_FD_187852 | JGI IMG/M metagenome (GOLD analysis project Ga0208989, IMG submission 187852) | Forest soil microbial communities from El Dorado National Forest, California, USA - Mediterranean Blodgett CA OM3_M1 (SPAdes) (version 2) | ecosystem: Environmental > Terrestrial > Soil >...
CACGCTCGCGGCCCTGGTCGCCTGATCCTGCCTGGTTGTCGCCTCTGTCATCGTCGACCTGCTTCCCTGATGTCCGTCACTTGCGCCCGAGCAGTTCCATGGCCATGGCGACCACCTTCTCGGGTTCGAAGCCGAACTTGCGCTGCAGCTCCTTGAGCGGCGCGGAAGCGCCGAAGGTCTTCATGCCGATGACGCGGCCGTCGGCCCCGACATAGCGCTCCCATGCCAGCTCCGATCCCTGCTCGACGGCGATGCGCGCCTTCACCGCGGGCGGCAGCACCTCCTGCCGATAGGATTGCGGCTGGTGCTCGAAGATGTCCCAGGACGGCATGGAGACGACACGGGAGCGAATCCCGCGCGACACCAGCGCCTCATGGGCCTCGACGATCAGCGAGACCTCGCTGCCCGTGGCGATGAGGATAATCTCGGGCGGGCCGCCCGGCGCGTCGGCCATGACATAGGCGCCGCGGGCGACCCCGGCCGCAGACGCGTACTTGCTGCGATCGAACGTCGGCAGCGGCTGGCGCGACAGCGCGATCACCGCCGGCTGGTGGCGCAGCTGCAGGACGTAGCGATAGGCCTCGACGACTTCATTGGCATCGCCGGGCCGCAGCACGACCAGGCCGGGAATGGCGCGCAGCGAGAGCAGCTGCTCGACCGGCTGGTGCGTCGGTCCATCCTCGCCGTCGCCCATGGCGTCATGGGTGAAGACGAGAATGGTCGGAAGCTCCATGAGGGCGGACAGGCGAATGGCCGGCCGGGCATAGTCGCTGAAGATAAAGAAGGTCGACCCGAAAGCCCGCAGCTTCGACAGCGACAGACCGTTGACGATCGCCGCCATCGCGTGCTCGCGAATCCCGAAATGGAGATTGCGGCCGCCGGGGCTTCCGGGCTCGAAGTCCCCCGCGCCGGCAAATTTCAGCGCGGTCTTGTTGGAGGGCGCGAGATCGGCCGAGCCACCCAGGAACCAGGGAATGTTCTGGGCGAGCACGTTCAGCACCTCGCCCGAAGCGTCGCGTCCGGCGATGCCCTTCGGGTCCGCCTTGAACGTCGGCAGGTTGCGGTCCCATCCCGCGGGCAGCTCGCGCCGCTGCATCTGGTCGATCTCGGTAGCAAGCTCGGGGAATTGCTTTCGGTAGTCGGCCAGGAGCGCCTCCCAGCGCGCCCGCGCCTCGGCGCCGCGCGCACCGATGCCGGCGTCGAAATGCTGCATGACGCCGTCGGGCACAAGGAACTTGGCATCCTCCGGCCAACCATAGGCGCGCTTGGTGAGCTTGACCTCATCGTCGCCCAGGGGTTCGCCATGGGCCGCCGCGGTGTCGATCTTGTGCGGCGAGCCGTAGCCGATGTGGCTGTCGAGGACGATCAGCGTCGGCTTGCCCTTGGTCTTCCGGAAGGCCGCGAGCGCGTCCTCTATGCTCTTGAGATCGTTGGCGTCGCCCACGTGCAGCACGTTCCAGTGATAGGCGGCGAAGCGGGCCGCGACATCCTCGGTGAAGGTGATGCTTGTCTTGCCCTCGATGGTGATGTGATTGTTGTCGTAGATCCAGCACAGGTCATCGAGCTCGAGATGGCCGGCCAGCGAGGCCGCCTCCGAACCGATGCCTTCCATCAAGCAACCATCGCCGCAGACCGCGTAGATGTCGTAGTCGAACAGGTCGAAGCCGGGCCGGTTGTAGCGGCTGGCCAGCCACTTGCGCGCGATCGCCATGCCGACGCTGGTGGCGATCCCCTGCCCCAGCGGACCGGTCGTCGTTTCGACTCCGGACACCCAATGATATTCCGGGTGTCCCGGCGCCTTGCTGTTGAGCTGGCGGAAGTGGCGGATGTCGTCGAGCGTGACCGACGGCTTGCCCAGGCGTTCGTACTCGGCGTTGACCGCCTGGGTGCCGGTGAGATGCAGGACAGACCACAGCAGCATCGAGGCATGGCCGTTGGACAGGACGAAACGGTCGCGATCCGGCCAGATCGGATCCTTCGGATCGAAGCGCATGACCCGGTTCCACAGCGTATAGACCAGCGGCGCCAGCGCCATCGGCGTGCCGGGATGGCCCGACTTCGCCTGCTGGACCGCGTCGATGGACAGCGTGCGGATCGTGTTGATCGCCAGCTGATCGAGCTCTTCCTTGGTCATGCCATGCCTCTCGTACTCACTTCCTCCCCAGCGAAGCTGGGGAGTATGGGCGTCTTACGCCGACTCCGCGCCTTCACAGGCGCTCGGGGGTCATGGGCATCGGCCGTGATCCTCATGACCCCTCCGCCCGCTGCGCGGGCACCTCCCCATCGCGGACTCCGCGATGGGGAGGCACAAACTATGACTCGCCCGGCGATTACTTGGCCGGCTTCTCGATATGACCGCCGAACTGGTAGCGCATCGCCGAGAGCAGCTTGTTGGCGAAATCGCCCTCGCCGCGTGAGCTGAACCTCTCATATAGCGCCGAGGACAGCACATGGGCCGGCACGCCCTCGTCGATGGCGGCCTTGATCGTCCAGCGCCCTTCGCCGGAGTCGGAGACCCGCCCGCCGAATTTCGACAGAGTGGGATCCTGGATCAGGGCCGTTGCCTGGAGGTCGAGCAGCCACGACGCGATCACGCTGCCGCGCCGCCACAGCTCCGTGATGTCGGGCAGGTTGAGATCGTACTGATAGTGCTCGGGGTCGCGCAGCGGCGTGGTTTCCGCATCGACCGCCCCGGTCTTCTTGCCGATGTTGGCCGCCTGGAGCACGGCCAGCCCTTCGGCATAGGCCGCCATCACGCCGTACTCGATGCCGTTGTGCACCATCTTGACGAAATGCCCGGCGCCGTTGGGGCCGCAATGCAAGTAGCCCTGCTCGGCCGTTCCGCCGGCCTTTTCGCGGCCCGGGGTGCGGGCAATATCGCCGACGCCCGGCGCCAGGGTGGCGAAGATCGGGTCGAGACGCTTCACCGGCTCGAGCTCGCCGCCGATCATCATGCAGTAGCCGCGCTCCAGGCCCCAGACACCGCCGCTGGTGCCGACGTCCATATAGTGGATGCCTTTGGCCTTCAGCTCAGTGGCTCGGCGGATATCGTCGACATAGTACGAGTTGCCGCCATCGATCAGGATATCACCGGACTCGAGATGAGGCAGGAGATCGGCGATGCTCTTGTCGACCACGCCGGCCGGCACCATGAGCCAGACCGCGCGCGGCTTGGTAAGCTTCTTGGCGAACTCCGCCAGCGAGGCGCTGCCGATGGCCTTTTCCTTCGCCATTTCCGACACCGCCTTGGCGGACATGTCGAACACCACGCATTCGTGGCCACCCTTCAGGAGGCGGCGCACCATGTTCGCGCCCATTCGGCCAAGGCCGATCATTCCTAGTTGCATGTGTTAGCCCTCTATTCCTGAAAGAACGATGTTCCGATCCGCCCCGATCACGGGGCGACGGCCGCTATCAATTTGTGGCTTTGAGCTTGCGATAACGCCGGATCAACGCATTGGTCGAGCTGTCATGCTCGAGCTTGGTTTCCGTCGCACCTTCGAGCTCGGGGATGATCCGCTGGGCGAGCGCCTTGCCCAACTCCACGCCCCACTGGTCGAACGAATCGACCTGCCAGATCGTGCCCTGGGTGAAGACGCTGTGCTCGTAGAGCGCGACCAGCTTGCCCAGCGTGGCCGGCGTCAAAGCGTCCAGCAGGAGCGTGTTCGATGGACGATTGCCCTCGAACAGCCGATGCGGCACGAGCCAGTCGGGCGTGCCTTCCGCCTTGACCTGCCTGGTGGTCTTGCCGAAGGCCAGCGCCTCGGTCTGCGCGAAGACATTGGCCAGCAATATGTCGTGATGCCTGCCGAGCGGGTTGAGGGTCCGGCCGAAGGCGATGAAGTCGCAGGGTATGAGTCGCGTCCCCTGATGGATCAGCTGATAGAAGGAATGCTGGCCGTTGGTCCCCGGCTCGCCCCAGTAGATCGGCCCGGTGTCGTAATCCACGGCGACGCCGTCCCAGGTCACATGCTTGCCGTTGCTCTCCATGGTGAGCTGCTGGAGATAGGCGGGGAAGCGCTTGAGATACTGTTCATAAGGCAGCACAGCCACGGTCTGGGCGCCGAAGAAATCGTTGTACCAGAGGGAGAGCAAGCCCATCAGCACCGGCAGGTTGCGCTCGAAGGGCGCGGTGCGGAAGTGCTCGTCCATCTCATGGAAGCCTTCCAGCATGGCGCGGAAATTATCCGGCCCGATGGCGAGCATGGTGGAGAGCCCGATGGCCGAATCCATGGAATAGCGTCCGCCGACCCAATCCCAGAAGCCGAACATGTTGGCCGTGTCGATGCCGAACTTCGCCACTTCCTCCGCATTGGTGGAAACGGCGACGAAATGCTTGGCCGTGGCGGCGGCCTCGCCTTTCAGGCCGGCCAGCAGCCAGTCACGCGCGGTATGCGCGTTGGTCATGGTCTCCAGCGTGGTGAAGGTCTTGGAGGAGACGATGAACAATGTCTCCGCGGGATCGAGATCGTGCACCGCCTCGGCGAAATCCGTGCCGTCGACATTGGAAACGAAGCGGAACGTCATGGTCCGCTCGCTGTAATGCCTGAGCGCTTCGTAGGCCATGACGGGGCCGAGGTCGGATCCGCCGATGCCGATATTGATCACGTTGCGGATGCGCTTGCCGGTATGCCCCGTCCAGGCGCCGCCGCGCAGCCGATCGGCGAAAGCCGCCATCTTGTCCAGAACGGCATGGACCTCGGGCACCACGTTCTGGCCGTCGTGCAGGATGGATGCGTCGCGCGGCGCGCGCAGCGCGACGTGAAGCACCGCGCGCTTTTCCGAGACGTTGATCTTGTCGCCGCGGAACATGGCGTCGATACGATCGCGCAACCCAGACTCTTCGGCAAGCTGAAGCAGCAGTTTCAGGGTTTCGTCGGTGATCCGGTTCTTGGAATAGTCGAAATAGATTCCTGCGGCCTCGACCGCCATCCTCTCGCCGCGCTCGCGATCCTTGTCGAAGAGCTGCCTGAGGTGGACACGCCTCATCGTCTGGTAGTGCTTCTTCAGTGACGCCCAGGCCGGGCGCGTGCGCAAAGCCGATGTAGCCATCGATTGTTTCCTCGCCGAATTCGTTCTGCTCGAGACTGGGTCAGCTCGCCTTACGCATCGCGGTGCGCTTGGAATCGATGCGCGCCATCAGGTCTTCCCAGGACTTGACGAAGGACGATGCGCCCTCGTCCTGGAGCCGGGCGGCGAGCGCGTCGACGTCGATACCGGCCTTGGCGAAGCTGGCAAGAACCGCCTCGCAGTCGCCGCCGTCCGGCGCCAGCGTTTCGCCGGTCTCGCCGTGCTCGCCATAGGCCAGGAGCGTGGCCTCCGGCATGGTGTTGACGGTGAACGGTGCAGCGAGAGCCTTCACATAAAGGCTGTCGGACGCTTTGGGATCCTTGGTGCCGGTGCTCGCCCACAGCAGGCGCTGGGCCCGGGCGCCTGAATTGGCGGCGCGCTGGAAACGCGCCGAGTCGAGCAGCTCGCGATAGGCCTTGTAGGCGCGCTGGCCGATCGCGATGCCGAGCCGGTTGGTGAGCTCGCCGGGAACCTTGCCGGCGATCGCGACATCCCAGCGGCTGACAAAGAGCGAGGCGACCGAGGCGACGGCCGGGTTGAGCCCCGCCGCGATGCGCCGTTCGACACCGCGCAGATAGGCGTCGGCCGCGGCGACATATTGCTCGCGCGAGAACAGCAGCGTGACGTTCACCGGAACGCCCGCGAAGATCGCCTCCTCGATGGCAGGCAGGCCTTCCGGCGTGCCGGGAATCTTGATGAAGAGGTTGGGCTTGCCGGCACGCTTGTGAAGATCGAGCGCAGCCGCCAGGGTGCTCTTGGTGTCATGGGCGAGAACGGGCGAGACCTCGAGCGACACCCAGCCGTCCACGCCGTCGGTACGGGCGAAGACGGACTGGAACAGGTCGGCGGCGCGGGTCAGGTCCGCCAAGGCCAGGCCGAAGAACAGGTCTTCTCCCGATTTGGCGGCGGACGCCGTGCTGGCTATGTCGCCGTCATAGATCGCGCTGTTCTTGATCGCATGATCGAAGATCGTCGGATTCGAGGTGAGCCCCGTCACCGAGAGCTCGTCGATGTAGCGTTTGAGCGTGCCGCTGTTCAGCAGCTCGCGGGTGATGTTGTCGAGCCACAGGCTCTGGCCGAGATCGTGAAGCTTCCTGGTTGGTTTCATCCTGTCACCTTTGGGGTTGATGCAAGGGCGTGCGGCGCCGTCCGCAGCCGCGGCAAGTCATAATGGAGCAAGTCCCCGATACGCTCGATTGTTACATCGGCCGGCGGCAAGGCGCTAAGCAATTTCGCATCGTGAGCATATTGGCCCTGGCGCGGAAACACGGTCGTCACGCGCTCTCCCCAGATCTGCTTGACCGCATCCAGGATGCGCAGCTTGTCGTCCACAAGAACGTAATGCTCGGCCGGATAGCGCCGCTCGACGTCAGCCAACGCCTCTTCCTTGTGGATGTAGATCAGTACATGCCCGTCTACGGCATCGGCTATGCCCGCGTGCTCGACCTTGCGCGGCTGAAAGACGACGTCGCCATCCGACAGGATCACGGTCGGGGCAAGGCTGCGCAGCCGCTTCAGCACCTCGAGCGCGCCCGGGTAGAGCCGGTCGGCGAAGGGGTAATCCATGAGAAATGACGACATCGACAGCAGCTCCACCTCCTGCGGGTGTTCGACGCGGAAGCGCTGCAAAGCGCCGATATAGTCGCGATAGCCCAGCTCGACGAACAGATCCTCCAGGATCCGCCAATAGCGCTCGCGGGCAGCGAGGCCATAGGTGCGCTCGAGATGGTCCTTCAGGTCCTGCTGGATGCCGTCATTGTCGACCAGCGTGTTGTCCACGTCGACGAGGAATACGATCGGATGAGATGGTGTCATGCAGCACTCCCAGCGTGGCCGTTTGTGCCAGCGGCCCGGCAAATTCAGGCCTGCGCTAAAGGTCTCATCAATTTGCGCATGAAACGGCATCGGCACAGAAATGTCTATTCCGGACATTGTCACGTTAAGGGCACCGAAGCACAGTGAAAGCCTGAAGACCATTCCCCCACGCGGGGGATGACAGTCGGCCACGCCTGCATTGATTCATGCCGGATGCGACCGGATGTGGATCGACTGATGAGATTACGCCACACATAGAGCGTCGAGACCGTCGCCGATCTGGGTGAGCGGCGTTCCCTTGTGCTGCCAGAATGCCTACCAGATTCTCCCTGCGACAGCGGCCGCGCGCTACGGCCGCTCGCGCAGGTCGAAAATGCCGGGCGCCACCGGGATCAGGCGACCTTCTTCGCGAGATGCGGGAACATCGCCAGGCGCGCCGTCTCGTCCATCTCCGTCTTGAAGGTGTGCTTGTCCTTCAGCGCCAGGGCGCGCACGGCGGCCGGGCGGGCGCTGATCTCGGCCAGGTGACGCTGCAGGTTCGGCAGCTGCTTGGCGGCATCCGGCCCCAGCACGTTGGGAAGCAGGCGCGACCAGCCCCACACCGCCATGTCGACGATGGTGTAGGCATCGCCGCACATGTAGCGGTGCTTGCCCAGGCGCGCTTCCAGGATGCCCCAGTGGCGCTGCGCCTCGAAGGTGTAGCGATTGACCGCGTAGTCCTTGGGCTCAGGCGCGAAGTTTCTGAAATGCACGGATTGACCTGAATAAGGCCCGATGCCCGAAGCGACGAACATCAGCCATGACAGCATCTCGCCGCGCTGGGCCAGCGACTTGCCGGGCAGGAACTGTCCGGTCTTTTCCGCCAGGTAGAGCAGGATGGCGTTGCTGTCGAACACGGTGGCGTCGTCATCGACGATGGCAGGCACCTTGGCGTTCGGATTGATCGCCAGGAAGGAGGCCGTGTGCTGCTCGCCCTTGCGCGTGTCGATCGGGACGAGGTCGTAGGGCAGGCCCATCTCTTCCAGGCACAGTGCCACCTTGGTCGGGTTCGGCGCGGTATTGTAATAAAACTTGATCATTGGTTTCTCCTCGTTGAAACGACGGTCAGCCGTCATCCCGAGCGAAGCCGCCCAGGGGGCGGTGTAGCCGAGGGACTTCCTCTTGCCGCCGAGCAACAGAATAGGTCCCTCCGCTGCGCCTCGCTACGCTCGGCTCCGGTCGGGATGACGGAGGTTTTTGGTCATTCCGGCTTGGCGCCCGATGCCTTGATGATGGGATCCCAGAACGCCATCTGGTCATCATAGAACTTCTTGGCCGATTGAGGTGTCGAATCGTCGATGAGCTCGATTGCGAGTTCCTTGGCCCTCGCCACCAGATCGGGCTGCTTCAGCGCCTTGTTGAAGGCGGCGTTCAGCTTGTCGATGATCGGCCGCGGCGTGCCGGCCGGCGCGTAGGCTGCGTACCAGGTATTGATCGAGAACGGGAAGCCCAGCGCCTCCTGGATGGTCGGCACGTCGGGAAGCTGCGGCAGGCGCTTGTCCGAAGCCACGCCCAGCACGCGCACCTTGCCGCCGTCGATGAAGCCCTTGCTGGTGCCGAGCGTGTCCATCTGGAAGGCGTGGCGGCCGGCGATCAGGTCGACCATGCCGGGCGCGGAGCCGCGATAGGGCACATGCAGCGCCTCGCCGCCGACCTTTTCGACGAACAGGTAGCCCGCGAGATGGATCATGCCGCCGTTGCCGGAGGACGGGTAGGAGTACTTGCCCTTCTCCTTGCGCAGCATGTCGGCCAGTTCGGCGATCGACTTGGCGCCATCGGCCGGCACGACCACGATCAGCGGCACGCTCGCGACATAGGCGATGCCCTCGAAGCCGTTCACCGGATCGTAGCCGACCTGCTTGCCATAGAGCGCCGGCGCCATCGCCATGGTCGAGGCGCTGAACAGGATCGTGTAGCCGTCGGGCTTGGCATCGGCCACCGTCGCCGTGCCGATATTGCCGGTGGCGCCCGGCTTGTTGTCGACGATCACCTGCTGGCCCAGAATTTCGCTCAGCCGCGGCGCCAGCATGCGGCCGACGATGTCGGTCGGCCCGCCGGCGGCGAAGGCGATGACCATGCGGATCGGCTTGTCGGGATAGCTGGCCTGCGCTTGCGCGCCGCCCGCGAAGGCGGAAGCGGCTGCTCCGGCAAGCGCGCTGCGTCGTGTCAGAATCATGTTGTTTCCCCCTACTCCACCTTGGCGCCGGACGCCTTCACGATCGGCGCCCACAGGGCCATCTGCCCTTCATAGAATTTCTTCGACGATTCCGGCGTCGATTGCACCATCTCCATGCCCAGCGCCTTGGCCTTGTCGACGATGGCGGGCGCCTTGATCGCCTGGTTGATGGAGACGCTCAGTCTGTCGACGATCGGCTGCGGCGTGCCGGCCGGCGCGAAGATCAGGTACCAGGTGACGACTTCCAGCGGGAACCCGGTCTTCTCCTTCACCGTCGGCACGTCGGGCAACGCGGCCATGCGTTCGTTGGTGCAGACGGCCAGGATGCGCAGCCGCCCGGCATCGATGAAGCCCTTGCTGCTGCCCAGCGTGTCGATCTGGAAGGCATGCCGGCCGGCCAGCGTGTCCTGCATGGCTGGCGCCGAGCCGCGATAGGGCACGTGCAGCGCCTCGCCGCCGGCGCGCTGCGCGAACAGCAGGCTGCCCATGTGGATCAGGCTGCCGTTGCCGGGCGAGCCGTAGGAATGCTTGCCGGGCTCCTTGCGCAGCAGGGCCACCAGCTCCTCGATCGTCTTGGGGCCTTCGGCCGGCACGACGATGATCATCGGGATGGTGGTGAAGTGGGCCACGGCTATAAGGCTGTTCAGCGGATCGTAGGGCAGCTTGTCGTACATCGCCGGCACGATGCTCATGATCGAGGTGCCGATCAGCAGGGTGTAGCCGTCGGGCTTGGCCTCGGCCACGAGCTGGGAGGCGATGTTGCCGGCGGCGCCGGACTTGTTCTCGACCACCACCTGCTGTCCGAGCACCTCGCTCAGGCTCTGCGCCAGCATGCGCCCGGAGAGGTCGGCCGGCCCGCCCGGCGGGAAGCCGCCGACGAACCTGATGGCGTGGTCGGGATAGTCCGCCTGGGCCTGCGCACCCGCCGATTTCGACGCGGCAAGCGCCGCGCCCGCCGCCAGCACGCGGCGGCGGCCGAACTTCATCATGGTTTCCTCCCTTTTGCCGTCACTCTACGGCTATGCTGGGCCCAAGCAAACGGAGGAAACGCCCATGGCCAAGCGCATCAACCGCGCCATCGAGCTTTTAGAAGCCGACCAGGCGATCTACTACGACGGCCCGCATACCGGCCACGTGCTGACCTACGAGCAGGGCCGCCAGGACGCCAAGACCTGGGCCGACTACATCAATGTCGGCATGGAGCACGGCGCCTTCGACATGACGGCGCTGGCCGAATACATGCGCGGCCTGGTCGATGGCGGGCCGACCAATTCCGGCCACCGCACGCCCGCCATCATCGTCGAGGCGCCGGTCAACGGCATCGACGGGCCCAACGTCGCTTTCAATGCCTGGCAGTTCCGCCAGATCCTGGCGCGCGGCGTCCATGGCATCCTGCTCTGCCAGGCCGAATCGGCCGACGCGGTGAAGGAGTTCGTAAGAGCCTGCCGCTTCCCGCATCACAAAGCAGGCGCCGACAAGATCGGCCACGGTACGCGCGGCCGTGGGTCGGAGCCGACGGCGGCCCCGGTCTGGGGCATCGACCAGCAAGAGTATTTCGCCCGCTGCGAGCCGTGGCCGCTCAACCCGCAGGGCGAGCTTCTGCTTGGTGTAAAGATCGAGAGCGCGCCGGGGGTCGCCCATTGCGAGGAAATCTTGGCAGTGCCTGGATTGGGTTTTGCCGAGCTGGGGCCGGGCGATCTGGGCCTGTCGCTGGGTTACACGGCCCTGCAGCGCCGCCCCTACCCACCGGCCATGGAAGAAGCGCGGGGCCGGGTCTTCGCCTCCTGCAAATGGAACAAGCTCGCCTTCCTGGAGGGCGCCACCCCGGACAAGATCGCCGCCAGCCTCGACGAGGGCGTGCGCGTGATCTCAGGGCACAATCCCGACTCGGCCAAGGTCGGCCGGGCGCACCAGAAGCGGACGATGCCGGTCTGAGGCTGACATCTTCCCCAGGCCCTCTCCATCGCCTCATGTTCCTCTCCGCCCGCGAAGCGGGAGGAGAGGCTAGGAGAGGTGGGTCATGAATCGCTTCTCAAGAAACGTTCGATCTCCGTCCATACGCCTTCCGGATTGCCGACGGTCTCGTTCGCTGCAAAGCGCACCACGCGCCAGCCTTCTTGCTCCATGACCTTGGTGCGTCGCGCATCAGCTTCGACTTGAAACGCATGGTGGTCGCCGTCGATTTCGATGACGAGCTTCTTCGACACGCAGGCGAAGTCAGCGAAGTATGGTCCGATCGGCTGCTGACGTCGAAATTTTGCGCCGGCCATTCGATGGGCTCTCAATAACTCCCAGACAATCTGCTCCGCGCGACTGCCGGTACGGCGTAGGTCTCTTGCTCGTTCGGTTCGTTTCTCGGGCACGCACCCACCTCTCCCTCCCCGCGCTTCGCGGGCGGAGAGGGCTTATGAGCGACGACGTACAGCGATCTACACCGCGATAACCACACCGTCGTGCCCCGGGTCGGCGCCGCCATCCAGGCCGTCTTCGTGCACCCGGATGCCATGCACGGCGGCGAAGCCGAACGTGTAGGGGCTGCGCACCACCGGGTAGCCCTGCCCCTGCAGCTCACGCTCGACCTTCCACTGGATGCGGTTGGAGATGTCGATCGTGTCGGAGGTCGCGGAGAAGCGCGGCGCGCTCACCGCCTCGACCATGGTCATGTCGAAGTCCAGCGCGTTCAGCACCGCGTGCAGCACGCCCATGGCGATCTGCGTGGCGCCCGGTGCGCCGATGATGAGGTGCGGCTTGCCATCCCTGAAGATGATCGAGGGCACGACCGAGCTGAAGCGCGCCTTGCCGGGCGCGATCGATCCCGCGCGGCCCGGCCGCGGATCGAACACGCCCATGCAGCCGTTGTACATGAAGCCCAGGCCCGGCGTGACCACGCCCGACGGCATGCCGAGCGAATGGGTCATCGTGAAGCAGTTGCCGTCCTTGTCGAGCACCGAGATGTGCGTGGTGTCCTTGGAGATCGCGCCCGAATTGAAGCGCGGCACCTGGGCCTTCACGCCGCGCGCGATCTCGCCCGCCATCTGCCTGGCATAGGCTTTCGAGGTCAACTGATCGACCGGCACGGCGACGAACTTCGGATCGCCGACATAGGCATCCTTGTCGATGGTGGCGCGCTTCATCGCCTCGCTGACGATGCGCAGATACTCGGTCGAATTGTGCTCCATGCTGCGGAGCTCGAAATTCTCCAGGATGTTCAGCATCTCGAGCAGCATCATGCCACCGCCCGGCGGCTGGTTGGTCGAGACCTTGTAGCCGCGATAGTCGCCCCACAGCGGCGGGTTCCTAACCGGCTTCCACGCCTTCAGGTCTTCGATCGACAGGAGCGCCTCGTTCTTTTTCATGTCGGCAGCGATCGCTTGGGCGATCTCGCCGGCATAAAAGACATCGGCACCGCCCTTGGCGATGGCGCGCAGGGTCTGGCCGTAGTCGCGGTTGACGACGCGGTCGCCCACTCGCTTGGGCGTGCCGTCGGGCCGGCAATAGAGCGCGCGCGCCGCGTCAGTGAAGCCGGTGCGCTCGTGATTGGGTGCGCGGCCGAAGGCGCCGTCGTCCGACCACCAGTAGTGGACGTGCGGCCGCACCGTCCAGCCGCTTTCCGCCCAGGCGATGGCCGGCTCGACGATGCGCGACCACGGCAGGCTGCCGTGCTCCTTGTGCGCCTCGTAGTACATCTTGAGATTGGCCGGCGCGCAGATCGACTTGTAGCCGATGTCGTTCAGCCTGCCCTTCAGAATGAAGCCGTAGCCGTCGCGCGCCTCGCTCTCGATCAGGTTGGCCCACATGTCGGGCCGCGCGCCGAGCGGCGCCGGGGCATGGGCGTCGATGTAGCCGTGGAACTTCTTGCCCGGCATGTAGATGCCGCAACTGCCGAAACCGGCGATGCCGCACATCAGCGGATCGACCACACCCTGCACCAGCGCGCAGGCGATGCCGGCATCGACGGCGTTGCCGCCTTCGCGCAGCACATCGGCGCCTGCTTCTGTTGGTTCTGGCTGCGGGGCGACGATCATCGCCTTCTTCGCGTAACGCACGTCCGTTTCCTCCCAAGACAATCATCCTTCGCTTCGCTCAGGACGACATTGACTCAATCCCACCCGTTCCGCTTGCGCAACACGGCCGAGGCCGGCGCCAGCGCCATACCCTTGGCCTGAAGCCCCGGCAGCCATTCCCCGAGCGCCTGCAGGGTCGCCTCATGCGGATGGCCGATCGCCACGACGAAGCCCTGGCGGCGCGCCACGGCCTCCGCTTCGGCGAGCTTGCGGCGGACCGACTCGAGCGACTCGTCGTCGTCCAGAAAGACGTGGCGCACGATCGAGGGCAGGCCCATCTCCTGCGCGAGCTGGTCGCCGACCGACTGCGCCGTGGTGCGCGAATCGAGGAACATCAGGCCGCGTCCCTTGAACTGGCGCAGCACCGTCTCCATGCCCGGCCGGAAGGTGGTGAAGCGGCTGCCCATGTGGTTGTTGACGCCGACATAGCCGTCGAAGCTGTCGAGCGCCGCCGCCGTGCGCTGCTTGATCTCGGCGTCGCTGAGCGACACCAGGAGCGCATTGGGGCCGGGATCGGCGCGGCCGGTGGGCTCCATCGGCAGATGCAGGAAGAGCTCGTGGCCCCTCGCCCGCGCGGCGCGCGCCTGGTCGCGCAGATCCTTGGCGTAGGGCAGGAACGACATGGTGAGCGGGCCCGGCAGCTCCCAGGCTCGCTTCGAGCGCGGCCGGTCGATGCCGACATCGTCGATCACGATGGCGACCAGCGGCCGGCTGTTGAGGTCGGTGAAGGGCACGGCGTTCTTGCGCCAGGTCTCGGCACTCGAGACGGCAGCGGCAAGCTGCTGCGGTTTGGCAGTTCGCGGTTTCTCGTCGAGCGTAGGAAGCGGCTGACCCGGTTCTGCCTCCGTGTATTTCGGCAGGCCGGGCAGGTCTTCGATGCGCGCATATTTCGCCGCAGGTTCGGCGGGCGTGTTGCGCTTCATCTCGTCCACCGTGTCGCGCGCCAGCCGATCGCGGTCGCCCGACTCGAGCCGCTCGGCGATCCAGTAGCCGCCGAACAGGCTGGCCACGAACAGCAGCACCAGACCGCCCGCGATCGCGTGCCAACGATGGGCATCGATCCATGTGACGACGGCGTTAAAGCGTTGTTGCAGCCGCTCGCGCAGCGTTGGAGCCGCTTTCGGACTCTTTCTGTTCGCCTTCCTGCTTCTGTTCTTCCTCGACGCCATCTGAACTTTCAGCCTTAACGCCTTGGCCCGCCGCCTTTCTTTTGCCTCAGTTCAGAGCGGCCGCCAAAACAAAAGTTACAGAGCTAAAGCGACGCCATGGGCTTCACCACGCGAATGTCGGGCTCGCCCGAGCGTCCGCTTTCGCGCACAAAGCCCAATCGCTTGGCGAGATCGAGCATCTTGTCGTTCTCGCGCAGCACATGGCCCACGACACGCGTCACGCCGCGCGCCTTGGCGTAGTGCAGCACGTGCTCGAGCAACAGGCGGCCGTAGCCGTGGCCCTGGCGGTCCGAGGCGACGATCAAGGCGAACTCCGCCTGCTCGAAGTCGGGGTCGGCGGCGAGGCGGCCCACGCCCAAAAGCTCCTTGCCGTCGAGCAGCAGGAAGGCCATCTCGCGGTCGTAGTCGATCTGGGTCAGCCGCGCGGCCATCTCGTGGCTGAGCTCGCGCAGCGGCCCGAAGAAACGCATGCGCACGTCTTCGGGGTTCATTCTCTTGGTGAAAGCCTGGATCAGCGGCTCGTCGTCGGGCCGGATCGGTCGAATGAAAAGCCGCTCGCCGCGATGCACGATCTCGGTTTCGAGCTCGACCGGATAAGGCCGGATGGCAAAGCGCGCCCCGCGCTCCTGCCCCGTAGGCTTGCGCACGACGATACGGGCGTCGAGCGCGATCACGCCGTCCGCATCGGCCAGCAGCGGATTGATGTCGAGCTCGGCGATCTCGCCCACGTCAGCGATGAGCTGCGACAGCCGCACCAGGGCGTCGCAGACGGCGGCGCGCGCGGCCGGCGGTCGGTCGCGGTAGCCGCGCAGCAGGCGATCGACCCGCGTGCGGCTGAGCGCATCCTCGGCCAGCACCGGGTCGAGCGGCGGCAAGGCCAGCGCCTTGTCGTCGATCACCTCGGCCGCCACGCCGCCGTGGCCGACCAGCAGGATCGGCCCGAACACCGGATCCTCGGCCGCGCCCAGGATCAGCTCGACCGCATGCGGTCGCTTGATCATCGGCTGCACCACGAAGCCATCGATGTGCGCGCCGGGCGCCACGTTGCAGACCTTGACGGTCATGGCGCGCACGGCCTCGGCGACGGCCTGCTCCGAGCCGAGGTCGAGCTCGACGCCGCCCACGTCGGATTTGTGGATGATCTCGCGCGACAGCACCTTCACCGCGACGGGAAAGCCGATCCGCGTCGCCGCCGCGGCGGCCTCGGCGGCGTCGAGCACGACCTCGGTCGGCACAACAGGAATGCCATAGGCCGCCAGCACGCGCTTGGCCTCCGGTTCGGTGAGGATCTCGCGCCTGTCGGCCAGCGCACCCTGCACGATGGCGCGCACCAGGTGCGTGTCCGACCGAGTCTCCGGCACCGAGGGCGGGGTGCGCTGCAGGGCGCGCTGGCCGCGGCGGTATTGCACGATGTGCATGAAGCCGCGCACGGCGCGCAGCGGCGTGTCGTAGGCCGGGATGCCGGCGTCGTGCAGCACCGTGCGCCCGGCCTGCGCCTCCGGTCCGCCGATCCAGCAGCCGATCAGCGGCACCACCTTGGCGCCCGGCGCACCGGTCACGGCGCGCGCCGCCTCGACCGAGGAGGTGAGCGCCGTCGGCACGTTCATCGCCAGCACGGCGCCCACGCCGCGATCGTCGGCCAGCGCATCGACGGCCGACGCGTAGCGCGGGCCGTCGGCGTCGCCCACGATGTCGACCGGATTGGCATGTGACCAGGCGCGCGGCATCTGCTTGTCGAGCTGCGCGATCGTGCGCGGCAGCAGCGTGGCGAGTTCGCCGCCCTCGTCCATCAGCAAGTCGGTGGCGATGATGCCGACGCCGCCGCCGTTGGTCAGGATGGCCAGCCGCTCGTTGCGCGGCGTGATGCCGTGACCCAGCGTCTCGGCGGCGTCGAACAGCTCACCCAACCCGGTCACGCGCACCAGGCCCGCGCGCGCGAAGGCGGCGTCGTAGACCGCGGCCGAGCCCGCCATCGAGCCGGTATGCGACGCCGCCGCCTTGGCCGCCGCGGCGTGACGGCCCGCCTTCAAGACGATCACCGGCTTCAGTCGGGCGACGCCGCGGGCCGCCGACATGAACTTGCGCGCCTGGGTGATGCCCTCGACATACATCAATACGGCGCGCGTCTCGTAATCGCGCGCCAGCATGTCCAGAACGTCGCCGAAATCGACGTCGGTCATGTCGCCCATGGAGATCAGGTGCGAGAAACCGATGTTCTGCGCCGCACCCCAGTCGGCCAGTCCGGCCAGCACGGCGCCGGATTGCGCCACCGCGGCGAGCCGCCCGGCCTTGAGCCCGCCCGGCCCAAAGCTCGCGTTGAGACCGATCCGCGGCACGGCGTAGCCGATGCAGTTCGGCCCAACGACCCTCAGCAGATAAGGCCGCGCCGCGCGTAGGATGCGCTTGCGCCAGCGGGCGTTGTCCTCGCGCGCCGTGACGCCGCTGCCCGTGCCGGCGGTGATGACGACGGCCACCTTGGTGCCGCGCTCGCCCAGCTCGAAGATCAGGCGCGGCACCGTCTCAGCCGGCGTCATGATGACCGCCAGGTCGGCGGGCTCGCGCAACTCGGCCACGCTCTTCAGCACGGGGCGGCCCTCGATCGTGCCGCCCTTGATGTTGACCAGATGGATGTCGCCCTTGAAGCCGCCGGCCAGCAGGTTGCGCGTGACCGCTGCACCTACCGACCCGGGGCGCACGCTGGCGCCGATCGCGACGACCGACTTCGGAACCATCATCTTGTCGAGGTTGCGTGTAGACATGGCTTCGTCTCATCGCCGACAATTGAGTCGAAGCCATGACAGCGAAGCCCGTCGCGGACAAGGTCGAAGCGGTCGCAGTCGAGTTGCGCCTCGACCAGATATTGCGACTCTACAACTCGCTCGACCCCGCGCCCTTCCACGAAAGGGAGCTCGGCAGCGGAAGATTACATCGTCGACTCCGCCGAGGACCTCGGTGGCCGGGCGATGCGGTTGGTGATCCTGCTGCCCGAGTCCGAACTGGCACGGCCAGAGGCCGGCCAGATCGCCCAATCGATCCGCAACCACTTCGCCTTGCGCGAAGGGGTCGAACATCGGCGCCTGCGCGCCGAATGGCGGCGCGGCCGCATCAGCCTGGTGATCGGCCTGGGCTTCCTGGTCGTCTGCCTGTTCGCCCGCGAACTGCTGGCATCCTCGGGATCAGCGGTGTCGCGCGTCCTCGCCGAAGGGTTCCTGATCACCGGCTGGGTGGCCTTGTGGGGGCTGATCGACGTGTTCCTCTATGGCTGGTGGCCGATCGCAGGCCGGCGCCGGCTGCTCGCGAGCCTGGCGCGGCTCGACGTCGAGGTGCGGCCGATCAAATGAGCTGGGGGCCGTTCATCATTACCAACCCGACTACGATCACGAAGGCTGCCGCTACACGGCGAAGACCGAACGGCTCGCCCAGCAGCAAGGTGCCCATCAAGGCGCCAAACAGCACCGACGTCTCGCGCAACGCCGCGATATGCGCCATCGGCCCCAGCACCAGGGCGTAGATCGCAATTCCATAGCCGACATTGGCGATGACGCCGCCGATCGCGCCGCGCCACCAGGTGCGCCGCAGATGCGCCCACACGGTGCCGGGCCGCAGGACGATCGCCAGCACCAGCAACCACGGCCCTTCGACGACGCACAGCCAGGCGATGTAGGACAGGCGATGCTGGAACGTCGGCCCGGCGCTGCGCACGCCCAGCCCGTCGGCGATGATGTAGGCGGCGATCGTGAAGCCCGTCAGCACGGCGAACAGCGTGGCGAGGCCATGCCGGCTGCCCGGCTTTGGCACGACATTACGCAACGGCATGGCGAGCGCGATCAGGCCGAAGCTCAGCAGCAGGACGCCTAAAATATCCTGCGGCCGCAGATGCTCGCCGATGAAGCGGCCCGATACCAGCGCCACCAAGAGCGGCCCCAGCCCGCGGGCGATCGGATAGGTGTGGCTCAAGTCGCCGTAGGAATAGGCTTTTAGCAGGAACGTGTAATAGAGGACATGGATCAGCACCGAAGACACGAGGTACTTCCACGCCGCCGGCTCGATCAACGGCAGGAACGGCACGGCACAGAGCCCCATCAGCGTGCCGGTGGTCATGATCACGCCGAAGGTCGCCAGCCGGTCCGACTGGTCGGACTTCAGGATGGCGTTCCACGACGCGTGCATCAGCGCTGCCATCAGCAGCAGCCCGACGACCAGGGGTTCGACGACCATTCAGCCGGCTTTCAGCGCGTGAGCGCAGAGGGGCGACCGATGTAACTTTTACGTCTTCGTCGTGCAACGAAAACGCAATCGATCGCCTCGCTAGTCGGCTGCGACGTCGGGAGGCGCCGCTGTGCCCTCGTGCAGCCGGCCCAATCGACCGCTCACCGGCGCGTCGACCCTGTAGCGCAGGCCTTCCGGCGCGTGGGTCAGCCGCGACTGGCCGTCGACGTCGGCAAACGCCCGTTTCATCAGGATCGTGCCGAAGCCGCTGCGCCGCGGCGGCGCCACGCTGGGGCCGCCGCTTTCTTCCCACTTGAACTTGAAGCGTCGCTCGCCGCTTTCCGCGCGGTAGTACTTCCACGAGATCCGCGTCCTGCCCTGGGCGGCCGAGAGCGCGCCGTACTTCGCCGCATTGGTCGCGAGCTCGTGCAGCACCAGGCTGAACGGCACCACCGAGGACGGCGCCACCTTGAAGGGTTTGCCGGCGACCTCGATCGCATCGGCCGCGCCGGCGAACGGCGCGACGATGCGATGCACGAGCTCCGCCAGATCCGCCGTCTCATCCTGCGACAGCAGATCATGCGCGGCGGCCAGCGCCAGCACCCGGCCTTCGAAGGCCTTCATGAATTCCGCGGAGGTCTGGCCGCTTTGCGACGTCTGCGCGGCGATCGACAGCACCGACGCGAACAGGTTCTTCAGCCTGTGCTGCATCTCGCCCGCGATCAGGCGGCTGCGCTCCTCCTTGCGATGGCGATCCAGGGCGAGGCCAGCGAGCCGCGCGCAGGTCGCCTCGATGTCCTCGGGCCAGGGCGCGGGCACGTCCGTCGTGAAGGTAATGAAGAAGCTTCCCAGCGCGCGGCCGTCGGCCGATGTCACCGGCCGCGACTTGATGCAGCGCACGCCGTGATCGGCATTGAGCCGGCGCCACAGCGGATCGAAGCGCTCGTCCACTGCCGCGTCGGTGCTGCTGACCGGCAGGCCGCTATAGACGGCGGCGGCGCAGGTCCCGGCATGCGGCGGGCCGACCTCGATGCCGGCGATGGCCGCGGCGAAGGTCGGTGCCGAGGGCATCACGCAGCCTTCGAACGTGTGCCCGGCACGGTCGAGGATGGTTACGCCGGCCAGGCTGCCGGGCACGAACTCCTCTGCCGTCCGGCGGATTTTTTCCAGAACCATATCGAGGGCCGAATCGCACGCAATCAGCTCGAGCACATCCACCTGACGCGCCAGTAGCGTGGGCTTATGCCCCGACTGCGGATGACTCACCGAAACTCCCCTCTTGGAAGCTTCAAGCGTAGGCTTCGCGGCGCGTCCATGCACGCCTTTCCAACGGCATTTCCGGTGAAGATTTGGGGGTCGCCGCGCTGGCACTCGCCGCCTATATTTGCTGCCGCCGGCTGAGGGAGTCGTTCCGTGCTTCTGTTGATCGATAACTACGACAGCTTTACCTACAACCTCGTCCACTTCCTGGGCGATCTCGGCGCGCGCTGCGCCGTGCATCGCAACGACCAGATCACGGTCGACGAGGCGATGGCACTCAAGCCTGCAGGCATCGTGCTTTCACCCGGCCCCTGCACGCCCAACGAAGCCGGCATCTGCATGGACCTGGTGCGGGCCGCGGCCAAAGCGCAGGTGCCGCTGTTCGGCGTCTGCCTCGGCCACCAGGCGATCGGCCAGGTGTTCGGCGGCAAGGTGGTACGTGCGCCGCTGCCCATGCACGGCAAGCTTTCCGGCATCCAGCACAAGGGCCAGAGCGTGTTCGAGGACGTGCCCTCGCCCTTCCAGGCGACTCGTTATCATTCGCTGATCGTCGACCGCGCGGGCTTTCCGGGCGAGCTTGAGGTCACCGCCGAGACCGGCGACATCGTCATGGGCCTGCGCCACAAGTCGCTGCCCATCCATGGCGTCCAGTTCCACCCTGAGAGCATCGCCTCCGAGCACGGCCACAAGATCCTGGAGAACTTCCTCAAGATCGCCGGCGAGCATCCCTCGCAGCAGAACAAGAAGGCGGCGTAGTCTTTTGCCGGGAGCGCGCCACTCCGTGGCGCTCATGTCCGTGATCCATAAAGACGCGC
>Ga0208989_10000068_pt1 | contig 20608 bp, 20 predicted proteins | sample MedBloCAOM3_M1_FD_187852 | JGI IMG/M metagenome (GOLD analysis project Ga0208989, IMG submission 187852) | Forest soil microbial communities from El Dorado National Forest, California, USA - Mediterranean Blodgett CA OM3_M1 (SPAdes) (version 2) | ecosystem: Environmental > Terrestrial > Soil >...
CTCGGGCGTCGTGTAGTCGGTGAGGATGCTCTGCAGGCTTCCCTCCTGCAGATCGGCTCCGGCGATGAAGGTCGGCAAGAGAGCGATGCCGTGGCCACGCACCGCTGCGCCCCGCAGCACTTCCGCGTTGTTGCTGCACAGCATCCAGGGAATGCGAATCCAGTGATCGCCGTCCGGACCGGGAGGGTATTTCGCCCCGCTACGATCAGAAGACGTTTTCGGAATCAGAAAAGAGCGGCCGTTTGCGCCTGATCGGTTCGCCCGACGGTCGCGAAGGTTCGATCATCATCCACCAGGACGTGGAGATTTTCGCCGCGCTAATGAACGCCGGCGACGCTGTCACGCGCGCGTTAGCGGCGGGCCGCAGGGGCTGGGTGCAAGTGGTCCGCGGGGCCGGCGAGGTCAACGGCAGGCCGGTGCGGGCAGGGGATGGCGTAGCGCTGGAAGACGAAGCGACGCTCGCGGTCACGTCCCGCGCAGACGACTCGGAATTCCTGGTGTTCGATCTGCCGTAGCCGGTAACACGACCGGCGCGACATTTCGAGATCACGGCAATTGCCGGCAAGACCTCGCAAGAGTGCTCAAACCGATCGGAATCGACGCACTAGTTGGTACGTAGGGCGTCACCTGCAAATTGTAATCAAGGAGATGTGATATGCGTACACCCTTTGCCAAGATGGCGATCTTGCCTTCGCTGGCGCTCGCCATGTTGATGGCGGTCGAGCCTGCGACGCACGCCCAGGAATATCTGTCGCAGGAGGCTGCTTACAACCACAGGCATCACGCAGCACCGCCACTGGCCTATGATACCCAAGGCAATCCGAACTATGGGTTCGGTCCCCTCCGTCCGGTGGGGCCGAACGATGTCGTCTCGGGCAATCGCATCATCGGTCGGGATCCCGACCCGTTCATTCGGGGAGAGCTCTTGCGCCACTACGATTCGGGTTGGCCGGATTGAGTTCTACGAGACGCACCAGAGTCCCGGGACGTCGGTGGCTCAAACATTCGAGCGATCGTGGTCTTGAGCGAGTTTTACGCCGCTGCGCGCCTCGGCTTCCCAGCGGGCCGTGCGGCGACGCGGCTAATCCCGCCAAGAGCCACCGATAACGCGCCCACACCGTCTCAATCGTCCCGGGCTCGCGCCACTCATCATGACGGCAGCGCACGGGCGCCGATCTGGTCGCTCTCATGGTTGTGTTACGCGACCGGGTCCATTTTTGCGTGGTCGCGCTCGTTGCGGTGCCTCGCGTAGAATGCGTGTTCGAGCGAGTGGCAAAGGGCGCGGACATGTGGAGCTCTGACCTTACACTTGACCCTTCGCGGCTCTCGCGACGTGCGTTTCTCGGTGGCGCGACGGGGGCGGTTTGCGCCGCCGCGTTGCTCGCTTCGAGCGCGTCGCAAGGGGCTCCGGCTGCTCCCAAGGCTTCCGCCCCGCGATGGCTGGTTTCGGAAGATCCAGCCTTTGCGGTCGGCGCGACCGTCGGCGATCTCACCTTCGTGGCGCAGGACGCCGCCGGCCCCGGTGAAGTTCCTTCCGGCGCCGTACCGCAAGCCGAACGCACGTTGGAGAATATCCGCCGCGCGCTCGCTGCCGTCGGGCAGAGCGCGGACGATCTCGTGTTTCTTCAAGTCCTGCTCACGGACTATGCCGCGGCGCCTGAAATCGGCCGATTGCTCCGGGCAGCGTTCCGTCCCAATCGCTCCCCCACGGCCTGTTTCGTTGGCGTATCCAGCTTGGGTCCCGACCGGTTGGTCCGGATGGATGCCATCGCCTCGACCAATCGCGACCGTGCGCCGGTGGTGGCCGAGGGCGTGCCACTTCCGCTAGGAGCCACTTGCCACGCCATTCGAGTCGGGGAGCTCGTCTTCGTCGGCAGCGTGGATGCGCCCGAAGACGTCAACACGCCGAGCACGATCGTGCTCGAGCGCATGGATGCGGTGCTGCGTGCAGCCGGCTTGGGTCTGAAGGACTCCTTCCGCCATTGGGCGTTCTTGCGCAACATGGCCGCAGCAAGCGTGCGCGATGCCTACGGACGTGAGCGTACCGCGCGACTGGATCCGATTTTTGCGCCCGACGAGTATCCGGCAAATTCCCGCATCGGCAGCCCCGCGCTTGGCGCCGGCGTTGCGCAGCGCTCCTACGCCGTCGCCACCCGCGGGCGCCGGCAGTATGTCGAGAGCAAGTTTGCGCGGCGCACCCCTCGCGTGTTTGCGCAGAGCGTGCGCGCGGGCGACTGGTTGTTCATGGCCGGCCAGGATGCCGTCGACGTCGCGCAGCAGACCCTGTTTGCCGGTGACCTGCGCGCCCAGACCGAGCAATGCGTGCGGCAGCTCCAGTTCATCATGGAAGCGGCCGGCGGAACGATGGATGACATCGTGAAGACGACCGTCTACCTCCTGGACGGACAGGACCGCTCGGTGTTCCTGGACACGTATGGCGAACAGTTCAGGAGGCGCCTGCGGAGTCCGTGGATGCCCGCAGGCCTTACCATGACGGTCGATGCACTACGCCCTGATTGCCTGGTGGAGATCGACGCGGTGGCGTGGCTCGGGGCGCGCTGAGGCTTCCTCGCGTTCGCTCGCGCCTCATTTCAGGCCTTATCAGCAGCTCGAACATGTGCAGACTGGGCAGTCCCTGCTCTGCGATCAGGGTGAGGGATTACCCAACCGTTTGCCTCCACAGCAATGCACTCGGTCTAAATGGCGCGGGCTCGCTCTTCAGGTCGTCGAAGTCCATCACCCAAAGCGGCGATCGCGGGCCGGCCTCTACTCGTTGTGGACGGCGATTCCTTTGCCCACCGGGCGTACCATGGCCTGCCGAAGACGATCGTACGTGTCGGCGGCAAACCGGCTGGCGCGATCGTTGGCTTTGCGAACTTCCTGCTACGGATCGTCGAGAATGAGCGGCCGCGCGCCGTACTCGTGGGTTGGGACACGCTCGACGTCGCGACCTACCGGCATCAGGCGTTCCCCGCGTATCAAGGCGGTCGCCATTTCGACAAGGAACTGCTCGACCAGCTTGACCTGCTGCCTCTTCTTGTCGCTGGTTGCGGCTTCGCGAACGCAAAGGCGGCGGGGTACGAGGCGGACGATTTCCTTGCCGCCGCGGTGACGCATGAGGAGCGGCGGGGCGGAACCGCGGTCGTGGCGAGCGGTGACCGCGACACCTTCCAGCTGGCATCGCAATCCACCACGATCATCCATCCGCTCAGAGCCGGCGAGACGGCGCGGATCGGCCCGAAGGAGGTGCGCGATCGTTACGGCGTCGAGCCCGGTCAGGTTCCCGATTTCATCGCATTGCGCGGGGATCCGTCGGACAAATTGCCCGGTGCAAAGGGTGTCGGCTCGAAAGGAGCCGCGGCCTTGCTGCGGAAATATGGAACGCTCGAAGCCGCGCTGACGGCTGGCCGGTTTCCGGCCGAAGCGGACAAGCTGCGCCTCTACCGTAGGATTGCGACCATGGACGCATCTGCTCCGCTTCCAGCCTTACGCGATCAGACGCCGACGTGGGGAAAGGCGGCAACGCTCATGCGGGAGTGGGAGCTGAACCGGTTGGCGGACCGGCTCGACGAGCTTCACCGCTCCGGTTCATGATCGCGAGGAAAGGCTCCCAAGAGTCATCCCGTTATCCCTCGCTCGGCGCCTCCGCCTAACCCGCTTTTGGCGGCCAAACGCCTGCGTGCTCGAGCTCTTTCATGGAATTATCGGTGAATTCCGCACGCGGACCATCGCCGCCGATCACGAACATCAAGACGTGCTCCTGGTTCTTGTCGCCCGGCGTCACGTTCTCGAAGCGCCGGATCGCTCCCGGCGGGAAGGAGATGACGTCGAGCGGATCGAGGTCAAGATGCTCGACGTGTCCGTCCTCGTTCTCCCAGCTGCACCGCCATTTTCCGGTCATCGGTATGAAAGTCTCGTTGGTATCATGGTTGTGCATCATGGGGCCGTGACCTGGCTTCGCCTTGCAGTAGCCCAGATTGAAACCTTCCGAGATCGGGATCGCAGCAGCGCGTGCCGCGTCTCCACCGACAGGTGAGGTGACGGCGTCGCCTTCGCCCTTTGGCGGCTGAAAACCGATCACGTTGAACAGCGTACGCTCGCAACCCGGCATGTTGCTGTCCGGAAGCCCGCCGTCCGAGCCGCTGAGATCCTTGAAACGTGCCACCCGTTTTGTCATTTCCTCGCGCGAAAAGCCCCGCCTGAACAGCGTTTCCATGGACGTTCTCCTTCTCACCCAGTCTTACAAACAGTGCGTCGGCACGTCGGGAGTTACCGTGAGGCGTTAGAGTACCATGTGATCCGATGCGATCAATCATGCCGTGCGCGATCCAACGCCGGTCGTGGAACGACGAGACCTGTGCTCGTCACGTCATAACCGGACTGTGCAGGTGAGAGCGCTCAAGTGATGATCGCATCCATGAATCAGCGGGGCAAAGTTTTTCTTTCTGATTGATCCCGTTTCTGTCAGCCTAAGCTTGACCGACAGACGTCCATGCGCGGTCACGCCATCTTGGGAGGACTTGATGAACAGACCGAGTTCATTGTTCGCTGCAGCACTCCTTCTGCTCGCGTGTGTGCTGAGCGCGGTGCCTGGTGTCACGCAGCCCGCCCAGTCGCCGATCAAGATCGGGTTTGGCATGGCGCTCACCGGCGGTCTCGCCGCGGGAGGAAAACAGGCGCTGGTGACGTACCAGCTTTGGGCCGAGGAAGTTAACGCGCGCGGGGGATTGCTTGGGCGCAAGGTGGAACTCGTCTACTACGACGATCAGTCCAACCCGGCAACGGTTCCAGCGATCTACTCGAAGCTGCTCGATGTCGACAAGGTCGATCTCGTCCTGTCCGGCTACGGCACCGTTCCGACCGCGGCCGCCATGCCGACGATCATGCAACGTAAGAAAGTCTTCTTGTCATTGTTTGCGCTCGCAGCGAACGACCAGTTCGATTACGACCGCTATTTTCAACTTCAGCCCAACGGACCGAACGCGAAAGTCGAATTCTCGAAGGGCTATTTCGAGCTTGCCGCAGCCCTCAACCCAAAGCCGCAAACCGTGGCCCTTGTGGGCGCCGACGCTGAGTTCTCAGTGCTTGCATTGGAGGGGGCGCGCGAAAACGCCAAGAAACACGGCATTCGCATAGTGTACGACCGCACGTACCCGCCGAATACGGTTGAATTCGGAACCATCGTCCGTAGCATAAAGTCCACCTCCCCTGATCTGGTCTTCATCGCGTCCTACCCGCCGGACTCCGCGGGTATGATCCGTTCGATTCACGAAGTTAAGCTCGGCGCAAAAATGGTGGGAGGCGGGATGATCGGCCTCCAATTCTCCGCGCTCAAGACCCAGCTCGGGCCCCTGCTCAATAATATCGTCTGCTATGACCTTTATGCGCCCGAGCCGACGATGAAATTCCCGGGCGTGGAGCAATTTCTGGTGCGCTACCGCGAGCGCGCTGGCGGCGCCGGTGTCGACCCGCTCGGACTATACATTCCACCATACGCCTATGCGGAAATGCAGATTCTTGAAGCTGCGATCAATTCCGTCGGCTCATTGGACGACGGCAAGCTTGCTTCCGCCATGCAATCGGCGACCTTCGACACGGTGGCCGGCAAGATCAAGTTTGGCGCCAAAGGCGAATGGAGCGAGCCGAGGCTCTTGCTCATTCAATATCGCGGCATTCAAGGCAACGATGTCGAGCAGTTCAAACAGCCGGGCAAGGAAGTGATCTTGTATCCCCCGCAGTACAAATCAGCCGACTTGCTGGTGCCATTCGAGCCGGCGCAATAACGGCTCAAATTCCGGGGCGGCGACCCTTAGTGTGCGCGGCGCGTCCGCGCACGCCGGAAGGGGGGGTGCAGTCCGCGCTCGGCGCGCTCTCCTGCCCTGAGGAAGCCCTCGAAATGGCCGGTAGATCGGATGGAAACTGGCGTGGGAGCAACGGCGTTGAGTTGCCGCGGCTCTGGAGGCGACCATGCTGTTGAGGGCAGAAGACCAAGCCAAATTTCAAGGCCGGATCGATGACAAGGGGGCCACGGTCTGGGCGTCCTATCGCATCGAAGGACGAGTCGAGGGGAAACCCGTGGTGCAAAGCGACAAGCGCATGTTCGCGTCCGAGCAGGAGGCGCGAACGTGGCTGTTGGGTGAAGCCGAGCAGCGAGGGTTCAATGATTTCGAGCCCGAGGTTCACGCCGGAGCGTGACATAGCCGGCACAATTCTCGTCTCGCTTAGACTTGTGCCACTTTGTCCGCAACCGTAACCGCTTCAGGTGGCGCCGTCGCATCGTGCGAACCGAATTCCTAGCGCCGCGGTTTCGCTCCAAGCGAATGCTTGCTCGCAAACCCTAAGTCTTGATGAATGACAGAAGGTCGGCGTTGACCTTGTCCTTGAGCGTCGAGCACAGTCCGTGCGGCGCGCCCGGATAAATTTTCAAAGTGGCGACCTTGACGCTCTTGGACGAGATCAGCGCCGCGGCGCCAATCGGGACGATCTGGTCGTCGTAACCGTGGATGATAAGCGTCGGCACATCGAACTTCTTGAGATCTCCCGTCTGGTCCGTTTCGGAGAACGCCTTGATACAGTCCAATACGGCGTTGAAACCAGCCTGCATGCGCAGTGCGGCCTGATCAATCCGAACGCCCGGAATTGAATTCCCGTAGCAGTTGATCACGAATGAACGGATCCGTGTCGCGGCCGATCACGCTATTGCCGGAGACGACGTCGCCCGGCTGAATGGTCACGCGCGGGCCGAGGCGATAATTCGGATTGGCCTGCGCGTCGTAGGCCTGTCCGCCGTAATATCGCTGGGCAGCATCGGCAGCCTGGGCTGCCATGAGCGTGCCGAGGGCAACCGAAGTCGCGAGCACGACCTTGGTGACGAGCATCTTCATGTCACTTCTCCATATACAGTTCGTTTATCTGCAACACCTACATAGCGACCGAATGGAAGACTGCTTGGCCGTCGTTGCGGCCTCTTGGATGGAATTGCCGTGATCGCGAGCTCACGAAACAGTGCGCTAACAGTTACGAGGATTTAACGTTTTGGCCGACAAGCGAGAGGGGCGAGCTATGTTGCAATCTTTCATTCAAGGTTTCGGCGATAGGCCGTGGGCGTCAGTCCGGTATGTTTGCGAAACGTGGTCGTGAAGGAACTGGTGTCGCTGAAACCCAGATTGAAGCCGACTTGCGTCACCGACATGGCGGGATTCGCCAGCAGAGCCTTGGCCCGTTGCATGCGAAGGCTGCTCAGATAGCGATGTGGCGGCAGACCGAATGATTGCTTGAACGCGCGCACGAAATGATAGGGGCTCAACTTCACAACATCGGCCAATGTTGCCAGTGAAATGTCGTCGAGGAGGTGCTCTTCGATATACTGCGCGGCCCTTTTTTCCTGCCAACCGGCGAGGCCGCCTCGAAAAGACTGCTTTGCAGGAACGGCGGCGTTGTTGAGGCGCAGGAGTTCGTGCACCAGCACGACGCTGAGCGCCTCGGCATATTGCTGATGATGGCCAGCGTCCGAGCTCTTGGCCTGCTCCTTGAGCTTTTGAGCCGTCTCCCACAGGTCTTTGTCGAAGAAGAAGAGGCGCGGCTTGAACTCGGTTTCCGCGAAATGCAGCGCGGGATTGATCAAGGGGCCCTGCGGATCGATGTAGAAGTAGGTGACGCGCGTCAGCGCGCGTGGCTTCTGCCAACCCGAAAACTGGTGGCCGGCGGGAACGAAGCTCAGCTTGTGACTGTACTCATGCAGGGTCGACCTCGGCAGACCTTCAACCAGCGTCTCGCCGTCGTCTCGCTCCGCGCGTTCGCACATGATCAGCAAATGACGCGACGCCCTGTATCCATATGCGAAGGGCTCACGCCTGACGACTTCGACTGCATCCGTCTGCAACCCATTCCATGTCGCAATATGACGACGTGCAATGTCGGGCGGAGCAAACTCAACGACCGGCAGAGAAATCTCCGTCGAGTCGGTACTCAACTCGCTCATGATGAGGTCTCCTGATCTTGGCGATCCGGTTTCCCTCCTTGAGCGGCGTATCCTCTATTTCATCAGTGGCACCCCGGCCATTCAAATGCATATCGCTTTGTCGCGAGACCAGTGCGAAGCGCGTTCAAATTTGCGTGCGAGAGGCAGCGTGGGCACAGTGCGGCCCGCGAAATCAGCGCCGCTGACATCGCCATCCGGCATCAAGGTCATGCAAATCTCACAAGGCTGCAATGACGCAATGCCGTCCATACCTCACTCTGGCCCACAGCGGGAGAAGCAAAGTGCCCGGCTTCGCCGGGCTCCGTTGCAATCCAGACCAGCCTTTTGTTCGAGGACTTCAGCAGTGTGGGCCGTCTGGGCACCCGAACTATCGTAATGCGGGATGCAGTTCGGATCGTGCGTTTGCGCGAACGACGACGCCGCAGCGGTCAGCGCCAGCGCTCCGGCGATGCCGAGCCATGCAGGCCCGCTCGCACGCTCCGTCCAGTCGTTCCGCATGATTGCAGTTGCTACCGACCTCCGCGCCTTTCGTCAGGATGGGAAAGGCGGGTGAATTACGACGGTAAGCGTTCCGGACTTCTCGGTGCGGAAATCACCGCCTCTGGAGCCAGTCGCTCCCTATGGCTGGGCGTAGCAGCAGGCGGCAGCAGACGGTCGCGGCGCCATTCGACAGGCCTATGGGCACAGTGCGCGAACATGCCGCGCAGCGTCATCGAGCGACCACTGAGGCACGAGAATGCCGCCGATGATCGCAGCTTTGTCTACGCCTTCAAACCACTCCGGCCGAATCTCATCTTTCGAACGCACGCGACGGATGTGTTCGTTAATCCGTGAGCACACCTCGAACAGGCTCTGCGCCGCGCCGCCTCCGTCATCGAGCAGGATGACGAGATCGGCTTCGCGGGCGAGATCGGCTGCCGTTTTCTGACGCGAATACGAATCGCTGCACATTGTCTTGACGATCTTCACAGGAATGTCCGAGGTGCGTACTCGCTCGATGACGTCTTGGAAGATGTCCGTATTTCCTGTGACTTGACCGACCAGCGCAAAATATCGGCCATTGCCTCGCGGGAGCGCGTCGACCTCCTCCGCTCGCTCGATTACGTAACAGGAGCGCCGGTGCTCCTCGGCAATTGTTTTCGCCACCCGGCAATGATGGTTGTCCTTCTTGCCCACGATGACGATATCGAAGCCTTGGCTCGCGAGCCGTTCCACGACACGGTCGAGTTTCGCGATGAAGGGGCAGATGAGATCGTCGAGCAGATCGACACCGCGCTGGGAAAGGCTCTCTTTGGTGGCTTTATTGAGGCCATGAAATCCAAGCACGAGCCGGTCGCCTTGCCCCAGAGTCGAGACATCGGGTGATACGGAAACGTTGTTGAGGCCGGGATAGCGCGCCAGAAGATCGGGGTCGCGGCGCCCGATCCGGCTCAGGGTATCGTATTCGCCTCCGGCATTCTGGTGCGCCACCACGAACGGAGCTTCCGCCAGCGCCCGCGCGTTCATCTCACGGTAGGCCCGCGTAATGCCGAGGCAGAATCCGGCGTTCGCCGTCAGAACTTCCATAGCGCGTGGCCCGAGCCTAGAATCCGAAGCGAGGTGCAAGCGGCGCGACGATGCTCGCTTGCAAGGGCCGCATCAGCCGGCACGCGAGCAGACCGAGAACGGTTCCGAGCACAACGCTGCCAATTGTCACGCCGACTGCCTTGAGAGGAGAGCCAAGGATCACCGTGTTCTGCGCCGGCGGACCGAACACGAACGTCGTCAGATAGTTGCAGGCAGCGTAGAGACCTGCATAGAGCCCGGCGAGCGTCGGCAACCATACCCCGGGGCGCGACCGCTCGGCGTTGTTCAGGAGCATCGCCGCAATTCCGCCTGCGACGATTGCCGCCAGCAAGGTGCCGCTATGCTCCAGGTTGGCCGGAAATACGAAGCTGAGCGAGAACGCTCGCAGGAACCCGATCACGGGAAATACCATCGGCTGACCGGTCTTCAGAAACAGCAGGAGCAGCAGGAACGCCATCAGCGGCCCGAACACGATCTGCGGCAGGCCCGGATAGAAGATTCCCAGACTGCGGAAGACGTCCGCGGGAAGCAGACCGATCGACTTGAGAACTGGGTTGATCGTGACCGCAATGAGCGTGATCACGAGGGTCCAGATAATGTCATCTCGGCGCATGCGGCTCATCGAGGTCGCCTCCGCTTGGGTAAGGGAATCCGCACTCAGACGCAAAAGATTTGCCAATGAACAGGGAAGATTGCTAACGTTAGCATTTCGCGGTCGAGGCCGAAAGCGCTCTCGTATCCTTTCTGCGGTCACTTCGCCGCAAACCACCAAAGTCGTGGAGTGCCGGCAACGTGAGCCTGCTTACGGGCGGATCGACCTAACGGTTGCGAACCGTGACCGCAAGCAATCCCAGTCGGCTTCGCTCGGAAGCCCGAACCGCAGCCATATCGGTTGTTCGCGAAAGGCACGCACGACGATTCCAGCGTCTCCAAGACGCTTGAAGAGTTCTCCTGCGGAGGAAGTCTGCGCCAGGCGGAACAAGGAAGTGCCGCCGACAACCTCAATGTCCAGCTCCGCCAACAGCCGATCGAGCTTCTGCGCCGCGGCTACCAGCCGCATGCGTGTGGCATCCATCCAGGCAGTGTCCGCGAGCGCCCGCTCGCCGATGGCTATCGCGGGGCCAGATACCGCCCACGGACCGAGACTGGCATTCAGTGTGGCGGCGAGATACGGTGCGGCGAGGGCGAAGCCCAACCGCAAACCCGCGAGACCAAAGAACTTGCCAAAGGACCGCAGCACGACGATGTTGCCGCGGTCGATCTCGCCAACGACGCTACCCTCCGGGGGACCGACATCCATGAACGCCTCGTCAATGACGAGAAGCCCGCCACGGCTTTTCAACTCCTGCGCCAGTGCAAGCAACCGATCTTTTGCAATGATCCGCCCATCTGGATTGTTTGGATTGGCGATGACGGCCAGATCGGCGTGGCGAAGCTGCTCGATATCTGCTGCTTCCGTTACCTGGTGTCCGGCAAGGCTGGCGGCTCGCGCATGTTCTGAATAGGTCGGACCTAGAATTGCCGCTCGGCCCGCAGGCACCAGCGCCGCGACCAGCGGCAACAGGATCTGGGTGCCCGGCGCGAGGGCGACGTGGACGGCGGAGGGGGCTCCATAGGTCCGCGCGGCGATCTCCGCGAGCCGCATTTGCGCCTCGGCATCGGGCAGTCGCGCAAAGACGCGTGACGGAATCGGCGGCAGCGGGTACGGATGGGGATTGATTCCGGTTGAGAGGTCGATGAAAGGTTGCGGCGCGCCGGGAAACAGGTGCCGGGCCATGGCGAGATCGCCGCCATGCTGGAGCGGCGGCGCATCGAGGTGAGGGCTCATGACCGTTACGCTCACCCTTTGCGCGCTCCTGATGGAGGCCGTGGTCGGCTATCCGGATCGTTTGGTGCGCTCAATTGGTCATCCCGTCACCTGGATCGGCCGTTTGATCGGCGCATTGGAGCGGCATTGCAACAGCGACACCGCGGAACCTGTACAACGGCGCGCGCTTGGAATCATCACCCTCTTGCTGGTCGTCACCATCGTTGCCGTTGTGGCATTCGTCATCGAGCGCGGGCTTCTGCTGTTGCCGTTCGGGCTGATCGGCGTGGGGTTCCTGGCCAGCACGTTGATAGCGCAGCGAAGCCTGCACGAACACGTGGCAGGTGTTGCCGATGCGTTGGAGAAGGCGGGCGTTGAGGGTGGGCGCCAAGCAGTATCGCACATCGTGGGCCGCGATACCGAGGCACTCGACGAGGCGGGCATTGCCCGTGCAGCCATCGAAAGCCTGGCAGAGAATTTTTCCGACGGCGTCGTTGCTCCTGTGTTGTGGATGCTCATCGCAGGGCTCCCTGGCGCAGCAGTCTACAAGGCGATCAACACGGCCGACAGCATGATCGGCCATCGCACTTCCCGTTACCAGGCGTTCGGGTGGGCAGCCGCTCGCGTGGACGATCTGGTCAACCTGCCGGCGTCGCGACTCTCTGCTCTCCTTATCATTGCGGCAGCGGCGGTCACAAAAGAGGCTTCAGCATCGGCGGCGTGGCGGGCGGTGCGGCGCGACGCTCGTCACCACCGCTCCCCAAACGCCGGCTATCCGGAAGCGGCGATGGCAGGTGCGCTTGGGGTAGCGCTCGCGGGGCCGCGCAACTACGGCGGCGTCCAGGTCGACGATGCGTCCATGGGAAACGGCCGCCGCGCCGCCGACGCGGACGATATCCGAACTGCGCTTGGACTTTACCGTCGGGCGGACGGTATCATGATCGCGCTCGTTGCCGTGCTCGCCATTGTCCTCATCGCGACAGCGTAAGCAGAAGGTCGAGATCGATATGGGCGGCAAGATGCGCCGCCAGCCGATCCAGCGTGGCGTCGACCAGCGTGTCGTACGAGATGGTGGTCGGACCCGCGGCAAAGCGCGACAGCCATGCCGAGCGTTGCCGATCGTCGACAAATAGCCCGTGAATATAGGTTCCGATCACCCGCCCGTCAGGTGAAACCGCACCCTCGGATGAACCGTCGGCGAGGCGAGCAAAGGAACGCGCCCGATCCGGCCCCTCGGTCACGCCCATGTGCATCTCATAGCCTGAGAACGGAATGTCGCCGACGGTAGTGCCGTGCACCGGCTCGAGCCGCTTGTCCGCGGACAAGGTTGTCTCCACGTCAAGCAGGCCGAGACCCTCGGCGGTGCCGACGGGTCCCTCGAGTCCAAGCGGATCGCGGATGGCGCGCCCGAGCATCTGATATCCGCCGCACAGTCCAAGAACGCCGCCGCCGCGCCGCACATGCGCGCCTATGTCGATGTGGAAGCCCGCCTCGCGCAATCCCGCGAGATCGGCGATCGTTGCTTTGGCGCCGAGCAGGATGACGAGATCGGCATCGCCGGGCAGGGCGGTACCCGGCCGCACGCGCACCAGGTCCACTCCGGGCTCGGCGTCGAGAGGATCGAGATCGTCGAAGTTGGCGACGTGCGGCAGGATCGGGACGGCGATCTTGATCCGGGCCTTCGGCTTCGCAGCGGGCGCAGCGTCGAGCGCAAGCGCGTCTTCCGCCGGCAGCAGCCGGGCGTCCGGAAAGAACGGCACGAGGCCGAGCGGCTCCCATCCCGTCGCGCGAGCGATCGTCGCCATGCCGTCGGTGAACAACGTCGGATCCCCGCGAAATTTGTTGACGAGAAAGCCGACGATCATAGCGCCATCGGATGCATCGATTACCACCTTGGTGCCGACGAGGCTGGCGATCACTCCGCCACGGTCGATATCGCCGATGAGGACCACCGGTACGTCGGCCGCGCGGGCGAATCCCATATTGGCGATGTCGTTGGCGCGCAGATTCACCTCCGAAGCGCTCCCGGCGCCTTCGACCAGCACGATATCGGCCTCGCGCTTGAGCCGCCCATAGCTGTCGAGCACGAAAGGCATCAGGTCCAGCTTCAGGCGTTGATAGGCTGCCGCCTTGGCGGTGCCGTGAACGCGGCCCTGCACCACGATCTGAGCGCCGACTTCGCTCTGCGGCTTGAGCAGTACCGGATTCATGTGCACGCTCGCGGGGGTGCGGGCCGCGCGCGCTTGCAGTGCTTGCGCGCGCCCGATCTCGCCGCCGTCCGCAGTCACGGCGGCATTGTTCGACATGTTCTGGGGCTTGAACGGCCGCACCTTGAGGCCGCGGTTCGTCAACGCCCGGGTGAGGCCGGCAACCATCAGCGACTTGCCGACGTCCGAGCCCGTGCCCTGAAACATGAGCGCGCGGGCGGCCAAAGGTCAGAACTCGATGCCGGCCTGGGCTTTCACGCCGGCGGCGAAGTGGTGCTTCACCAGCGTCATCTCGGTCACGAGATCGGCGGCTTCGGTCAGCTCCGGCTTGGCATTGCGGCCGGTGACGACGACATGAAGACCCGCCCTGCGCTGGCGCAACGCGGCGACGACGGCGTGCAAGTCGAGGTACTCATAGCGTAGCGCAATATTGAGCTCGTCGAGGATCACCATTCCGAATGTCTGATCCGCCATCAGCTCGAGCGCCTTTGCCCAGGCGCGCGCGGCAGCGGCGATGTCGCGCTTGATATCCTGCGTCTCCCAGGTGAAGCCCTCGCCCATGGTATGCCAAGAGATTTGGTCCCCGAACGCCGCCAGCGCATCGCGTTCCGCTGAGTGCCACGCTCCCTTGATGAATTGCACCACGCCGACCCGATGGCCGCGGCCGAGCATGCGCAGCGCGAGCCCGAAGGCTGCGGTGGATTTTCCCTTGCCGGTGCCGGTATGGACGATGAGAAGACCCTTCTCCACCGTCTTGCCCGCGACCTCGGCATCCTGCACCGCCTTGCGCTTTGCCATCTTAGTGCGGTGACGTTCGGCCTCGGTCTCCTGGATCGGTTTGGTCATGGACTTCCCTTCAGGGTGAGCGGCAATCCGGCGACGACCAGGACGACGCGGTCCGCGCGCGCGGCGATCCGCTGGTTGAGCAACCCCTGCAGATCGCGGAAGCGACGGCCGAGAGCATTGTCGGGCACGATGCCGAAGCCGACCTCATTGGCGACCAGCACGATCGGTGCCGCGGCACGAGCCAGCGCACCGTCCAGCTGTTCGACCTCCGCGTCGACGTCGGCATTCGCAAGCAACACATTGGAGAGCCACAGGGTCAGACAATCGACCAATGTCGGCGTGTTCGCGTTCGCGGCCAGCGCCCCCGCGACATCGCACGGCGTTTCGATCGTCGTCCAGCTTGGCCCACGCCGCCCCTGGTGGACGGCAACGCGCTCGGCCATTTCGCGATCGCGTGCCTCCGCGGTTGCCACGTAAAGCCACGGCGACGGCAGCGCCATCACCAGGCTCTCGGCATATCGGCTCTTGCCCGATCGCGCGCCGCCGAGTACGAGCGTGAGGCTGCCGCTGGCGGCCGCGGATCCGGCCAAGACGCTACGGGCCGGGAACGAGCTGGACGATCAGGGTCGCCAGCCCGACCCCGATGATTACCGCTCCGGCAAGACGCGGTGCGAGTGTGGAGACACCGCCCCCTTTGCGTCGCACGAACAGCGCAGTCCCAACGGTGAGCGCGCTCTGGATGATGATGAGGCCCAACAGATATGCGTGAAGCGGAGATCTTTCCGCGCCGGCAATGGATTCGCCGAACGCATAGCCGTGGAAGAGCCCGGCAGTGACGAAAAGCGCGGCCCACAGCGAAACCGGCAGCGCGCGTCCGCGCGCAATCAAAAAACCGGCAAGCAACACCGAGACTGCAACGAGGATCTCGGCACCGGGAAGATCGACGCCGTTCACGTGCAGCGTGACGCCGATCGCCGAGGCAACGACGAACAACGCCGGCAATACGAGATTGAGCCCGCCGACGCCCACGGCTACGCCGATCGCCAACAAGAAGGCGAGGTGATCCGGTCCGATGACCGGATGACCGAGACCGGAGAGGAACCCATCAACGAATGTCGTGGGGGTCTTACCGCCCATCACATGATGGGCGGAGGCCGACGCCGTCGTGAAGAGAAATGGGACCACGACCAGCGCCGCGTGGCGCAGCAGACGTAAGCTCATGGCATCCCCCATGCGCCCTCCACCCGAGGGCGTGGTTACGGTCGGGTCGTCGACAGGTCTCCCCGCTTGCGGGCCTGCTTACCCTCTACCTTTCCGGAGCTTCCAGTGGTCTCCAGGACTGATCGAAGGCAACTCGCCGCCGACAAGCGCGGTGGCAACCCTGGCTTTGGGCAAATCCCTCACCACGTTCCCTTTTTCGTCCCGCGGGGGCGGGACCCGACGACCGGCTGACTATAGTCTTCGCTGAATCGACCGCAAGCCGAACGGCACGTCAGCATTGACAAAGCGCGGATGGCGACCGTTAAGTGCTCGTGATCGACGGTCTCTCACGAGAGAGCGAACAGGGAATGCGGTGCGGAACGCAGGTTCCAAGACCGCAGCTGCCCCCGCAACTGTAAGCGGCGAGCCCGTACCACATTGCCACTGGGACATCCGGGAAGGCGGTGATGGGCAACGACCCGCGAGCCAGGAGACCTGCCGTTGATTCGGTTCGTGGCCGGGCGGGGTGCCTCGGCGCAGGCGGATTTGTTCAGGCACCCGGGGTCGGGGCGATTGCCCCTGCGGAGCGGCACGGGTGACGTCTATTCAGCAGCCAAGCGTGACCGACACCGCGGCAGCCGCCGAGGCCGCCATCGTCTACGTCTGCGTGACCTGCCGACATCCCGGGGAACCCGACAGCGATCCGCGTCCGGGCGCGCTCCTGGCCGCGGCAACGGCCGACGCTGCTAAAGGCAGCGGCGTTGTCGTGCGGCAAGTTCGATGTTTGGCGAACTGCACGCGCGGCTTGAGCGCCGCCGTTCGCTGCAATGGATCCTGGACCTACGTGTTCGGCGGCCTCGATGCCTCCAACGGAGCGGCGCTCGTCGCCGGCGCACGCCTGCTGGCCAGCGCGGCCGACGGCATCATGCCGTGGCGCGGACGGCCCGAACCGCTCAAGCGTGGGCTCATCGCTCGCGTGCCCCCCGTCAATTTCGAGGAAATGGAATGAGCAACTCGTCCGCGCGCGTGCCTTGTACCATCGTGACCGGCTTTCTCGGCGCCGGAAAGACCACGCTGATCCGACACGTCTTGACGCACGCGCAAGGACGACGATTGGCGGTGATCGTGAACGAGTTCGGCGACGTCGGCATCGACGGCGAAATCCTCAAGGGGTGCGGCGACGCGGCGTGCCCGGAAGAGAACATTGTCGAACTCGCGAACGGCTGCCTCTGCTGCACCGTCGCGGACGATTTCGTACCTGCGTTGGATATCATCCTGGCACGAAGGCCTGCGGTCGAGCATATCGTCATCGAGACCTCCGGCCTCGCATTGCCGAAGCCGCTGGTTCAGGCGTTTCATTGGCCCGCGATCAAGAGCCGAGTCACGGTGGACGGAGTCGTGGCCGTGGTCGACGGTCCGGCGCTGGCCGCGGGACGGGTTGCGGCTGACCTCGACGCGCTGGCGCGTCAGCGTCAAGCCGACACCGCGCTCGATCACGACGATCCGATCGAGGAAGTATTCGACGATCAGATCGCCTGCGCCGACCTCGTCGTGCTCAACAAGCGCGACCTGATGGACAGCGCCGGCGCCGAGAAGGCGATGGCCGCGATTGCGAAGGCGTTGCCGAGGGCCGTGAAGATCGTGCCGGTCGCCGACGGCAAGGTCGATCTGGCGGCACTGCTGGGACTGGGCATGGCAACGGAAGACGACATCGCCAATCGCCGCACCCGTCATGACGCGGAGCTCGAGCACGATCACGACGATTTCGATAGCTTCGTCCTGCCGCTGCCCGAGATTTCCGATCCGGCGAACCTCGCGGCCCGTATTTCCGCCGCCGCGGCGGGCGCGAACGTCCTGCGCGTAAAGGGTTTCGCCGCGGTGGCTGGCAAACCGATGCGCCTTCTCGTTCAAGCCGTCGGGCCGCGCGTCACCCACCACTATGATCGTGCCTGGACCGTTGCCGAGGGACGCAAAGGCCGGCTTGTCGTTATCGGCCTGAAGGGACTCGATCGCGACGGCGTCACGCGCGCCCTGCTCGGTTGAACAATGCATCTGCTGGCGACCAGTTCGGCTTCCATCGACGATCTGGTCGAGCCAGTCGATCTGCGCCAGCCTCCCGGCGATATCGTCATCCTTTCGTTCGCCGACAGCGACCTCGCCGGCCTCGCCGTTGCATGGGCAGAGCAACGCGACATCCTTCCCACCGTGCGGCTCGCCAATCTGCGGGACCTGCGGCATCCGCTGTCGGTCGATCTTTGGCTCGAGAGTGTGGGACAGTACGCCAAGGTCGTGGTGGTCCGCCTGCTGGGAGGTCTGGATTGGTGGCGCTACGGCGTCGAACGGCTGTCGTCGCTCGCGCGTGAGCGCTCCATCGTGCTTGCATTCCTGCCCGGTGAGGATCGCGATGATCCTCGCCTTGCCGAAGCATCGACCTTGCCGGACCACGAGCTCGACGCGTTGTTGCGTTTTTTCCGCGAAGGCGGGCCGGAAAATTTGGGATCGCTGCTCCGGCGGCTTGCCCAACATTCGGGCTCGCACCTCGATGTGTCCGAGCCGCGTCCGCTGCCGCGTATGGCGGGATATATCCCAGGCGAAGGTGCCGTCGATCTCGATCGACTGGTCGCGTTCTGTCGGCGCGACCGGCCGAGAGTCCCGATCTTGTTCTATCGCGCGATGTTGCTCGCGGCCGACACGGCGCCGATCGATGCGGTTTGTCGGGCGCTGGCCGAACGGGGTCTCGCGCCCGCTCCGCTCGTGGTCCCGAGCCTGAAGGATCGCGCGACGGCCGAGTTCGTGCGCGCGGCGCTCGCGCGGCTCGAGCCTGCCGTTATCGTGACGACGACGGCGTTTGCGGCGGCCGTGGCGGCCGGCGCACCGACGCCATTCGACGACGCCGATGTGCCGGTGCTCCAGGCCGTGATCGCGACCACCAAGCGCGCGGCCTGGACGCAAAGTCCGCGCGGCCTCGGGCCCGCCGACCTCGCCATGCACGTCGTCCTGCCCGAACTCGACGGGCGGGTACTGCAAGGTGCGGTGGCCTTCAAAGGACCGCTCCCGGTCCAGGTTGGTCTCTGCTTCACCGCATTCGCAAGTTTGCCGGAGGCGGACCGGATCGCGATGCTGGCCGATCGCATTGCGGCCCTGGTGCGGCTGCAATCCACGCCGCGCGCCGAGCGGCGGCTGGCGGTGTTGCTGCCAGATTATCCCGGTGCGTCCGGCCGTTCCGGTTATGCCGTTGGCCTTGATGTTCCAGCCAGCGCGATCGCATTGCTGGCGGATCTGGAGGCAGCGGGTTACGACGTTGCCAACGCGCCGCCAAGCTCGCGGACGCTGCTCGACCAACTCGCCGTCGCGTCCGATAGTGCAGCGCTCTCGCTCGAGCTCTACCGCGATCTGGCGGCGGCGTTGCCGACCGACGCGATCCAGCGAATGCACGATATCTGGGGTCGTCCCGAAGACGACGCCGACATGCGGGACGGTGCGTTTCGGTTCCGCGCGCGCGCGTTTGGGAACGTGCTTGTGGCATTTCCTCCGGACCGCGGACGTTCGAGCGATCGGCGATCGGACTACCACGATGCGACGGTGCCGCCGCGGCATGCGCTGCTCGCGTTCGGGCTTTGGCTTCGGCACGTTGCCATGGCCGACGCACTCGTCCACATGGGCGCCCATGGCACGCTGGAATGGCTGCCCGGCAAGGCCGTGGCGCTGACCGGCTCCTGCTTTCCCGAACTGGTCGTCGGCCCCCTTCCGGTCATCTATCCCTTCATCGTCAGCAATCCTGGGGAAGCGGCGCAGGCAAAGCGCCGGATCGCCGCGGTGACCATCGGACACCTGCCGCCTCCGCTCATCGACGGCGGCTTGTCCGGCGACACGCGCGAGCTCGAGCGGCTGGTTGACGAATACGCCCAGGCGGACGGCCTCGACCGGCGCCGGCGCGAGCGGCTTGCGCGGCTGATTCTGGAGCATGCCGAACAGACGGGACTCGCGGGCGAGGCGCGCGTGCGGTCCAATGACAATCCGGACGATGCCTTGCGACGCATCGACGCCTGGCTCTGCGATCTCAAGGATCTCGCGGTCAAGGATGGGCTCCATGTCTATGGGCGCGAGCCCCTGAACGTTGATGATCCTGCTTGGCAGGCGAGCGCCGCAGCTGAGCGCGCGGCTGTTCTTGCCGCGTTGGACGTTCGCCGGATTGCTCCCGGCCCTGCCGGCTCCCCGGCACGCGGTCGTCGCGACGTCTTGCCGACCGGGCGCAACCTTTTCATCGCCGACCCCCGTACGCTGCCGACGCCGACCGCGACCGAGCTCGGCCGACTCGCCGCCGATGAGGTCATCCGCAGCTATATGCAAGTTAACGGCGACATGCCGCGCGCCTCGGTCGTCGACCTCTGGGGCAGTGCCACCCTGCGCACCGGCGGCGAGGAGATCGCGCAGGGACTGGCATTGATGGGTTGTCGTCCGACCTGGGACAACACGACCGGGCGCGTCACCGGAATCGAGGTCTTGCCCACGGCGAGCGCCGGGCGGCCCCGGGTCGATGTGACATGGCGGATTTCCGGTCTGTTCCGGGATCTGTTCCCCGCGCAGATCACTCTGCTCGACGCCGCGGTGCGCGCGGTCGCGGCGCGTGAGGAGAGCCCCGAGGAAAATCCGCTCGCGGCCGCGCGCGCCGCGTCGGCGACGTCCGAACATTCACCGATGGTGCGCATTTTTGGTACGGCTCCCGGGGCTTATGGCGCCGGCGTCGAAGATTTTCTCGGGCGGGACCTCGATCGCGCGCAAGTCGGGAGTGCTTACCTCGCCGCCGTCTCCCATTCCTATGGCGGATCGGATGGCGACGCGACGCTCGCGCCGGGCGCCTTCGAAGCCCGGGTCGCGACCGCGGATATGCTCGTCCATTCCACGGAAGATCCCGTACGCGATCTGTTGGAAGGATCGGAAGATGTTGCCTTCATCGGCGGCTTTGCCGCCGCAGCGGCGGCGCTCGGCCGTGCGCCCGATCTCATCATTCTCGACACCACCGATCCCTCGCGGCCGCGGGCACGCCCGTTGTCGGCGGCC
>Ga0208989_10000069_pt1 | contig 20506 bp, 17 predicted proteins | sample MedBloCAOM3_M1_FD_187852 | JGI IMG/M metagenome (GOLD analysis project Ga0208989, IMG submission 187852) | Forest soil microbial communities from El Dorado National Forest, California, USA - Mediterranean Blodgett CA OM3_M1 (SPAdes) (version 2) | ecosystem: Environmental > Terrestrial > Soil >...
CGGGATCGGCCACCACCTGGGTGATGCCGTAATGATCGCGCAGGTCGATGAACAGCAATCCGCCATGGTCGCGGATGCGGTGGCACCAGCCGGACAGCCGGACCTCCTTGCCGATGTCGCTTTCGCGCAGGACGCCACAGGTGTGGGTGCGGTAACGATGCATGATGACGAACGAACCTCGATATTGGCGCGCGGAAAGGCACATGCGCGGCCTCGCTTGTCAAGGATGCCGTGTCGCCGCTCGGGCGCGAACGAAGCCCTCTGGCTCGGCGATTAGAACGAGGTCTCGGAACAGAATATTGGATCGCTCGCCGGGCTCATCCCCCTCTGCGGGAACGCCGCGGCGGCGATGAGCCAGCGGCCCTCAATCGCAGCGCGCGAGTTCGTCCGGCGACCTGATCACGCAATCGGCCGCAAACCCGTCGGCCGACGGCGCGACCGCAACCGCGGTCAGTGGCTGCTTGGGAAAGGTCGCGCGCATATCCGCGTTGACGGCCGTGCGGTCGTAGCGCCCCACACGACCCTCATAGCTCGCCAGATATTCGTCCGGGAAATCGTGCAATACCTGAGTGAGCACGTTGGCGGCGACTGACGGCGCCCGCCGCAGCCGATCGCGGTGACTGGTGACGAACAGCCGCTTCAGTGCCTCGAGTTCCTCATCGGTGACGCCTTCCGCGATTAAACGGGCATATTCCTCGCGGATCGCCGCGAGCGCCCCTTTGGCCTTCTCGTTGGCCACCGCAGTGCGAATGACGAGCGTGCGGATTTCAAGGTCGACTGGCTGCAGACTTGTGGAAACCCCGTAGGCCGCCCCCAGGCGCTCGCGCACGGCCTTCCAGAGGCGTGCCGAAGGATTGCCGCCGAGCGCCGCGACCGCGAGCTGGGTCCGCGCCAGATCGGGAGTGACGGCGAGCGTCATTGGACCGCCGGCAGCGATCATGGTCTGGACCACCGGCCGCTCCAGCACGACCAGCTTGCCAGGCGCGTGCAGGATCGGTTTGGCAGGAGGTGGCAGTTTTCCCGCCTGCGGAAGATCGGCGAATAGCCGATCGACCGTGCGGGCGATCTCGGTCGCCCCCAACGGGCCCGCCGCTACCACAATGAGGCCCTCGCGCACCAGAACGTCTTTTCGCCACCGATCGATGTCGTCCATCGTCACCCGTTCGAAAATGGCAGGTGCGGTGGTCACATAGTTGCGATAGGAGCCCTCGCCGATCATCAATCGCGCAAGCAGACGTTGCGCCTGGCTTTCCGGATTGCCCTCGGCCTGGCGGCTGTTCACGGCGCGACTCTTGGCGATGTCCGCGAGCCGGTCCGCGGACAGCGCTGGCTCGGCCAGCGTGCGTGCAAGCAAGCGTCCGGCGTCGGCGAACTTTTCCGGTGGCGCGACGAGATGTCCTTGGGTGACGTCGACCGTCGCACCCAGATTAACGGTTGCGCGGAGATCGCGCAGGTCCTCGATCATGGCACTGCGGCTCATGCCGCGCGGGCCTTCCAGGATCAGCGCGGTGGCCAGAGTAGGCAACGCCTCCTTGCCTGCCGTGGAACCCGCGGTCGTGTCTTTCCAAGCGAAATACAGCGCTTGCGCGTGCTCTTCCGGCATGTGGACGTGGCGGAAAGCGAGACCGGCCGGTGTCCTCTCATGGGTAATGATCTGTGCGCTGGTCGGCGGGGACTGGATCAAGATCGCCGCGGCAGCAAACAGAAGAGCAAAGCCGCGAACGCAGTTCATGGGCGCGACTCCTTGGTAGGGGTGAGCGTCCCGGTCACGATGCGCCCCGGCCCTGCCAGCGCCTTGAGCACTGGTGCCAACTGCTCGGGCGAGACGGCGACCACGCGTTGCGGAAAGCCTGCGAGCTGCTCATACCGATTACGGTCCGCGAGCCAGCCTACGAGCCGGCTATACACCAGGCGCGGATCCCTGTCGGCCGCCGATTGACCTTCTGAATATCGAGTCTTCAGACGCGCCAGCACGTCCGCCGACAAACTCGAGGATGCCAGATGATTGACATAATCAGCGATGGCCGCCAACAAAGTCTCGGGCGAGACGTCTGGCGACGCCGCGGCGCCGATCGTGAGCGTCAGCGACTTTGGGGCGACGCGGGCCAAGGTGATGGAGGGGCTGCCTACCGCAACCTTGCCTTTGTCGACCAGCGCCTCATACAGACTGCCGGGCAGACGGCTTGCGAGGAAATTCGTGACCAGCATGCGTACCGCACCGATCGCGTAGACGTCATCCTCCTCCACGCGAACCAGCTTTTTGAAATAGACTCCGGGCCGCTGGATGGTCGCGTCCTGGTCGAGGATGTCGATGCGCCCATCAAAGATCGTCGGCTGTTTCGCGAAAGCGCGCGGCGGCAACGCTCGCCGCTCGAGGCTGGCCAGGGCGCGATCCGCGATCTCCTTGAGCGCGGCAGGTTCGATGTCCGCCATGACGACGAAATCGACGTTGTTGATCACATACCATGCGCGGTGAAAGGCGCGCGCTTGGTCGAGCGTGAGGCCATCGATGTCCTTTGCCGTGCCGATCACCCATTGGCCGGAAGGGTGATCGGGTACAAGTAAGCGGTCGAGCCTTCGTGCAAGGCGAACAAACGGCCTGCTGGCAACGCGCCAGTCGTGCTCCTGCCGTACGACGTTGCGCTCGCGCTCGGCATCGGCGTCGCTGACGGCGAAATCTTTCAAGCGGGCGGCATAGAATTCGAACAGCTTCTCAAGATCTGCGCGCGGCCCATTCTCGCGCGTCGGCATGGAATGGACATAGGCGGTCGCGCGCTGGCTGGTCCAGCCGTTGGACGACCCGTCCGAGAAGAACCGCAGCGCAATTTCCTTGTGCTCGGGATTTCGTCCAACCAGCATCAGATGTTCCAGGTAGTGGGCAACGCCGCGACACTCGCCACCGATCTCGTCGTTGCATCCGGCGCCGACAATCATCTGGAAATGGGTCGATGTGCCCGGCTTGTCCCGGACCAGAAACAGATGTTCGCCCACGCGCTGCTCGGCGGCCGTCGCCCCAAAACACGGCAGCAGCAATAACGTGATGAGAAGCGCCCGAGGCGCGAACAGCAGCTCAAAACCGCGCCTCATGCAAAAGGCTCCGTCCGCGCAAATGTTGTGGACGTTACCAAGCGGCGACAGGGAGGGGCAAGGCGCGAGGAAACTCGCTGTACCCCGCCGGCTCGTCAGGATGACGGCAAGATCTGGCATGCTTTGGCGAGCAGGCAGTAAAGTGCAGATTGAGGTCTGTGGCGATTCCTCGGCTTCGCGTTAGCGTGGCCTGTTCTCCTGCAGTGTCATGCCGCTGGTCGGCGCCATGCGTGAAGCTCATTGCGGCAAGCTGACGGGCGCGGTGCGCAGACAAAGCATGATTCGCATTGGAGGTCTCGACAGCGTCGCGGCGATCTGCACACTCGGCGCCCTGTTCTGAAGTGCGAGGCTCATGACAAACCCGACGCAAAGCAACGAATCCCCTGCCGATGCGCGCGCCCGAATGACGACGGCCGAAGCGACCGTAGCCACGCTCATCGCGCATGGCATCGACACGGTCTATGCGCTGCCGGGCATCCATAACGATCACCTATTCGATGCGTTGTTCCGGGCCGGCGACCGCATTCGCACCATCCACACGCGACATGAGCAAGGTGCGGCCTATATGGCATTGGGCGCCGCGCTCGCGACGGCGAGGCCGCAGGCGTATGCTGTGGTGCCCGGCCCCGGCCTGCTCAATTCGGCGGCTGCGCTACTCACCGCCTATGGAATGAACGCACCGGTGCTGGCGCTGATCGGGCAGATCTCGCAATCCGCCATCGGCCGTGGGCTCGGACATCTGCATGAGATTCGCGACCAGCGCGGCATCATCGACCGGCTAGTCGATTTCTGTGCGCGTATCTGCGAACCAGGCGAAGCCGCGGGCCTCGTCGCCCAAGCCTTCCGTACAATGCGGTCCGGCCGCCCTGGCCCCGCGGTGCTGGAATGCGCGATGGACGTTTGGGGGCGAAGCGCTCCAGTGACGACGGTGACGCCACCTTGCCCCGCCCCGCAACCGGTGCTGGACGAGGATGCAATCCGCGATGCTGCCAAGCGGCTTGCCGCCGCCAAGCGCCCGTTGATCGTGGCAGGCGGCGGCGCGCAAGGCGCATCAGATGAAGTCACCGAACTGGCGCGGCTCCTGCAGGCGCCGGTACTTGCCTATCGACGCGGCCGGGGCGTGCTCGACAGCCGCGATCCCCTGAGCGTCACGCTGCCGCTCGGCCGCGAATTGTGGGGCGAGGCCGATGTGGTCCTCGCCGTCGGAACCCGGTTGTTCTACGGCTTCACGCAGTGGGGCATCGACCCAGAGCTCGCCATCATCCGCGTCGATGCCGACCCCGAGGAGCCGGAACGATTCGCACCACCCGCTGCGGCGCTCATCGGTGATGCAGGCCCGATCTTGCGCCGCCTCATCGACGCGCTCTCTGGCCATCGCCGCCTGTCCCGCCGCGCGGAAATGGAGGGCCGACAAGCCGAGATGCGCCGGCGACTGGACAAGCTTGCGCCGCAGATCGGCTTCCTCGAGGCGATCCGCGCGGAGCTGCCCGAGGATGGCATCTTCGTAGACGAAGTCACCCAGATCGGTTTTGCTGCGCGGCTGCTGCTACCCGTCTACAAGCCGAGAACATTTCTATCGCCGGGCTATCAGGACAATCTCGGGTGGGGGTTTGCAACGGCCCTCGGAGCGCAGCACGCGCGCCCGGACGTCCCGGTGTTGTCGATCACAGGCGACGGCGGCTTTCTGTTCACCTCGAACGAGCTCGCCACCGCCGTTCTTCATCGCATCCCGCTGACGGTCGTTGTCTTCAACGACGGTGCATTCGGGAACGTGCGGCGCATTCAGGAGGAGCATTATGGCAACCGATTGATCGCCAACGATCTCGCCAACCCGGACTTCGTGCGCTATGGCCAGAGCTTCGGCGCCGAGGCCGAGCGCGCCGGCAACCCGCAAGAGCTGCGCGCGGCCCTCCGGCGCGCGTTCAAGCGCCGCGACGGCCCCACCGTGATCGAGGTTCCAGTCGGGCCGATGCCCTCACCCTGGGAATTCATCCACATGCCGCGCGTCCGCGGGATCAGGTGAGACACAGCATGGAAGCGCGCAGTGAAGTGCACGGACCCGCCAGCGAGCGCGAGCCGCTGATCATTCGCCGGGTCGACGCGATTCCACTCGGACTGCCCCTGAGCAAGCCGGTGGCAATGGCCGGAGTGACGGTGAGGCAGGCGCTCAACATCCTGGTCCGCATCGAGAGCGCGGATGGAACCATCGGCTGGGGTGAGGCCGCCTCCGCCCCCACGATGACCGGCGATACGCTCGGCAGCCTGCTGGCGGCCGTGCGCGACCACCTCGGTCCCCTCCTCATCGGCGAGGACGCCTGGATGCGGCCCGCTCTGTGCTGCAAGCTCAAGCGTGCCCTGTTCGGCAACACCGGAGCGCATTCCGCGATCGAGGTCGCTCTCCTCGATCTGGCCGGCCGATCATCCGGCCTCCCGATGGTCGATCTCGTCGGCGGTGCCATGCGCGGCGCGGTCACCCCAATGTGGCTTCTCGGCAATCCCACGCCCGAGCAGGACATCGCCGAAGCGCATGCAAAGCGCGCGCAGGGCTTCGGCTTCTTCAAGCTCAAGATCGGCACCAAGGCGGTGGACAGCGAGATCGCGTCGACGCTCGCGCTGCGCAAAGGCCTGGGCGCCACGACTCCGCTCTGCGCCGATGCCAATTGCGGGCTGACCTTTGCCGACGCTTGCCGTTATGTCGAAGGCGTGCCCGACGCCGGCCTGATGTTTATCGAGCAGCCGCTCTCGCATGCGGATCACAACGCGCTTGCGCGGCTGACGCGCATCTCTTCAATTCCGATCGGCGCCGACGAAGGCATCCATTCGCTCGCCGATATCGAGGCGCATGAGCGCTGTGGCGCCAGCGGCGTTTCGCTCAAACTGATCAAGCTCGGCGGCATGTGCGCGGCGGTCGAGGCAGCACAGCTATGCCACCGCCTCGGTCTCTCCATCAATATCGCCGCCAAGATCGCGGAATCCAGCATCGCGTCTGCGGCGGCGATCCATCTCGCCTGCGCCGCGCCCGCTGTGGACTGGGGCGTGAGCCTCACCCATTTCTATCTCGCCGAAGACGTTGCCAGGGACGCGTTGGCGATCGGCGACGGCGCGGTCGCGCTCCCGACCGGCCCTGGGCTCGGCATCGAGGTCGACGAGGCGCAAGTCGAGCGCTTTAGGATACCGACCAACGCGCTGCTGGGCTGATCCCTCGGCGTCCAACCGATCTCACTGGGGAGCGCGGCGACCCGGGAAATGAGTCAAAAAGAAGGAGGCCTTTGACAACCACAAGCTGGCGCGGACTGGACCATAACGCCCCCGGTAGGTATGGACGTGGCTCCGGCCGACAAAAGTCGTGGAAAGGGAAAACTACATGTCGGCGCGCGAGATATCTCTGCTCATCGTTTGATCTGTACCGCTGACAAAGCGACTCGTGTACGCTATCTAGCCCGAATGCAACCGATTACGACCACCACGAGCCTTGCGGATGCCTGTGCGCGCATGGCGCGCCACCCCTTCGTGACCGTGGACACCGAATTTCTGCGCGAGAGCACCTATTATCCCCGGCTCTGCGTCGCGCAGATGGCCAGCACGGATGAAGCGATCGTGATCGACACGCTCGCCGAGGGCATGGATTTTACTCCTTTCTTTGCGTTGATGGCGAACGAGAACGTCGTCAAGGTCTTCCATGCCGCCCGCCAGGACATCGAAATATGCTGGCACGAGGCCGGCATCATTCCGGCGCCCATCATCGATACCCAGGTCGCGGCCATGGTCCTGGGCTACGGCGACGCCATCTCCTACGACCAGCTCGTGCAACGCATCACCGGCGACAGCCTCGACAAGTCGCATCGCTTTACCGATTGGACGCGGCGGCCCCTGAGCGAGGCACAGCTTGCCTACGCCGTTTCCGACGTTACCCACCTGCGCGACGTCTACCTCAAGCTCTCCGCCGACCTCGACCGGCGCGGCCGCAGCGACTGGATGCGCGAGGAAATGAAAGTGCTGACCTCGCCAGCGACCTATCGCTTCGAGCCCGAGCACGCCTGGGAGCGCCTGAAAACGCGAGTGCGAAAGCCCAAGGAGCTTGCCGTCCTGATCGAGGTCGCAGCCTGGCGCGAGCGCGAAGCACAGGAGCGCGACGTGCCACGCGGTCGCGTGCTTAAGGACGACGTCATCGGCGACATCGCAGTGCAAGCGCCCACGACGATCGAGCGCCTCGCGAGTCTGCGCTCGCTGCCCAGGGGCTTCGAGCGGTCGAAATGGGGGGAAGCAATTGTCGAGGCCGTGCAGCGCGGCTTGGCGCGGGATCCAAAGACGCTGCCGCGGTTCGAGCGTCCGAAGCCCCCGATCAATGGGCAGGCCACGGTGGAGTTGCTCAAGGTGCTGCTGCGCATGACCGCGGAGCGACATGGGGTCGCCGCCAAGGTGATCGCTACCGTCGACGACCTCGACCGTATCGCCGCCGACGACGACGCCGATGTGCCGGCGCTTTCAGGCTGGCGGCGCGAGCTTTTCGGCGATAAGGCTCTCGCACTCAAGCAGGGACGGCTTTCGCTCGCGGTCGAAAAAGGCCGCGTCGTCGCGGTGGAGCGCGAGTAATCGTCTCCGCCGGCTCGGCGATCGGCCTATGATGGCCACGCCCGCGACGAGGGAGACAACATATGGCGCCGTTCCTCCTCAATCAGTGGTACACGGCCGCGACCTCCGCTGAGCTCGGCGACAAACCGCTGGCGCGCACGATCTGCAACGAACCCCTGGTGATCTTCCGCAGCGGAAGCGGAAACGTCGCCGTGCTCACCGACCGCTGCCCCCATCGCAAAGCGCCGCTCTCATCCGGCGAAGTGGTCGGCAACGATATTCAGTGCGGATATCACGGCATCCGCTTCGCCCCCGACGGGGCCTGCACCCGTGTTCCCGGCAACGCTCAGATCGGCCGCAACTTCCGGGCACGAAGCTTTCCCGCGCGCGAAATCCACGGGCTCATCTTCGTCTGGCTCGGCGAAGCCGCGCTTGCTGATCCGGCGCTGATCCCCGACTTCAGCGAGAATGTTAAGCCCGGCTGGACCGGCGTGCATGGGACACTTTACGTCAAGGGCAACTACCAGCTTCTGATCGACAATATCCTCGATCTCACACACGTCGTTTTTGTCCATAAGACCACGCTCGCCGGGGGCGGAGTGGCGGAGACGCCGCTTGACGTCGAGATCGACGGCGACCTGGTGCGTGCGCAGCGGCTGATGCGCAACGTCGATACCGCGCCGATCTACAAGGCTGCCAGAAATCTCCACGGCAAGATCGATCGCTGGCAGTTCCTTGAATTCCGCCCACCGATCTATGCACGGATCACGCTCGGTGCACGCGAAGCCGGCAGCGAGGTACCGTTCGGCACGCCGACGCATATCGTGCTCAACAGCTTCACGCCGGAAACCGAGCGCACCACCCATTACTTCTGGTCGACGGTGCGCTCCTGGGGGCTCGACGACGCCAACGTGTCGAAGGTCTACAAGGATATGACCGATCTGGCTTTCGCCGAAGACGCGCGCATCGTCGAATTGCAGCAGGAGTTGATCGACAGCGACACCTCCGGTACCCCGCTCGTGAGCCTTGCCTTCGACCGCGCCGGTCTGGGCGCACGACGCATCATCAAACGCAAGCTCGACGAAGAGACGTCGGCGCAGGCGCGGCTGGCTCCGTCCCCGGTGCCGGCGCAAGCGCGCTAGACGATCGGGGCCTGCACCGAAGCAGGAACGCAGTCAGTCGTTGAGGATCGCGATGTTCTTCGGGTTTCCCCGGCCGGAGAGCGCTACATGTACACGTAAATGTCGGCGATCTCCGGATCGGACATGACCGGCTCGGAATAAGCCGGCATCTCGTTTGAGGGGTTGCGAATCTGCATTTTGAAGCCCTCGAAGGGCACGACGGTCTTGGCGAGTGCCGGTGCCGGCCCATTGTACGCGGCGCCCTGCCGCGCGCGTCCGTTGGCGGCGTCGCCGGGCGGTAGATCTTGCGCCTTCGCCACGAGCCCAAATCCACCTGCGCTCAAGCCGTTGGCAAGCATCATCACAGACAGTGGAAGTCGTGTCATGGCACGCCCCTCGACGCGGATCGGTGACGACATCGACCACCGCGGGCTGGCCCGCTTCACAGCGCCGATGGCGCGCTCAAGTGCCGGTGCGAGATCGTCAGGATCGACAATCGGGCCTTCGCTGGACGCGCCCATGCCCCCGCGCCACGGTGGCATAGTCGACATTCGGATCTTTGATCGTTGTGCCGATGTCCGCCTTCTCGATACCACGGCCGGGACGGGCGGCCTTTGCCTGCAGGTACATGTATTCCTGGTGATAGGCGCGGTTGTTACGGACGATGTAGAGCATCGGGATGCGATGATGAGCCGCCATCCACAGCGTGCCCGGGTTGAACAGGAAGCCACCATCGACACCGAAGGCCACCGTCAGCCGCCCGTGACCTATCCGATCAAAGGCCGCGCGACTCGAGGTGGGTTCGGTTAACGTCGCAGAGGCATCTTGTGCGACGTATCAAGAAATGGCTGCGTTAAGCCATATTCCCCATCTCGGCGGCTGGCCACGGTCCAATATTTGGACCAGATTGCGAACATGGAGCGGAGAAATGTCGTTTCGCAGCAGTGAGGATCGCACGGCCAAGCATTTCAGCCGCGGGACCATGCTGGCGTCCAAAGGTCAATACCGCGAGGCACTCAAGTATTTTGACAAGGTCCTATCCATCGCGCCTCGGCACCTAGACGCAATTAACAACCGCGGCAACTGTCTTGCATTGCTATCACGATACGAACAAGCCATTGCGAGCTTCGACCAGCTCTTAGCCGTTCGACCGGATGATATTCGCGCCCGAAGCAATCGGGCGAGTGCTTTGAAGAGTGTCGGACGCCTAGAGGAGGCGATGGTAGACTATGATATCGTTCTTGGAGCCGCTCCACATTATATCGACGCGCTTTTCAATCGTGGAAACGCGTACATCGACATCGGACGACCGAAGGAAGCGATCCGTGATCTACGACGTGCACTTGAGTTGTCCCCGAACAACACGGACATTCATAGCAGTCTAATCTTCGCGTTGAATTTTGACACGGACGCGACCACTGAAAGCCTGCAGGCAGAACGCACCAAATGGGCGCCCCATTTGAGGCTTTCAGGCATCCCTAAGCATTCAAACGAGCCCAGCCCGGACCGCAAGCTACGCGTCGGATATGTGAGCAGCCATTTTCGCCATCAGGCAGCCACGTATGCGTTCGGAGGCGTTATCGTTCACCACGATCCTGAGCAATTCGAGATTGTCTGCTATTCAGATACGGCCGAAGAAGACGATCTCACGCCACATCTTCGAAACAGCGCTCAAAAATGGCATAGGACAATTCACTTCTCCGACGATCAACTTGCGGAACTGGTTCGCACGGACCGAATTGATATTTTGGTTGACCTCGTAGGCCATATGAAGGGCAATCGCCTCCGAGTATTCGCACGAAAACCAGCTCCCGTTCAGGTCACCGCATGGGGCGAACCGACAGGCACGGGTCTGAGAGCTATAGACTACCTGTTCGCCGATCCCGTCGTAATACCAAAATCCGAACGGGCATTGCTCGCTGAACAAGTCGCAGATCTACCGAATTTCATCGGTTATTGGTCGCCTGATCCATTGCCGGACCCAGGTCCCGTCCCAGCCATTGAACGTGGGTATGTAACGTTTGGTTCGTTCAATCGTCTCGCGAAGATCACAGACCCGGTTCTGCGTCGGTGGTCCGCAATTTTGCGCGCAGTGCCAAATTCACGTCTTGTTTTGAAGGATCGTCCACTTGCTCCCAAGCATCAATGGAGCGTGATTACGAAGGTGCTCGCAGAAGAAGGGATCGCAGCTGATCGCGTGGCATTGCTTGATCACGTCGGCCGCACAGCGCATTTTGCAGCATATCGTGATATTGATCTTGCCCTAGACCCATTTCCGCATGGCGGCGGAATGACGACGCTCGATGCCCTATGGATGGGTGTCCCGGTCGTGACAGCTCCCGGTCGCATCATATCTTCTCGAATTGCGGCGGCGACCCTCACGGCGGCCGGACTAACCGATTTCATCGCTGCAGATCATAAACATTACATCGAACTTGCGACGAACAAAGCAAACGATCTTTCTTCGCTTGCACATTTGCGTTCTACGCTCCGCCTACGTTTAGCAAGTACAAATCTCGGCGATCCCGTTCGATATGCACGCGCCGTCGAGCATCAATATCGCTCAATATGGCACAAGTGGTGCGACTCTCAGATTCGAAAGACATAATCGGTCTGGGGGAATTTGGCCCAATCTCGACGCAGTTGCGGCCGGCACCGCGGCCGGACTCGACAATGGCGTTGCGGCCGATCGCTTACGGCAGGAGGTCTTGTGGCGGTTGAGAAGGCCGCGTACCTCCTATCGCCCGCAACCCGCAACCCTCGCAATCCACAGTCGTTTGTAGTAGCCGCCACGCCTCCACGTATATTGGTATGGCCACGCAGAACGCGGTTCTTGCCACAGCCCGACGCGGATGTAGATTGGGAGCACCGGCGGGAACGTGCAAAGTCGTGTGAAGGCGCTCTGCGGGTGATCAATTGTTATGGCCGTGCGGCCATCACGCCCCTACCCTCGCCGCCAAGGTCTTCAAAAACGCCCTGCGGTCCGCTGTAACCGGAGTGCATCGTCTGGTCCGAACCGAAGGAGCCCATCGCCGTTAAGCGCAAACATCTGCGCCGACTGACGGCGGCACGTGTCATTTCGACCGCGACACCACTGTCCCGATCCATCGTATCGGCAGAGCGACGGAACGCATCTCAGCGTCGGGAGCCGGAATCTCGCCGGCGCGGCCTTGAGTGGGCGGGTGCCTTGGATGAACCAGACGAGGCGAGCCGGCGGTGGGGCGCGCACGATGCTCAAAGCTGAATGGCGGCGAAGAGCGCAGATAGCAAAGGCATCAAAAAAATCTAGCAATTCCAGCACGTCACTTCGGACGAATCCTCTGCAAGAACTCCCACGTCGGCACCGCGGTAATGCCGCCGACGGCACCGCTGAGATAGCTCGGGATTTCAGCGGTGAAAATCCACTGCCAAAGGAGCCCGACGAGGTAGCTTGCCAGCAACATCACGGCGAGGGTGATCAGCAATCTCTGCCAAAGTGGCATGGGCATCTTCCTTGGAGCTTCCGTCATGGCGCGCTCGTCGCCTTCATGACGGGGATGCGCGGGTAAGCCATGGCATCGGGCCGATGCGGAAGCCCGCGCGCAACGGCATCAATGATAAGGCGCTAGCGCACGACGCTCCGTATCACGCGGTTTCCATGACCGGCTCGCGGCCGACGAGCCGCGCGAGCTGGCGCAGCCGGACGAATACGCGCTCGCCCGCGAGCGCCTCGAAGCCGTTCTCGAAACGCAACACCAATCGACCGCGTTCCACTACCATCGGCGTCTTCGGCAATACGCCAGTCGTCGAGGCGGAGACGAGATAGGCGACGCGCAACGCCGCACCGAGCACGCGTGCGCGATCGAGCAACCGGGTCGTAGCGAGCTCGCGCAGCCGAGGCGAAAGTTCCTCGTCCACGAGCCCCATGTGACGGAAGAACACGGCCAGCGAAATGAAGGTCCGGCCGGGATGATCGACCGCAACGAAGGCCGCATTGGCGATGATGTTGAGCGACTGCTCGCCGCGATAATCGGGATGGGCCCGCCAGCCGATATCGGCGAGGAGGCAGGCCGCATGGCGCAAACGCCGTTCGTCCGCGGTCTCGTCGAGCCCCGACGACGCCATGAAACGGTCCGTCCATTGTGTCAGCTCCTCGCCGTGGGCAGGCGAGCGCGAGCGCAACACATTGAGCTCGCTTGCGGCCGCGATCAGCGGATCCTTCTCGCGCTCCTTGGCGTCGAGCATGGAGTAGAGCAGGCCCTCGCGCACCCCAAGGGCAGAGACGATAACCTCCTTCGGCTTGGCGATCCGTACCAGATTCTCGAGCACGAGCGCGGCGTAGGCCAGCAGAGGCCGGCGTGCGTCGGTTACTACCTCGATCTGCGATAGCATCTCGGGATCGACCCGATGCACGAGGCTGGAAAAATCGAATGCCTCCTTGGCCGGCATCACATAGCCATGCATGACATGGAGCGGATAGCCGGTTTGCCACATATGCAACCGCGCGAGTGCGCGCCAAGTGCCGCCGATGGCATAGAACGTACGTCCTTTACCATTTTCGAGCGGGCGGGCCTCTTGCAGCGCCGTCCGGACGACCTTCTCCGCCTTCTTGATCGACTTCGACGAGATGTCCTGCAGGGCGAGCCCACCCAGCGGAAGCGTCAGCCCCGTCTTCACGCGGTTACCCTGGACCTCCGTCAATTCCAGCGAGCCACCGCCGAGATCGCCGACGATGCCGTCGGGCTTGTGAAAGCCGGACACGACGCCGAGCGCGGCAAGTTCGGCCTCGCGCTTGCCGGAGAGAACGTCGATCTTGGTGCCGCAAATGCTCTCGGCTTCGGCGACGAAGGCCTTGCCGTTCTTGGCATCTCGGCATGCAGCAGTTGCGATGGCCCAGAGTTGGGCGACGTCCATGCGGTCGCACAGGGCGCGAAAGCGCCGCAGGGCGGCCAGCGCCTTCTCGACCGCATCGGCAGCGAGCAGGCCGGTCGTCTGCACCTCGCGTCCAAGCCCGGCCAGCACCTTCTCATTGAAAATGGGAGTCGGGCTGCGGGTCAGCCCCTCATAGACCACGAGGCGCACGGAGTTCGAACCGATGTCGATAACCGCAACCGGCGGCCCGTAATCGAGACGACCTTGCGCGATATTCATGGCGGGCCGACGCCGCTTACGAGCGGTCGAGACGGCGTATAAGACTACGCGGCGACGATTCTTTGAGCGATTTGCCACGACCCGATAGGCTCGGATTGGTCATGAAGTATTTGTGAGCATTGAAGGGCTCTTCCCCCCCGGCCACTTTTAAGCGATTCGACGTGCCGTCGGGTAACAATTTCCAGCTTTGTTCATTGTCCTTGAAGTTCGCCACCATGATCTGATCGAGCACCTGTTCGTGCACAGTGGGATTGAGAATCGGGCACAAGACCTCGACACGCCGGTCGAGATTGCGCGGCATCATGTCGGCGGAGGAGATGTAGACCGCGGCTTTAGGATGCGGCAGGCCGTGGCCGTCGCCGAAGCAGTAGATGCGGCTGTGTTCGAGGAATCGGCCGATGATCGATTTCACCCGAATGTTCTCGGACAGTCCTGGCAGGCCGGGCCGCAGGCAGCAGATCCCGCGCACGACGAGGTCAACGGCCACGCCCGCGCGCGAAGCCTCGTAGAGCAGGTCGATAATCTCGGGATCGACCAGCGCATTGTCCTTCATCCAGATCGCGGCGGGACGACCGGCCTTGGCATGCGCGATTTCCTGCTCGATGTGGTCGCAGACGCGGTCACGCAGCGTGAGCGGAGAAACCGCCATCCTTTGGAGCTCCGCCGGCTCCGCATAGCCGGTCACATAATTGAAGATATGCGCCACGTCCCGAGCGATAACGGGATCGGACGTGAAGAACGAGAGATCGGTATAGATCCGGGCCGTGACCGGATGATAGTTGCCGGTGCCAACATGCACATAGGTGGCAAGCGCGCCACCTTCTCGGCGCACCACCATCGACAACTTGGCGTGGGTCTTGAGCTCGATAAAGCCATATACGACCTGGGCGCCGGCGCGCTCGAGGGCACGCGACCAGCGGATATTGGCCTCTTCGTCGAAGCGGGCCTTGAGCTCGATCAGTGCGGTAACCGACTTTCCCGCTTCTGCCGCCTCGATCAGCGCGCGGACGATGGGCGACTCGGCCGACGTGCGGTAGAGTGTCTGCTTGATGGCGACGACGTCGGGGTCGCGCGCTGCCTGCTGCAGAAATTGCACGACCACGTCGAACGACTCGTAGGGATGGTGGACAACCAGGTCTTTCTGGCGAATGGCCGCGAAGCAATCGCCGGCATGGTCGCGAATGCGTTCGGGATAACGGGGGTTGTACGGGACGAATTCGAGGTCCGGCCGATCCAGACTCATGAGCTGCGACAGGTCGGTGAGCGCCAACACACCATCGACCAGGAAAACCTCATCGTCACCGCATGCGAGCGCCTGTTGTACGAACCGACGCAGCTCCACAGGCATGGCCGCGTCGAGCTCAAGCCGGATGACCGAGCCGCGCCGCCGACGCTTGAGAACCGTCTCGAACTCGCGCACCAGGTCTTCCGCTTCCTCCTCGATCTCGATCTCGGAGTCGCGAATGACGCGGAACGCACCCTGGCCTTTGACCGCATAGCCGGGAAAAAGGCGGGCGATGAACAGGCCGATGACCTGTTCGAGCGTGATCACGCGGGCACTGGGTAGCCGCACGAAACGCTCGATCTTGTTCGGCATACGGATGAGCGCGTTCATCGCCTTGCCGTCGCTCGCGCGCGTCAAATGGAGGGCGATGGTAAAGCCGAGATTGGGGATGAAAGGGAACGGGTGCGCCGGATCGATGGCGAGCGGGGTGAGCAGGGGAAAAATCTGCCGAAGGAAATAATCCTCGAGCCACGTCTTCTCTTTCTTGGTCACCTCCGGCCCCTCGATCAAAATGATGCCCTGCTCGGCCAGCATTTGTCGAAGCTCGCGCCAGCGCTTTTGCTGATCCCTCGCCAGCACCCCGACGGCATCCCCAATGCGGATGAGCTGTTCAGCGGGCGTCAGCCCGTCCGGGCTCTTGACCGTTATTCCGGCACGCAGCTGGCCCTTGAGGCCGGCGACGCGGACCATGAAGAACTCATCGAGGTTGTTGGCGGAAATCGAGAGAAAGCGGACCCGCTCGAGGAGAGGATGGGCGTCATTGGCGGCTTCCTCGAGCACCCGACGGTTGAAATGCAGCCACGACAGCTCGCGATTGATGAAGCGCTCGGGGCTAACGATCAGATCGAGAGGCGCGGATTCGGCGGCGGCCGGAGCCAGGGGCGCGACGGGTTCCCCTTCCACAACAATGATTTGGCTTCGATCAGCCATGGCCAATACTTTCTGATGAGGCGCGCAACATCGTCGTCAAAGGTGACGGCTGCATGACATAAGGCGTCGGCACCCCAGGCCGTCAAGCCTCGCTCATGCGCAGGATTTCGGCCGCGAATACCCTGGTTAACGGCCGCTTATGGCGCATCGCCTCCTCGTCGAGCCGCGCGACCACCGCCTGCGCGGCCGCAAACGATCGTTCGATCCGCAGCGCCACATAGCCGATCAGGCTTTCGTCAACTGCGAGCTGCCGATCGCTGAAGAGTTTCACCAGGACCGCGCGCAACAGCGCGTCGTCGGGCGGCGCCATGGCCACGACCGGCAGGGCCATGACGCGGGACCCGAGGTCTCGGATCGCGAACGTCGCCGGCGGGCTGCGCGCGGTGAGCAGCACGAAGGCCCCCTCCTCGCGCGCGAGATTGAGAAGGTGAAAGAGCGCCCGTTCGTCTAGCGCGCCCGCGACGATATCCTCCACGACCAATGCGCCCGTGGCGAGCGCCGCGGGCACCGCCGCCTGCTCCAGCGCGTGCGAAGAGATCAGCCGTGCCCCCGCCATTTCCGCCCAGATCGCGGCAAGGTGGCTCTTGCCGGAGCCTTCCGGGCCAGTGAGCATGACCGCCTGGTGAGGCCAGGCGGGCCAGGTGTCGATGAGGGTAAGTGCGGCCGCATTCGACGGCCCGCTCAAGAAATCTTCGCGCGCAAAGCTCTCCGGATGATCGAGCGCTAAGGCGAGTTGACGCGGACCGTTGCGCATCAGGTGGGCTTTTCCCCGGTATAGAGGGGGCTCGCGAAGTATTGGCGCAGCGCGAACCGCAACAGCACCGCGAGCGCGGCTGCGAGCGGCACGGCAACCAGAAGACCGACGAATCCGAAAAGATAACCAAAGGCGAACATGGCGAAGATCATCCAGACCGGATGCAATCCCACACGCCCGCCGACGAACTTAGGCGAAACGATATTGCCTTCGACGAATTGGCCGAACAGGAAAATGCCGACAACAATCGCGATCCGCTTCCAGTCCGGCCAGAACTGCGCGATCGCCACGCTCACCGCGATCATCAGTCCGGTCATCGAGCCGATATACGGGACGAACGTGATAACGCCGGCCACGAGGCCGATGAGCAGCGCAAAATCTAGCCCCACCAGCATCAACGCGATCGCGTAATAGCAGCCGAGCACGGCGCACACGCCGACTTGGCCGCGCAAGAAACCACCAATCGCCGCATCGATTTCGCGGGCGAGCCGGCGGACGGTTTCGCGCTGGCGCACCGGCACCCAGCTGTCCACTATCTCGATCATCGGATGCCAGTCGCGGATGAGGTAAAAGGTGACGACCGGCATCACGATCAGAACAGAAGCGAAGGAGACCAGCGCCTTCCCGCCGGTCCAAATTGAATACACAAAGCTCAGGAGCCACGTGGCCATCTGGCTGACGAGACCTGAAACAGTCTCGTTCGAATCGCCGGATCCGAGCCAACTCAGCCAGGGCAGATTGGCATCGGCAATAAGCTCCTTCACGCGCTTGAAATAGCCCGGGATGTGGGAGATCAACGCCGAGCCTTGCTGCAGCAGCAGCGGAACAAGCAGCAGCGTAAGGGCGATCAGGGTCACAATGAAGACGCTGACGATCAGCAGCGCCGCGACGGTGCGGTTCATTCCCGCGCGTTCCATGCGGTCGGCGACCGGCGCATGCACGTAGGCGAGAGCAATACCAGCGACGAACGGGAGCAGAATCTCGTGCAGCAGCAACAGCGACGCCGCGAGCATGAGAAACGTGACGAGCCAAAACGTGAAATGGCGCCCGTACATCATCGCGTCGTGCCCTACCCGTAACCTTCACTTATGGGTAACCCGGTTCAGGGGCCTAAGTCTGCGGCGTTCATGTGGCGCACCCACTCGGCGACATAGAAGGCAACGGAAAGCAAGGTCAAGGCCGCGACCAGCGGCGTCAGCACCATCATGGCGACACTCGCATCAAAGTCGAATCCAAGCGCCGCCATGACGACGCCGGCGAGCACGATTTGCGCGACGGTGTTAAGCTTAGAGACCAGAAGCGGTTTGAGCGGCACGGGTTTGTCCACCACCCAGGACAAGATCACCGCGCTCACGATCATGATGTCGCGCGAGACCACGAGGATCACGAGCCAACGGGGAATGGCATCGGTGACGCCGAGCGCGACGTAGATCGAAACCAGCATCGCCTTGTCCGCCAGCGGGTCGAGATAGGCGCCGAGCTCGGTGGCCATGCCGAACCGCTTGGCCAGGAAACCGTCCACGGCGTCGCTGATGCCGGCGGCGAGGAAAAGCACAAAGGCAATTTGCATCTCGCCGGCCGTGATCGCCCAGACCACTACCGGCACCAGGAGGATGCGGCCAAGCGTGATTAGGTTCGGAATACTCAAGTCTGCGCCCCGGCTCGGCCCGCGCCTCGCCGTCGCCAGCGGCGCACGTGGCCATGCGTTCCTCAGTATAGCTGCGATCAAGCCATTGCACAGTCGCGGATTCCCAAGTACCGAAGCGCGCGAGCAGCGAAGGATACGCCATGGCAGACAAGGGCCTCACCTATGCCGAGGCCGGCGTCGACATCGATGCCGGTAACCGCATGGTGGAGCTGATCAAGCCATTGGTTCGCTCCACTGCGCGGCCGGGAGCGGACGCTGAAATCGGCGGATTCGGCGCCCTGTTCGACCTCAAGCGTTCGGGCTATTCCGATCCGGTCCTGGTGGCGGCGACCGACGGTGTCGGGACCAAGCTCAAGATAGCGATTGAAACTGGCACGCACCATACGATCGGCATCGATCTCGTCGCCATGTCGGTCAACGACCTCGTCGTCCAGGGTGCGGAACCGCTGTTTTTCCTCGACTATTTCGCCTGTGGACAACTCGAGCCCGAGGTCGGCGCGTGCGTGGTCAAAGGCGTGGCGGAGGGCTGCCGGCAGGCGGGTTGCGCGCTGATCGGGGGCGAGACCGCGGAGATGCCGGGCCTGTATCAAGCGGGCGATTACGACCTCGCCGGATTTGCGGTCGGCGCGGTGGAGCGCAATGCGATCCTCCCAAAGGCCGACATCCATGCCGGCGATGTCGTTCTCGGACTCGCCTCATCCGGCATCCATTCGAACGGCTATTCGCTGGTGCGCAAAATCGTGCAGCGGACTGGACTGCGCTGGAATGCCCCGGCGCCATTCGATCCCGCGCGTGAACTCGGCGCCGCGCTGTTGGAACCCACGCGCATCTATGTGAAATCGTGTCTTGCGGTGCTACGCGAGACCAAAGCCATCAAGGCACTCGCTCATATTACCGGCGGTGGGTTTCCCGACAACATCCCGCGCGTGCTGCCGAAAGGCCTCGGCGTGATGCTCGACCTGGAGCGCGTGCCGGTGGCGCCGATTTTCCGGTGGCTTGCCGATTTGGGAGAAGTCGCCGAGCCCGAGATGTTGCGCACGTTCAATTGTGGCGTTGGCATGATGGCGGTGGTCGCGCCCGACGAGGCGGATGCTGTCGCTAGCGCGCTAGTCCGCAAAGGCGAGAAAGTCGCCCCAATCGGGGAGGTCGTCGCGATCACACACGACACCGAGCGGGTCGTCTATCGCGGACACCTCGATCTCGCTTGGTGAACGCATGGCCAAGAAACGCGTCGCCGTCCTCATCTCCGGGCGCGGCTCCAACATGGTGGCACTGATCGAAGCGGCGAAGGCGCCCTCATATCCGGCTGAGATTGCGCTCGTATTGTCGAACAGACCCGAGGCGGCGGGGCTTGCACGCGCCGAAGCAATGGGCATTCAGACAGCGGTGGTCGACCATCGTCCGCACGGAAAAGATCGCGCCGCTTTTGAATGCGCGCTGCAAGGTGTGCTCGACGAGCACCGCGTGGAGTTCGTTTGCCTGGGCGGCTTCATGCGATTGTTTACGCCGGACTTCGTGCTGCACTGGCAAGGCCGGATGCTCAACATCCACCCGTCCCTCTTGCCTTCGTTCCCAGGCCTCGATCCGCATGGGCAAGCGCTCCGGGCAGGTGTCAAGATCTCCGGTGCGACGGTCCACTTCGTCGTCCCTGAAACCGATGCCGGCCCGATCCTCGTGCAGGCCGCGGTGCCCGTGCGCGACGACGACAACGTCGATACGCTCGCGGCCCGTGTCCTTGCGGTCGAGCATCGCGTGTACCCGCTGGCGCTCGCTCTCCTCGCGGCCGGAAGGGTCAAGATCGTCGGGGCGCGCTGCCTGATCGAGGGGATTCATCAAACGCCTGCTGAGGCATTGATCGTACCAGAGAGCTGATTCGCGACCGATAGACAAGATCGTCGGGGCGCGCTGCCTGATCGAGGGGATTCATCAAACGCCTGCTGAGGCATTGATCGTACCAGAGAGCTGATTCGCGACCGATA